>Ga0164309_10001389_pt1 | contig 11865 bp, 13 predicted proteins | sample Whisoiple_247_MG_FD_109984 | JGI IMG/M metagenome (GOLD analysis project Ga0164309, IMG submission 109984) | Soil microbial communities amended with fresh organic matter from upstate New York, USA - Whitman soil sample_247_MG | ecosystem: Environmental > Terrestrial > Soil > Unclassified >... | reverse complement strand
CTGGCGCATCGCCCGCGCGGCGACCCCGACGAAGTGCGCACGCGAGGCGACCTCCGGCGGCGTGCCACCGGAGAGCTTGAGCCAGAGCTCGTGGACCAGCGCCGTCGGCTGCAGCGTGTGCCCCGGCGCTTCGCCGCGCAGCAGCGCCGCCGCGGCGCGGTGCAGTTCCGCGTAGGACAGGGTAAAGAGCCGGTCGAGCGACTCCGGGTCCCCGGCGCGGACGCCGGCGAGGATCGCTTCGACCTCCGCGGGGGAGGGGGTGTCGGGTGCGCGCTCCATGACACGCAATATAGGGCGCGGAATGGGCCCTGCACGCGGCCATTCCGGTGGTGAGACAGGTCACCCGAGCGAGGGGGACTTTCCTCACAGTGCAGATTGACCCTGTCTCCGATACCCTGAACGACGTACACGGTCCGACCATGCTGATCACGACACTCGCCGACCGCCCCGACCTCGTCTTCACCGTCGCCCGCTGGCTCTGGGAGGGCTCCTTCCGGAAGCGCGGGCTCCCGATGAGCTGGAGTCTGAGCGCCCTCGACGCCCACCTCGGCGCCGGGACCATCCCCGCGACCCTCGTCGTCCTCGAACGCGGGGAGGCGCTCGGTGCCCTCGGCCTGGTGGCCCATATGCCGGGTGACACCTTCCGGCCCGAGCACTCTCCCTGGATCACCCATGTTCACGTCGTCCCCGAGGCGCGCGGGCGGGGGCTCGGGAGTCATCTGCTCCGCGCGGGGGAGCGGTATGCGCGCGCGCTCGGGCACCCGCGGGTCTACGCGCAGGTCGATCGCGGGGCCGATTGGTTCATGGCGCAGGGGTGGAGCCCCCTTCGCGTCACTGAGGGGAGCTGGGGGCTCCGCACCGAACTCTGGAAGCGGCTCCGCGCGAGCGGGACCACGCCGCGGTCGGAAGGGCGCGCCGCGTAGGCCGGCGGGCACCCTGAACGCAGAACGGAGCGCCGAGTGGCGCTCCGTTCGTCATTGGTGCCGGGAGATCAGGCGGTCTTCAGCAGCGTCGCATAGTGCTTCCGGAGCTTCGCGACCTTGGGTGCCACCTGGAAGCGGCAGTACATCTGGTCGGGGTTCCGCCGGTAGTACTGCTGGTGACCCTCCTCCGCCGCCCAGACCTGGTCGAGGCCGAGCGGGGTCACCTCGGTCACGATCGGGTCGTCGAAGACCTTCTCGGCCATGAGCTCGGCGATCACCTCGCGCGCCGTCGCCGCCTGCGCGGGCGTGTGCGGAAAGATCGCGGACCGGTACTGCGTGCCGACATCCGGTCCCTGCTGGTCGAGGGTCGTCGGGTCGTGGAAGGCGAAGAAGAGCCTGAGCAGGTCGCGGTAGCCGATCACCGCCGGGTCGAACGCCACCGAGATCACCTCGGCGTGCCCGGTCGTCCCGCTGCACACTTCCGCGTAGGTCGGTCGCGTCGTGCGGCCGCCGGCGTACCCCGACACCACCTTCGAGACCCCCTTCAACTGTTCGAAGACCGCCTCGAGGCACCAGAAGCACCCCCCGCCGACGGTCATGATCTCCTGGGTCATCCCTGCTGTCGATCCAAGTAGGTGAGCGTCGCGGCGGCGAGTCGTTCCACCCGGGCCTCGCTCAGGTCCTCATCCAGCGGCTGCCGCTCCCCCGCCAGCGCCCATTCCACATCGGTCCATCGCGTCACCACCTCGGCGCCGACCTGCCGGGCGCTCTCCACCCAGAGGGCGCGCGCTTCTCCCTCCCAGATCAACCGGAGCCGGAGCGGTCCGCAGGCGTACTCCGACGCCGCGTTGCCGCCGTTGCGGTCCGGGTACTCGGTGCCCATCGGGCGGAAGCCCCGGTCCATCAGGAGGGGGCGGAGCCGGTGGTCGGCGCGGGTGAACGCTTCGGGAAGTTTTTCGGTCGCCATCGGTGGAATCTATCGGGTGATCACGGCGCTTCGGCGAGGAGCGCCTGCAGGTCGAGGCGTCGCGTCGTCATCGCGAGGCTCCCGTCGGCGTTCCGCGGCCACTCCCCTTCCGGGCGGTCGCGATAGAGCTCGACGCCGTTGCCGTCGGGGTCGCGGAGGTAGATCGCCTCGCTCACCCCGTGGTCGGAGGCCCCTTCGAGGGGGATCCCGGCGTTCAACACCCGGCGGAGCGCATCCGCGAGCGTCGCACGGTCGGGGTAGAGGATCGCGTGGTGATAGAGCCCGGTGCTCCCCGCCGGCGGCCACGCCCCTCCTTCGCTCTCCCAGGTGTTGAGGCCGAAGTGATGGTGATAGCTCCCCGCCGCCAGGAACGCCGCCTGGGTCCCGTACCGCTGGGTCAGGGTGAAGCCGAGCACGTCACGATAGAAACCCAGGGCGCGGTCCAGGTCGGCCACCTTGAGGTGGACGTGCCCGATCCGGATCCGGGGGTCGATGGTCTTGTCGGTCGTCATGGTCTCCTCGCTGCCGGAAAGAACGCTTCCCGGTTCCCGAGGCAAAGGACAGGCTAGTGCGGGGCGGGGCGCTCGATGAAGGGGAGCTCCGCGAAGAACATGATCGTGCGGTTGTACCGGGCAGTGGCGACCCCGTCGGGGCTCACGTCCGAGAGACCGTGGGTGTACCGGAGGTGGAGCCGGAGGTCCTTGTTGCCCATGGCGCGCTCCAGGGTCCAGGCGACGTCCCCGATCACCGCCCAGTCCTCCCCCGGGAGCTCCTCCTCCACGTCGGTGCGGAGCCCGGTCCCGGGTGCCACGGAGGAGCGGACCACCTCGTGCGCGCCGGTCAGGATGCTGTACTGGGGCCCGGCGCCGATACTCCAATCCTTCGCCACCCGGAAGCGGAGGAGGATCGGGATGTCGATGTAATTGGTGCTCAGGTGCGAGCGCTCCGGGTCGACGCGGAGTGAGTCGAGGTCCGCATCTCCGGTGGGCTGCAGCGGATAGTCCGCCACCCCTTTCCGGGAAAAGGGACCGAACTCCGGGACCAGGGAGAAGCGGTCCGAGAGCTTGATGTTGGCGGTCATCCCGAAGTTGAAGTCCATCCGCGGCGCGCTGCCGTCGATCCCCGTCTGCTCGGCCACCGTGGCGCCGAGGCGGAGCCCGAAGTGGAAGCGCTCGGTCGCCACCCGCTCACCGAAGATCGCCACGAGGATCGCCCCCTGGGCCCGCGCCGTCGCGGGGGCCAGGAGCGCAGTGACGAGCAGGAGCGCGGTGCGGCGGAGCATCTAGAGCGGGAAGCGATACGCGGCGTTCAGCATCACCGACCACCGGCCGATCATCCCCGCCTCGGCGCGGAACGCCCACCGCTTCCCGATCTCGTAGTTGGTGCCGACGAGGAGGTTCCACTTCGTCGTCAGCTCCTTGTTCAGCGAGTAGTTGATCGTCCCGGTGTCGTACCGATTGATGATCTCATCCATCAGGGTGTCCGCGACCGCCTTGCCGGCGGGCCCGAGGTCCTGGTACCACTGCTCGGTCTGGTAGTCCACCAGCGAGTCGCGGACCGCCGGGGGGAGTGCTTCCGCCACGGCGATGCTCCCCCGGGTCTCGGCGACGAGCTTCTGGTTCATCGTCCCGGCCCAGAACGACATCCGGTTCCGCCCCTGCACCTTGAAGGTGCGGCCGTAGCGGAGGCCGAGGACCCGTCCGCGCACCGGCGCATCCAGACGCTCCACCTGGGACCAGGCCCAGTTCACGTCGACCGAGAGCCAGTTCCGCTTGATCCCGATGGCGCTGGTGAGGCCGAGTCCGGCGTAGGTCCCGGTGTTCTCCACGTGGCTCACGAAGTCGACCGGCTCGATCACGTGGACGTCGGTCTGCGACGTGGCCGTCCCGGCGAGGCCGTACACGTTCAGGAACGGGAGGACCCAGAGGTCCAGCCGCGCGTTCACCGTCGTCGCCTCGATCTTGTTCTCGCCGAACTTGATGAAGCCTACCTCTTCGGTGGGGTTGTCCCCGGTGCTGAGGGCGAGGTTGTTGAAAGCGAGCCCCTGCTTCATCCACAGGCCGATGACGTTCGCGCCGGTGGAGTACGGGATGTCGAACCCACGCTCGACCGCCTTCCGCCCGAGGAAGGGGAAGGTCTGGTGGTAGGTGCGGAGCACGCTGTCCCGTTGCTCGGGAGAGAGGATCAGGTCGGGATTCTGCGCAGCAAGGGGTGCCGCGAACGGCAGCGCGAACAGGATGAGGAGCAGGAACCGCTTCATAAGACCTGGGCCGACCGGCGTTCGGGGGAGGCGCGCTGTGGTGCTGAATGGTGCAAAGATCCCCGCTTTCCCGCTACGGCCCTGCCGACCTCCAGGCGTTCCGGGCCTCCAGCAGCGACCGGTCGAAGGGATGATGCCTGAGGGCGGCATCGATGACCTTGAGCGCCGCCTCCGGCTGCCCGGTGTCGTGGAGCGCGATCGCGAGCACATAAGAGAAGCGCGCCTCCGCCGGTGCGAGCTCCACCGCGCGCGTGAGCTCGGCGACACCGCGCAGGAGCTCGCGCTGGCGGACGAGGGTGAGCCCCAGGGCGTGGTGGAGGGCGGCGTCGTTCGGGAGCTTTTCCAGCGCTGCGGTCAGCGTGCGATAGCCGTCGGTGTCGCGCCCCAGCGACCGGTAGAGGTCGGCGAGGTTCGCCCACGCCGGCGCGTACTCCGGGTCGAGCCGGACGGCCGCCTGCAGCTCCGTCTCCGCCTCGGCGGTCCGGCCGCTGTTACCGTAGTAGACCGCGAGCGCGGAACGGGCCTCCGGACGGTCGGCGTTGAGGTGCTGGGTCTCCTCCCATTCCGCCAGCGCCCGGTCGAGACGCTCGCGTTGCTCCTTGGGGAGCTGGTCGCGGGCCTCGAACATCGCCAGCGCGGCGTCGGTCCGGATCGTGCGGACCGTGTCCGCCACGAGGAGCGCGCCGGCCTCCACCCGGTCGATCGGTGGCAGCCCATCGAGCGCCCGGACCACGCCGAATCGGATCAGTGGATCTGGGTCGGCGGCCGCAACGGTGAGCGCCGAACGCACCGGGATCGAAGGGAAGGCGCCCAGTCTGGCATAGGCGCTCGCCCGCACCATCACGGGGCGGGTCCCGTCCTGGGCCAGGGCGAGAAGGGGCGCCGCTGACGCGGTATCACCTCGGTCCGCGCGCGCGAAGGTCGTGCCGAAGTGGTCCGCCGGGTCACGACGACGTCCGGTCCATTGGACGATCCGCGCCGCCGCCCACTGCGCCCCCTTCTCCCCGTGACACTGTGCGCAGGCGTTCGGGGTACCGAGCGCGACCGTCAGGTCGGGGCGGGGGATCCGGAAGGAGTGATCGTGCCGCACGTCCACACCCATGTAGGTCTGGGAGGGCATGTGGCACGAGACGCAGGCGGAGCCCGGGGAACCCGCGGCGTGCCTGGTGTGGCGCGGGGTGTCGAACGTCGCCGGGAGGTGGCACTTGGCACAGGTCGCGTTCCCGGTCGGTCGCGCCGCGGAGTGCGGGTCGTGGCAGTCCGAGCAGGTCACCCCGGCGCGCGACATCCGGCTGGTGAGGAACGAGCCGTACTCGTACACCTCGTCGCGGATCTGCCCGTCGGGCCAGTAGAGCCCCGGCTCGAGGAGGGCGGGACGATGGGAGGCGAGGAGCGGCTTGCCGTACGCGAACCCCTCTTCGGTCACCCCGCGACGCGCATGGCAGCGGCCGCACGTCTCCACCTCACGGCGTTCGACCCGCGCGGTGGCGCGGTGGGCGATCGAGTCCCCGGCACCGAAGACCCATCGCGTGGTGTCGTAGCCGAGCGCCGTGACGAATCCGCCGATCGGTGGGCCCCCCGTGGCCTGGCGTCCCCCTGCACGGCGCTCATGCTCCGAGCCCGGGCCGTGGCACGCCTCGCACCCGACATTCACTTCCTTGAACGTCGTCGCGTAGCTGTCGGCGGCAGCGACGTAACCCTTTCGGAGCTCGGTGCTGTGGCACTCGGCGCACTGATAGTTCCAGGTCAGGTCGCGGGAGGTCCAATGAAGCGGGGCCCCCCCGCCGACGGTGTCGCCGGCGTTGACGCGGTACCAGCGCTCACCCCCCGCCCCCTTGGACCGGGCATCCCACGCCACCGTGAGCGCCTGCATCCGTCCCCGCGACAGCGGAAGGAGCACCTGCTGCAGCGGATGCACGCCGAAAGTGAAGGCGGGGATGAACTCCGTCGCCTTCCCATCCTCGCCCGCGGTCGCCACCACCCGGTGACCCCCGGAGGTCGAGAAGGTGGTGGTGATCCCTGCGTCGGTGAGCGAGGCCCCGCTCCAATCGCCGAGCAGGGTGGAGTCGTTCGCCACCTGCATCGCCAGCGCGTGGTGGGAGGTGCGCCAGCGCTCCGCTTCGGCAGCATGGCATCCGGCGCAACTCTCGCTACCGGAGAATTCCGGCGCGCGTTCGCCCCCGCACGCCGTCACCAGCACCGCCGCGACCACGCCCCAGATGCGCTTCACGGGCGGTACACCGTGCGCCAGTCGTTCTTCATCGAGATCACCGTCCACCCGTTCGCCGCCGCGGCCTTGAGGGAACCGCTGTCGGGCTCCTGGTAGAGGTGCTCGCGCGCCGCGTCATCGTGGTCCACGATCATCTGGAAGGACGGGCCGCCGCGGGACCCGCTGTAGGTCAGCATCGCGATGTCTCCGTGGCCGCCCTCGTTCCCGACCGCCATCAGCGGCGGGCGACCCAGCGCGAGGGAAAGGTTCACGGGCTTCGCCGCCTGGTCGTTGAAGGTCAGGATCTTCGGCTCGCGCCAGAGGATCCACTTCCCATCCTGTTCCTTCCAGGTGAGCTGCAATGCGGTCCCGATCACCTGCTCCGGGGGGACGCCATAGAGGGAGTCGGAGACCAGCCGCATCATCTCCCGCATGCCTCCTGAGCAGATCCAGGTCAGGAATCCCTTCGACCGGAGGTAGTCGAGAAGCTCCCGCATCGGCTGGTAGGTGAGCTCCGTGAGCTTCCGGCCGGTCGCCGGATCCTTCGCCTCGGCGAGGAAGGCGCGGGCGTCGGCGATGAAGCTGTCCTGGGAGACCCCGCCGTACACCACGCCGAAGAGTTCGAGGATCGCGTGCGGTCCCGCCTCGTGGAAGTACGCGAGATCCTTGGCCAGCGCCGCCTTCACCGCCGGATCGCGGGCGAGCGCGGGATCGGCCTCGGCCATCGCCTTCAGCCGCGTCAGGAGAAAGACCACCTCCACCGTCGGGCGCTCCTGCCAGAGGGTGCCGTCGTTGTCGAAGGTCGCGATCCGTTCCGCCTCCGGGACGAAGTCGGGCGACCCCGGGGTGGTGACCCTGGCGACGAAGGTGAGGATCGCCGTCTTGGCCTGACCCTCGTTCCAGGACGGGAGGGGGTCGGGCGGGGCGGGGGTGGTGCAGGCCGCGAGTCCGGCGAAGAGCGGGAGGAGGCGAAGCAACCGCTGCAGGGGCATCATCGGGACCGTCACTGGCTCGGGGGGGTGTACCCACGGAACCTCCTGCTCCATCGGGGCCTCGTCAAGTGCTGATGGGGATTGGACTTACGCCGTTTGTCCGGAGCCAGGCGCCAGACCCCTCTCAGAGGGGGTCCGGGAGGGGCGGGGGTGGCGTAACTTCCGTTCCCCCATTACTTTCGGGGCTGCGACTTCCACCATGGTGGTGGACGAGTTCCTGAAGAATTACGGGGGCCGAGTCTCGGTCCCCGTTCGCAACTAACGTTGTTAGGTAGTCGGTACAGTCTGGTCAGTCCGGGCTCCGATCACCAACACAGTTCAAGGAGCAGGACAATGAAGACCACCGGTACCGTGAAGTGGTTCAACGAGGCCAAGGGTTTTGGCTTCATCACCCCCGAGGGTGGCGCGAAGGATTGCTTCGTGCATCACACCGCGATCCAGGGCCAGGGTTTCCGGACCCTCGCCGAGGGTGAGAAGGTCGAGTTCGAGATCGTGCAGGGCCAGAAGGGCCCGGCCGCGCAGAACGTCGTCCGCGCCGCCCGCTAAGGCCGTCGCAACACTTCGGAGGAATCGATGATCGAAGTCATTCTGGACGAGACCGATTCGGTGGAACGCGCGCTCCGCGCTTTCCGTCGCAAGGTGCAGCGCTCCGGGCTCCTCAAGGAGCTCCGGGACAAGCGTCACTATCTGAAGCCCTCCGTGGCCAAGAAGGTGAAGGCGGCCGCCGCTCGTCGGCGTTCCCGCCGCGGGCCGCGCTGAACCTCGGCTCCTCCGAAGTACGAATGGGCTCCCGGATCTCCGGGGGCCTTTTTCGTTGTACCTTAATCCGGTCAGGTCCATCCTCCCCCCGGAGCCCCCTCATGCCTCGCGCTCTCCTCTCCCTGGTCGCCCTGCTCCTCGTCGGGGCGCCCCTCTCTGCCCAAGGGGCCTGTGACCTCTCCAAGGTCCCGGGCGCGGTCTGGTGGGGGACCGACGCGTCGATGACCTTCGACCGGCTCGCCGCCTATGCCGCGCCGGTCCTCTGGTTCTCCCCCGACGAGCCGAATCTGTACGAACGGAGCGGCACGGCGATCAACATCCCGGAGCAGATGCTCCTTCCCGGCGTCGACACCACGCCGCTCGACCACCCGGTGATGTACTACCAGGTGGAAGGGGTCTTCTCCCGGGGGTCGGACGGCCTCGCCTTCACTTGGGACAGCGCCGCGCGCGGGGCGTCGGTCCTCGACCTGACCAAGGTCCAGGCGCTGGAGCTCAGCTACTTCGCGTACTATCGGTCGGAGATCGGGATCGGGGCGCACCCGCACGACATCGAGCCGGCGGAGATGCGGATGCTGGTGCTGAAGTCGGATGGGGATGTGGTGAAGAAGTACGCCGGCGCGGGGTGCAGCCCTGGACGGCACGTCATCACGGTGACCCGGACCACCGGAAAGGCGCACGGACTCATCTGGTTCTGGAACGTCCTCCAGACCGACGAGGCGACCCAGTTCCCGATGACGCTCCTGGTCGAGGAGGGGAAGCACGCCTTCGCCACCGACGCCAACGGCGACGGCTACTTCACCAAGGGATTCGACGTGAACGTCCGCGTCAATGATGCGTGGGGCGTCCGCGACATCATGCGGACGGGCCAACTCTTCACCGGCGGGTACGAGAGCTTCATGACCAAGGTGCGGCGTCCGGAGCACCAGGTCCTCCCTCCGCTCCCGGACGACAGCCCGCTCCGCCGGGCCCTCGCGCGCCGCACCCGCGGGCAGACCCTCGCGGTCTATGAGCTCCGTCCCTTCCCGGCCCGCGAAGCCGCAGGTGACGATGAAGGGATCGGACACCTGATGGACGGGAAGACCATCGTCGAGCCGGCCCACGGAGCGCTCGTGAGTCCCGCGCAGGTGCTCCGCTACTATCACTCGCGGACGGCGATCAAGTCCCTCTCCATTAACGCCCGCTACGATGGGGACATGGGGTTCTCCTTCGTCTTCCCCTTCTTCATCGTGAAGCACCTGATGGAGCCGATGACCGGCGGCTACATCGTCCAGCGGATGTACCTCAAGGACAAGGGGCTCCGCGACTTCGGGTGGCAACTGATGTACGCCCCCTCGGCGTCGCGCTGGCTCGACAGCTACTTCGCCATCGGCGCGGAGCAGGACGACGAGCAGGCGCCGGGGCAGGCGGTGCACCACGACTGGGAGCCGACCTTCGAGACCGGGATCAAGATGCGGGTCGAGGTCGCGCACTCCCCGCTCCCCTTCCTCGCCAAACTCACCCCGTACTGGGGCGTCCGCGCCGGTGTCATCAACCGCGGCGCCTTCCAGGTCGAGAACATCCGCTACATCCTGGAGCTCGGCGCCGGCTCGTTCTAGCAGGGAACGGGCGTCAGCCCTCGGGCCACAGGAAACAGGAACGGCGGTGCGGGGAATGTCCCTCGCACCGCCGTTCCGTTTCCCTGTGGCCTGTTCGCTGTTCGCTGTTCCCTGACTACTGCACGCACGCCACCGGTGCCATCGCGGGGGTGTGCTTGACCCTGGTCCACCCGGTGTCGGAGCGGAGCATCGCGTCCCGCCAGATCCCGCCGTTCGTCGCCGACCAGGGCTCGGTCGGAAAGCTCCGGATGCACCAGGCGTAGATGATCTCAACCGTGTCCCGCCCCGCCGGATACGGCTCCCCCATCGCGATCGAGAAGCCCACCCGCTGCACGGTGCGCCGCTGGGCCTGCGGGCCGATCAATCCGTCGACCATCTTGGCGTCCGCCACCGAGTCGAGCCAGTCGCGCGGGTGGGCGTACTCATAGAAGTACTGTTCCGGCGTGGGGCCGACCATCGTGTCGAGGTACACGCCGAGCCGGGTCCCACCGTTGGCGGTCGAACGCGCGAGCTCCGCCAGCGCGTTCTTGAGCGCCACGGTCTTGATGGCGTTGCTGGTCGGGTCTCCGAAGGTGCGCTCGCCGGTCGGGGGGGCCATCCCCGCGGCACAGCCGAGCGCGAGGATGGCGAGGCAGCAGGCGAAGGTGGATCGGCGCACGGGGACCTCCTACGGTGCGTTCGCGACGGAGTCGAGCGTGCGGTTCCGTGCGGCCGCGGTGTCCTGCGCCGCGAGCGCCTTCCCCACGCCGCGGGCGCCGGGGAGTTCGCTCTGCGCGGTGATGCTGTCCTTCTGGCGCCGGGTCAGGGTGTCGCGCGCCGCGGTCGAGTCGGCGCCCGGGGAGGAGGCACCGCCACAGGCGGCGGCGAGGAGGAGCAGGAGAGGAAGGCTGCGCATCTGGCGTCGGGTGGTGGCCAAGCGAAGGGGGAGCACGACGGATGTCGCGCTCCCCCTACACTAGGCTCCTGATGCGGTCGCCGCCAGTCTCGTTACCGACCCCCGTGGCCACCGCCCGGTCGGGGCCCTCCGGGACCACGGCGCCGCCGATTTCCGCCGCCGCCGGAACGAGGACCGTCGCCGGAACGAGGACCATCGCTCCCCGGGCGCGACTGACCATGCTGGGGCGGGCCCCCCGCCGGCCGGCTCCCCTGCGCACCCTGGGACGCGCGCCGGTCGGCCTTCGCCTTGGCGCGCGCGCGGTCTTCGGCCTTCTTGGCCTTGATCGCCGCGATCCGCTGGGCGAGCGGGACCTCGAGCTGCTGCTCCGGCCGCGCCTTGTAGTCGAAGTCGGGGAGCGTCACCCGGGGGAGCCGCTTTCCGACCGCGCGCTCGATGCGGCGGATCTCGTCCTCCTCATCGGGCGCCACGAAGGTGAAGGCATGTCCCTTCTGCTCGGCGCGGGCGGTCCGGCCGACCCGGTGGATGTAATCCTCCGGGGCCGCCGGGACGTCGAAATTCACCACGTGCCCGAGGGCGGTGACGTCGATCCCGCGCGCCGCGATGTCGGTCGCGACCAGCACCCGGTACCGCCCGTCCTTGAACCCCGCCAGCGCCTCGGCACGCTGGGGCTGCGAACGGTTGGCGTGGATCCGCGCCGCCTTGTAGCCGTGCTTGGTGAGGAGCTCCCAGAGCCGGTTGGCCCGGTGCTTGGTGCGGGTGAACACCAGCGCCTCCTTCATTTCGCCCCGCTTGAGCAGCTCCATGAAGAGGACCCCCTTGAGCTCGCGGCCCACCGGGTAGACCGCCTGCGTGATCCCGACCGCCGGCGCCGACTGCCGCTCGACGTTCAGCATCACCGGCTCATGCAGCATCTCCTTCGAGAGCTTGGCGATCTCGGCCGGCATCGTCGCGCTGAAGAAGAGGGTCTGCCGCTTCTGCGGGACGTGCCGGAGGATCTTCCGGATCTCGGGGAGGAACCCCATGTCGAGCATCCGGTCGGCCTCGTCGAGCACCAGGTGCTCGATCTTGTCGAGCTTGGCGTACGGGGAGCGGAGGTGGTCCAGCAGCCGCCCCGGGGTGGCGACGATCACATCCACCCCGCTGCGGAAGGCGTGCTCCTGCGGTCCCATCCCGACGCCGCCGTAGATCGCCGCCCCGGTGACGGGGGTGTGGGTCGCCATCTCGTTCAGGCTCTCGAGGATCTGGGCCGCGAGCTCACGGGT
>Ga0164309_10001388_pt1 | contig 11876 bp, 10 predicted proteins | sample Whisoiple_247_MG_FD_109984 | JGI IMG/M metagenome (GOLD analysis project Ga0164309, IMG submission 109984) | Soil microbial communities amended with fresh organic matter from upstate New York, USA - Whitman soil sample_247_MG | ecosystem: Environmental > Terrestrial > Soil > Unclassified >... | reverse complement strand
GCCCCCCTTTAGCGCCTTCTGCAACGGCCGTTTACTTGGCCATGGTCGTGTCGCTGACGCAAGCCGAGTCGGCGCAACCCTCGGGAGCTCCCCCAAGTAGCTCCCCTCGGGAGGCGTCATCCTCGGTCATGCTGGCAAGCTCCGGCAGCGGAGAACATGAGCCGGGCGAGCGATCGGACGGTGCATTCAAAGCGTCGGTACTGGTCGTCGACGACGATCCGGATGTGCTGCGGGGCGTTGTGCGGCTCTTGCGCAGTCAGGGTTACAGCGTCACCCAGACGATGAATGGCGCCGATGCGGCGCGCTTCGTTCATGGTCGTTCGTTCGATGTGATCGTCAGTGACATCAAGATGCCGGGCATGGACGGCATCCAGCTGCTGCGCGAAGTGCGCGAGCATGACCTACACGTGCCCGTCGTGCTCGTCACGGGTGAGCCCGCGGTGAGCACCGCGGTGCAAGCGCTCGAGTATGGTGCGTTTCATTACCTGACCAAGCCGGTCGACACCGAGGCGCTCGGTCGCGCGGTGGCGAAGGCCGTGAGCATGCATCGCATGGCGCGCGTCAAGCAGCAGGCCGCGGAGCTACTCGGTCACGCGGGGGCGCTGGGCGCCGATCGCGCGGGGCTCGAAGCCAGCTTCGATCGCGCGATGCAGTCTTTGTGGATGGCCTACCATCCGATCGTCGATTTTCGGCGTAAAGCCATCTACGGCTACGAAGCGCTGCTGCGCAGTAATGAGCCGAGTTTGCCGCATCCCGGCGCCGTGCTCGACGCGGCCACCAGGCTCGGGCGCTTGGACGCGCTCGGCCGCGCGATTCGCGATTTGGCGGCTGCGCCGATGATCGAGGGCGGCAGCGAGATGCTGTTCGTGAATCTGCACGTGACCGACTTGGTCGATCCGTGGCTCAGCGCGCCGGATTCGCCGCTGTCCAAGATCGCGCATCGCGTGGTGTTGGAAGTGACGGAGCGCTCGTCGCTGGATGAGGTCAAGGACGTGCGCGCGCGTGTCGCCGCGTTGCGCGAGATGGGGTTCCGGATTGCGGTCGACGACCTGGGCGCCGGCTACGCAGGGCTCACCAGCTTCACTCTGCTCGAACCGGAAATCGTGAAGCTCGACATGACCCTGGTGCGCGACGTGCACCGCAACTCCACCAAGCAAAAGGTGATTCGCTCCATGACTGCACTCTCGCAGGACATGGGCATGACCGTCGTTGCCGAAGGCGTGGAAACGCCGGAAGAGCGCGATACGCTGATCGATCTCGACTGTGACCTCTTGCAGGGCTTCCTGTTTGCGCGTCCGGGAAAGCCATTCCCGGAGGTCAAATGGTGAAGCAAGTGGGCTTCTATCCGAGCGACAAGCCGGATCCCGTGACGCCGCGCCCCGCCGCCGGCCTCGCTTCTGCGCCGCGCATGCGCCTGGCGTCGATTTCCGAAGATGCTGACGGCAGCGCCTTCACGGAAGAGCGCACGCTCGACATTTCGCTGCGCAGCACGGACTTTGGCGTCGGACCGACGACTCAGCCGCTCTTGCGCGATCGCGCAATGCTGTTGCGCATGGATGGCGTGGGTGCCGGCCAAGTGCTGAGCATCTCTCAAAATCCGTTCACGATGGGTCGGCACGCGACCAATCAGCTGCCAATCGACGATGACAGCATCAGCCGCTTTCACGCGCGCTTCGTGGTCGAAGACGGCAAATACTTCGTCGAAGACTTGGGCTCGCGCAACGGCACGTTCTTGCAAGGCAAGCGCGTCACGCGCGCCGAGATCCGCGACGACGACTGGGTTCAGCTGGGCGCGCGCGTCGCGTTTCGTTTCACGCTCACGGACTCTCGCCAGGAGGGCCTGCTGCGCAAGCTGTACGAGTCGAGCACGCGCGATGCGCTGACCGGCGCCTACAATCGCCGTCATTTCGAGGATCGCCTGCGCGCCGAGATCGCGTTTGCGGTTCGGCATGCCACCGACTGCGCCTTGATCTTGCTCGACATCGACCACTTCAAGCGCGTCAACGATACGTATGGCCATCCGGCCGGAGACGAAGTGCTGCGCCACCTGGGCGGCATCGCCACCCGCGCGCTGCGCACGGAAGACGTATTCGCTCGTTTCGGCGGCGAAGAATTCGCGGTCATTCTGCGCGGCGCGTCGACGCGGGGCGCCGGTAGGCTAGCCGAGCGCTTGCGCGAAGCCCTAAGCCTCCACAACGCCGTCTATGAAGGCCAGCAAATCCCCGTCACTCTGAGCGCCGGCTGCGCGGCCCTGAGCTGCTGTGCAACGCCCGCGCCGGACGAAGTCATCGCCATCGCCGACCGTCGCTTGTACGCGGCGAAGCAGGGTGGGCGTAACCGGGTAGTCGCGAGCGACTGACTCTGCTACGTCAGCTTCCTAAATCCTGGAGGCATAGCGTGGCGATCGATCTCGATTTACTGAAGTCCGAGCGCGACAAGCTCAAAGAAGGCTTGCGTGAGGTCGAAGGCGACTTGCGGAAGCTCGAAGCTCAGCTCAAGGTCTTGCGGCAGCGCGAGATTCAAACCAAACGCGAGATCGAGGCGGTGTCGACGCTGATCGACATCAAGGACTCGCGCGAACCGAAACCGGAGTGAGCAGGGCGGCGCGCGTTCTCAGAGCTTGGTCTTGCCGAGCTCGAGCACGCGCGCAAACTCGGCAGGCGTGGCCGGGATGACCGAGATCCGCGCCTTGCGTACGAGCGCGAACTCGCTCAGCTTCTTGTCGGCCTTCACGGTCGCCAAGCTGACCGGTTCTGCGAGTGCCTTCTTGGGAGCGATCTCCACCACGGACCAATCGCCTTCGGTTGCGGTGGGGTCGGGGTACGCCTCTTTGGCGACGGTCGCGATGCCAACGACCTCTTTGCCTTCGCTCGAGTGATAGAAGAGCACGAGATCGCCCTTCTTCATGGCGCGCAGGTTGTTGCGCGCTTCGAAATTGCGCACGCCGTCCCACACCGCCTTCTTATCGGCGACGAACTGCTGCCAGGAGTATTTGAAGGGTTCGCTCTTCACGAGCCAGTGAGACGCTGCCATGGGGAGGGAGCCTATTCTGCAGCGGCGATGTTTGGCCGGGTGGCTCCCGGTCCGAGTAGCCGCGACAGCTCGTTTTTATCGACGGTTTCGTGCTCGAGCAAGTACTGAACTAGTGCGTCCATTTCGGTGCGGCGCTCGCGCACGAGGCTTTCGGCGCCGAGCTGCGCGGTGTCCAAAATGCGCCGCGTCTCTTCTTCGATCTGGTGCACCGTCGCGTCGCTCGTGCCACCTTCGGTCGCCAGCATCTGACCGAGAAACGGATGCTCGGTGCGGTGCTCGTGATACACGGGCCCAATCGCGTCGCTCATGCCCCAATGAGCCACCATCTTGAACGCGAGCTCGGTCGCGCGTTTCAAGTCGTTCTCGGCGCCGGAAGAGACATCTCCGAGCAGCACTCGCTCTGCCGCGTAGCCGCCCAGCATGACCTGCAACCGGTCGAGCGCTTGCGGTCGCGTGAGCAGGTGCTGCTCGCCTCCCGGCGCTGATTGCGTCACGCCCAGGGCCATGCCGCGCGGGATGATCGTGACGCGCTCGGGTGGCTCAGCATTGGGCGCAAAGTGCGCGACCACGGTGTGCCCCGACTCGTGCACGGCCACGCGTTGCTTCTCGAAGCGATCGAGCTTGGTCTCGCGCGGATCGCCGAGCACGATCTTGTCGAACGCAGCGTGAAAGTCGGCATCCTCGATGGCTTCCGCGCCGCGACGGGTGGCGCACAACGCGGCCTCGTTGACCAAATTGGCCAGATCCGCGCCCGAGAACCCCGGCGTGTTGGCGGCGACGCTCTGTAGGTCCACATCCGCCCCAAGCGGCTTGTCGCGCGTATGCACTCCCAAGATGGCGCGCCGCGCGGCCAGCTCGGGTCGGTCGATCACGACTCGGCGATCGAAGCGCCCAGGACGAAGCAGCGCCGCGTCGAGCACGTCCGGGCGATTCGTGGCCGCCAAAATGATCGTCAAATCATTGCGACTGAAGCCATCCATCTCCGACAAGAGCTGATTCAGCGTCTGTTCGCGTTCGTCGTGCCCACCGCCCATGCCCGTGCCGCGCGACCGGCCCACCGCGTCGATTTCGTCGATGAAAATGATGGCCGGCGCCACTTTGCGCGCCTCTTCGAACAGCTCGCGCACGCGCGATGCGCCGACGCCGACGAACAGCTCGATGAACTCCGAGCCGTTGATTGAAAAGAACGGCACCCCTGCTTCACCCGCGACCGCACGCGCGAGCAGCGTTTTGCCGGTGCCAGGCGGGCCGACCAGGAGTACCCCGCGCGGTACCTTTCCGCCGAGACGCCGAAAGCGGGCTGGCTCTTTCAAAAAGTCGACGATCTCGCGCAGGTCCTGCTTCGGCGTTTTGAGGCCGGCCACGTCGTCGAATTTGACGCTGACCTCGGCTTCCTTCTCGAAGCGGCGTGAACGCCCCTTGAGCATATTTCCAATCGGACCCCCGGGACCCATCATGGTCTGCGCCCGACGCGACAAGAAGATCCACAAGCCCGCGATCAGCAGGAACGGCAAGACCGCGCTCAACAGCTGCACCGCGCGCGGTGGTTCCTCGCTCTGAACCTCGACCTTTACGCCTTTTTCACGCAAGAGCGGCAGCAGATCGCGGTCTTCTTGCCCCGGCACCATGCTGCGGAAAGTGCTGAGTTTGTGCCCTTCCACCTCAGTTGGTGATTTGAACTTACCGAGCACGTTCAGGCCGCGCAGCGTGACCGACTCCACTTTTTGATCTGCCACTTGCTGGTAGAACGAGGTGTAGGCGATGGCAGGTTGTGGGTCCGCATCCGACGCGTAATGACGGTATAAGGCGAACCCCGCGAGCATTAGCCCGAGCATTATCCAGCCGGTGTATCCCGTGCGTTCAGGTGGGGTTGGACTCGGCGGAACCAAGCTCGAACGCGGTTCGGGCGTACGTGCGGGGGGCGGTCGGCTCGCGGCGGGTTTAGGCATCGTTCTTCGGGAGAACGTAGTGACGACAGCGCCCTTTGTCGAAGCCCCAACCTGGGACGCCTCGTTGCAAGCCTGTTTCGCGAAGGTGCCAGCGCAAGGCCGACGAGTCTGACGAGCCTGACGAGACGAGCAAGCGCCACGCCGCCCCACTCGACGTGAGCTCGGAGCCGCGCTACCGTGGCTCTTTTCGCGTTTGAAGAGATTATGACCTCGGCGCCGGCCATTACCGATGAGCAACAGCACCCGCTCATCGGCCAGACTCTGCGAGGAACCTATCGCATCCTTGCGACCCTCGATCAGGGCGGGATGGGCCTGGTGTTCGAAGCCGAGCACACGCGCTTGCGGCGCCGCGTGGCCGTCAAGGTGCTCGCACGTCACCTGACGACTGACGTACAGGCCCTCGCGCGCTTCAACCGCGAAGCCGAGATCATCAGTCAGCTCGAACACCCGCACATCGTTCAGATTCTGGACTTCGACACGACCGAGCAAGGCGACCCGTACATCGTGATGGAGCTGCTCAAGGGTGAGAGCTTGTCCGAACGGCTCGAGCGCGACGGCTGTCTGTCGATCGAAGAATCAGCGCGCATCGCGCACCAAGCCGCGTCGGGTTTGTTTGCGGCTCACCAAGCCTCGATCGTGCATCGCGACTTGAAACCCGCGAACATCTTTCTGACCAACTTGCCCGGACAGGGCCGGGTGGTGAAGTTGCTCGACTTCGGCATCTCCAAACGCGCTGGCGGCGGCCGCACGTTGACCGGTGAGTTCGACGTGCTTGGCACCCCGGACTACATGGCGCCCGAGCAAGCACTCGGCAAGACGGCGAACGTCGATCCGCGCGGCGATCAATATGCCCTGGCAGTGATTGCCTTCGAAATGCTCTCCGGTCAGACGCCCTTCTCTGGCAATGACCTGATGGAAGTGCTGCAGAAGGTGGTATCCGCATCGGCGCCGCCAATCGAGCGCTTCGCGCCACACGTATCGCCGCTCGTCAGCGCAGTATTGAAGCGCGGACTCGAGAAAGACCCCGCTTCGCGCTACCCCAGCGTGTTGGACTTCGCGTTGGCGTTCTCGTCCGCGTGCGAAAACTCCGTGCCCACGCCGGCTTCGGTAGCGCTGGGCAGCGCGCGCACCGTGCCCGCTTCGGCTACGACCAGCCCCGCTCCGCCCTCCTCCGCGACCGTTCTGCCCGTAGGTGCGCGATTGCAAACCGGCCCGCAGAAAAAGCGCTCCCCGAGCAGCCGCTTCGCCAACGCCTCCACGCTGGTAAACACCGCCAGTCTGCAAGACATCCCAGAGGCGTTGGAACGCGCGCGCCAAGCACTCGGCCTCGGTGATCTCAACCTTGCCGTCTCCTACGCCGAATCCGCGATCCGCCTGGCCGAAAGCTTCGACACCAGCGAAGCGCGCCTGCTAGTCGACACCGAAGCGATGCTCATCGATCACATCTTCGAGACTCGCATCGGTTCACTGCAACAGCGACTCACCGTCGTCATTGCGCCGTCGAACATGGACTCGCGCGTCTCCCCCGAGCAAGCCTTCCTCCTCTCGCGCCTGGACGGCGGAGCCAGCGTCGAAGAAGTGCTCGACCTCTCCCCCCTCTCGCGGCGCGACACCCTGCGCCAACTCCTAGCGCTGATGCGCGACGGCCTAGTCGCCGTCGGCGAAGGCCGCCCAAGCGACAAACTCAAGCCCGAGTGAGCGTGCCATCAGGAACAGGACGCTTCTGTTGTTGATGGTCAATACGCTCGACCACCTCTGTTTCGCAAAGTCGTGCCCGGAACCTCCGACGTTGAGCGTGGGCTGTGCGTGCCCGGAACCTCCGACGTTGAGCGTGGGCTGTGCGTGTCCCGAACTCCCAACGTTGAGCGTGGGCTGTGCTTGATCCGGCAGGCGACGCACCAAATCGCGCACATTCGGCCGTGGAAAACGCTCCGCGAGCAACGTCTCGACCTGCCGCGCACTTCGGTGCGTGCATAATTCGAACAACTCCGCCGCGTTCTCGGTCGTCAGATACTTCTTGAGCAAACTCAGCGCTGAAGCATGCAACGTGCCGCTCGCCACCAACGCGAATGCCTTCGGATGAGTGCGACAACCTCGTGCCGCCGCGATATGCCGACCCGCCGTAGACTCGCACAACTTCAGCTTCTCCACGCAATACTCGAACAATGACGAGTATCCGAGATCGAGAAACAACCGTCGCTCGTCGAGCTCCGCCAAGTACGCCACCCCTTAACTGCTCTGTGAAAATGTCACCCCAGTTGCTCGTCTCTGTCGTTGTTCTTGTTGCTGCTTGTTGAAGGCTTTGGCCGTGAGCCGCTGGCCCACGCGATGCACTCTTCGCCGTAGAAGACGCGGTAGTCGCCAGAAAGCAGGTGTTTGATAACGACCTCTTTTCCCGCGTAGCTTGCGTACGACGCCCCGGGCCGTTTCGGAATATCGATGACGTGACCGTCGAGACGGACAGTGTGGTTCTTGTAGACCTTCCTCACGTAGTGCAGTGCGCTGCACGACTCGAACAGCTCGACGCGAGAGTGGGTTTGCGGGGAGGGTGCGGAGAGCGTGGCTGCTGGGGCGGGGGTACAGGCGACGCTCGCTCTCCAATGTCGTTGCAGCGCAGAAAACGGCTGGACTTCGGCGTCCGTGCCAAACCCCAGCAAAGCAGGGGGCGGGCTTGACGGGGGGCGCGGCTGCACTAAGAGACGATTGCTTATTTCGCTATTGGAGCTCTTTAGATGTCTCGGCTTTTGCACGGCGCCCGCGTAACTACGAAGGCTGCGGTGCGTGAGGCTGACTCCGAGCGTCTGCTCACTGCACCGTTCGTGATGGTGCTGTGCTTGCAGTTTTGCTTTGGGCTGTCGTATTCGACGTTTTTTCTGCTGCCTAAGTTTTTGGCGCGGCAGTTTCATGCCAATGCGGATGCGATCGGCGCGGTGGCTGCGACGGCGCTTTTGGCGAGCGTGCTCGCTACGCCGTGGACGGGCGCTTGGCTCGATCGGGGCGCAAGGCGTCCGTTCATCGGCTATGGCGCGTTGGTGAATGGCCTGAGCGGCTGCGCATTTGCGCTGCTCCACGACGTTTCTTGGCCGATTTTTGCGCTGCGCGTCGTGCACGGTGTGTCCTATGGGCTCGTGTTCAACGGCATCGTGACGCTCGCGGCGGATCTCGCGCCGCCGAAGAAGCTGGGCCAAGCCATCGGGCTGTGCGGTGCTGCGAGCATCGTTTCGAACGCGGTCGCGCCCACGATTGCCGAGCCCATTGCGGACCACCACGGTTGGAGTTGGGTGTTTCTCATGGCGGGCGGCGCGGCGTTGTTCACGTCGTTGCTCTCGCTCGTGATCCGCGAACCCGTGCACGCGACAACACCGCTCGCCGACGCAGAGCTCGCAGACTCTCCGAGTGCGTTTGCGTTGATGCGTGAACCGCAGCGCATTGGCGCGTTCATCTGCAGTGCGGCGAACGGCGCGGCGTTCGGCGCAATGTTCACGTTCACGCAGCCGTTCGCGCTCTCACTCGGCGCAAGCGTCGTGAGCAGGTTCTTTCTCGGCTACACCTTGGTGGCGCTCGCGATCCGTCTCTTTCTCGGCGGAGCTGCGGATGCTTGGGGGCGCCGGCGTGTTGCGCTAGCAGCATTGGTTTTCTACGGCTTCGTGGTGGCACTCACCAGCCAACTACGCCCGCATCTGTTGTTTGCGGCTGGCGCGGGGTTGGGCTTCGCGCATGGGTTGCTTTACCCGTCGCTCAATGCGCTGGCGGCAGAAGGCGTTCCGCGCGCGCGTCGCGGGGCGGTGATGAGCTACTTTTTTGGCTGTTTTGGTGCGGGTTCGGCGCTGTGGGTGTTGGGGCAGGGCGTGGTCGCGAAGGCCTACGGTTATCCGGTGGTGTTTCTCGCTACCGGCCTGCTCGTTTGGTCTGCGATTGCCTTCGTGCCCAAGAAAGCACTAGGGCTATCCGCGTGACACTCAAGCGGCGCCTCCTGCTCACGGTCTTTACGACTAGCTTTTCCGGCACGCTGCTGCAGCGCGGCGCTTATTTCTACACGCACCAGGTGCTCGGCTTTTCGCAGGCGCAAAACCTGTGGCTCGCGCTCTTGATTGGCATCACCTACGTGGTCGGTGCCAGCGCGAGCCACCCGCTCAGCGCGCGCTTCGGCGAACGTCGCACATTGCTCAGCGTGTTGCTCTCGCTGATCAGCATTCATGTGTTGATCGCTTCCGTGCCCTCAGCGCCGCTGTTGGTCGTCGCGCTGGCGTCGATCGGCCTGCTCCAGGGGGCGATGTGGCCGATCTTCGAGAGCTACATGAGCGCGGGGGAAACGCCGCGCAACCTCGGGCGCATCCTCAGTCGCTACAACATGACCTGGGCGTTGTCGGTGCCGCTTTCGTTGGCACTCGCTGGCGTGATCATCGCCTCTGGTTCGCCGCGCCTGCTGTTCGTTGCTGCCGCAGCCTTATTTAGCTTGGTTGCGAATTCGTGCCGCGCGTTCCCGGCGCAGCCCGCGCACCTCGAGGCGGACCACGTCGAGCGTCCCGACGCTGCAGCCCTGAATAGCTATCGTCCGCTGCTCACCGCCTCACGCTTGGCGATGCTGCTCAGCTACGCGCTGATGTACGTGCTCGCGCCGCTGATGCCCGAGATCATGAAAGGCGTCGGCTTGGACACGGCAAGCGCCGCGCGCGCTGCGAGCTTGCTCGATGTCGCGCGTCTCGCGTGCTTCATTGGGCTGTTTGCGTGGAGCGGTTGGCATAGCCGCAAGCTGCCCATCTTTCTCGCCATCGCGGCGCTGCCCGTGGGCTTCGCGCTAGTCTTGCTCAGCTCCACGCTCGTGCCGGTCGTGATCGGTGAAGTGCTGTTCGGCGCGGCCGCGGGTTTGCTCTACACGGCCGCGCTGTACTATGCGCAAGTCGTGCAGAACGCCTCGGTCGACGCAGGCGGCGCGCACGAAGCGCTGATCGGTCTCGGCTATGCGCTCGGTCCTGGCGCAGGGCTGATCGGTACCGCACTCGCGCACGGCGCGGGACCGGGCAGCGCGGGCTACGCGGAAGGCATGTCGACAGCCACGTTGCCCCTGGTCGCAATCTGCTCCTGCGCCGCGCTCTGGCAGCTACTCCGCCGTCGCCCCGAGCCGCCGCCGCCACGTGAGAGTCGTCACGTTGGGGATGGGGACGACAGCGCTGCTATTTAGGGCTAGCGCCATTCGAATACTGAACGTATGATCCGTAACTCCCCGATGAGTTACATATCTCCCTCCGTTCAAGCTGTCATCGACCTATTTCAGGGCCCCCTCGCCGAGGTGCGCTTCGCTGATGTGGACGTTTCGACCCTGGCCAACTTGGCGCGTGCGGCCGAGGCGGCTGCGGAAGAACTCGCTCAGCATGAAGCGCGCGTGAGCGAGCTCAAGCAAGTCTTGGCGGATCGGCAGGAGGCATTGCTGCTGCTCGCGCAACGCGGCTTGGCCTACGCCCGCGTTTACGCTGAAGCGGATGAAGCGCTCACCGAGCAGCTGTCGCGCATCAATCTGCCGAAGCCAGCCAAGCCCCGCAAACCGAGTTTGAAATCAGCGAGCGCCGAGCCCGCCGTCACGGAAGTGAGCTCCACGTCCGGATCGGACGCCCCCGCCGAACCGAGTGCGGAACATCCTCTCGTCGCCAAGCCCGCCCTCGACGAGTCCATGGCTGACGAACCCGCGCGTGACGAGAGCACTGCGGATGAGCCGGCCGCCGCTCCGGCGAAGTCGTCTTCGAAAGGCAAACGCCGCGCAAGCGCTTCTCGGGATGAGGCGCAAACCGGCGCGGAGTGAGTGGTGCAGCGGCGCCCGTTACTCGAGCGCCGCTTTCGACTCAGAATTGTCCTGATAGAAACAACTGCGAGCCGCTCGCGCCCACCTGAAGGCGATCTTTACGAGCGGCTTTCGGCGCGGGCTCACTGCTCGAGCCGCCGCTAGTGACCGCGAAATACACGGTCGTGATCGCGCCGACCACCGCTGCACCCGTGAAGACATCGGTCAAGAGCGCGCTGGTTTTGAGCGAGCTCCGCGCGTCGTCGACGGCTTGCGGATTAGCCGGATAGCGGTTGAGTTCGTCATCGAGCTTCTGATTGCGATTCAGACTCACGACGCCGAACGTCACCGCTGCGCCCGTGAATAGGCCAGTCGCCACCGCGCTGACCCAAAACGGCGCCGAGAGCCCATGGGACTGCTCGCTCTTGGGCTCGCTCGTTGTCTTGGACACGCCAGCAGCTGCCGCAGGCGCGCGAGCGTCGACCGGTTCCAAATTGAGCGTCAGCTTCAGCGGCTGTGCGCCAGCGATGGTCACGCTCTTCGTCACGCTCTGATAGCCGGACTTGGAGAGCACGACCTGACGCACACCGGAATTGACCTGGACCGGGCCGGCGAGAGGCAGAGTGCCCGCTTCGACACCATCAACCGTGAGCTGTGCACCCGAGACGTTGCTCTCGATGCTCAAGTCCGCGACTCGGCCGCGCAGTGATTGCATGTCGCGCTCGACCTGTGCGCGACGGTCCGCCTCGATTTCGCTGCCACCCTGTTGTAGGTATTGCCCGAACAGATTGAGCGCGGCTACCGAGTCATGTCGTTCGACCTGAACCTGCGCCAAGTTGTACAGGATGCGGTAATTGGGCGCGATCTCGTACGCGCGCTTGAACTCAGCGAGAGCGGCATCGAAGCTGCCTTCGCGATAGAGTGTGACGCCGCGCTGAAAGCGCTCGCGAGCCTCGGTGGTGGCGCTCGCGCTCGATGCCGAGGACGCGGGTTCAGCAGCGGAGACGAGCGCGCTGCTGCTGGTGATCGCAAGCAAGACTAGCAGTCGTAATCGGGTGCTCATTGGGCGTACGGATCTCTTTCGTCGAGCGGGCGAGCGGTGGCAGTGGATCGAGTTG
>Ga0164309_10001387_pt1 | contig 11878 bp, 19 predicted proteins | sample Whisoiple_247_MG_FD_109984 | JGI IMG/M metagenome (GOLD analysis project Ga0164309, IMG submission 109984) | Soil microbial communities amended with fresh organic matter from upstate New York, USA - Whitman soil sample_247_MG | ecosystem: Environmental > Terrestrial > Soil > Unclassified >... | reverse complement strand
GAGTCGCTCTTGCGGATGTAAGCGTTAATCAGCGTCGCCGCGTTGTTGCCGAGCGATGCCCGCTGAGAAAGCGGCAACTCCTCGTTGTCCATCTCGGACAGCGTTCCCTCCAAGGCGGGCTTCATCTCAGGGTAGAGAACGGACATCGCCTTCGCCAGCTCCTTGCCGGTCTTGACCTGATCCTTGTATTCCTTCCGCTTGTCGATGGCGTCGGTGATCGCGCCGACTCCCTGCTGGATCGACTGGCCAACCGATGCCGCGGCAAGCGCGCTGCCCCGCATGAAGTCGCCCGGATCGTAGCGATTCAGCCCCGCGTCGATGTAGTCGCCGATTCGTGCCATGGTTTAGGCGGTGTAGAGTTTTCCAGCGAGGCCCATGAGCGAGCTTCCAGCATTCGCCCACGTCGCCCCGGCCTGCTGTCGCTGCTGCGCTTGCGCGAGGTTGTAGGAGTTGAGATTGGATGCCTGCTGCATGCCCATGTTAATCCCGGCGTCCGGGTTGATGAACTGAGGGCCGTTCTGGCCGATGATCCCTTGCGCTTGGGTGACGTAGTCGCGGCCGAGGGCGGTTGATGCCGGGGTGCCCATCAGGATCGAAAGCGCCGGATCTGTATATTGGGCATTGAGTTGCGCTGCCTGATTGCCGAGCGCTGAAGCTTCCGCGCGGCGCGCTGCCATCACGTCTTCACGGCCCAAAACTTCACCGGCAACCGAGGCGTTGTCATTGAGCCGCCCCCGTGCGCTGAATGCCTCTCGCGCCGCTTGGTCGGATGCTCGCGCCTCTTGGAACGAAAGCGGTCCCTGCGTGCGGGCATACGCCTGATTGGCGAGAGTCGTGGCGTTCTGCGCCGCCTGCTGACCAGCCGGGTTGATGCCGCCGAGCAGCCCCATCACGCCGCCGACATTCCCCTGCATGTTGGCCAGATCCCTTTGGCGCGCCGCTTGCAACTCCGACGATGCCGCCGTGTTTGCCTGCGTGCCCATCCCCAGCAGCGCATTGAGATACTGCTGCTGGTCGGCGATGTTGAGCTGCCCGAATTGCGGGCGATACTGGCCTTCCATCGAGGCCAGTTGAGGCAAGCCTTTGTCGAGCCCCTTGAGGTATTTCAGCAGCGACTTGCCGGGGTCCGCTTGCACGGGCGGCGGGGCGTCGCCGCCCTGCGATGATTGGTAGGCTCCGTATGCGGTGCCCGCGACGCCGACGACTCCGGCGATGATTCCCATGCTCATGGCGATAAAAGAGGGGTGGTGGTTAGGGATGGGGTGACTTCACGACTCCAGATGCGGAAGCGGGGATCATCGGGCGGTGCGAGCGGGTTTCGATGCTCTTCGGTGACCTCCATGACGATCTTGTCAGGGTCCGTTTCGTTTGCTGGATTTGGATGGAAGGTCGTCCAGATCGCGTCTTCGTGAGCCACGAGCTTGCGCCGAGTTCCGGGCTTGGTGATTCCGGTGTGCGGCGCTCGCAGCATTTCGCGGAACCCTTTTTCATCCTCAACCTCGACAACCCCGGCGGAGAGAATGAAAGGGTGCTCAACCTTGTGGATCTTGGTAACGATCGCGACGCCTGCCATGATGAGCACTTGTCGGGCATAGATGCCGGGCGTGAATATGTTAGTGATCGGCACCACGGCAGGAGGGAGAGCTGCAACCGCCATCTCGGCGCGGTCCATGTCGTTCGCTTCTGTCAGTGCTTCGCTCATGCCAGTTGTCCGTAAACAACAAAGGAGAATTTGCGGCCAGAGGCTTCGGTGGGGCCGTCCACCGTGAATTTAGTGGTGCTGTTGATGGTGTAGGCCCAAGGAGTGCCGCCGCCGTTGCCGGTGATCTCCACGGCATAAGCGGTGTTGGCCATAGCGTTAGCCAAAGTGATCTCTCGCGCCGTTCCCGTGTCGCTAGCGCTCGTCACGTTGTAGCCACCCGTTACCGCGGCGCTGCCATTCTCGAATGCGACCGTGCCGTAAGCCTTCGCCACGCCCGGGTGATACTTCAGCACATCCGGCGAGACGAAATTCGCCGCCGTCTCGCTCTGCATGTCGGCTTGTGTCGCCCGATCCGCCGTCAGCGTCTTGGTCCAGCCGATGGTCGTCTCTGCAATCAGCGAGCCGGTGATCGAAAGCGCGACGATCTTCGATGCGTTGACCGAATCCGCCGCCAACTTCGCCAGCGTCACGTTGCCGTCGAGGATCTTCGCCGTAACAACCGAGTCCGCGCCGAGGTTGGCAGCCGAAAGCACGCCAACGGACAGAACGCCGCTTGAAAGCGTGATGGTTGTGGCATCGACGGACTGAGACGCCAGCCGGAACCCCGACATGATCTCGTTCATACGGGCGGATGTGACCTGCATCCCGTCCGCGAAGGTGATGGTAGTGGTTCCGTAGCTCATGACTGGCTGACAGTGCTCTTGTTCGTCTCGTCCGCCTCAACGTGGAGGTTCTTGATCTTCGGGCGGCCTTCGGTCGGGGTGATCGTGACTGATGCCGAGTGGCCTCGGTAGCCGCCGACCCTTACCCGCTGGCTGTATCCTTCATTCGGTGGCAGCGATTGGCCTTCGAGGGTGGAAAATGCGCCCAACATCGCCGCCGAGTCGGGGTTCTCGGTCGTAAACTCGATATTGTAGTCACACGCCTGCGATGCCGCTTCCGATTGCAGCGTGATCCGCTTCCAGCGCTTGCGATCAGGAATGCCCGCGTCGTAAGCCCGCGTCTGCATCGAGGAAACCACCGGCAATAGCTCGACATCACCGCCGGGAGTCAACGCAAGTTCGTCGGTATCGCTGTCGGCGGCATCGAGCTTGTGAACTCCGCCGTTGGAATTGACCGCATAGAGGTCGTTTCGCTCGCCAGCGCGGGCAATGTGGAAGTTCAGCACATCCCACCGGCTATCATCGACCGAATCGACCGATTCCCAGCCGGAATTGAGGAAGTTGAAGACCAAAATCGCGTTGTTGCCGGTCGCATCACCAACCCCAACCGCCGAATCGAGCGGCACGGCTAGGTAATACCGATTGTTGAAGTAGCATCCGACCGCATCGCCCGCCAAATTCGCGTTGATCCGATCGATGATCGGTTGAATCGCGTCCGAAAGCGGCAGATCGACGCCTCGCAGGTTGAACAGATCGAGGAACTCGACCGCATAAACCCCATTGTCGGACAGGAAGAAGATTTGCGACCCGTGCTGAACGATGGACTTTCGAGCCAAGCACCCGATCTCGTCGGTTAGAGCCTTGGTCGTGCAGTCGGACAGCGCTCCCGACAACCCGGAAATCAGGTGAATCGAGTTCCGCATGAAAACCAGCAGGTGATCGTCCGCAAACGGGAACGCCCCGACCAAGAAATTAGCCGTGCCTGCCGTGATGCGGAACTGGTTCTCAATCGCGTCGTAGGTGTCCGAGTCGAGGATGTCGGAAATCACCAGCTCGTCTCGCACATCGCGGTCGGTGAAGGTCGGCGCATCCGTGCTGCCGCTCTGCGAATAGCGATACGGCACGATCAATCGGCGCTGATGATAGACGCCCCACGGCGGCGCGGGCATGTGCTGGAATCCAGCGCCCACCGAGACCTGCTTGCCTAGGGTCAGGGTGTCGGCACCAATCGTCGCCAGATCCTCAATCGGGATGTAAAACGAGACCGTGGAAGAAGTCGCAGCCGTGACCAAGAAATCTCGCCCGATGTAGGGCTCAAACGAGGCGTTCGTCGTGCCGTAAATCTTGATCGTATCGCCAGTCAGAACGGTCGTGTTTGTCAGCCCGGAAATCGTGCAGAGCCCGCTAACAACATCGACGTTGCCGCCGGTGGCTGTGAATACCTGGGGCTGGGTGTAGTCGCCTGCTTGCGCCTTGGTGAATCCTGCCGCCGCCGTGCCGGTGTTGTCGGTGTAGTTCTCGTTCGCCGCTGTCAGCGCAAACGTGAAGGTATCCGCAGTCGGAATGCCGGTGACGGTCTTCGTGCCGTTCGGATCGGTCGTGACGTAGCCGATGCCAGCCAAGACCACCGAGCCGCCGGTCGTCAGCCCGTGGTTCTTGAGCGTGACCGTGACGACATTCGCGGAAAGCACCGCATCGGAAACCGCCCGCCCATTCGGAAACCACTCCCACGCCTGCGCGCCGTCGCGGAACAGCAGAACCTTGTCGAAGGCTTGCAGTAAATCGACTTCATCCGAAAGTGATGAGCCGGTCGGGTAGGCAATCTCCGAGGTCGTGCCGTCAGCCACCGAGACCAAGACGGCCTTGCCTGTCGCCGCGATGACGATGGATTCTTCCGAGTCCGAGGACGGGTCCGAGAACAGGCATGAGCCGTAAATCTCAGCCGCCTCCGCGTCGTCGATCACCGAGCGGATCTTGCCCGATCCGCTGTAGCTCTCAAATCCGGGTGGCGATCCAGCAATCGTGAATTCCAGCGTGTCAGTCTCCAGCCGCGTCACCCGATGGACTCCGTTGGGGTTAACCGTGCCGCTGAGCCCTTCAACCCCAAGCCATGCTGGTTCGTCGGTAGCCTCAAAGCCGTGAACCGCCGTCAGTGTCACCGTTTCGCCGTCCCTCGACGCCGACAGAATCGAAATCCCGCCGGATGCATCCACCAGCCAGAACGGCACGAACAACGGGTCGCCATCAACTTCCAATGCCCCCGACAGATTCCGAATCGCCCGCCGCGTCTGCCACGCCCCGCGATCCATCCGGCCATTCAGCGAGGACGCGACTACCCCGGACTCCAGTTGCTCCGGCTCAAGCCGAGAGTTCACCCGGAAGAACGCCCGATCTCCCAGCCCCGCAATCTCTGTAGGCGCGGGCACCATGGCTTAGACCGCAGTATTGCCGCTCTGGAGGTTCGGCAGGCAAACAACGCCGGAAGCGAGATCAACCGCCGTGAACACGCCCGGCAGGTAAAGACCGGCAGGCAGCGTGATCCCAATAATCGCCGCAAGGTTCACCGCGCCATCGCACGAGGCTGACGCCAGCACCGCGTCATTCACCACCAGCAACCCGCGACTACGGCCCGCGAAAACATCCGTCGCCGAATCAAGGAAGGTAGCGCCATTCAACCCCTGAAGCTCGAAAGCATCGTTCGCCATGCGTGCGGGATACCTTACTAGGCCGCTCAGGTCAAGGAATCCTTAGCGGAGAGCTAATGATTAGATTCAAACGAGAACCGCCCAACCCTCAAATTCAGTCTTCATCACAAGACGGTAGTGCTCGCCGGTGGATTGGATTGTCACCGGCCCGTAGTGGAACGCATCGGGGATTCCGGGGTATTCTTTGCCATCTAGCGAGCCGCCGATCCACTTCAACCCAATAAACTCACCTCGCATCCGCGCCGCCTCTTTGCGCCTCAGATGTGCGGCATACTCAGGAGTGAACATGCCCGCATTCAGCCAGAGGCGAGGCCCGGTTGCAATTTTTTAGTGGAGGGGGTGGACCGGTGGAGGTGAAACGGAAGAGGACTTTGCAACCCCCTCCCCCCCGGTCATTGGCCTGCTTTTGTAACTTGTGACAATAGACATAAGCCGGAGTCGCATCATAAGTGACTAACGCTTAGTGACGCTGTCTCAGTAATCGCTCATTCCTGCGCCTAAGTGACACCACTATTGCGACCAGCATCGTTAGCAAAGCCAGATCTTAAACCGCGCGCGTATGTGGTTGCGCAACTGGTTGGTTCGCCAGACCGGTATTCCGTCGCTCTCGCCCGTTTAGCGATCATCTCGCTTCTTTGCGTCGTGCTGGCCCCAGATGCCGCTTGTGGCGGTCTGTCCGGCCTGCTGGTGACAGGCTAGGCTCGTGCCGTGAATGGTTGGCGCAGACTCGGAGTGACAACCGGAGGTTCAGCGCGGCGAGCGAAGCGGGCCGCAATACCGCGCACCCGCGAAGCTTCTACCCTCAATCGCCGCTGATTGTCCACGTAAGTTTAAGTTACGAGCGCCTAAGCTTTGAGTTCCAATACATTGCGCGGAGCTTTTTTATCGGGCGCTTGGTTCTTCCTCGCGCTCCATCTTCCAGCAATGCATCCACGACAACGCGATTCTTGAGCCAATGGTCATTCATCGCGTCACTGTGGCGGTCGAAGAATGCTGTGGATTTGGTCCGCATCACGGCCTGCGCGGTCTCCAGCAGCAGCTCCATACGTTGAGCGGGGAATGCTGGTGGGATCTTAACGCGAGCGTGGTAGGCGTCGTGGCACGAATCGCAGAGTAAGCAGCAGTCCTTCCACTCGTGGGGAGTTCCAAGCCTGCTGTATCGCATGTGGTGGACCTGAATTCGGTCCGTGGACCCGCACATCGTGCAGGTGCTGCCTCCTAGCTGGCGGAGCTTTTGGGAGAACTCGCGCCAACCGGAGGAGGCGAGACGGGCGGTATAGTCGTGGTAACGCATAGAGTGGCGGCGAAATCAAATCGTCTGCCACCTCTGGTATTTTGGGGGATGCTGCGCCCGATGTCGATTCAATCCTTAGCTGGTAACTAATGATTACCAGTGGATGCCCCAACACAAAAAACCCCGCCCAGATTACTCCGAGCGGGGCTGCCGTGTGTAAATTGCTGTGAACACCCGACGCGGCGAAGTCGAGCGGATGCGCGATCGCCCGTCCAAATCAAAACGGAATATCATCATCCGCATCGAAATCCTGCCCCTGCTGCGGCTGCTGCTGCCCCTGCGGCTTTCGGTAAGCGTCCTGCGGTGTGCGGTCGCGGCCTTGCTGCTTCGGCTCGTAGAGCGACAGCCAGCCGCTCCAGTCGGGCGTTACGGGCACGCAGTCGAGCTTGATGCTGATGCGGCCTTGATCGTCGGTGAATGCGCTACCGACGTTGGTGTAACGCTTCTTCTTTTCGCCCTGGCCGTTGGTGTATTCTCCGGTGGTGGCTACAACGTCGTGTGTTCGTTTGTTTCCCATAATTCAGTCTTGGTTAAATCTCTCGACGAACGCGCGGGCTTCTTCTATTTCTAAGGCCGCATTGATGGCGGCAAACTGGGGAGACAATAGTGGGCTGCCAATCTCTGGAGGCACGTAATACCCCTCTTTCGGCAAGAGGCGGTCGCCAAGCTGGTCAAGTCCGGTGATGAAGCTCGCGATTAGTGGCGCATCTTCCGCATTTTCGTGGTGAACCGTAAGCAAGTAGTTCCTCGGGAGCTTGGCTTTGGTGATCGCGTCCAGCAGGTCGACTCCCCCTGCAAGGAATTTTCTAAGTGAGGATGGCGTAATCCGACTGCACAAATACTCCGACGAATCGGTCAGATGACGCAGGAAGGTGCATAAATATTTTTCCTCTGCCTCATCTTCGGCGATGAACAGAATTGGTCCGTCGTAATACTCCAGAACGGATTCAACTGTTAGATGGAGACCAAGAACAATCTTGGTGGCGTAAATGCCCGTCTCTCTCCGCTCGTCCGTCATGGCTTCACTGTTCATCGCTTGCCTCGCTGGGTTCGGGTTCAGGCTGCCACTTGCCGATGGCGCGCAGGAAGGTTTCGGCGCGTTCAGATGCGTTCGCATTAACCGCCACCATTCGCACGGATTCATCATCGAGATTATCGGCACAGCGCCGCTTCACGATTTTGTAGAGATGGTGATGCCATTCGATCTGGCTTACTAGGGAAAGCGTACCGAATGCCGCGTGCATGGCGTTCATGTCGCCGGTGTAGTTCGGCAACTGCCGATAGGTTCCCGCTCCACCATGATGATCCTCGCAATACCATAGGAGGACACCATCGGGTGATTCATTGCCCTTGCGGGTCGTTCGCCTCAACGGAGCCAAGCGGAAGAGCCCGCAAGCCTCAGCAATAGCGATCCTCTGTTGTTCCTCCTTCACGGCTGCCGGGGGTTGGGGTTGGTTGCTCCAGTTCCTTCACTGCGCACACGTAGGGCATGCATCCCTTTCGGCGAACCATAGCGAAGCCCTCGGCAATGGCCATGATTCGCACTTCGCGGGAGTCGATGTGGTGATCCCACTTGCCATCGAGCGCACGGATCATCGGCTTGTTGTGGATTGCTTTGCCTAGTTTCATCGCATCCTCGGTTGGGGTTAGTCTGCTTTCGTTGGAGTCTTGGCGGTCAGCTCGCGAAGCCGAGCCGCGTCAATGCTGCTAGTTCCGGTGTCGAAATTGGCGACGCTCCACATGCGTATGCACCTATCCGAATCGGCGTCATAAATGCGGTCTTGCTCGAATTCGATGCCGTCCACGAATGTCTCGTAGTGGCCGCGTCCTTCCACTGGAGCGATGGTCACGCGGTGCTTTTCGAGCAAGTCGGCAAGCTCGTTGAGAAACGCCCGAAGATCCGGCGTGATTGGTTTATGGCGGTCTTTCATTCCTTCGGTTCCTTCGCTTTCCTGATTTTATCGGCGACCCAAGCCGACCGGTTGCCGGTCAGGCGCGAGAGCTTGGCCCAGAGTTCGGGTGGCAGGCTGATGGATCGCGTGACCACCTTCCGTCCCTCTCCGCTCCCGGCTTTGCGGCCAGCGCCCTTGCGAGCGCCGCCGCGTTTCGGTGGGTCACTTCTCATCGGATGCACGCCACGAGTAAGTCCCGCCATCGTAGCCGCTCCCGCGGATTCCGTCATTGCATGGGTTCGCGGTGCAATGGCCGGTGTAGAGGAAAACCTGTTCTCCGTTTCGGGTGATACGTCCGGCGGGTGCTGTCACGTTGCTCGCGATGAACTCGGAGCCATAGTTGCGGACGATGTCTCCGTCCTTGATCTCGGTGCGTTTGGTGGTGGTCGCATTCATGGTGGTCATTGGTTACGCGCTCACCCTACCTCACGATTGATTGTCGTCAACAACTTTTTTCATTCCACCCACCCCGAGGGCGTTAGGGCTCTGGCTTGAATCGGCGCTCGATGAGCTTGATTTCATCGTCGAAGCCTTGGCCCTTGTTGGACTCCAGCATCGACTTGAAGAACGCCGAATAAACCTCATCGGTGAAGATGTTCTCGGCGGTGCAGTGCGGGTATCCGTAGCTGTGGAGATTGCGCACTCCGGCAGCGATCATTTTAGCGATGTTTCCTTCGCTCATACTCCAATCGTTGGCTCGGGGTTAGTTCTCGGGCTTCTTCATGACATCGCGCAGGATCTCAAGAGCCTTCTGGACTTGTTCGATGGGGTATCGCGCCCACACGCGTCCAGCCTGAGCGGGATGGTTGATGAGCCGATAGGCGGCTCGGATCTTGTCGTTGCGTTCTTTGGTTTTCATCTCCTCAATCCTTGGTAAACCTCTCTCGTCGCCTCGCAGGGTTATTAAAACGATTTCCCTCCAACCTGCTCGCGGGCTTCCAACTTGTGATCTTCGCGGCTGACGTTGAACGCTAGTTTCTCGGCAACCGCCCCTCCGAGATCCATGTTCATTGCTCCGGCCAAATCGAAGATGCGGATCACGGCGTCCGCGAGTTCGACTTCCAGCATATCCCGGTGAGGAAGTTTGTCATCCTTGAGTCCTTTCCGGTGTCCCTCCATGCCCTCACTAATCTCGCTGTGGGTGAGGCAGAGCTTTTGTGAAACTAGGGCTCCAGCAAGAAGCTTCATCACCGGGCCTTGCGGGTTGTTGACAACGTCCTTCAGGTCGAGTCGTGCCGCCGGGCTATACCACCACCCTGCTTCCGAGGCAAGCCCGTGGCACATGTCCACCAGCGAGTTCACGTTGTTGGTTACATGGATGCGTCCGTGGCGAGTGGAGATGATTGGTTGGAATACTGGTTCTTTGTTCATGGTGTTGTCAGTCGTTCGTAGAGTTTCCTTGTTTCCTCGCAGTCGTTGATCCGTGCGGTCACGGTGCGGATCGCGTGGATGACGGTGCCGTGGGAGGGGTTAGTTGTTGAATCGGCTCTTTTTCACTGGTTCCGCCTTGGCCTTTGGGAATCCGTGGACGAAGCGAAGTGTTTCCTTGTCCAGTATCAGCGGGAGACGTTCGCCAGCGCTGCCGTGGTGCGAGTCCTTCGCGATGAGGACGTGTTGATGCTCGCCAAAGTTCTCCTTCTTTTTGTCGCGCTCCTGCACAATCGATGCCCACCAGTCCGCATCCTCTTCGATGGCGCGCGCGTTCTTGGTCTCTCCTTCTGCTGTCTCTTGGCAGAGGACCACGACATGAATCCCAAGCTCATGAGCAAGCTCCTGAACCGTGTTCGAGATTCCTCGCAGCTCAGCTTCGCCAGTATCACCTTTGATGCGCTCACCTCTGACTAGGCCGATCTGGTCGAGAAACGCCACCTTGATCCCATGAAGGCGAACATGACGCCGGATCTCCGCGCAGATGGTCGCAAGCTTTCGGTTACTTGGCTTTACGATGTGCAGGTTTGATTCCGTAAGTCGATGGACGGACTGGCGAACGTGGATTAGAACCTCCCGCCGTAGCCCATTCGGAGAATAGATCGCCTCGTGATGCAGCTTCGATACTTGAACCACGCATCGTGAGAAGGCGCTGGATTCCGTGCGCTCAAGGATCAGGTAGAGTGCGTCCTTGAGCCCGCCGAAAATCTGGGTCGCCAGCGTGGATTTGCCCGCGCCCGAGCGGCCTGAAATAATCCCCATGTGCTGCGGCTTCATGCCGTGCAGGTGACGGTCGATCTCTGAGATGCCGGTCGGAATTCCCGGTTCAATCTTGCGGCCTCTCACCTTGTCCTCAAATTCTGCCATGAAGTCAGCCGCGAGCGTTTTCATGCCCTTCGTGAGGACAGCGCTGCTAGCGGCGTCAAAGACAGCCGTTACGGGCGCTGATAGAGATGCCAGGTAGTCGGACTCTCCAGAGCAATCATACGCGGCTGCGGCAGCCTCATGGGCGGCTTTAATGGCCATCCTGCGGGCCATTCTGTCACGAAGGGTTGCGAGATGAACATCGAACCGGACTCCGGCCCGGTGGTAGCTATTCACCTCCGCGAGGTTGGACGGACCTCCAACTGAATCCAGCAGCCCTTTGTCATGGAGGCGCTGCGCAGCGGAAACCAGCTCCCACGTTCCTTTGGTGGCGGCAATGTCTTCGAAAATGATCCGGTGCGCTGGCAGGTAGAACATGTCCGGTAGGATCGCCGATTCTTCCATCCGCTCGGGCTCATGGATGATTGCCGCAAGGACGATCTTCTCAGATCCGCGAGCGTGGGGAAGCAGCTTCACCTCGTGTTGATCCTCGGTCTCACTCATGGGTTCTCAAGGTTGTAGAAGCGGGCCTTGTCGATCTCTCCGTTCCAGTTGTTAAGCAGCGTCTGCAATGACGTGCGGCGGTAGTCCCTGTCCTTTGGGATCTCGGCGAAGTAGAACTTCTCCAAAAGCTGGAGGTCTTCTTCGTTTGGTTCGCCGATCTCTTTTAGCAGGGCGATTTCCTTCTTCGACCACTTGGTGTCTTCTCTCCGGTTCAGAAGTTTCCCGATTCGGATTTGCAACGCCGTAGGCATTCTCTTCTCTTCTTCTTCTCTTCTCTTCTCTTCTAGCCGTCCAATGTCGGGCATATGACCGTCATCTGTCGGGCAATAGTCCGCAGGCTCAGGAAACTTGCTCGCCTTGGTCCTCAACCGCTGGTCAAAGCGTTGAATCTCAAGGTATTTCCGCCCGGAGTCTTCGTAGCAGCGAATCAGACCGGCTGCTTCACACGCAGTGAGGCAACGGGACATGTCGGTGACGCGAATATCCTCCTTCATCGGAAAGAGCAGGGATCTGAGAATTTGCGGAGCGGCATGAAAGCGCCCGTAGTCATCCGCCTTCAAAAGCAGGCGCAGGAAGAACCGCTCGGCATTCGCGTCGAGCGTGTCCACCTTGTGGCTATCGAGCCATCCTTCGCGGATCATTCGTGTGGGCATCGGTTATTCTCCTAGAAAGTCTTTGAGGCTACCGAAGAAGTTCTCTAGTTCCTCGGCGTCAGCCTCTTCATCGAGCGAAGGGTCGCGCTCGGGTTCTGGTTCACTGGGGGCTTT
>Ga0164309_10001386_pt1 | contig 11891 bp, 12 predicted proteins | sample Whisoiple_247_MG_FD_109984 | JGI IMG/M metagenome (GOLD analysis project Ga0164309, IMG submission 109984) | Soil microbial communities amended with fresh organic matter from upstate New York, USA - Whitman soil sample_247_MG | ecosystem: Environmental > Terrestrial > Soil > Unclassified >... | reverse complement strand
TTGCGAACGTCTCCAGAGCGAGAGGTTGCCGGTGGCTGAGCGTACTCGCCGGGGTCGTGCTGGACGAAGCAGGACCTAGACCCGAGCCGGACGGTCTGGCTACCTGTACTGGGCGTGATCCGTTAAAGGCGTGTGAAAACGTGGACCGAATCACAGGCATTAGGTTTAGCGGATGCAGGATTGGTTCGATTCAGGCGTGCAAGCGCTCATCGCGATCATCGCGATCATCGCGCTGGTGGTAAGTGTCGTAGCCGTCATCCCCGCGTTCGTGGCTATACATCGGGCGGCCAAGGCCAACCGACTCGCCGCAGGTGCGAACATCATCTCGGGCCATGCCAATGGACTCGCGGCGAATGCGAACCAGATCGCAGCCACGGCGCACGAGCTTTCACGCCGACAGGAATCACGAGCGACGGAGCAACATGATGTGGAATGGACGGTTGGCTGGATCGACGACCACCATCTATTCATCGCGAATCAGGGGCTCGATGCTGCGCACAACGTGCGATTTCGAATGGCGACGCCAGGGAGCATTGGTCGGCATGACGGACCCATCGTCGTCGAACCGTGGGGTCACTTCGAGGTACCCTCCGACGTCGCTATGCCCCAGGGCGCAATGTATGGGGCGACGATCCTGCTCCGAATCGTATGGACCTCGTCGGCCGGCACCCCTCATCGCCAGACTCTCGAGCTACCCGGCAAGTCGGTATTTGAGCATCGACTCGCCATGGCCTGAAGCTGCAAGACGTCTTGCCCTGAGGCGCGATGACATGCCCTCCTACCAGTCGTCAGAGCCACATCGCGAGCGCGAATGCGCGAGGCGGGATCGCAGTCGCTGCACACCGACCGGAACCGTGCGAGGGCACTCGCCCGACCCTCAGCCATCAGGTTGCGCCGCTCGTACGATCAGGCCGTCCTCACTTAGGGTGTTCAGGATGCAGGACTAGAAGCCTCTAATCCAAACCAGGACCCAATGTGCACGTGTCGACGTCTATGTCCGCAGCCTGCACCTGGGCCCAGACCGTCTCGACGTCCTTACCCGGCTGCACGCCACGCTCCGTAAGGCATTCCCGCAGCTTCACATAGGTCGAGGAGTCGTAGGCGTTGGCCAGTTGCCACTGGAAGTCGACACCGGCGAAGTCCACGTAGCACCGGTCATAGGCAGATTGACCGTCTGCCAAGTAGGAGAACTCGTGAATGACACCCACGGTGCGTTGGCCCACAAGGGGAACACCTGCGGCCTTCATGCAGTCGCGAAAGTTTCCGTAAGCCGCGTCGTACGACTCTTGAGTAACCGGTTCTGCTGGTGTGTTTGCCTCTGGATTTGAGGCGGCACCACCGACGGCGGCGCCTCCGACGGCAATCGCCCCGGCAACACCGATCGCTGATGCGAGGACGATCAATCGCTTCTTCATGTGCTTTCCCTCCCCCTACGAGTTCGTAGATCCGACCTGGACGCCGCTGTTGGAGAATGCTTTGTGGTAGCCGTTCCATGTCCCGCTCTGCGCCTTGGACACCATTCCGGGGGCGATGGACTGAGAGGTGTTGTAGTAGGGGCCACCCGGGTAGGCCTGGTAGCGAAGGATGATTGCGGCGTTGGGTCCACATCCGCTATCTGCGTAGGTGTTTCCACCGGCATTGCTGAACGTGACCTGATAGGACCGACCGGACAGGATTCCGCCGTTGCCGCAACTCACAACGGGACTCCAGCCGAGCGCCGTTGCGGCCTGAGAACCGGTCAACAGGCTGACAGTGACCAAAGCGGCGACCGCAAGCGTCCGAGAGAAGCGACGCTTCGTGGGAGATTTCGTCAACTTTGACCCCTTCCTTCGCGGGCGAGCCACTGCGCCTCTCGCCGCTTGGCCGTGACCGTATCAGCGACAGCCCTCCTACTCAAGGACTCGCAGGACCTCCGCAACCGAGAGTCGTCAGCCAGATGCGGTTCAACGACGTCAGCCAGGGGAGTTCGATCTGCGTGTTCCGCGCTCCACCGCATTGCTCCGATGGAGATTGCGGAGTGAGTGGCGTCGTCGATTGGTCAACGGCCGAAGCGAGGTTGCGTTCTTCTCCACAATCCGTGTCAGAAGTGTCGAAAGTAGGCCCCAGCGGCACCCATCTACACACGAGGCCCGCGCACGAAACTGGCGCGGAACTTTCATCCGAACGGACTAAGTACGTGAATCGCCGACGGAACCGCGGAACAGCATCACATCAACCGCACGGACGGTTGTGAAGGCGACGGCCCGCGGGCAACGAGTAAGTGCTGGTCGAGGTTTTGGCGCTCGAGACGCCGCAATGCCACGTCCCTGATGAGGCGAAGGTCCCCCACACGCAACTTGTCGGTCCGGAGGACCCGCATGGCCTCACTGAGGGCGATGCGAACGATCAACGGCCCCATTGGGATCTTCGGCTGACCCGCCTCCATTCGCGCTCGGTTCACGGCTGACGCTCCTGTCGACAGTCGCACGCTGTGTCGCCGAATGTGGGCATCGACCGCCTTGAGCAAGGCCGCGTACTGTTCGCCCCGCTCGCGCTCCGCGACCGCCGCTTTCGCGCTCCGCACACCGGCGGCGACATCCCGGCCGGTGAGCTGATCCACGCGCCGCATCTGATTGGTGACGATCTCCACGGCCCGCGCGTAGACGACTTTCTCGACGTCCACATTGGGCAATCCCATCCGCTCCCTGGTGGCTACGTAGGCCTCGGCGAACTCTCGCATCCGCGCGCCATTCGCCAGCAGGTGCGCAGTCAACGCTTCGGTGAACGCCGTGAATTGCCGCAGGCGCTGCGGTAGATCGGGGTTTCCGAAGTACTCATCCGCCGCATGCTCGTTTGCTCGCCGCTCGGCGGCGCTCGAACGATGTACCTTCTTCGATGGCAATCCCGCTCGCTCAAGCCGGCGGCTTAGCCGTTTCGCGGCACTGTTCGAGTCCAGGACAGCGCGGTACTTCTCCGGATCGCTGCGGTAGTCGCGCTGTATCTCGGCGAGGCGGTCCTTGTTGCGGTTCGCCCACTCCTTGCGAGCCTTCGTCACCTTCTCGGGATCGGCATCCCGGCGTGCAGTAGCTCGCGCGTTCACCTCATCGCGATGCTTGGCGTGATAGCGGCGGTAGTACTCCCGCATCTTGTCGTGGTTGTCCGTCGCCCATTGCTTCTTGTACTCGCGAACGCGCTCCGGATGCTGCCGCTTCCACTCGGCTGAACGCTCGCGAGCCTTCCGACGCAAATCCGCGAGGCGTCGCCGGCGGGCAGCCGTCCGGCGCATCGACTCGCGATTCAGCTCGCGAGATCGTTCCCGGTTCTCTTCCTTCCAACGGCGCTGCTCCTCACGGATGTGATCCTTGTTCGCCTCGCGCCAGATCCTCGCTTTCGCCGCGATCTCCTCGGCATGCGCACTCCGATACGCCCGATCTCGTTCGCGCCTCTCCTGGACACGTTGAGCATCCGCCACCGAAGACTTGCCGATCGAAGGTTGCTGGGGCCCGTCGGCGTTCTGGTTAGCCACTGAGCGGCTTCCTCAGTCGATCGCTCGCTCCGGCGCAAGCTCGATCACGATGTCGAGCAGCTCTGAGCGGTGCGCGCTCGGGTTGACGATCACGCGCCCGACGGCGTCGCGCAACCGATCTGCGTCCTCATCGGGCAGGCCGGTCACGGGTTCCATGCAGTAGGCGATGTCCTTCTTCAGGTCGTAGCCATCGCCGTCGATGGCGACCTCCGGGTAGTAGAACAGTGCGGCGAGCGCGGTCCGACTGAGCAGATCGTCGAACTGCTCTTGTGGGATCGTCATTGGTGGACCTCCTGGTGGATCGGTTCGATCGAGATACAGACTGGCGCGAAAGTGAGGTGCGCGTTGCCGTCCCCGCTTCACCTGGTGAGCTCAAGGCTCCTTGCAGGCGCAGACTGTTCGGATTCCAGCACCCGGTATAGCCGCACCCCCTCGCTGAGGATTCGGACGCGGGCGCTTTTACGCGCCCGCGCCTCCATCACCCGGACACGAACGAGCCGAGCGAGGCACACCGGCCCCGCGATGACGAACTTCAGTGCGTTCCAGACGAAGAGCAGGACGAGGATGTTCAGCCATCCGCCACCACCGCGCTCGAGCAGCGCCGCGCAGCCCACGGCAGCAACCAGATACGGGATCGCGATCAGCATGGCGGGCACGCCCCACTTGAGACCCCGGCGCGTGCGCAGCGCCGCGAGCAGAATGTTCGTCGGCATGTACCGGCGGAGGAAGTGACGGATGCGGGCGCTCAGAACCCAGATCATTCCGAACATGCGACAGCCCTCCAGTGTTCAGCAACGAGAACCTGAGTGGACTGCCCGACGTATCGGGATCATGCCTCCGCAACGAGCGGAGGCGCGTAATAGAGGTTGCCTGATTCAAGGGTAGAACCGGCCGCCGACGATGGGAAGGGCCCTACCGGGTGAGGCCGGATCGTTCCACTCGCCGCCCGGTCGGTGTCTCCTCGCGGGTCGTCGCTTGCGAGAGACGCCGAGCGCTCTCCAGCGCCGCGCGTGCTCGCGCCGCATCCCTCTCCTGAAGGGTGGATGTCGGTGAACCACCGACAACGCTCCTCCCGACGATTCCGTACCGATCTCGATATGCGGCGACGACCCGCGCATGCCGACGCCACGACTCGGCGGCCTTGCCGCGTGGCTCCTCGCCCAGCTCACCGATCCAGGGGTGGCGACTATGGATCGCCTGCTCGACGAGCTCACTGGCGCGCGCTTCCATCAACCGCACTCGCTCATGCAGCGCGATGCGCGTGTCGTGGTCCATCGCGCCGAGCGCCGCGGGGACAAGTCCGACGATGAGGCGGGGCGCCTGGCGAGTGTGGCCCGCGCGCGCGCTTCTCGAGATCACCCGTGCGACTCGAGATTGCAGGACGGCCGCGACGTCGTCGGCGTCCGCGAAGCCACGCGCACGGACAAGCCTGGGCAGCACACTGTCGATGTCGATGTTGTGCGCCTCCGCCCTTCGCAGCTCCGCGGAGAGCGGCCCGAATGCGTCTGACGCAACTGCCTGCTCGACTTCAATGTCGGTGAGCCCGGACGCGCGGACGACGTCGACCCAGCGTTCGTGCTGCGCGGCGGCTGCGATCGTCTCGTACTCGGCGGCGAGCTGCGCGATCGATCCCCAGGCATCCTGCTCGGCCTTGAGCGTCTCGTGCGCGGCGAGCTCAGCACCGACATGCTGGAGGACACCGTTGAGCACAGCTCGCGCGGACGCGTCGGGACTGTCTCCGGGATGTGGCCCGTCGTGCGCTGGATCCGGTCGGTCGACGGCCACGTAAGCGACGTTCTCTCGCCGCCCGCGCGTCATCGCGACGTAGAGGTTTTCGCGGGTCATCGTGCCGTCGACGACGACGTGGGCGGTATCGGTCGTGATCCCTTGCGCGCGGTGTGCGGTGACCGCGTACCCCAACTCGATGTACTCGTGGACGTACGCAGCCGGGAGTACCACGGCGCTCCCCCATCGCTGGCCATGCCGCCGAGCCGCGAGAGCGCCGTCGTCGCGCATGCGAATGACCGTCCATCGATCGCCGTTACGCACCCAGGACTTGCCCGTGCGAAGCCGCCGATCATTCCGCCGCGTGATGATGGTGTCCCCCACGGCGGCGTGCGTTCCGTCGTGCAACGCCACTTCGCGCGTCGCATCGATCGCCCCCGCGATGATGAGGTCCGCGCGGGCACGAGTGTTCAGCGCAGCCACGGCTTCTCTGGAGTCGCCCACCAGCACCGTGGATCGGCCGGCGCGGATGTCGGAGCGCCACGCTGCGTAAGCGGCATCCGTCATCGCTTCGCTCTCACCGTGACGGAGTCGATCGTGCGCGGCGTACGCGTCGACCGCGTCGGGATCACCATCACGCATGAGCAAGGACGCGGATTTCTCCCATTCGTGAATAAAGCGGTGGATGTCGACGAGTTCCGGCGCATCGATCCGGGAGTGCACCAGGAGGGAGAAGGCGCCGCCGGCATCGACGGACTGGAGTTGCGCATGGTCTCCGACGAGCAGCACCTTGGCGCCAGCATGCGCCGCCAACCTGCAGATCCGGTCCAGCGACAGAGTGCTCGCGAGCGACGCCTCGTCGATGATCACCAACTGGCCGCGCCGAAAGGTTTCGCCGCGGACGATGTGGTTCTGCCACCACTTCGCGGTGTTCTCCGTGGCGATGTCGAGGTCCTCAGCCAGGACATGCGCTGCGGCAGCGGACGGTGCCAGTCCCACTACGGAGGCACTCTCGTGCTCGAGTTCCCATGCTCGTCGGAGGGCGATCATCGCCGTCGTCTTGCCTGCCCCCGCGGGTCCGACGAGGACGTCGAGGACACGACCAGAGCTTGCGATCGCGGTGAGGGCCGATGCCTGATCAGCCGCCAGCGAGCGTCCATCGGGCAGTCGGTGACGCAGCGCTACCCGGATGGCGTGCTCGGAAGCCTGCGGCCCCGAGGAGTCGTTCGACATCTCCAGAAGGCGGGCTTCGGCGTCGAGCAGCCGCTCCGATGTGAATCGTGCAGCCAGCCGCGGGCGGAAGACCGTGCTGCCGTCGCCACGTCGAAAGGATGGTGGGCTGGACGCGAGCTCCGGCGGCGTGAGTCGCAACGAATGGCTCTCTGCCGCATCGACGGCCATCCCGAGGATGGCTTCCCGATCGGATGCCGTCGCAAATCGCATCCCCATCGTCTGGCGCGCCGCCTCCGCCGTCAGGTTCCAGCGTGTCCACGTCGTGCGCTTCTCGCTCACCGCGAGGGTCACGCTGCTCCCCAGCGCATCGATGGCGTCGAGGGGCACATCCTGGGCATGCACGAGTTCGGACGATTGCGGCCGTGCAGCCGCCCGCGCCCAGGTCGTAGCATCCGCGCGCAAGACCCCGCTTGCGCGTTCACGCCACTCTGCGGTGAGGTCGGCGAGCGAACGCAGCTCCTTCGGCGGTCGAGTCATGAGTGTCGCCTGTGCCCGGAGCTTCATGATCGTCGACGGATCCGGCCGATGGCCGTGCGCCTGTGTGAAGTCGTTGATCAGGCGATCCGTCTCCACGTCGATGTGGCGGGAGCGCGTCGAGAACTCCGCAATCAGCTCCTCCGGCACAGTGGTGATCGCCCAGGCGGTGTTGCGGTCGCGGCCGCGGTCGCGCTCCTCCCACGCGATGCCGAGCGTCCGCATGAGCTCATCCGCGAAGAGCGCCTCGTGCAGCTCGGACAGCGCCACGACAGCAGCATGCAGCGGCCGCCCGTCGAGCGAGCGCCACTTTCCATCGAGGGTCGTCTGCACCTTGTTGCTGATCACGACGTGCGTGTGCAAGTGGGGGTCGCCCGCTCGACTGTCGAAGTGATCGAAAGCTGTCGCAATCACGCCGGTCACGTCGACCTGCGCAACCGCCCCGTCGCGACCATTTGCACCGGTGCGCGTGGCGGCAACTTCGCGCTCGACATAGTCGAGGGCTTGTGCAACTGCATTGTGGTGCGCATCGGCGATGAGCGTCTGGGTTGCAGCATCCGCAACACCCCAGAGCACGCTCGCGGACTTCGGGATCGAGAAGGTGAGGTCGTAGCCCGCCACCGCGCGACGCCGGCTGTCGCCCGATTCACCTGCCGCGGCAACTCGGTACTCCGGAAACGCCCGCCCGAGCGGCTCGCCCGTGTTCGGATCGCGACCCATGCCGATGAGAAGTTGCAGTTGGCTTTCCGCGACGACGTCGCCTTCGGCGATGTCATTGTTCGCCAACCCTTGCAGTCCGCTTCCCATCCATCGACCGGGTGGCGTGCCCTCCGCCGCGTAGTACCGCGTCAGTGGGGTCGACAGGGGGCGATTGCCATCACCGGCGGCGACGCTTCGGAGCAGGTACTTGTATCCGTCGCCGGCGCTCATGACCCGCATCGAGACCGTCACCGCAGGCACCTCCTCGCTCAGGCGGAAGGTGCGCTGCCTCTGCCGGTGCATGCCCGATATTCAGGACGGGATTTGTGCTTGGCGTTGGGCGACGTAGGCCGACCAGTCTCGGGCGGCGAGGGCGGCCCATTTCACGGCGGTCTTGTCGGCGACGCCGATGAGTTCGGCGAGGACGGGTGCGGGGACCTGCCCGGCGAGGGTGAACATCGCAGTGTTCCGGGAGCGGCCGGGACGGATACCGGCGGCGACGAGTTTCGCGCGGAAGGATTCGCGGACGAGGTGGCGGCCGGGGTGTCTGCCGGGGAATAGCCAGCCGTGGTCGGTGCGCGCGATCGAGTGGGCGCTCGGGTGGGCGAGGTGGCGCCGGATCAGGTCGTCGAGGCCGGGTGGCATCTCGACGGGCGTGACGTCGAACGTGACGGTGACTCGGCCGGTGTCGGTGATCGCGATCTGGTCGACGCGCATCGCGACGATCGATTCGAGGGGCTGAGCGAACAGCAGCGTGAACAGTCCGCCGATCCGCGCGTAGAGGGCGATGGTGTCGTCGTGGAGCAGAATGGCGATTTGCTCCCATCTGTCGGCGTCGGCGTCGATCACTTCGGGCGTCGTGGCCGCCGGCCACGGGATCGTGACCGCGCGGTTGGAACGGGTTCGGTAGAGCCAGCCGATGAAGCGCTTCAGGCTGTTGCGCGCACCGGGATAACCCGCGAGATAGGCCTCGAGCTGCGGCTGCGTGAGGGTGCGGATCGTGATCCCGTGAATGCCTGCCCAGGTGCCGAGACGGACCGCGGCGTTGACGTTCGACCGTGCCGCGTAGATCGCAGACTTGCCCGGCGTCCCGCGGTCCGCAGCGCGTCGCAGGTGCCGGAGGAGGTGCCAGCGAGCAAACCGCTCGATCAGTATCGCGTCGTCGCCAGCGACGGTCGTGAGCGCGGTGTCGAGCCAGCGTTCCATCTGCTCGATCGACGCGTGGTAGGCGGGCAGGACGCCGACTCCGGTAAGCAGCTCGCGCAGGTAGTTGTGCGACCTGTCCGCAGGCAAGCCGCGGAACGTATCGTGACTGATCGGCAGTTCGCCGCGGGCCATCAGCCCAAGGAGCCGGACCCCGGTCGCGGGAGGTTTCTTCAACCAGGTGATCACGCTCTGCGGACGCCGTGCGGCGACCAGTTCCTCGAATAGCGGCGCGAGCTCGGTGCGGATCGTGCCTGTGTCCGGGTCGGTGAGCAGGGTGGTGAGCCGCTCGGCCAGGATGCAACGCGCGCAACGCGTGACGCCGTAGGGGTGGTCCTCCCGCCCGCATTGCGCGCAGGCGAACACGGACTCCGCTTCTGCGCATCCGGCGCAGACCAGCACCCCGTAGCTGCTGATCGACGGGTATGCGATCGGGCGCAACTCGAGGCACTCCGGGCAGACGGCCGGGTGGTAGGCGATGCGGTGCCGGCAACGGTTGCAGATCGGGCCGGTGGGTAGCATCACGGTCGTCGCGACGGTGCCGCAACGCACGCACTCCTGCCTGGTCGAGGGCCGTGTCACTCCCCTGCGCCGTCGGGCCGGCGCACTCTGGCGCGGATCGGACGTAGCTCGCCGATCTGCGGGCCGCTGCCTGTGGTTCCGGTCTTCGACTGCTTCTGCTCTGTGACGACCCCGGTGATCAGATCGGCTGGGGTGCAGCCCAGTGCGTCGCAGAGTGCGACGAGGACCTCGGTGTTCAACCGTTGCGGGGTTTTCGTCACGAGCCGGTAGACGTGCTCGCGGGTCAGGTGGATGCCGCGTTCCTCGAGCAGCGGGAGCAGGTCGCTGGTCTGGAACAAGCCTCGGTCGGCCATCACGTGGCGCAGGTTCCACTGCACCTGGATCGTTCTCATCATCGCTCCTTCTCGTCGGCCGCGTAGACCCGGGCGAGGGCCGCCTGCAGCGCCTTGTTCTTGAAGTCGTTCGACACCGACGCGTAGATCGCGGTCGTCGACGCATACGCGTGCCCGACCTGCTCGGTCACGAACCGTTCCGGGTAGCCGTGCTCGATCAGATGCGTCACATACGAGTGCCGCAGACAGTGCAGGCTGAGATGCTCGTCCAGCCCGACCTCGGTCCGTGCTGCCGCGAACAGTTCGTCGATCTGCCGGACGCCCACCCGGGTGCGGCGCTCGGTCAGCCAGAGCGCTGCATGCCCGCCGGTGTCGTAGAGCGGCATCGCCTCCTCCACCCACTGCTTGAGCCCGTCGACCGCCCAGTCGAACTCGGGCACTGCCAGCACCGTGCGGCGACGCGGCAGCGACCCCGTCGTCGCTTTCCCATAGCGCACATGCACGGAACCGTAGGTGCCCCAGGCGCGCATGTGCGGGTTCGGGCGCAGGTCTGCAACATCCAGGCGTGCAAGCTCGTTGCGGCGCAACCCGAACGCGTACGCGGTCTTCAGCATCGTTGCGTCACGCAACGCCGCCAGCGCACCCTTGCGCCCCGACCGCGCGATCCGATCCACCCGGTCATCGAGCCAGTCGAACAGCACCTCCAGCTCGGCGTAGGTCAGCGGGCGGCGTTGCGGCCGACCCTCGTAGTCGTTCAGATGCGCGACGGTGTTCCACTCGTTACAGACCTGCGAAGGCACCTGCCCGAACCGGTCGTGACACTGTGTCGGCCACTCGTAGCGCGAGTCAGTCAGGTAGTCGCAGAACATCCGCAACGTGAGGTGATAACCGCGGATCGTGGACAGTGCGAGGCGATCCTTCCCCGACGTCAGCGAGACCGTGAAGTCCTCGACGTCCGCGGGCGTCCACTGCCACGGATACGACTCGCAGAACTCCTGAAACCGGCGAATCAGCCGCTCCCTGGACAGCACCGTCCCGTCGCCGAGCTGACGAGACCGCTGCTGACGAGACCAGCCCGCCACCATCGCCTCGAACACCGCCGCAGGCTCATTCAGATGCACCACGCCCGGCACCAGCATCAGCTGCGCCGACCCAGGAAACTCGCGAGCCATCCACCCTCAGATCGTTACCTAAAACATCACTATGTTGTCTTTAACGTAACATCAATCTGGGAACCCCGGCAGTGCGCGGGCGTGTATCCGCTCACCTTCAGAACGTCGTGGTCAGTCGCCCCAAGGACTGTGACATCTGTTGCGATAATGCGCGGTCCACCTCGATCTGCAAGAGGCGTGGCAGCCAATGGGTCGTCTGGAGGAAGCCCGTCTCCTGGGTTCGCGAAAGCTGACGGCAGGCGAACTGACAGGTGCTTGTTCGCGTGACGGTGACTAGCGTGAGGAGGGATGACTACCGATGTCGTGACTCGAGCGCGATCGCTCGCTGCTGAGCGCCTGTCCGGGGTTCCCAGGCGATGGGCGCACGTGCAGGGTGTGGCGGCGACCGCAGCAGCGATCGTGCCGCTCCTCGCGCCTGAGCACGCCGACGACATTCTGGCCGCCACGTGGCTGCATGACGTCGGCTATGCATCGGATGTCGCGACCATAGGTTTCCACCCTGTTGACGGCGCTCATTTCGCACAGGACGCGGGTCTGCCAGCCCTCGTTGTATCGCTGATCGCGTTCCACACGGGTGCCGAGTTCGAGGCTCGTCAACGCGGTCTGCTCGGCGAGCTGGCCGCATTCACGCCACCCCCACGTGACGTGCTCGACGTGATCACCTACGCAGACATGACCACGTCTCCCGCGGGCGACCCCATCAGCGCCAACGAACGCGTTGCCGAGATCCTGTCGCGATATGACGAGAATGACCCGGTGTTCGCCGCAGTATCTCAATCGGCGCCAGAGTTGCTTGCGTCCGTCGCCAGAGTCGAAGCGCGGCTGTCGGCAGCTCAGCCCAGGTAGGGCGTGTCTCGATGTTCGAGGTAGTGATCGATCCTCAGCTTCATCGATGGATGCATCCGCAAGTCGGCGACCCGATCGGGTTCGATCCACGCGATGTCGGTTGACTCCTCGTCGAAGGCGAGCTCACCTCCGATGAGCCGACTGGTGTAGCAGAGGGAGAACTGCTGACGCACCTCGCCA
>Ga0164309_10001385_pt1 | contig 11904 bp, 12 predicted proteins | sample Whisoiple_247_MG_FD_109984 | JGI IMG/M metagenome (GOLD analysis project Ga0164309, IMG submission 109984) | Soil microbial communities amended with fresh organic matter from upstate New York, USA - Whitman soil sample_247_MG | ecosystem: Environmental > Terrestrial > Soil > Unclassified >... | reverse complement strand
CGCGGCGCCACCAGCGTGATACTGTCGCCGGCATGCAGTGACAATTGATCGGCGAGCCTGCGGCCGATGGCGACGCCCTGCCCCGCGTCGAAGCCCTCAAGCGTGCCCTGTTTGATATTCTTGGCGATCGAGGTGAGATTGTCGAGATCGTCGGCGCGAATGCCGCGCACCAATACACCGGACGCGTTGAACGGCGAAGATGCCAAGGCCTGGCCATCCACCACCGGCGCCGCGAGCCTGATGCCCGCGACCTGATTGATGCGCTCGGCGACGTCCTTCCAATCGGTCAGCGGCGATTCCAGCGGCTGCACCAGAAGATGCCCGTTGAGGCCGAGAATCTTGTCCAGCAACTCTTTTCGGAAGCCGTTCATCACGGCCATCACGATGATCAGCGTGGCCACGCCCAGCATGATGCCGAGGAAGGAGAAACCGGCAATGACGGAGATGAAACCTTCCTTGCGACGTGCCCGCAGATAGCGCCCGGACAGCAGCCATTCGAATGGCGCGAAAGGTAGGGTTCGGATTGGCTCGCTCATGGCTCCATCCATAGTCGATTTGCACACGATTCGGGCTAATTGTAGCCGTAGCGGCTGAACCCCGGCACGCGTAGTGGATAATTCGTCACGAGGTCAGCCGCGCCACCACTTCCGCCGCACTGAGATTTTCGCGCGTCCCATCGCTGCGGCGCTTGACCTCGAGCTTGCCTTCGGCGAGGCCCTTGGGACCAACCAGAATCTGCCAGGGAATGCCGGTCAGGTCGGCCGCGGCGAACTTGGCGCCGGCACGCTGGTCGGTGTCGTCGTACAACACCTCGACCCCCTTGGCCGCGAGCTCGTGATAAAGCCGCTCGCAGGCGGCATCGGTGTCGCCTGCACCTTGCTTCAAGTTCAAGATCGCTGTCTTGAACGGGGCGACCGCCTCCGGCCATTTGATGCCGGCCTCGTCATGGCAGGCCTCGATGATGGCGCCAACCAGGCGCGAGACGCCCACGCCGTAGGAGCCGCCATGGACCGCCACCTCGGCGCCGTCCGGGCCCGCGACCGTGGCCTTCATCGTGTCCGAATACTTGGTGCCGAAGTAGAAGATCTGGCCGACCTCGATGCCCCTGGTATGCAGCTTCTTCTCGGCGGGCACCTCGCGGTCGAAACGCGCAGCGTCATGGACATCTTCGGTCGCGGCATAGACCGAAGTCCATTGCTTGATGACCGGGGTCAGATCGCCGTCATAGTCGATCTCCTCGCTGGGCACCGGCAGATCGAGCACGTCGCTGTTGCAATAGACCGCGGACTCGCCGGTCTCGGCCAGCACGATGAATTCGTGGCTGAGATCGCCACCGATCGGGCCGGTCTCGGCGCGCATCGGGATCGCCTTCAGTCCCATACGCGCAAACGTCCGCAGGTAAGCGACGAACATCTTGTTGTAGGAGCGTCGCGCCGCCGCCTCGTCGAGGTCGAACGAATACGCATCCTTCATCAGGAATTCGCGGCCCCGCATTACACCGAAACGTGGACGCTGCTCGTCGCGGAATTTCCACTGGATATGGTAGAGATTGAGCGGCAGGCTTTTGTACGATTTCACGTAAGCGCGAAAAATCTCGGTGATCATTTCCTCGTTGGTCGGCCCGTACAGCAATTCGCGCTTGTGGCGGTCGGTGATGCGCAGCATTTCAGGACCGTAGGCGTCGTAGCGGCCGCTTTCGCGCCAAAGGTCCGCCAGCTGTAGGGTCGGCATCAAAAGCTCCAGCGCGCCCGCGCGATTCTGCTCCTCGCGGACGATCTGCTCGATCTTCTTCAATACCCGCAAGCCGAGCGGCAGCCAGGCGTAGATACCCGCCGCTTCCTGCCGGATCATGCCCGCGCGCAGCATCAACCGATGTGACACGATCTCCGCCTCTTTCGGATTCTCTTTCAGGATGGGCAGAAGAAAGCGCGACAATCGCATGGGCACACCAGAAGAATCGGTGAAACAAGGCAAGCCAGCAGTGAAACCGGATCAGTCGTGAAAACACAAGGGCGGCATCATGAAAAGCCGCTAAAGTAGCGGATTCACAGGTGTGTTGCCGTGGATTTTGACCGCGCGATTAAGGCGCCAATGGGCCGCAAATCGCAGCTGGATGACAGGCGTGGGGCGTTTTTCAGTGTGCCGGTAAACTCGAAGCCCCTGGCGAAGGGTTGTCTTCGACCATCAGCCTCACATCTTCATGCCGGAATGACCGGGCATCTTCTTCATATCCTTGGGGACGCCGGTATCCGCCGCGCCCGCGGGGCGCTTCGCGCCAACGCCCTGCACATCCAGAGAGAGATTCACCTTGCCCGCTTTTTCAAACTCAAGCATGACCGGAACCTTGTCGCCCTGCTTGAGCGGGCTCTTGAGATCGAGCAGCATCAGATGATAACCGCCCGGCGCAAGTTTTACGGTTTTGCCGGGCTCGATCGAAAGGCCCTTGTCGAGCGGGCGCATCGTCATCACGCCGTTGGTTGTAGCCATCTCGTGGACCTGGACTTTATCGGCGACGTCCGCCGCGCCGCCGATCAGTCGATCCGCAGCCGAGCCCTTGTTCTGGATGGTCAGATATCCGCCGGCGACTTTCGCGCCGCCCGGCGTGGCGCGGCTCCAGGCCTGCGTGATCACGAGATCACCGGCTTTTACCTCTTGGGCGAGCGCAGGCGCGAGGAAATAAGCGAGCACCGTGGCGCACGCGATTGCGCGTCTGACTGTTGCGGATGCCAGTCTTTTGAATTGCATTTTGTAATCCTCTTTGAGCGTTTATTTTCGATGATTTACATAAGGTGAATTGCGGGATGCAGCGTGCCGAGCACGCCAACAATTGCGAAAATCGTTAAACCCAAAGCGATCTCGATGACACTGTTGCGCGTAAGTTGACGAAATGCCTCGAGCTGCGGTTCATTCTGAGACAAAAGGGCAAGTTGTGGCGTCAACCAAAACCGGTTAGCAGCAGCGAACCCAAGCATGATGGCGAAAGCAACGAGCTTGAGCAGCAGGAGTTGTCCATACCCGGTAACGATCAGCGCGTGAACTGAGCCAACCAGAATCCATGCGTTGACGATACCGGTCACCAATAGTGTCCCCACGCTGACGATGCCCAACGTCGAAAACCTTTGCGCCGCATCCCGCGCCGGCGACGCCCATGCAAAACCCTGATTGCGTCGCCCGGCGGCGAGTAGAAGCGTCAGCGGTGCAAGACCTCCGATCCAGGCGGCCGCGGCAATCAGATGCAGCGCATCGGCTGCGAGATGCAGATTTCCCAGCTCGCCAAGAGTTGACCCGGCGTGACCGGTCCATGCGATGGCTGCGATGAAACCCAGCGCCGAACCCAGCGCAAGCCACCGCGCGGGCGCAAATCGATCATATGCCAAACAGGCGGCCAGAATGATTGCCAGCACCAAGCGAACCTTTAACACCAGCCCGAACTGCGTCTCATTCAATACCGTCGACAGCACGTCCAATGTCATGGCCTCGCCGAACGGCAACCCGCTGATCGCGGCTACCTGCAATTGAAACCAAACCACTCCTGATGACACCGCGATGGCGAGGCCAATCGATGCGGTCAGGCGGATTTGCGCCCGCACGACCGCTGTTGCTGGCGGCGTCGAACGCAAAGCGGGCTCCGCCACGGCCGCCCGGAAAATCAAGGCTCCGGCTGATACCGCGGCGGCGGCGAAGTGTATGGTGCGAGTGACGACCAGCGGGCCGTCGATCGCCGCTCCGAGCCAGTCCATTGCCTGGCCGCCGGCGTTACTGGCCGACCCGAAACGTGAAATTGCCGTCAGTCCTATGCGTGTCCACCGAAAGCACGTGCCAATTAACGCGATACGTTCCGGCACCTCCCGAACGCAGCGATACCGACATCTGGTTGCCGCTAACCCGGGTTTTGCCACTATCGACGCGCTGACCGGCGGAATTCGTAACAGTAATATTGCTAAACGCAGGTTCCAGCTTTTGCGTGAACCACAATGTCACCTCGCGAGGTGCAGTTGCGACGGTATTGCCGACGCGCGGCTCGGCATGATCGAGAAACGCGTGCGCGCCTGCTTCGCCCGTTACAAGCCAAAGCAGCAGGGGAATTATGACGACGATAGCCGAACGGTGCATGATCAGTTCCTTGGAAATGGGCTCGCGGGCTGCACGGCGTTGCCGAAGATCGGCTTGCCGATCCCGCGCGGATCGATGTCGTCGAGGTAGAAGTGCAGTTGTGCGATCACGCCGACATTCGTCCCGCTCTGCCGGTTGATTGGAATTAGAGCCTCAATGCCGATTTGGAAGGTGTTCCCGACCCAGAGAAAACCGGGATTGATGGTGCCGGTCGTCATGGTCCCTGACGTGAAGGTATTCGAAACCGGCGTCTGCAACGTGGCCTCAACGATCGGGATGAAACGGTTGATGAAATCCGGCAGGCCGAGGTCGATGACCACGGATTTGAGATAGGGCATGCTGTACTGGATCGTCCCGCCCCAATTCAGCACCCTCGGATGGAATTCGGTGTCAGCGGTTAGATCGCCGCTATCGGGGTCGACGCCGAAAGTCGTCGTGGAGCGTCTGGCCGGGATCGCGTAACCGACCTGCCCCGTGACAGCGACGGGCCGAAGCCAGGACAGCGTGTCAGGAAGATCGCCCAACCCTTTTCCGAACCACAACGTCGGTGTGTAGGTGTGGAATGGGTCGGCCCCCACGCTTTCCGCGCCCGTGCCGGCCCACTCGACGCTGAGACCGATCGACATAACGAACTCCCGCTCGGGGTCCTTGATGATCCGATATTTGAATGTCGTTTCCAGGTTCTGAAATCCGGCTGCTCCCAATGCATCTGGTCCGCCGGGCTGGCGGAAGCTGCTATAGGTCGATCCAAACGAAACCGCGAACGCCTCGGTGACCCGCTTGGAAAATTCCGCGGAAATATCCCGCTGCCTGAAGGAGGGATCGTCCCCGGTCTTGAAATTGGCGACAGTCGGAAGCGACAGCTCGTCATTGACGCCGGGATCGTCGATGCCGAGCGTTGCCGGGAAAAAGCGGTTGCCGACGATTTCGTGGGCGACGCTTCCGCCGAGAGGAACGAGCGCCAGTGCGAGCCCAGGCAGGCCCGCCCGCAAAAGATGGATAGACATGAAAATTCTCCCCAAGTTGACTCGTGAACGCATCGGGACGGCCAACGGCCGCCAAGTTCACGTCAACGGCGGGGGCGCGCGGGCCTGGGTGTGCGAGCCGGTCCGGGAGCCGAACAGGTCCGGCGTGCGGTCGAGCCAGAGCACGCGCTCGGGCTGCAGATGGGGCATTGAGACGGCGGTCTGCGGCGTCTCGACCGGCACGCCGGCATGAGCCGCGCTGCAGACGGAACAACAGCCGTCATGCGCGCGCGGCTGACCGGTTTGATCGGGCTGATTGTTGGTTTGATCGGGGGTCGCAGCCCCGTCGTGACAGATCGCAGCCGCATGCAGGGGATTGGAGGCCGCGATGCTGGCGGCCCAGCATGCTCCGATCGGCGCCAGGATCTGCACCGCCAGGGCAATCAGGACGACCGGAAGAAAATTCTGTAACCGCCGGCGCATCGATTAAGTCCACCTTTTCCAATCGTGTGAGCTAATCATGCAGGGAGTCCGGAGTCGAGATAGGTTCCAGGGGGCTAGACGCCTTCGTGGACCTTGACGGCGAGGCTCCTCGCATGGGCGTTAGGAAATAACCTGACATTGCCGGTGTTTTTGCGCGGCCCGCCCTTTCAAGCTTTTTTCGAGGGTCCGTGCCCTTGCCGAAGCGCCCATTCAGGCGGTCGAATGCAACCCGCGGTGGCGAAATTCCGATCATTTCGCAGATTGCTCGAATTTTGAACAATCGTTGCTGAAAATGATGACAAGACGAAAAAGATCGTCTACCAGTGCAACCTCAGGCCGGCCGCAAGGCTGAAGTCTGGTGGTCCAAGTCTCGGGAGGAGCCCTGGCGCGCACAAGCAGCGTCGCCCCGTCAATCAAGATCAAATCCAAATTTTCGGGGAAATAGGGTCGACACAATTTTTAGAGCAGGGCTTGCCGCCCTGCTCTTTTTTTCTTTTGCGCAGGCTTGTTTCTTTTGCAGCAGGGCTTGTGCGTTGCATCCTGAAGGAGGCGCGCTTTTGCGCGGCGTCTCGAAGGACGACAGCCCCCTCGCCGCTCATCCTTGTAGGCTCGCGAGGCTCAGCTCAGGATGACGACTGAAGTCGATTTCACTCCCGCTCCAGGAAACTCGATCCGATATCGGCTTTCTTCGTAGTCGCAATAGACGCTATCGGCCACCAGCGTGTAGCTCGGGATGATCGTGTACTTGTCGAGCCTGACTGAGTTCAATCCGATCACCGAGGTCTTGGTCCCGCCATTCCATTTGAACGGGGTTGAGCTCTGCGCCCTTTCGCAGGCGCCGACGGCCTCGGCAAAAACGTAGCCTTCGACGAAAGCTTTCAGCGTCCGGAGTTGGGTTGTCGTTTTCCAGTTGAGGTAAAAGGAGCCTGCGAGGCCGGCAATCGCCAGGATCAAAAGCCCAACAATGATTCTTTGAAACGTCATTTCCTGTTCCCCCCAACCCTTGCGAAATCGGCCCTCAGAGCGGAATCCCCATCAGTTTCGACAGCCGCTCGATATTCAGATAACCCGCATTAAAGGCAAGCCAGGCGATGGCAAAGATGGCCGCCGAGATCACCGTGGTCCAGATCAGCTTGCGGCCCATCTGGGTTGCGATCGGTGCGCCGGGATCGGTGCCGGGCGCGCCCGCGCCATCTTCGTGCTGGCTGCGCACGCCGAACGGCAGCGTCAGGAACAAGACGACCCACCACAACACGAAGTAGATCGCGAAGGCGGTTGAGATGGTATAGGCCATCGCCCGTCAAGCCTGCTCGATTTCGACCAGCGCGCCGGAAAAATCCTTTGGGTGTAGAAACAGTACCGGCTTGCCGTGGGCGCCGACTTTCGGCACGCCGTCGCCAAGCACCCGCGCACCCTCCTTGATCAGGGTGTCCCTCGCCGCGATAATATCGGGCACGTCGTAACAGATGTGGTGGATGCCGCCGTCGGTATTGCGCTCGAGAAACTTGGCAATTGGCGAGGTCTCGCCAAGGGGCTGGATGAATTCGATCTTGGTGTTGGGCAGCGTCACGAACACGGTAATGACGCCGTGCTCCGGCAGCGGTACGGCGGGCGAGATATCGGCGCCGAACGCCGCGCCATAGATCTTGGCGGCCTTCTCGGCATCTCTGACCGCGATCGCCACATGATTGAGCCGACCTAGCATCGCACTCCTCCCGCTTACACCGTCAGAACGTGAACCAGACAGAGCGGCTTCTTGCCCCACTGTTCGCTGATTGACGCCCGCACTGCCCGCCGTACTGACTCCGCCAGCGCGTCGGGATCGCGCCGCCGCGGCCGCGGCAGTCCCTCGACCGTCGAAACCACGATGTCGAACACGATCTCGTCGATGATGTCGCCTGCCGTATTCTTCTCCGGGATCCCGACCAGATCAACCTCGGGGTCGTCGGCCAGTTCTCCCGTCTCCGTCATGGCGATGGCCACAAAGGCGCAGCCGGCAAATCCCATCCGTCTTCGCTCGACCACCGCGCGCGACTTGGAATCCTCCAGAATTGAGCCGTCCTTGTAGAGCCGCCCCGACGGCAGCTCGTCGATAATCCCGGGGTCGCCAGGCCCAAGCTTCACCAGGTCGCCATTGCGGCAGACCAAAACCTTCGGCACGCCCGCGGCCCGCGCCAGGCTCGCATGCTCGGACAGATGCAGCGCTTCGCCGTGAACGGGGATCAGCAGTTGTGGACGCACCCACGAGATCATGTCGCGCAGTTCGTCGCGGCGGGGATGGCCGGAAACATGGACCAGATGGGTGCGGTCGGTAATGACCTCGACACCCTGCGCGATCAAGCCGTTAATGATGGCGCCGACGGCCTTCTCATTCCCGGGGATCGTCCGGGACGAAAAAATCACGCGATCTCCCTTGTTCAGCGTCACCTCGGGATGATCGTCATTAGCGATGCGCGCCAGCGCGGCGCGCGGCTCGCCCTGGCTGCCCGTGCACAGCGCCAGCACCTTGTCGGAAGGAAAATGGCCGTAGAGATCGGCGCCTCGGAAATTCTGCACGCCATCGAGATAGCCGGTCTCGCGCGCGACCTGCACCACACGCTCCATCGCGCGCCCGACCACCACGACCTCGCGCCCCGCGAGGCGGGCCGCGTCCGCGACCGCGCGCACCCGCGCGACGTTGGATGCAAAGGTGGTCACGGCGACCCGGCCTTTGGCCGCCTTCACCAGTTCGATGATGGTCTTTGCGACTTCCGCTTCCGACGGCGAACGTCCTTCGCGCACCGCGTTGGTGGAATCACCAATCAGCGCCAGCACGCCGGCGTCACCGAGTTCGCGCAACCGCCTCTCGTCCGTCGGCTGACCTATGATCGGGGTCGGATCGATCTTCCAGTCGCCCGTGTGCAGCACCGTTCCTGCGGACGTGTGGATCGCGAGCGCGTGGGATTCCGGTATCGAATGCGCCACCGGAATGAACTCGACCTTGAACGGTCCGAGATCGATGCGGCCGCCCGATGCCACGACGGTGACGGGGATTTTCGGCGGATTGCGCTCGGAGGCGCATTTGGCTTCGAACAGCGCGGCACTGAATTGCGTCGCGTAGATCGGGCATTTCAGCTTCGGCCAGAGGTCGATAATGGCGCCGAAATGGTCTTCGTGGGCATGAGTCAGCACCAGTCCGATCAGGTTGTTGCGCTCCTTTTCGAGAAAGGAGATGTCGGGCATGATCAAATCGATGCCGGGCAGATGCTCCTCATCGCCGAAGGACACGCCGAGATCGACCGCCAGCCAGGAGCGCTGCTGGCCGTTTCGAAGGCCATAGATCGACAGGTTCATGCCGATCTCGCCGACGCCGCCGAGCGGCGCAAAGGTCAGTTCATCCGGCCCCGCCATCAGGCAGCCCCCGCCGACGTCGCAGAGCCGAAATAGACGTCGCCCGCCGATATGGACACTCGCTTGCCATCGGGCGTCCGGACGATCAGGCAGCCGGCGTCATCGATCGTGTCGAAGGTCCCTTCCACCGTGGAGCCGCCGGCCTGGATGGCGACCGGCTCGCCAAGCCCAGCGGCGCGCTCCAGCCAGAGCCGCCGGATCTCGCCAAAGCCGCAGCCGTTGTCCCAGATGCCGCGGAGTTCCGCCCAGGCGTCCGACAGCGTAGCGAATAATTCCTCCGCACCGATATGGACGCCCAGCGCTGCCAGCGACGTCGCCGGCGTTGGCGTGCCTTCGGGCGCCGCGACGACGTTGGTGCCGATGCCGACCACCACGGCCAGCCGATCGCCCGCTACGGCCTCCGCCTCTAGCAGGATGCCGGCGAGCTTCTGCCGGCCCGCCAGGACGTCGTTCGGCCATTTCAGCGAAAACTTCATATGGTCCGATCCCGCCGACCTAAGCGACGCCTCGACACTCACCTTCTGAAGCGCTGCCTCCAGCGCAACCCCAGCGGCAAAACCCAGCGTCGCGGCGACCGCGGGCGGCACGTCGACCACTTCAAGGATGCTGCTGGCGAGATTACCACGGGGCGCGATCCACGGGCGATGCCGCCGTCCGCGCCCGGCGGTCTGCTCGGAGGTTACGAACCACATCGGCCCGTGCTCGCCGCCGCGCGCCCGCGCCATGGCCTCTGCGTTGGTCGAGCCGATGTGATCGAAGGCGGCGAGCCGGTAGCCGGCCGAACTTGCTCGAGAACCGAGCGAGAAGGCCATCTCAGGGCTGATCCGGCTTAGCCAAAACCGGCTGGTTGTCGATGTGCTCTTTGGGCATGATCTCCTCCGAAAACCGGGATCCACTTTTTGGGGATCATGCCCTAAAAGAGCGACTTTGCGGCAGCCGTCGCCACGCTGACCAGCGGCCCCGGATAGACGAAGAAAAAGATGTTGAACAGGCCCGCGACCGCGAGCACCGTCCGCAATTCCGTACGCATCGGATCGAGCCGGACCAGCGGTTCGTCGAAATACATCACCTTGATAATGGAGAGATAGTAATACGCGCCGACGACGCTGGTGACCACACCGACCACGGCCAGTGCGAACAATCCGGCCTTGATCGCCGCGACGAACACGTACCATTTGGCAAAGAAGCCAGCGAGCGGCGGAATGCCAGCCAGCGAGAACAGCAGCATCGCGAAGACAAATGCCAGCAACGGATTGGTACGCGATAACCCGGACAAGTCGCGGATGTCCTCGACGTGCTGGCCGTTGCGCTTCATGGTCAGGATGACGGCGAAAGAGCCGAGCGTCATCGACACATAGATCGCGATGTAGACCAGCACGCCCTGCGCGCCCTCCGGCGTGCCGGCAGCCAAGCCAACCAGGGCAAAGCCCATATGGCCGATCGAGGAATAGGCCATCAGGCGCTTGATGTTTTTCTGGCCGATGGCGGCGAACGATCCCAGCGCCATCGAGGCTATCGCCACGAACACCACGATCTGCTGCCATTGCGAAAGGATGCCGGGGAACGCAGTGAGCGTCGCGCGTGTGAACACCGCAATCGCCGCGACCTTTGGCGCAGAAGCAAAGAACGCCGTCACCGGCGTCGGTGCGCCTTCATAGACGTCGGGCGTCCACATGTGGAACGGCACCGCCGAAACCTTGAAACAGAGCCCGGCAAGCAGGAACACTAGGCCGAATACAATGCCGGCGCCGGTGCCGGCCTTCGTGGCCGCCGCGATGCCTGCGAAACTCACGGTGCCGGTGAAGCCATAGATCAATGAAGCGCCGTACAGCAGCATTCCCGACGACAGCGCGCCCAGCACAAAGTACTTCAAGCCGGCTTCGGTGGACTTGACGTTGTCGCGATTGCTCGCCGCCACCACGTAAAGCGCGAGAGACATCAGCTCAAGCCCGAGATAGAGCATGATCAGGTCGCCGGCCGAGATCAGCACCATCATCCCCAGCGTCGAGAGCACCACCAGGATCGAGAATTCGAAGATGCGCCGGGATGGATCGGCCAGATACTCTGCCGAAAGGACAAGGGTCGCCACCGATCCGATCAGCGCCAGGATTTTCAGAAAGCGTGCAAAATCGTCGACAATGAAGCCGCCGGCAAATGTCGTCAGTTTGCCCGCGGGCAGCAACAGCTCCAGCCCACCGGTGAGCACCATCAGACAAATCGCAAGGCCGGTGACGAGGCTGGTGGTCTGCTGGCCCCGATAGGCACCCAGCATCAACAGAACCATGGCGCCCGCGGCGAGCACAAGCTCCGGCAGCACGGGGAGCAACGGATATCCTGCACTCTCAAAGCTCATGGCGCGGTGTCCCGAAGAGTTGCGCTCACTGCAGCAGCCCCGCTGCCTTCACGGCAGTGACTGCGGTGGTGTAGTTATTGACGAGTTGCTGCACCGACGCCGCCGACATCTCCAGCACCGGCTTCGGATAGATCCCGAACAAGATCGTGAGAGCCACCAGCGGCATCAGCGTAAGGCACTCGCGGAGGGTAAGATCCTTAATGCTCGCCAGTGACGGCTTCAGCACGCCGAAAATGACCTTGCGATAGAGCCACAGCGCATACGCCGCCGACAGGATCACGCCGGTCGCGGCCAAGCTGGCTGTCGGAATCGAGATCTTGAAGGTGCCGATCAGCGTCATGAATTCGCCGATGAAGCCGGAGGTGCCGGGCAGACCGATATTGGCCATGGTGAAGACCATGAACACCAGCGCGTAAAGCGGCATGCGGTTGACCAACCCGCCATAGGCTGCGATCTCGCGGGTATGCATGCGGTCGTAGACAATCCCGACGCAGAGGAACAGCGCGCCCGACACGATGCCGTGCGACACCATCTGGAACACGCCGCCGGCCACGCCCTGGGTGGTGCCGGCGAAAATCCCCATGGTGACGAAGCCCATAT
>Ga0164309_10001384_pt1 | contig 11905 bp, 10 predicted proteins | sample Whisoiple_247_MG_FD_109984 | JGI IMG/M metagenome (GOLD analysis project Ga0164309, IMG submission 109984) | Soil microbial communities amended with fresh organic matter from upstate New York, USA - Whitman soil sample_247_MG | ecosystem: Environmental > Terrestrial > Soil > Unclassified >... | reverse complement strand
GCACCGCCCGATGGTGAGGACCCGCTCCCGTCCCCACTTCGCCTGCAGCTTGTCGCGGACCACTTCTTCGGCACAGCGGAGCTGCATCGGGGGGAGGAACTGGCCGTCCGGGAGCTGCGACAGTCCCTCGGGGTTCCCGCTCACTCCGATGAACTTCTCCACGTGATCGTACCAAGGCGCGATGTCGGCGTAGCGGATCGGCCAGTCGACCCCGTGGCCATCCTTGGCGTTCGCCTCGAAGTCGAGGTCGCTCCAGCGATAGACCTGCCGCCCCCACATGATCGAACGCCCGCCGACGTGACGCCCGCGGATCCAACTGAACGGCTTGTCCGCGTCGTAGCTGTAGGGGTTCTCGACGTCGTTCACGAAGAACTTGGAGCCCCACTCGTCGCAGGCGTAGCACTTCGACTGCTCCTTCTGTTCCACCGCCATCCGCTTCCGGTCGCCGTAGCCGCGGAGCGGCATCTCCCACGCCTGCACATGCTCCACGTAGTCCCGCGCCGGGTCGATCGGGGGGCCGGCCTCGAGCACCAGCACCTCGAGCCCCCGCTCGGCGAGCTCCTTGGCGGCCCATCCGCCGGAGATCCCGCTCCCCACCACGATGGCGTCCCACACTTTGGGGCTCACTTGGCCACCGCCGGGAACGGGACGCACCCTTCGAAGGCGGGGTGGAAGATCACAGGCTTGGTGACCTCGCGGACCGCGATCTCGCTGGTGAAGAAGCCGTAGACGGTGAGGCTCTTGAGCCTCTTGAAGTTGGCGGTCGCCGTCTCTGGGCCGCTCTCGGCAGAGTCCCAGCGGGAAAGGAGTGCGTCCTGTGTCTCGGAGCGACACGCCGCGAACACCTTCTCCCCGCTCCCCGGGTTCCCCTTCTCGAGCGCCATCGCCTCGGCATCCATCGCCGCGAGCCCACGGAGGAAACGATCCCGGTCCTCATCCTTGTACCAGTCGGCGAGGAGCATATCGACGAAGCCGGTGACGTCGGCGTCGGTGGCCCCCGGGGTGTCGGTGCGCGGGATGATCCGCTCCGCCACCGCGGTCACCAGCGCCGCCTGGGCGGGGGTGAGGACCCGAAGGGGGCCGTTCTTTCGCTTTTGGTGGATGGTGCGCGCGACATCGACGCGCTCTTCCGCCGAGAGGGGAGCGAGGAGGGGAGTGAGCGCGACGGCGCCCACGATCTGGAGGAGTTCGCGTCGGTGCATGGCGGCCGGACGGTTAGACAGGTGGACAGGCGGACAGCGGCACGAACAGGTCTGCGGTGGGTATGAAAAGGTACGGGCTGGATGGGGGCGGGGGGAGGGGGTACACTCCTCGCATCCCACATCTGACCGGAGTCTGCCGATGAGCGCTCCTGCGAACCGCCTCGCCCCGACCCTGATCCTCGTCTGGGGGATCGCGGCCCTCCTCTGGGTCCAGCAAGGAATGCTCGAGCGGGTCCCCTTCCCGCCGCCGGTCTTCGTGGGGGCGGGGGTCCTCTTCCTCCTCGTCTCTGCCGTCGTGGTCCCCGGCTTCGCCGCCTGGATGAAGCAGGTCGATCTCCGGGTCATCCTCGGGCTGCACCTGGTCCGTTTCGTCGGCTTCTACTTCCTCTGGCTCTCCTCGCAGGGGCGGCTCGATCCCTTCTTCGCCAACTCCGCGGGGATCGGGGACATCGTCACCGCGCTCGGGGCCACGGTCCTACTCGTCCTCCCCGCCGCGCGCGAGGGAAAGTGGCTCCTCGCCTGGAACATCCTGGGGCTCGTCGACATCCTCTTCGTGGTGGTGAACGCTGCCCGCACGGTCATGCACGACCCCGCCTCACTCGCGGAGTTCTTCCACCTCCCCTTGGGACTCCTTCCGACCTTCCTGGTCCCCCTCATCATCGTGAGCCACCTGGTGGTGTTCCTGAGGCTTCGGGTGGCGAAGGCGTAGAGGGATCCGCCAGAGACGCCTCACGCGTTCGGAAGGTCGACCTATCTTTCCCCGATGCCCACCCGACCTGTTGCCTACGCCTCTCTCCTGATCGTGGTCGCGTGCGGACCTCGCCCTGAGGTCGGAGGCGCGGTAGACTCGACCGCCGGGCCGGCCATGACTGCCCAGGCCTCTCCCGCGGGCACGGCCGATCGGAATGCCATCATCACTGATTCGACGATCCGGATACCATTGCCGAGCGGCGATACGATCACGTTGGCTAGCGTTCGCGACGCCGGCGACCAAGCAATCGAGTACGTCTATCGCGGGCATGTTGCCGGTCTCGGGTTCCACCTGGTCCGCGTCCAGTACTACGAGACGAGCGGATTCCTATTGATCCACGATTCCACCGGGCGTCAGCTCAAGCTTCGGGATGAGCCGGTCTTCTCGCCGTCGGGGCGCGAGATGGTGGTGGCTCATCACGCGTGGACGACAGAATCAGGACGAAGCCGCGTCCAGGTCCTGTCCGCTCATGGCGATTCACTCCTGACCGAGTATCTCTGGGAACAGGAGATCGAGTACGGGTGGGGGCCAAAGGAGGCCTCGTGGCGCACTCCGGATACGATCGATGTGATCAAGGAAGTGCCGACGGGATATCGCCAGGAGGTCCGCGAGATCCCCGCGTACCTCGCGCGAGTGAACGGCACGTGGGTTGCCTACGGGATACCGTCACCGGACGACACGACGACCACTCATAGCAGGTCCACTCCCTGACCGCCTTCGGCGGCTAGAGGTTGGGCCGTAGGTAAGCTCCCCGCCGCACGCCCGCGGCAGGGCCGCGGGCGTACTGCATTCAACACACGCAGGTGTACGCCCGCCGCCCTGCGGCGGGCGGAAGAGAGGCGTATTCCGCCCCGCTCCCCCTCTCCCGCAAGGGAGAGGGGGCCGGGGGGTGAGGTTGTCTGTGGAGAGGGGGACAGGGGGTGAGGCTTTCCGGGGAGGAGGCCTCGGGGAGGCTACCGCACCTCGAACTCCGTCGTCATCCCGTGCTGCACATGCATCATCCCGTCACCGATGTCGGTGGCGAAGCAGACCAGCGCATAGGTCGTCCCCGCATCGAGCGTGATGTCGACCAGGTTCGTCACTCCCGGCGCGAAGGGGGAGGTCCCCCCCACCATCGCGGCCGGGGGCGGGCCGTCGTGCTTCTGCAGCCAGTTGAAGAGGTCCGCGATGTGCTTCCCTGGCGCGAGCTTCACGAAGATCACCTCGTGGTGCTGTGGCGCGGTGTTCCGCACCTCGATGACGTTCCGCCCCGCGGTGAGCGGAGCTGAGAGCTCAAAGGCGTAGTCCTTGAGCGTCATCGTGACCGTCGGGAGGGGGAGCGCGTTCCGCGCCACCGGGCCCGCCACCGTGAACTCGTACATCATCCCCTTCCGGAGGTGCGGCACGCCATCGGGTGCCGGGACGATGCAGACGATCGCGTAGCGCCCTTCGTTGAGCGTCAACGAGGTCTCGCCGTGGCCGCCGGGGATCTGCGCCACAAGGCCGCCGACCGCGACGGCCCAGGAGGGGAGGAGCTCCCCCTTGGTCTCGTTCACCAGATCGGTCAGCGTCTTCCCCTCCGGCATCCGCACGATGTAGACGTGATGGACGTCGGGGCCGTGGTTGGTGAAGCGGAAGGTCACCGGTCCGGGAGCGATCGAGTCCGGGGCGTCGAAGGCGTAGTCGCGCGCGGTGATGTCGATGACCCGGAGCGCCGACTCGGCCATCGGCACCGGGGTCAGGTCGCGCGGGCGGTCGTTCCTATAGAGGAAGGCGGTCAGGGCGCCGGCGACGAGTACTACGACCAACAGCGCGCCGAAGATGCGGGGGGGCTTCATACCTGCTCCTGCGTAGGGGTCGGCGGCGGGGCCCTCTGCCCCGCCGGCGGAGGGGGCCCGGTACTGGCCGGCCCCGTCCGACGCCGCTAGACTAGTCCGCAGGCCTCACCCCCCTCTCACCGAATTCTCATCTCCAGCTAAAGTGTTGCGGCTCATCACCTTGGGCGCCTGCGCCGTGCGGCGCGAGGATGGCACCGACGCGGTCATCCCGCGCCGGCGCTTGGCGCTCCTGGTCGCGATCGCCGCCGCCGACCGGGGGGTGAGCCGGGAAAAACTCCTCGGCCTCCTCTGGCCGGAGCTGGACGAAGAGCGGGGACGCGCCGCCCTCTCGCAGGCGCTCTACGCCCTGCGCAAGGACTTGGGGGCCGAAGAGGCGATCACCGGGACGACCGACCTCAAACTCGACCCCACCCTCATCGACTGCGACCGCACCACCTTCCTCCGCGCCATCAGCGAGGGGGAGGACGAACTCGCGGTGATGACCTACCGGGGTCCTTACCTCGACGGGTTCTATGTCCGCGAGGCGCCGGAGTTCGAGTCGCAACTGGAAGAGGAGCGGCAGCGCCTCGCCTCCTGGTACGCCGCGGCCCTCGAGCGGGTGGCGGGGAAGCTCGGGGGGTCGGGGGACCACGCCGCCGCGGTGCGGGTCTGGAAGCAGCGCGCCGCCCTCGGTCCGACCGATGCGACCGTCGCCGTTTCCCTGATGCGGGCGCTCGCCGATGCGGGAGACCGCGCCGGGGCGCTCCGTCATGCAGAGGTGTACGCCGAGCTGCTGCAGAGCTCGATGGGACTCCCGCCGGAGGAGAAGGTGCTGGCCTTCGCGGCAGAGCTTCGGAGCTCCTCCGCCCTCGGTCCTCGGCCCTCCCCCGGGTCCACGCCTCCGGCCACTGGACCCGCCCCCGCACGGAGCGGAGCTGACACCGTACCTGCCGACTCCCCTACCCCAATCCGGGGGATGTTCATCCGGCTCCTCCTCATCGCGGCGGTCGTCCTCCTGGTGCTCCGCCTCCTCCCCGACAGCTGGCGGCGCGAGATCACCGGGAGTGGCGGGGAGACCGGTCCTCGCCTCATCGCCGTCACCGATTTCCAGGATTTCGCCGGCGACTCCCTCACCGGCCCCCTCGCCGAGCTCCTCCGCACCTCTCTCGCCAACATCCCCGGGCTCGGCGTCATCAGCGGGGAACGGATGGCCGAAGGAAAGGCGCGGGCCGGGGACGCCGGTCCCCTCGCGGTCGCGCGGGAGGCGGGGGCGAGCGAGGTGTTGAACGGGGCACTCTACCGGCGGACCGACGGCTCGCTCCGCTTCGACCTCCGCCGCGTCGACCCGGCGGATGGCCAGGTGATCGAGGCGATCGAGGTGGAGGGAGGGGATGTCTTCCGCCTCACGACCCTCGCCACCCGGCGGCTCATCGAGCGCTACGGGATCCCGACCCCCGAGGGGGACCTCACGCGGGTCTCGTCGTCCTCCCTCACCGCGATCCGGCTCTACCAGGCGGGGCTCGACGCCTACACCGCTGCCGACGCTCCGGCCGCGTACGCCCTCTTCGACCGCGCCACGCGCGAGGACACCTCCTTCGCGATGGCGGAGTTCTACGCCGCGTGGGTGGCGCCCACCGACTCGATCCGGAGCCAGCGGCTCGACCAGGCGCACCAGCTCGCGCTGAACGCGTCGCTCCGCGAGCGGCTCATCATCGACATGCACCGCGGGGACTGGAACAGCGCGACCAACACCCTCCCCCTCGCGGAGTCGCTCACCACCCTCTTCCCGCAGGAGATCGCGGGGCACTTCCAGCTCGGCCGCTCCCGGCTCTACCACGCCGGCGACTTCATCGGCGCCGAGCGGGCGTACCGGCAGGCGCTCCGGATGGACACCGTCGGCTTCACGGCGTACGGCAAGCGGTGCGACGCCTGCGCGGCACGCTCCGGGATCATCACCTCCCTGATGTTCGCCGACTCCCTCCCTGCGGCGCGGCGCGAGGCGGAGGCGTGGACCCGCGCCTATCCCAAGGATCCGTACGCTTGGCGTTTCCTCACGATGGTCGCCTCGATCCTCGGGGACAGCGCGACCGCGGCGGCGGGGGTGGCGCGGGTGGTGGAGCTCGAGGACCTCATCGACGAAGAGCGGGTGGGGAGCGCCTTCTACTCCGCCCTCTACCTCGGCAAGGTCGAGCGCGCCGACTCGATCCTCGCGGCCCAGCTCGCCACCGGCCCCAGGAGCCGGCGCCCCGCCCTCCAGTGGATGCTCACGCACCTGCGCCGCGAACAGGGACGCCCCAAGGCCGCCGCCGCCGCGATGCTCGAGTGGCGCCGCCTGATGGGACGCGGCCTCCCGGTCGACGCCAACTTCCAGGGGCAGACCCTCTTCGAAGCCGGTGACATACGTGGGGCCGAGCGGCTCTGGGACTCGATCGGGAAGCTCCGCACCACCCATCCGTCCCGCGACGCGCGCGGATGGACCTGGTCCCACACCCTGCAGTCCCTCGCCCTCGCCGGGCTCGGCGACACCGCGCGGCTCCTCCCCATCGCCGACTCGATGCAGGAGATCTCCCTCGCGAGCGGCTTCGCCCGCGACCGTCGGCTCCATCATCACGTCCAGGCGCTCTACTGGATGGCGCGGGGGGACGACGTGAAGGCGCTGGCGGAGTTCCGGGAATCGGTCTGGAGCTACACCGGCGGATACACGCAGACCGACCTCTTGATGGCGCGGGTCCTCATGCGCCTCGGCCAGCCGCGCGAGGCGGCGCGGGTCTGCGGGAGCGGGCTCCACGCCGAGATGGCGGCGAGCGCGCAGTATGTGACGCGCGGGGAGTTCCACGAGTGCGCAGGCAGGGCGTGGCTCGCGGCGGGGGAGAAGGACAGCGCACGGTACCATCTTCGGGTCGCGGTGGCACAGTGGGCGGGGGCGGAGCCGTCGTTCGCGGCGCGGAGGGACTCGTTGCGGGATTTGCTGGGGCGGCTAGGCGGCTAGGCGGCTAGGCGGCTAGGCGGCTAGGCGAAGTTTTCAAGGCCTGAGTGAGCGTGCAAGGCCGTGAAGACACTTACCGAGTTCGGCCAATACAGCTTGCAGCACTTTGTACCTCTCCGCGCTCACGAACCCGAGCTCGTGACCTAGGCGGAGTTGGTATTCACTCTCGCCGAAGGAGCCGAGGGCGATCTGGATGAAACGCGCGTACTCGGGTCGTCCACGACGCGAGCTGCCTTCCACGATGTTTGAGGCGATCGACAGCGCGGCTCTCCGAAGTTGAGACGACAAACCGTACCACTCGCGCTTCGGCCACCCCTCCGTCTCTCGGTAGATGGCCAAAATCAGTTGGTGTGCGAGTTGCCAAGCGCGCAGTCCTTCATAGTGAGCGGGCATCGCCGAGTATACGGCCTCTCGGCCGGAGGAGCGTCACCCAGAAAGCGCAGACTGTACCATCTGAACGTCCCGCGCTAGCCGCCCAGCCGCCTAGCCCCCTAGATTCCGCCATGTCCGCCCTCCGCACCCTCCTCACCGGCCTCGTCGATTACGCCGGTCTTTTCCCCCCCGCCGAACTGCAGATGGCCCCGGCGGTCGAGAAGTACGCTTCCTATAAGAAGGGACCCCACGCCTGGATGCTGGGGAGGTTCATCCTCCCGGTCTCCCGGCTCGGCGAGTTCCAGGGGGCGGCCCAGGCCCACCTCCCCAAGGGGGGGGAGCCGTGGTGGCTCGCCGCCCTCGTCAACGCCAGCTCCCTTCGCGCCGACATCACCGCGGCCGGCGATTTCAACGAGCGGCTCGATATCGGGGCGGTGGTCGACACCTTCGAGTTGAAGGCGGGAGACGCGGCGACGATCCGTGAGGCGGCGAAGATGATGCCGCGGGGTGCCGCGCTCTACGTCGAGGTCCCACTCGATCCCGACCCCGCCCCCCTCCTCGACGCCATCGCCGAGGCCGGGGTGCGCGCCAAGGTCCGGACCGGCGGCATCACCGCCGACGCGATACCGGCGAGCCCCCTCGTCGCCCGGTTCCTTTCGGGGTGCGCGGAGCGGGGCGTCGTGTTCAAGTGCACCGCGGGGCTCCATCACCCGATCCGCGCGTCGTATCCCCTCACCTACGCCGCGAACGCCCCCGTCGGGACGATGCACGGCTACTTGAACGTCTTCACTGCCAGCGCCTTCGTGCTGCACGGGATGCCCGACGCCGAGGTGGTGCAGGTGCTCGACGAGACCGACCTCGCGTCGTTCCAGTTCAATGACCGCGGCCTCACCTGGCGCGGCCACACCCTCCACGCCGACCAGCTCGGCGCCGCGCGCGCGTATGCGACCGCGTTCGGCTCCTGCTCCTTCGACGAGCCGGTCGGCGACCTCCAGACGGCGGGACTCCTCCGATGACCTCCCGGATCGACGCCACGCACGACCCGAAGCGCCGGTCGTGGGTCGCCTCCGCCAACGGGCACCCTGATTTCCCGATCCAGAACCTGCCGATCGGACGCTTCCTCCGCGCCAGCGAGCCCGACGCCCCCGCCGACTTGGGCGTCGCGATCGGCGACCAGATCCTCTCCCTCACCGGCGCCTCTGATGCGGGGCTCCTCTCGGGGATCGCCGACGACGCGATCGAGCTCTGGGACTCCCTCGGCAGCGCCGCGCTCCTCGGCGCCGGCCGCGAGGTGTGGAGTGCGATCCGCCACAGCGCGAGCCTCGTACTGCAGGAAGGGAGCGAAGAGGGGATCGAAGCGAAGGCGCTGGGCGCTGACCTCCTCGTCCCGATGACGGAGGCGCAGCTCCTCCTCCCCTGCGACATCGGCGACTACACCGACTTCTACGCCTCGGTACACCACGCCACCAACGTCGGCTCGATGTTCCGTCCCGACAACGCGCTCCTCCCCAACTACAAGTGGGTGCCGATCGGCTACCACGGGCGCGCCTCCAGCATCGTGCCGAGCGGGGCGGAGGTGAAGCGGCCCACGGGACAGACCCGCCCCGACCCGAACGCGCCACCGATCTTCGGGCCGAGCAAGCGGCTCGACTACGAGCTCGAGCTCGGTGCGGTGGTCGGCGTAGGGAACGACCTCGGTCACACCATCCCGATCGCCGATGTCGATGAGCATCTCTTCGGCCTGGTGCTCCTGAACGACTGGAGTGCGCGCGACATCCAGGGGTGGGAGTACCAGCCGCTGGGGCCCTTCCTCGCGAAGAACTTCGTCTCGACGATCAGCCCCTGGATCGTCACGATGGATGCGCTGGCGCCGTTCAGAGTAGGACGGGCGTCTCGCCCGTCAGGCGATCCCGCCCCGCTCCCCTATCTCGACGACGCGACGGACGCGCGCGAAGGGGGGTTCGACATCCAGCTCGAGGTCTCGATCACGACGAAGGCGATGCGGGAGAAGAAGCTCCCCCCCTTCCGCGTGAGCCGCGGCAATTTCCGCGAGATGTACTGGACGGTGGCGCAGATGCTGGCGCACCACGCGTCGAACGGCTGCAACCTCCGTCCCGGCGACCTCCTCGGGAGCGGGACCATCAGCGGTCCGGAGCCGGAGAGCCGGGGCTGCCTCCTCGAGCGGACCTGGGGTGGCAAAGAAAAGCTGGCGCTTCCCTCCGGGGAGGAACGTGCCTTCCTCGAGGACGGCGACGAGGTGGTCTTCCGCGGGTGGTGCGAAGGGGAGGGACGGGTGCGGATCGGGTTCGGTGAGTGCCGAGGGATCGTGCAAGGGTAGGAAGCAGGCACACCAACAGGTGAAGATTTCGGCCTCAACTTGAAAACACGAAGCGACGGAGGCACGGATCGGGACATTGTGGTCTCAAGGGATGGCGCCTTGAAGATCCCCAAAGTCCTTCTTCGTACCACCGTTCCTTCGTGTCTCCCTGTTGAGGCCGAAATGTTGCGTGCAACGATGCTCGCCGTCTAAGATGCTACCATGCCCTTGATGCGCTGCCCTGATTGTGGCAAGGAGATCTCCGAATCGGCGATCTCCTGTCCCCATTGCGGTCTTCCCCGCCCGCAGTACGAGCAGATGAGCCGGGAACGGCGTCTGGCCGAGGACGAGGCGGTGGCGGAACGCCAGGCACGGGTCCGGAACAGCTATCTCATCGCCGCGGGACTCCTCTGCATCTGCATCGTGCTCCTCGCCCTGATCCTCCTCGGCGGCTGGTCCCGGGAGGCGCTCCCTTTCAAGGGGAAACTCTTCCTCGGCGCCGCACTCGCCGGAGGGATCGGCTACGGGGTGTTCCGGTACGCCAAGCGACTCAAGGACGGGATATGAAAAAGCTTTTGGGGTTCGTCGGCGCCACGGTCGCCAGCTACATCGGCTGGTACCTCGGTGAGGTGGTCGGCGGCGGATTCATGACCTGTTTCATCCTGAGCACCATCGCCGGCGGGTTCGGGCTCTACTACGGGGCGAAATGGGCACGACAGTACGAGTAGCAGGTCGACAGCACAACAGGTAGACAGTTGGACAGTCGAACAGGTCGCCGGGCGGATCATCTCCGTGGGCGACCTGTCTACCTGTCTACCTATCCAGCTGTCTATCTGATCCGCTGACTGAATCCCAGCGCCAGCGAGTGGTCCGACGCGAGGCTCGTGAGCCCGTGCCGGTACGACAGGTCGAGCTGGATGTTGCTCGTGATCAGGAACGCCGAGCCCATGTCGAGGAGTGCCACGGTCCCGCCGTTCTCGCTGGTCGGGAGCTGCTCCGCGGCGTACTCCACGAAGAACCGGAGCTGTTCGCTCACCGGACGGCCCAAGGTCGCGCCGAGGATCGCGGTCCACTGCTGGCCCTCGCCTCCGTTCGGGTCGTAGGCGATCCCCGGCATCACGCCGAGCGCGAACTCCCCCGGAAGCTCCCACTCGCCGACGGCGCGGAAGGAGGGGCGGATCCCGATCCCGCGGAATGCGGCGGAACCGGTCGGCACGTCGCCGTGCAGGAGGAAGGCGAGCGACGGCCGCGCCGCCTCACCGTCCAGCGCGTGCCACTTGAGGCCGAGCGCCGCGTCCGCCATCCCGCTCTCCCCGTCGGAGCCGTCGATCCCGGCGTGGTAGAATCCGTCGGTCTCCACCCGGAGCTCCAGGGCCTTCGAAAGTCCGAACCGCAGGAGGGTCGGCGTCGCGACCGCGCGCGCGGTCACCCCGGCGGTGGTGGTCCAGTCGGTCGCGGCGCTCGTCTCGTACTGGAAGACGTGCTTCCCGACGGTGAGGCTCGACTCGACGAAGTCGGGGCGATCGGTGGCGATCGGATCCTGCGCGGCGAGTGGCGCGGCGAGGAGGACGAGGCCGGTGGTGAGGAGGATCCTGCGCATGGGTATCAACGGGTGGAGATGAGGGTGTGATCGAGCCGGCGGGCCCGCGCGAGGAGCGCGCCGCCGATCCGCTCGATGGGCAGCACCGATTCGGCGCCGCCGTTCAGGGTCGCTTCTTTCGGCATCCCCCAGACGATGGAACTGGGCTCGTCCTGGGCGATGGTGCCGGCGCCGCGACGCCGAAGCTCGAGGAGGCCGGCCGCGCCGTCATTCCCCATCCCGGTGAGGAGGGCGGCGGTGACGCGCGCCCCGGCGTGCGCGAGCGAGCGGAAGAGGACGTCGACGCTCGGCTTGTGGCCCGAGACCTTGGGACCGTCATCCAGGTCGGCCACGAACCCCTGCGGGGTGGAGCGCACCACCAGGTGCCGGTCCCCGGGGGCGATGTAGACGTGTCCGGTGGTGATCGGTTCGGGGCGCTGCAGCTCCCGCACTCGCACCCGACAGATCCCGTCGAGCCGACGGGCGAAGGCGGCGGTGAAGCCGGGGGGCATATGCTGCACGACGACCGTCCCCGGGGCATCCTCGGGGAAGGTCTCGAGCACGGTGCGGAGCGCGTCGGGACCACCGGTCGAGGCGCCGAGGGCGATGATCGCCTCGGTCGGGCGGCGGGCGATGACGCGGGCGACCGGAAGGGGCGGGAGCTCGCGGATCGTCGCCGCGGTACCGCGCCGGGTGAGCTTCGCCTCGGCGGCGGAGCGGATCGTCGCGATCAGCTCCTCCCCCTGCTCATGGAGGAAGTCCCGGATCCCGAGGGATGGCTTGGCGATCACCTCGACGGCGCCCTCTTCGAGCGCGCGGATCGCCACGTCGGTCCCGCGCGCGGCGAGCCCGGAGCAGACGATCGCGGCGCGGTAGCCGCCCTCTATCTGCGCCAGCAATTC
>Ga0164309_10001382_pt1 | contig 11924 bp, 22 predicted proteins | sample Whisoiple_247_MG_FD_109984 | JGI IMG/M metagenome (GOLD analysis project Ga0164309, IMG submission 109984) | Soil microbial communities amended with fresh organic matter from upstate New York, USA - Whitman soil sample_247_MG | ecosystem: Environmental > Terrestrial > Soil > Unclassified >... | reverse complement strand
CTCTACCCTGTGCTCGGGTTGCTCAGCAGAATCGCAATAGTGGCGCACGCTTCGCGGCCTTCGATCTCGCACCCGTTTACCGTTGCCCAGTCGACCCAATCGCCGTTCGCCGTCTCGTTGTGCAGGCCAGACGAGAATGCTGTCACGCCAGCAGCGCGAAGCGAATCGGAGATTCGATGCTTGAACTCGCTGATCATCAATCGACCTGCGTTGCTTTGAACTCGATTGAATGGAGGATCTCGACCGCGAATTCGGAGCGCGAGCCGTCGGCTGCAAACACGACCACCTTCTGGCTTCCGAGATGATCCGCCTTCGTCTTGTAAACGTGCGCAGCATGAGAAGCGGCGGCCTTGGCGGCCGATGGGGCTTCGTAATTCTTCGCCTCGGAATGTCGTTCAACACCGAGCGAGTAGCAGGCAAAACGCGCCATCAGCCCCAGCCTGACGCACTATCCGGCAGCTGCCAGAATTCATCGGGCATGCCGCGACCCGTCTCTCGGACGATAGACTGCTGGTCGCCAAGTTCCTGGATGTTCGCGAGCGCCTGAGCCACGCGCGTCTCTGTGGCGTAGTGGTGACTGCCCTCGCCGGTCTTGATCCATGTTCCCATGAGCCCGCGGTGCGCAAGCTCGAAGGCTGCTGGGCTGCGCGGGTCAACGTCGAACAGCGCACACACCGCAGTCAGCCGGTGAAACGCCGTCACCGGCGCGTTGACGCGCTGATCGCATCCCGGTGGCTTTTCGACGGCGATGCCGACGGGGCCGGTTTCTTCTGCCATGCGGCATCATTGCCAGCCCGTTCGCTCGTTGTCAAGCGAGCGAGCGAATCACGCGACAATGACTTCGCCGATCTTCGGCGACCATACCCAGCCGTAGCACGGCGACCCTGGCGCAATATGGTACTGAAAGAATGGCGTCTTCTGCCCAACGCGCACAAGCCTGATGCTCGATATAGAACGATCGATTCGTCGCGCTATCACGCGATTGATTTGCTCTCCAGGATACCAGCGTTCGAGAATCCTCCCGCTCTGATCGATCAGGTGCACGCTCGAGAGCGGAGGCGCTTTCGGCAGCGAGTGCACCGCCTGCCCGCTCATTGCCTTGAGTACTTCGCCAGATTGGAAGGGCACGAAAGCAGCGCCGACACCAAGCGATGTCGCGCCGAGAAACTGGCGCCTGTTCAAAACGAACTTCGCAGCGCGTTCGCTGTTCAATGCGGGCTCGGCGTGGCGTGGCTGCAGCCCGAGCAGTCGCGCGAATTCGGTAAGTGCTCTAGTCACGGAAACCGCCCTCCTCGCGCGCACCAGCAATGCGAAATGCGTAGTCGATTCGCAGCCCCATCGTGACGAGCCGTTTCGCCATCTCGTGACCAGACGCGAGCGGGAACTTCAGCGCGAAATCTTGGCCCCTGCGCGCATACTGGCCCACCAAGAAAATCTCCGGTGCTCCGGGCTCGTCCTCAAGTTCCTTTTCTTCCCACACGATCGACTTTTCAATCTCCGGCCATTCAGGCGTTGGGGTTTCGCGAAGCGCATTGCCCTCGGCGCGCCACTGCGTGAGCGTTCCAGCTTCGAGCGCTGCGATGTGCTCGGCCGCGTTCGTTGGCTTGCCAAGGCGCACGGCCTCCGGATCGATTGGCAAGCCCTGCTCGGCGCTGCGCTGGTTTGCGAGGCATGCCGCGCAATAAGCGCGCTCCTCGCCATGCACGTAATCGACCACGGCCGCAGGCTTTCCGCACTTGCAACACTTGGCTTCATTCATCGCGCGGCGCCCTCCGCGTGCGGGTCGTTGAGGCGCTGGCCATCCAAGTGCAGGCACTCGTCGAGCTCGTGCGCCATCAACCAAAGCACAGCCGCCCGCACATGCTTCGCGACCATTTCCCATTGCGCGAGCGCTGGCGCCTGGAAGTCGAATTCATCTCGAGGCACAAGTGTTTCGCGACTTAGCAGCAGCGGCTCGCCCTTGGTCGTTGACCGGTCGATCACTCGCACGGTGACAGCCAAGCGCGCGGGACCGCTAGGCGAACGCAAAAGCTGTAGGTCGACGAGTTCGAACCGCAACGGGATGAACGATATCGGCCCTAGCTCCAGCGGGCGCGCTTGCGGCAGCGGAGCGACGCCGAATTGTGGCCGATGCTCGTCCTCATCCGCGGCAGCTCGCATGCTGAGCGCGGCACGATCCCAATCGCTATACGGCTCAAGCATTGGCGTGCTGTGCCTGAACGAAACGCTCATCGGTACACACCTCGCGCTTTCTTGGCCGCTTGCCGAGCGGCCTCGCGGTTCGCCGCCTGATGCCGTTCCCACAATCGGCGCGCGCGCTTCGCTTCTTGTCGGGCTTGGTCGACGGCTTTGAAGTCCGTGATCGGGCACGTTTTCAGGTCGACGATTTCGGCGAGCATTTCTTCGCGCACGCGTATCGGCGTGTCGCACGAGCACAGCAGGATCGCACCGTCCGGGATGACGGCACCCTGGGCCGTCTCGCGATTGTGCTGGGCAGCGCACTGCGGACAGGCGATCGGAAGGCGAAACGGCTTCACCTTGTAGGCCTTGGGCGCCAGAGAGCGGCGGATGTCAGCGACGATTCCGCCGCCCTCATCCGGCATGCGCTCATTGAGCCAGTCGCGAGCAAAGCCCAATTCAGGGAGCGGGGGCGTGTTCTCCGCCATGCCGCGCGCGAGCTCGACCATCTCGAGCTTGACGCCCTCGCCCAGCATCGCCACCAAGCCGACCTCATCACCCGGTGCTGCAGGGTCGACGCCGAGCACTGCGTATGGCTGTTTATTCAGCTCGGCCCGGAACTCTTCGAGTTCCTCTTCCGTCGCGCTAGTAATCGTCATGTCTTGCGGGTCGGTCTGTTTCATGGGCTGCGCTCCAGATTGAAAAAGCGGAACTCTCTCCGCGGTCACGACTTCGAGCCGTCACGCCCTCCGACCCTTGCGGGCCATCAGCGGGCGTTACATGCTGCGCGTTTCGGTGTGTGTAACTAGGGAGGGATTGCCCCGTTGCTGAGCCCATCCGAGTGTGAGCCGCTCCGAGGAATGTGGCTTCCTGGTTCCCGTCGTTCTCCGAGTGCTGATCCAGCCGCACCATGCCAGGTGTCTTTCCACGCTCATCAGCCCCAAGCCATGGGGCGCCCTTGCAGTAGCTAGCTGCTCGGGCATGTATGCTCACCGCTTCCCGCCGCCGAGCACTGGTGCGGGAGAGCGGCCCGGATTCAGGTTCCGGGAACCTCTCGGGGGCTTTTTGCTAGGCGCGATAACGCGCTTTCGGTTGCCCCGAAGTCTTTCTTAGCGGCGAATCTCGCTAACCAGCTGATACAGCCTGAGCAGTCGCCACTCTAACTCTTTGGCCGCTTCCCCGTACAGATTCTCTGGCACGCCTGAGACGAGTATGCGGACAAATGCTCGCGCCTGATGCGCCAGTTCGCGATCAATTACACCGCGCAATTTGTTGCCCAAGTTGCTTGCAGCGACATCACCGCCGATGCCGAATTGCGCCAGCTTTTCGAGCGCGGTCTTGCGTTGATCGAGCACCCAAAGAACGCGGCTGACGATGGTCGGCGCTACGTCTCCAAGGCCATCCGCGGTGAGCCTTTCGTCGATTGCTCGGCGCACACCAAGCGCTGTCTGCAGCTCATTGCCGAGAGACGTCACCTTGCCCAGCAGCGTCGTCCCAGTCATCACGGAAAGCCCACCCTTGCGCAAGGCAGCGGACGCGGCTTGGTCGATCTCTTTGAGCAACGCTCGCAGCTCTTTCGATTCGTCGCACCCGCAAGTCTGACCGTTTTGCGTCGTCTCGCGCCGGATCGTGTATTTTGACTTCGATGTTATGAACTCGTAAACGTCGCGGAGCTCGCCTGCCATGTCCGAAACATTCGCACCGACGTCGACAGCATCGGCGCTCACCGATTGCGGCTGCTGCGGCTTGTCCTGCTCTCGCTCGGCCCTACCATCAGCCCTTGCGTTAGCGATTGCCTGAGCGACACGACGCGCAGCCTCGCCGCCACCTTCCACGATGCCCTTTACTTCCAGGGCATCCCACGCCGCCTCGACATCCTCAAGCTGAATCTTTGCATCCATTGTTCCCATGATCGCAGAAGTGTCACGCCGTTCGCGCAGTGTCAAGCGCCGCGCTCGGTCTCTTCAAGAAGCGCCGCGAAAGTGTCTGCCGGCACGCAATGCCCTGCGGCTTGATGTTCCTCGAGGTGACGAATCATGTCGACGGCGCGAGGCACGCAAACGCTCCGACGCGGGCGCTCATACATCGGACAGACGCAACACTCGTACTCATGATCCGTGTTTAGAAACACGTAGACATCCGAGCCGCCGCATCCGAAGCGCGCGAAGCTCATCGCGATCCACCGCGCGCCAAGTGCCCCAATCGGCGAGCCCAGCGCCGGAAGTCGCGCGAGGCTGGCTGCCTCCAATCGCCTCCCCGACGTAGTGCGATTTGCATGGGCCCCATGAGTTGACGGATGAGCTCACGCCGCGAGCGCGCGTAGGCCATCACCAGCTGCGAGCCATGCTGCACGAGTACGTAGCCGCGCGCGTTCGTCATGTTCGCGTTTGCAAGCTTGTACGCGATGCGTAATTGCGCCGTGCGGTCATTCCTGCGATGCCGGCGAATGTAGGGCACGAGATGTTTGCTGCGCCTCATCGTTTGCCCTTTCCCTTGAGCTTGAGCCGCTTGCGTCGACGGTTCTCGGAGCGAGATGTCTTCTGCTTTCGTGGTCGGTGCGGCGGAGGCGGCCAATCGCCGCGGGTAAGATGAACCCTGGTGACTGGAATCGAGCTGCTACTGATAGCGTCATGCAGCTCATCAATGGGATTGGATGAGCGCTTGGGGCGAATAGGCGGCTCGAAGTCTGGACGACTGCTTCCACCGAAGCCGGCGTACACGGCCGACATCACAAGCAGCGACTTTGCAAGGTTTGGTTTGAGAGGGATCGTCATGGCTTCCCGCAGTGCATCGTCTGGCGGCAGATATCAAGCTGCGCGCGCAGCTTCTTGTTGTCGTCGTCGCACAGCTGCCATTTGCCGAACTCGTGCGCAGCGGCATCGCCAGCCGCGTCACCGAGCGCTTGACACTCTGCAAGCTTGGTCTCTGCGGACTGCCGTTGTTTCTGCGCCTCGTCGTATCCGCGCCAAGCCGTGTCGCGCTCATCGCGCACGCGTCGAAGTTCTACATTGGCCATCACGTCGCCGAACGCCGCAGCAGAAACCAACACTGTCAGCACCGCGAGCGCTGCCCACGGCAAGAAGTTCCCTCGCTGCCTTTTGTCGTCAGGATGGTTCATGGCTTTTCTTGTATGACTCCAGAGCTTGCAGCGCCTCACGCTCTTCTGCGCGCGCCTTGTGCAGCGCGGACAGCTTCGCAACGTAGTTGCGCCAGATGTTTTTTTCGGACCACTCGACGCGAGCCCATGGCAGTACGTCGCGCCCGACCGCCCAAGCTTCGTACAGGTCCCGCGCGCGTTGCTTTTGACTCATCAGTGCACTGGCCCTTGCGCGCTGAGCAGGGTGCGAATTGCTCGCGCGAGAGCGCCCAGGTTCTCGAGCTGGCTAGCATCGAGTGTGCAATACGCGGTCGCGTCCCCGACGATGACGACGGCCCCATAGATGAGCGCGACGCGCAGCCGAGACAGCACCATCTCCACGACTCGCACCGCACCGTCGAACGACATCCGATCGAGCGCGCAGCCTTGCTCGGCTCGGAGTTCGATCACCCGCCGAGCCCACACCTCCATTTTTTCGACGTGCGCGGGCGTCGGCAGCGTCGTCTTTGTGGCGATGCCCGTCGGTTCGATGAGCCTCACGACAATCAGGCAAAATTGCTCGCCGGCAAGCGGGCCCTCTTCCAGCGCCTTGAACAGGCTCAGGGTGAAAGCGTTCGCTGTCGCCTGCTCGTCATTGCTGAAAATTGGTTCCATCAATTCCCCGCGCGCGTCTGGTGCTCGTCGATCACTTTTTCCAACGCATTGCAAAACGTCTCGTGACTTGCTCGGTAGTTGCAAAGCGCTGCGCTCTCGCCGGGTGTGCCGAACAGAATCACGATGCCGAATCCGTCGCGCAACGTCTGCTCTAGCGTGAGCATCAATTGCTTGAGCAGCTCTGCAGAAACCGTGGCGCCCAGCAGGCTCCGCTGTCCAGTACGCACCCGCAGTATCCACTCGCGCATGACGAGCGTCGCGCTTGCCACGGACAGAGACGAAAGGAAGCCCATGCGCGGCAGCTCAGCCTCGCGCACGAGAACCAGCGTCACGTTGTGGCCCCGCGCGAGCTCTCGCACCGTTGCGAACGAATCGACTATTTTCTTTTGAAACTCTGTGAGCTCATCGGTTCCCGCCGTCGCTGCATCAGCCATCGCTCTCCCTGCCTTCCTCGCGCTGCCATGCCTTCACAAAAGCGACCTCTTTCCAATCCGCATCCATCACGCCGCCGATTTCGAACTCGAATTTAGATGCCTGTTTGATGACATATCCGTCGCGTTTGAAATCGTAACTGATGCGAATCGAGTCGGCGGCGCGCACATCTACTAGGCCCACCTCAACCTCTATCGGATGGTCGGAGGTCCGCTCACGGTCTTTCACTGACGGGTACCAGAGCGGAACACTCAGCACGCCTCCATCGCTGCGGATATCGCCGAGCTTCAGCGCTCTTTCGCGCGCTTGGTTGAGCTCTTGGAGTCGAGCAGCTCTCGCCGTCTTTTCATCAGCCATGTGATTCCCTTTGGTATTGGTAGAGCCTTGCCGTTGCGGTGCCCGCAGGTTGTGTGCCTCACGGCGTCGAATCCGCGCGGCATCTGCAGCCAGTGCACCGCGCTCGGATAGCCGCGCTTGGTGCAGTAGTTTTTCGCCCAAGCGAACAGCCGAAAAGCTTGGATCAAGTTCCAGCGCGGCTTGAGCAGGCGCGCGCGGACCGCTTCGCATTCTGGCCCATCGTCCGCGCAGGCCTCGAAGTTCCGATCGCGAATCTGCGCGAGCCCGACCATCTGCCCCCAGCGGGTTTCATTGATGAGGCTCGGGTTCCACCGCGTCTCGCCATCGACGTCGGCGATCATCAGGATCGCGTCGATTCCGTGCTCACGTTCCAAGCGCGCCAACAGCGCTGGATAGCCGTTGCGCGCGTAGCCTGGCGCTACCAGGTGCAGCGCGAGCGTGATTGCACGCAACGTGTTCATGGTGAGCTCGGCCAAGCCTGCGCGACCATGTAAACGACCCACACAAGACAAATCAGCAGCGCGCACCGAATGATCCATCGGGCCTCTGGCGACCAACTCGAACCGCTATCGTCCACGGGCGGCGGCAATTCAATCGGCGGCTTTGGCATTGCGACGGAACCCCTTTACTTCGGCTCGGTGCGCCGCGATTCGCGCGACTAGCGCGTCGTGCTTCGGGCGCGCGTGCCGCTCCGTGAACTGCGATGCGCGTGCCGCTTGTCGCTCGTACTGCAGCCGATGATAGGTGCCCCATGCATTCGAACCGGGGTCTGCTTTCGCGAAGCGGTAGCCGCGACCATGCGCGAAACGCAGCGCTTCAATTCGCGCGTCCAGCTTACGCGCTGCTCTAATCGTCTTGTTCATTTGAAGGCTCGGTGTGGACGTCTCGAATCAGATAGCTCTGATGCGTGGCGACGAGTGGCAACTCAGGTGGAACAATGGCGCGTCGGAATACGTAACCGCCGCTGCTGTGCAGCTCGAAGTCGAGAACGACTAAGCGCGCTTCTGGCGTATTGTGATCGGCAAGGCCAATCGAACCATCATCGCGAATCGCGCCAACGCGGGAGCGAAGCGCGCGAGCCTGCTGCGTGGCGATGTCGAGCGAGCCATCTGCCGAAACGATTCCAGCGACCAATGAATACGAGGGCGGCGCTGCGTTGAGTTTGATCTCGTGCTCGCTCACCAGCACCTCGACATCATCGCCGATGCTCGCAAGCGCGCGCCTCACGTCGCCGGCTTTCATACGAGCTCCGATGTGTCGATGCGGCCCGCAATCGGAAGGGCGTGATCGCAGAAACTTAGCTCGATCAGCTTCGCGCCGAGGCATTCGCCGGTTTCAGCATCCCTATGCTGCATGTAAAAGGCTGCCGAGCAGAAAGGCCACTTCTTTTGAACTAGCCCAGCTTCCGCTCTATCTGACAGTTCTACGGAAGCCCAAAGTTGCCCATCATATCGATGCCACAGCCGGAAAACCCACCCATCGACACATGCCTCAATACAGTCCGCGTTGTAACGATGATCGATGCCCAGATAGATCGGGAGCGCGTTCGGCACTCCCAAGAGGTCCCCGCGGTCTCTCTCGAACGACGCGATCATTTCGTCGAACGTGCTCCGTGTGATGCTTGCCCGCAGTGGTCCACTCACCTCGCCCACGGTCATCACGTGAATGTGCCGACGGCTGCTCATCGCGTTTCTGTCTTGTTGTCGATGAGGTCTGACATGTCGCGAGTCTCGTGCGCGTCGAACGGGCGCGCCTCTGGCTTGCGCTCCGTGTCGCGCCAGTCGTCGAGCCCACCGCTGATTGCGATCTTGCCGTCGACTCGGCGCGCGCTGAGCTGCTCGAAGTTCCCGAGGAAGCGAATCCCGGAACGAATGATCGGCCAGAACATGATGACCCCGGCGATCAGCACGAGCAGCAGCATCACCAATCCGCCAGCGACGACGGCGACAACGATGTGCGTGTTTTGGTCGGCGGCATCCATCAGTGCGCGTCTCCGTTTTTCTTCTTCGGTTTGCCGAGCTCGTCGAGCCCGAGATACGTGCATCGCCCGCGGATAGCCGGCACAAGCTGGCCCATGATGTTCCCGACGCTCACATGCGCGACGATCGTCGTGCCGTCGGTCAAGTCGAAGCGAAAGCCGAGGGCAGCCCCGCCGCTCGCCATTGCATTCGGCGTCATCAGGCAGCGAAGCCCGGTGGTTTCAATCAGCTTGCCCTCTTTGGCTTTCGCATCGAGGTCCGCCCATTGGCTGCGCTCGTCGCTCGACTCGTCGAAAGTGATCGTTATGTACGGCATTCCTTCGAGCGGGTTCTTTTCGGACATCAGTTCAACTCCATGGGGCGGGTGTCGTTGTGCTGGTCGAACGCGACGCGCAGTGCGCCGACGGTGCCAAGCACGAACAGAAACGCCGCGAACAGAATGAGCGGGGTTCGCATTCCTCGGTGAGTATCCCGTCGCGTTCGCTCGCGTCAAGGATATTGTTTGACGCGATGAGAACCCCGCGGCAAAGTGCCTGAGCCATGCCCACCGTTTGCGCTTGCGGCAAGCCCGCAATCATCATCGTTCAAAGTCAGCGGACCTCTCGCATGCTTGGGCTGTGCCGCGATCACGTCGAAACGTGCCTAGCGCTGCCTGGCGTGAGCGACGCCACGAAACAGCGCTTTCGCGAAGCGCTCGCGTCCCATTCAAGCTGAGCGCTCAATCATCCCCGGGCCCGAATAGGCTCCCGTTGTCGTCGCCGATCTCGTTTGGGCTGCGCGAGAACTCGCCGCGCGTTTCGCCCTCGAGGGCTGGGCGCGAGCGCGGTAGCTGCATTGCCGAGTTCGTCATGTGCGCGGTCGCGTCGACCTTATCGTCGCGCTTGCCCTCGGCACCGGTGAAGCGCACGAGCTGCGCCTTGTACGGTGCGACCCAAGGCGCATTGTGCGCTGGCAAGCGGAGCCGACCGCGGCCAGCGATGTTGGCTGCAGGCGTGGCGCGTATCCGTTTGTTGCTCGACGTCGTGACGCTCTGCACGACGATCTCAGGATGCGCGATTTCGAAAAACTGCATCTGTACTTTGCCCACGCTTTGCGTTTCGTAGGCAACGGTAGCCGCGGGTAGCGCGCCGGTCTTGCGCGCGACGTAGCTCACGACGTCGGGGCTCTTGAGCTTCTCATCCCAAGCGCGCAGCACGTCGATCACGATTTCGTCTCGCAACGTCTGCGGGTCGAAATCGTAGTAGGCAACGCCGAGCACGATCGCCGTCGAATCTGCGTTCAGCGAATCGCTTGTCGCCGTGTCGACTCCGAACACGAGTGTGCAGCTCTTGGTCTCGAGGGTGCGCGGCACAGGCACAAACTCGCCATCGACCATGATGCCGCGCGCTTCGCCCGACTCATCGATCCACGGCAGCCACGCAGTGAACTGCTCTGGGAACAGCCGACCACCGCGCGGCCGAGGGTCCTGCATGTATTGCGCCCACCAATAGAACTCGCCGATCGTGAGCCGGATGCGCGTGAGCGCGAGCATATCGAACCGCGTGGGCATGAGCGGCCGCGCGGCTGCGCCCTCGCCGATCACCGCGGTCAGGGTGACGACCGTCCAGGGTACTGCATCCATTCGATCGCGCAGCTCCGGAGGCGCGTCCGGGTGTCCCTGCTCAATCTGCTTTTTGAAACGCCCGATCGGGTCTTCGTCGTTCCACCGCTGATGCGTGCACATGAACGATGCGTTCGGCTCGAGCCGATTGAACACCGACCCAAGTGTCCACTCCCAAGCCTTGTTCAGAATCGTTTCGCTCTCGGCCTCGTCCGGGTTTTTGATCGGGTCGTCGATGCATGCGAGATTGAAACCGGAGCCGAGAGCCGAGCCGCCGCGGCCAAGAAACTTCGCACCGCCGCCGGCGGCCGTCTGCCAATGCGCGACGCTCTGCGCCGGGTCGAAGCGGCTCGAGCTCGCGCCGATCACTTCGCTCGACCACACCCCGCACTTTTCCGCAATGCTGCGCGCGAGCCGTGATTGCGCGTTCGCAAACGTCTGATTGTACGCGCCGTAACCGATGAGGTGATGCGGGTACTTCGAGAGGTGCCGAGCGAAGCCCGTGAAAATGTTGGTCGACTTGCCGTGACGTGGCGGGCCTTCGACCAGCGCGTAAACCTGCTCGCCCGCGTAGATGCGATCGAAAACCTCGTAGAGAGGCGCGAGCCCTTCCGCGACGACCATCGTCGGAAAGTAGTGCTGCGAATATGTGCCGAGATGCGGCAACGCCGCGCGCCGCATCTGCTCCATTTTCGCCTTCGCGCGGTCGATCAAATCGTCGCGTGAGAGCGGCCTAATTTCATCACTCATGCTCGCCGTGATTTGTGCGCCGAAATTTTCGACGACTTTCTGCGCTTAGCGCGCGCGCGGTTTTTGCTCGAAATTTTTCCGCGACTTTTTGGAAAGCGCACAGGCGCAAATATCTCTCCGAAAACTTCGCCGACTTTTCGATCCCAGCGTCGGAGCAAAGTTGCGTCGAATTTTTTCACCGACTTCACGGCGCCTTGTCGGGGCGCTTTCCCGTCGCCAAAAATTCTTGCAGCTGCTCGTCTGTCCAATCCGCGAACATGTCGCGCACCTGCTGCACCTGCACCGCGGGCAACACGCCGAGGTACGCCGCGTAACGATCCATCGCATCGGCTGCGACGCGGTGCCCCTGCGGGCTCGCCATCGCGCGCGCCTCTTCCGCGATCTCGCGCATGAATCGCCGAATGTCTTTGACGAGCTCGGCCTTACCGTCCTCGGTTTCCTCGAGGATTCTTCGGATGGTTCGGTTCGCCTCCGCGGCGTAGCGACGCACGGCCGACGGGTCGATATTCCACGCGGCCGCGAGCTCGTCGTCAGACCGCCCGCGGATCCATTTGCCGTGCCGCATGAGCCCGACGATCACGTCGATCCGCTGCTCGAGCACGGTGCGGACGGGCGGCGCGAGCTCGACCTCATCGGGCTTGCGCACCAGGGCGGCGACTTCGGGGCGGTCTTTCAGCGCGGGCTGTTCTTCTCTGGGCGGCGCGTCTTCGTTGGCCATCGGTCCGGATTCGGGGTTCGCGCGCCTGGGCGCGTGAGTGTCACAGCGTAGGGGGGTGCCCCGCGTCATGTCCAGCGCGCGTTTTCTGCGGCTCTGTGGGTTTCGTGTCGATTAAAGTTGACGGGGCGCGAACAGCCTGGCACAACCGCCGAATGCCCT
>Ga0164309_10001381_pt1 | contig 11937 bp, 8 predicted proteins | sample Whisoiple_247_MG_FD_109984 | JGI IMG/M metagenome (GOLD analysis project Ga0164309, IMG submission 109984) | Soil microbial communities amended with fresh organic matter from upstate New York, USA - Whitman soil sample_247_MG | ecosystem: Environmental > Terrestrial > Soil > Unclassified >... | reverse complement strand
TCGGTCGACGCACGCACCGAGGCCGCGATCAAGCGCGGCCTCCGCGAGGTGATGGCCGGGCGGACGACGTTCATCGTGGCGCACCGGATGTCGACGATCTCGCTCGCCGACGAGATCGTGGTGATGGACGCCGGAACGATCGTCGACCGCGGCTCCCACGAGGAGTTGCTCGAGCGGTGCCCGCTCTACGCGGAGATCGCCGAACACGGCATGGCGGACTCGGTGTTCCTGCAGCGGGACCTCGAGCGGCGGGAGGAGGTGGCACGGTTGTGAGCGAGAACGGCAAGCCACCCCGCGACGACGATGCGGTGACCGAGCGCGATCCGGAGACCCAGGGCTCGGACGTCGCCGAGGCCACCGAGGACGAGGCGAATCAGCCCGGTCAGCTGATGGGCGTGTTCCTGCTGTTCCGGGACCTATGGCGGCTGTTCCGGGGCGAGAAGCAGCGCACGCGCAAGCTGCGCTGGCTGTTCGGTCTCCTGCGGCCCTACCGCGGGCGCGTGATCGTGATGGGGATCGCCCTGCTCATCGCGACCGCGGCGGGGCTGGCGCCGCCGTACCTGGCAGGGCTGGCGATCGACGAGGGGATCAGAAAGGGCGACCTCAGCACGCTCGACTGGATCGTCGCCGCGTACGTGCTCTCCGCGGTCATGTTTTGGGCGGCCACCTACGCGCAGACCTATCTGGTCGGGTGGGTCGGGCAACGGGCGCTGCAGGACCTGCGCGAGCAGATCTACACGCACCTCCAGACGATGTCGATCGGCTTCTTCACGCGCCGCAGGCCGGGCGTGCTGATCTCGCGGATGACCAACGACGTCGAGGCGCTCGACACGCTGGTGACCGACGGGTTGATCACGCTCGTCTCGAGCACGCTCACGCTCCTGGGCGTGGTGCTGATCCTGCTGTTCCTCGACTTCCAGCTGGCGCTGGTCACGTTCGCGACCTTCCCGATCCTCGCGATCGGCAGCGTCATCTTCCGGATCGCGTCGGCGGGCGCCTACCGGAGGACGCGGGAGAAGATCGCGAACATCACGGCCTATCTCCAGGAGACGCTGTCGGGGGTCCGCGTGGTGCGGAGCTTCGCGCAGGAGCCGCGGCACCTGAGGCGGATGTCCCGGCTCAATGAGGAAAACCGGCAGGCCAATATGGCAACGGTCTACCTCAATGCCGCGTACTTCCCGGCGGTCGAGCTGCTGTCGGCGATCGGGACGGGAGTGATCCTGCTCTACGGCGGCTATCTGGCCGTTGAGGGCCATATCCAGATCGGCGTAGTCGTCGCGTTCGTGGGCTACCTGAACGCGTTCTTCGACCCGATTCAGCAGATCTCGCAGCTCTACACGACCTACCAGCAGGGGATGGCCGCGCTGGACAAGATCTTCGAGCTGCTGGAGACGGAGCCGGACATGGTCGACAAGCCGGGCGCGCTGGACCCGGGTCGGATTCGCGGCGAGATCGAGCTCGATGGGGTGCGGTTCTCCTACGGTGGCGACGCCGGGACGGCGCTCGACGGGATCGACCTGCACGTGCCGGCCGGGCAGACGGTTGCGCTCGTTGGTGAGACCGGCGCCGGCAAGTCGACGCTCGCGAAGCTGGTGGCCCGGTTCTACGACCCGCAGGAGGGGCGGGTGCTGGTCGACGGGCACGATCTGCGGGATCTGAGCTCGAGCGCGCTGCGTAGCCAGCTCGGCATCGTCCCGCAGGAGGGGTTCCTGTTCTCGGGCACGGTGCGAGACAACATCGCGTTCGGACGCCCGGATGCCTCCGAGGACGAGATCCACGCCGCCGCGGCGGCCGTGGGCGCGGATCGGTTCGTCGAGCAGCTTCCGGATGGCTACGAGACCGAGATCGGCGAACGCGGAGTGCAGCTTTCGGCGGGGCAGCGGCAGCTGATCGCCTTCGCGCGGGCGCTGCTGGCGGAGCCACGGATCCTGATTCTCGACGAGGCGACGTCGAATGTGGACGTCCGGACCGAGCGGATCATCGAGCAGGGGCTAGAGCGGCTGCTGCTCGGCCGCACGGCGATCGTGATCGCCCACCGGCTTTCGACGATCCGGCGGGCCGGGCGGATCGTGGTGCTCGAGCACGGCCGGATCGCGGAGGCGGGAACGCACGACGAGCTGATGGCCGCGGGCGGCGCTTACGCGCGTCTGTACGGCGCCTGGGCGGAGTCGGCCGCGGCGTGAGTCTTCGGGCTAGGGCGTGACGCCGCCCGAGCCGCCGGTGCCGCCGTTGCCGGTCCCGCCGCCGGCCCCGCCACTGCTGCCGCCGGCCCCGCCACTGCTGCCACCGGTCCCGCCGGTCGGCGGGGCGGGCGCCGGTGCGGGTGCGGGTGCGGGTGGCGGAGTCGTGGTGGGCGTGACCGGTGTGGTGGCCGTGGGGGTGGTCGTCGGGACCGCCGCGGTGGTCGTCGGGACCGCCGTCGTGGCCCCGCCGCCGGCCTGCGTGTTGTGGCTCTTCGCGTTGCCGCAGTCCTTCATCCCGTACTGGGTCGCCGCCGATTCGGCATTCTGCTTGGCGCTGGCGAGCTCGGCGTCAGCCGAGCTGGTGTCGCCGCCGCTCTGAACCGCCGTGTTGGCGCGGTTGAGGGCGTCGACCTCGTTCTTCTTGGCGGTGAGGAAGTCGTTGAGCGTGGCGCGGTTCTCCTGCGGGGGGGTCAGCGCCTGGAGCGACTGGAGCTCGCTGCGGGTGATGTCGAGCTCCTGCGAGACCTGGAACGACTGGTCGGAGGAGGTGCCGGCGCTGAGGCTGTCGACAGCCGAGTTGGCCTCGGCGCAGATCTGGTCGGCCTGCTTGATGAAGGCGGCCTTGGTCAGCCCGCTCGCGCCGCTTGCACCGCTGGCCCCGCTCGCGCCGCTGGCTCCCGTGACGGGCGCCGAGCTGCTGCCTCCGCAGCCGGCGGCAGCCAGAATCGCGACAAGCGCGCCGCCCAGCGCCAGATATACGCACCTACCCCACACTCAGCGGCTCAAGGTAGCAAGGCAACCGGCCCGCTCCGCTACAGAGGGCCTGCGTGTGAACGCATTCAGGCAGCCTCCGCGTCAGCTTCCGGACGCCGAGGCCACATCTCGAGTGATGGATGGACAACGGCGTCTATATCGCCGAAATCCATCCACCGCCGGTGCTCGACCCGCTTCAGCGATGATCGAAAGACTGCGGGCCAGGGACTCGAACCCCGAATACCTGCTCCAGAGGCAGGCGTGTTGCCAATTACACCAGCCCGCACCGACTGCGCAGACCCGTTGTCGGCGGTCGTGCGCGCAGCGGCTAAGCCTAGCTGGATCCGACGGCTTCCAGATCGCTGTCGACGTCCCTCAGCGCGTCCTTCTGAGTCATCACATCGGCCCCTGACTCGAGCAGGCGCCGGGCTTGCTCCAGGTCCTCCGAGCGGCCGACGCTCAGCGCCGCCGCCACCCGGCCGCCGTCCAGGTACCAGACCAAGAACTTGCCGGAATCGGGCGTCCCCCGCCACACCAGCTCGTCCCACTTCTCCGCCGGGCCCACGTACTCCAGGCTCGCCCAGTCGGACAGGTCGCTGAAGAAGTAGGGCACCACCCGATAGGGCTCCGTCTCCCCCAGCATGCCCTTCGCCGCGTGCTGACCCTGCTGCAGCGCGACGTCCCAGTGCTCGATCCGCAGCCGCCGCCCGTGGATCACGCTCTCGTAGGAGCACACGTCACCGGCCGCGAAGATCCCCTCCACCGAGCTCTCCAGCTTCGCGTCGCACGTGACCCCGTTCTCCACCGCGAGGCCTCCCCGCTCGGCAAGCATCGTCTCCGGGTGCACGCCAGCCCCGATGACGACCATCGCGCACTCGATCTCCCGCCCGCTCTTCGTCCTGATCGCCCCGACGCGCTCATCGCCCACGAACGAATCGAGCTCCTCGCCGCCGACGATCTCGATCCCGTGCGACTCGAGGACTTCGTGGAAGTACCGGCCCGGCTCCGCCCCGAAGGTCCGCGACAACACGATCTCCTCGAGCATCACCATCGTGCACTCGACGCCGAGCCTCGTCAGCGACGCCGCGACCGCGCTGCCGATGTAGCTCCCGCCGACGATCGCGACATGCCCCGCCACCTTCGCCTCCTCGCGGATCGCGTCCGAGTTCCCGAGCGTGCGCAGGTAGTGAATCCCGTCCAGGCGGGCCCCCTCCAGGTGATGCAGGATGTTCACCCGCGCTCCGGTGCCGATGAGCGCCTTCCCGAATCGCACCTGCTCGCGCGTCTGGAGCTTCGCCGTCCGCTCACCGGCGTCGAGCGACATCACGCTCGTCTCCGTGAGCAGCTCGACCCGGTTCTCGTCGTACCACTCGCCACCGTTGACGTAGGTCTCCTGCTCGGCGATCTCGCCCCGCAAATACTCCTTCGAGAGCGGAGGCCGCTCGTAGGGAACGTGCGGCTCACGCCCGACGAGCAGGATCGATCCGTCGGCCCCACGCCTTCGCAGCGTGGACGCGCAGTGCGCGGCGGCCATCCCCCCGCCGATCAGCAGATAGTCGACCTCGCGGTCGGCCACTAGCCGGGGGACGTCCCGTCCGGGCCGAAGTAGGTCTTCAGCTCCTCCTCCAGTCCTGGGTCCAGCACGGCGAGGACCTCGTCACCGGACTCCAGCACGGTCTCCGGGCTGGGCACGAAGCCGGTGCCGTCGCGCAGCACCGAGATCAGCAGGCTCCCCTCCGGCAGCTCGAGGTCGGCCACGCGCCGGCCTGCGACCGGCGAGCCGTCGCCCAGCAGTAGCTCGATGATCTCGAGGCGCTCGCGCGGGAGGTCCAGCAGGTGGACGAGCCCGTACTTGGGCACCTCGTGCTCGATCAGCCGCAGGATCAGGTCGGTCGCCGAGACGACCGGCGCGATCCCGAGCAGCTCGAACCACTGCTTGTTCCGTGGGTTGTTCACGCGGGCGATGGTCTGCTCGACCATGTACTTCTCCTTGGCGACCTGGCAGATCAGCATGTTGTCCTCGTCGTCCCCGGTGACGGCGATCACCAGGTCGGCTCGCGAGACGCCCGCCCGCTCCAGCACCCACAGCTCTGAGGCATCCCCGTACTGCACGTTGTGCTCGAGCTCCTGCTCGACGGTCACGTAGCGATCGCGGTTGTTCTCGATCAGGGTCACCTCGTGCCCCTTGTCGAGCAGCTCACGCGCCAGGTTCCACCCGACCTTCCCGGCTCCCACGATCAATACGTACATCGGGTCCCCCTGATCACGACACTAGCCGCCCGCAACCTTCGCGGCGGCCTCCTTCACTTCGGTCTCCAGCATCTCGATCGCCACCCTCGTTGGGCAGATTGTGTGAAGCCCCTGCTGCTCGTACCACTCCGCCCGGTACGGGTCGAGGATGCGGGCGATCACGGTGGGCACCTTGAAGCGCATTTTCGCGATCTGAGCGATCACGATGTTCGTGTTGTCGCCGTCCGTTGCGGCGACGAACGCGTCGGCGCGCTCGATCCCGGCCGCCTGCAGCGCCTCGATCTCGAGCCCCGTGCCCACCGTGAACTGGCCGCCCACGTCCTCCCACGGCTTCTCGAGCCCAATCTCCAGCCGCGCATGCGCCTCCGGGTCCTCGTCCAGGCACGAGACGGTGTGCCCGTCGCGCAGCATCGCCCTCGCGAGGGACGAGCCGACCCGCCCGGCACCGACGATCATCAGAAACACAATCTGGATGCTATCCCGCGGGAGGCCCGATGAAGCCCCGCCTACGCCTCTGGCGGAGCCGTCACCAACACGGGGCACGGCGCCTTCTTCAGGACGTACTCCGTGACGTCGCCGACCTCGGCGGGCCGCGAGCCCCCGAGGCCCCCCAGCACGGCCCCGCCCTTGATGCGACTCGGCGGCTCGCTGCCCATCACGATCACCTCCACGTTTCGGCGCCGGGCCTCCTCGACGATCCCGGCCCCGACGCTGCGCGCGGGGATCACGTCGGTCTCGACTTCCACCGAGTCGTACTCCTCCCCCACCTCCTTGGCGCGCCGAAGCGCCGCCCTGGCCGCCTCCACGCGCTCCCGCGGCGGCGGGGCGTCGAGCGGGACCGTCAGCGGCAGCTCCATCACGTAGATCACGTCGAGCCGCGGGCGCTCCTCACCGGGCTCGTCGGCCGCGTCCGCGAGCCGTCCCGCCGTCCCGACAATGTCGTCGTCCAGCTTGGTCCCGAAGATGGGCACGAGGATGTTCCCGTACTCCGTGGGGCGCACCGCCTTGCGCAGCGCCTGCTCCGGCACCGACACCCGCTTGGTCAGCGGGACGCCCTCCACGTACTTCCGGTAGATCACGTACCCGATCAGGCCGAACACCATCCACCCGCCCCCGACCCACCGAGCGCGGGCGTGGAACACGATCACGGCCAGCCACAGGAGCGACATCAGCACCGCGCCGAGCACGGCCGGAATCGGGATCGCCTTCCCCCGGAACGGGACGTTGAAGGGGATGCGGTACGGCCTGTCCTTGCTCGGGTTCTTCCAGCGGAGCCACAGGATCGAGACGTGCGCGATCGCGATCGCGAGGGTTGCCCCGAACGCGTAGATCTCGGCGAGCAGACCCACGTCGGTCGGGAGCGCGAGACCGAACGCGATCACCGCGGCGATCAGGATCGCGATGTAGGGCGTCGACCGCGGACTGAGCTTGCCCAGCCAGCTCGGCACCTGCCGGTTTGTGGCCAGCGCGTACACGTGCCGCGAGAGGCCGAGCATCGACGTCGCCGCCGCCCACGTCAGGACCATCGGCGCGGTCGCCACCACTCCGATCTGCAGCAGCACCGACAACCAGTGCGGGTCGTAGCTCTGGACCACCCCCAGGATCGGCTCCTCGATGTACCTCTCCCCAAGCGCGGTCTGTGGCCCATGCGGCGTCTCCACCACCGGCACCGCCATCAGGGCGATCGCCGCCATCCCCGCGTAGATGACCGGCAGCAGCATCGCGCTGGCGCCCACGACACGCCGCAGGTCCCGGCGCCGCCAGCTGAAGTCGGGCGCGAGGTCCGATGCCGCCTCGATGCCGGCGAAAGCCAGCGTCGAGACCACCAGGGCCTCGACGAGGTGCTTCACCGATGGCGTGGTGAACAGGTCGATGTGCGCCGTGAGCCGATCGGGATGGAACGCGACGATTGCCCCGACCACGATCACGGCCCCCTGGAGCACGACGTCGGCGAGCGCGATCAGGATCAGCGGGCGCTGCCGCACGTACCTGGTGAAGCCGCCGATATTGATCGCCGCCGCGAGGGCGATTACCGCACCAGCGACGACGATCTCGGCCCAGCCGTGGGTGAATCCGCCCCAGATCGGCCCGATGTAATGGGCGACCGAAATCGACGCGAACGCGACGATGATGATGTAGTCGATGAGGATCGCCCAGCCGGCGATGAAGCTGATCAGCTCGTTGAACGCGTGGCGGGCGAACGACGACGAGCCCCCTCGCTCGCCGAACATGCCCGCACCCTCGACGTACGTGAGGGTGGCCAGCACGAGCAGGAGGCCCGCCGCCAGGAACACCAGCGGGGTGAGGCCCAGGCCGAACCCCGCGACGACGCCGATCGAGAAGTAGAGCGAGAACCCGATCGCCGCGTACGCGACCGCGATCTGAAGCGGGACGCCGAGAAAGCCTCCGGTCAGCGGCCCCGGGCCGACCTTGACGCGCGGCAGCCGCCGGCGCCACCGCGACCCCCCACGGGCGGGGCCTCCGTCGCCGCTACCCGACGGGGGTTGAGGTTGGGAGTCCTCGCTCAACTCCGCGACCGCAGCGCGATATAGAGACGAGCAACGCCGATCCCGATGAACAGGAGCCCGAGCCACAGGCCGGCCGCGCCGATGCCACCCCCGTTGGCGAGTGTCACGACCAGGATGACGAGCCCGAAGCCGATGATCACCACCGAGAAGATCAAGGTGACCGCGCGATAGAGCTGATCCGGAGGGGCCGCCATCTGAAAGGGAATTTTACGTTCAGCTAGGCGCTGGTCAGGCGATGGTTGGCTGCTGTTCTCCCGGCTGGGCGGCAACGATCACGCGCGTCGGGCGCTTCGCCAGGACGGTTTGGAGCGCCTTGCCGTAGAGCGGCTTGCCGTTCCGGTAGCGCAGCGGCATGACGATGGCCGCTGCCTTGATCGAGCGGGCCTCCTCGATGATCGCCCTCGCCTCCTGTCCCGGGCGCACCCTCTCTATGTGCCCCGTGACCCGCAGCCCGCCGATCAGCTTCGCCTGTTCGATCAGGCTGTTCGCCTCCGCCTCGGCGTCCTCCAGCGGCGCGTCGAGCGGCAGGTGGGTCGGAACGGGGACGATCGCGAACACGTGGATCCCCCGCCGCCCGCGCCCGGCGAGCCGCGCCGCCGTCGCCACGGCCTCCTGCGAGAAGGAGGTGTCCTCGAAGACCATGAGCACGCTCTTGTACTCGACCTCCTCCACGCCCAGCGGCTCGGGCGTCACCACCTTCACGGTCTCGCGAAGCGGCAGCTGCTGGCGGCGCCGGTAGGCCCAGTAGACGAGCAGCCCGAGGAGCATCCACCCGGCTCCGACCAGCCCCGTGCTCGTGTGCAGCGCGATCACGATGATCCACGCCGCGAACGTCCCGAGCCCTCCGAGGACCGCGGTGATCGGGATCTCGAACCCGAACGCGCGGAAGTTGAGCGGCGGCTTCCACAACCGCTGCCGCTCCGGGTGTCGCTGGCGTAAGCGGATCACCGAAACGTGCGCGATCGTGAACGACAGCATCGCGCCGAACGAGTACATCGTCGCCAGGAACGCCGTCTTGCCCGGCAGCATCGTGAGGATGGCCACGCCGGAGAACGCGATGATCGCGATGTACGGCGTGTGGAACTTTGGGTGGACCTGCCGGATGCGGTCGGGCAACTGCCGGTGCTGCCCCATCGAGAACGTGAGCCGCGACACCCCGATCAGGCCCGCGTTCGTCGCGATGATGAGGATCACCGCCGCCAGCACACCGACGTAGTAGCGCAGGATGTGGGTGAAGGCCTCCGACAGCCCGAGGTTCTCCACGATCCCGAGGACGGGGTCGTCGGCGAATTTGGTGCCGAGAACGGTGCTGTAGTGGCCCGCGGCGTTCTGGGTCACCGGCATTGCAGAGAGCGCCACGACTGGGATCAGCACGTAGAGCACGAGGACGGCGACCACCACCAAGCCGACGCCGCGCGGGATCGTCCGCGGGGCATCGCGGGCCTCCTCGGACATGTTCGAGATCGTCTCGATCCCCGTGTAGGCGATCATCCCCACGGCGATCCCGAGCGCGAAATCCCCCCAGCTCGGCGCCACGCCCAGGTGGACGTTATTGACGAGGATGTCCGGGCTGAACACGAGAACGATCCCGATGCCCACCAGGATGATCTGGGTGCACAGGTCCCCGATGGCGAGGATCAGGTTGAGCCGGGAGGACTCCTCGGTGCCCTTGACGTTCAGCGCCGCGAGGATCGCGACGACCACGATGCCGCCGAAGATGTCCCCGGGGCCGTGGCCGAGCGCCGGCCAGAAGACGCTCAGGTAGTGAGGCACGAAGAACGCCGAGATGGCGACCGTGATCACGTAATTGAGCATCTGCGCCCAGGCCGCGACGAACGATGCAAGCTCGTTGAACGCGTGCCGGGCGAAGCTGGAGGACCCGCCGGCCTCCGGGTACATCACCGTCGCCTCCGTGTAGGTGGCCGCGGTGAAGGCGAAGATCACGCCCGCGACCACGAACGCGATCGGCGTCAGCCCGAGGGCGAAGGCCGCGGTGACACCCAGCGCGTAGTAGATCGACGAGCCGACGTTCCCGTACGCCGCCGCGAACAGCGCGCCGGTGCCGTGCACACGACGCAGCGTTTCCTCTCTGGGATGCCGCTCAGCCATGGGTGTTCCCGACTATAGGCCCGGCGGCGTTGTCGGCCGGGGCTACAGGTGCACGATCGGGATGATCAGGATCGCGACGATGTTGGCGACCTTGATCATCGGGTTGATCGCGGGGCCGGCGGTGTCCTTGTAGGGGTCGCCGACCGTGTCGCCGGTCACCGCCGCGGCGTGGGCCTCAGAGCCCTTGCCGCCGAAGGCGCCGTCCTCGATCAGCTTCTTCGCGTTGTCCCAGGCACCGCCGCCGGCGGTCATCGAGATCGCCGCGAACAGCCCGACCACGATTACCCCGATCAACAGCCCGCCCAGCGCCTCGGCGCTGATCAGTCCGACGATCAGCGGGATCACGATTGCGATCAGCGCCGGTGCGATCATCTCCCGCTGCGCGGCCGCGGTGACGATGCTCACCGTGCCGCCGTACTCCGGGCGCTCGGTGCCCTCCATGATCCCCGGGTTCTCCCGGAACTGGCGGCGCACCTCCTCGACGACCTGACCCCCCGCGCGACCCACGGCCTCGATCGCCATCGAGGTGAAGAGGTAGACCATCATCCCCCCGATTAACAACCCGATCAGGATCGGGGGCGACGTCAGGTTGAAGTTGAGCACGTGCCCGGCCCCCGCCTCGGCCTGGAGCTCCTGCTGGAACGCCGTGAAGAGGACGAGGGCCGCAAGGGCGGCGGAACCGATCGCGTATCCCTTGGTCACCGCCTTGGTCGTGTTCCCGACCGCATCGAGGGGATCGGTGACGTTGCGCACGTCCTCCGGCAGGTCCGCCATCTCGGCGATGCCCCCGGCGTTGTCGGTGATCGGACCGAACGCATCCAGGGCGACGATCAGCCCGGTCAGCGACAGCTGCGCCACCACGGCTACACCGATCCCGTAGATGCCGGCGAGTTGGTTGGCGCCCAGGATCGCCAGGGCGAGCAGGATCGCCGGGAGGGCCGTGGACTGCAGGCCCTGAGCGAGCCCCTGGATGATGTTGGTCGCGTGACCTGTAACCGACGCCCGGGCGATGGTCTTCACAGGCCGGAACCGAGTCGACGTGTAGTAGTCGGTGATGACGAATAGGCCGGCCGTCACGGCGATCCCGATGAGGGCACAGAACCAGAGGTCAGTGGCCGTCGGGGCGCTGTTCAGGTTCGCGGCCTTGAAGGTGATGTCCCCCATCAGCCATTTGGTGATCGGGTAGAACGCTGCCGCCGACAGGATCCCCGAGACGGCGAGCCCTCGATACAGCGCCGCCTCGACGTTGCCGCTGCGGGTGCGCACCGACAAGGCCCCGATGATCGAAGCGAGGATGGCCACCGCCCCCATCACCAATGGGAAGATCGCCACCTCCCGGGCCTCGGAGAAGGTGAGCACCCCGAGGAGCATCACGGCCACCGACGTCACCGCGTACGTCTCGAACAGGTCAGCGGCCATCCCCGCGCAGTCGCCAACGTTGTCGCCGACGTTGTCCGCGATGACGGCCGGATTGCGCGGGTCGTCCTCGGGAATCCCCGCTTCGACCTTGCCCACGAGGTCGGCCCCGACATCGGCCGCCTTGGTGAAGATGCCGCCCCCCAGACGGGCGAAGACCGAGATCAGGGAGCCGCCGAAGCCAAGGCCGACGAGCGCATCGACCGCCTCCTTGTCGCTCGAGCCGGTGAGGACCAGCACCCCGAAGTAGCCGGCGACGCCCAGCAGCGCGAGACCCACCACGAGCATCCCGGTGACCGAGCCGCCCTTGAAGGCGACGTCCAGTGCCGGCGGGACTCCGCCGCGCGCGGCCTCAGCCACTCGCGAGTTCGTGCGCACCGAGAGGTTCATGCCGATGAATCCCGCGGCGCCCGAGAGCGCGCCGCCGATCACGAACCCGATCGCCGTATCGACGTTTCGGAGGACGATGAGCAGGATCGCGAGGACGATCGCGACGCCCGCGATGATCGTGTACTGGCGCGTGAGGTATGCCTTCGCGCCCTCCTGCACGGCGCCGGAGATCTCCCGCATCCGTTCGTTGCCCGGTGAGCGGGCGAGCAGGCGCCGGGTGATGACGGCGCCGTAGACCACCGCTGCGCCGGCGCACACCAAGGCGATGACGACGCCGTAATCGGTCAGGAACTTCGTCAAGTGTTCGT
>Ga0164309_10001380_pt1 | contig 11938 bp, 6 predicted proteins | sample Whisoiple_247_MG_FD_109984 | JGI IMG/M metagenome (GOLD analysis project Ga0164309, IMG submission 109984) | Soil microbial communities amended with fresh organic matter from upstate New York, USA - Whitman soil sample_247_MG | ecosystem: Environmental > Terrestrial > Soil > Unclassified >... | reverse complement strand
GTTGTCGCGGGTGGCGGGCGTCCGGTTGACGGCCCAGACCATGCTCACCCGGATGTCGCTCGCGTTCGTGTTCGCGCTCGTGCAGAGCGCGGTGGTGTTGGTGCTCTTGGCCGTGTTCGGCAATGACAACCGCCGCCCGCTCGAGGTTGCGACCGTCGTTTTGCCACACGCAGCGGCAACCGCGTTGTGCGCGCCGCTCTTGTTCCGCTTGGCGCAGCGCCTGCGCCAAGGTGGCACGCCGACTCGCGCGCAGCCCGAGGCCATCACATGAGGCGAGCGTGCTAGTTCAGCGCTCCGATGTCGGAGAGTTTCGACAGCGCTACCGCTGGTTGGTGCTGGTGACGATTCTCGCGTTCGGCACGTTGATTGGTCGGCTGGCGCAGCTGCAGATCGTCGAAGGCGACCTGCACCGCGCTCAGGCGCGACGCAACATCGTTCGCGAGCGCTCTTTGGCCACCACGCGCGGCGTGATCCGCGACGCGTTTGGACGTGTTCTGGCGGCAAATCGCCCGTCGTACAGCGTGCACATCACGCCCGCCGAGATCGATCTCGAAACGACTTGGCCGCGGGTGATGAAGGTCGTCCAGCTCGACGAGTTCGAGCGAGCGGCGATCGAAAAGCGCATCGCAGACATCAAAGCGCTGCCCAAAGAAGACAAGCGCCGCGGCCAGCAAATCCTACTCAAGGTCGACGTAGACCGCGACGTCGTCGCTTTCCTCGAGACGCACGAGAAGGAACTCAACGGCGTCGAGGTTACACCGGCGCCCGTTCGCTACTATCCGTACGGCGAGCTCGGCGCGCATGCAGTCGGTTACATGCGTGAGGTCGACGCGGAAGCGCTCGAGCGCTTGGACGATCGCGGATACCGCGCAGGCGATCACATCGGCGCGATCGGCATCGAACGGCGTTGGGAGAGCTACCTGCGTGGACAGCGCGGTTGGCGCAAGATGGTGCGCGGCATCGCGCGCCGCGAGAGCAACGCGGAAATCGACGCGAAATATCTAGAAGAACCGCGTCGGCTCGAACCGATCCCCGGGCGCGACATCTCGCTCACGATGGACATCGATCTGGTGTCGTCGATCGAGAAGGCCATCCGCGGCCAGCTCGCAGGTGCGGTCGTAGTGGTCGACGTACGCACGGGCCGGCTACTCGCGGCGCTGTCCAAGCCGAGTTTCGATCCGAATGTCGTCTCCGGCGGCAACGGCACGAAAGCGGTGGGCGCCGCGTTCCGACGTCTGAACTCCGACCCGCTGAAGCCAACGATGGACAAGACCATCTCGGCTGCCTATCCGCCGGGCTCGACGTACAAGCCATTCACGGCGTTGGCCGCATTGGCCGATCGCATGACCGACCCCGATCGCGAGGTCGATTGTCACGGCGGGTTCGAATACGGCAAGCGCTTCTTCCGCTGTACCGGCGTGCATCGCAAGGTGAACCTGCATTCGGCCATCGTGCAGTCCTGCAATACGTACTTTTACGAGTTGGGCTCGCGGCTCAGCATCGACCGCCTGGCGGCGATCGGCCTGGATTTTGGCTTCGGCGTGAAGACGGGCATCGGCGTGAACCCCGAAGCGCGCGGTCGTATGCCGACTCGCAGTTGGTACACGCGCCGCTACAAAGAGGCGTTCCGCGGCGGTTTCACTTTGCTCTCCGCAATCGGGCAGGGCGCGAGCACGGTCAGCGTCTTGCAGTTGGCGCTGTCGTACGCAGCGCTGGCCAACGGTGGAACGCTCTATCAGCCGCAGGTCGTGCGCAGCATCGAGACGAGTGACGGTACCGTCGTGCAAGATTTCCCGCCGCGCGTGCGGCGCATGGTCGAACTCGATCAAGACCACTTGGCGATGGTCAAGAGCGCGCTCGTCGGCGTGGTGAGTGAAAAGCAGGGCACGGCCTACAAAGAGCGCATCCCCGGCCTCGACGTGGCCGGAAAGACCGGTACGGCTCAGGTGAGTCACGTCACCCCGCGCGGTGTCGATCCCGACAAGGTCTGGTACTTCAACCGCGATCACGCCTGGTTTTCGGGCTATGCGCCATCGAAGTCGCCGGAAATCGCGATCGTCGTGATCATCGAGCACGGTGGCGGCGGTGGTAAGAACGCCGCGCCGGTCGCCATGCGCGTCGTGCGTGATTGGGAGAAACTGAAGGAAAAGCGCGTCTCCGCGCAAGCCGCCGCCCACCCGTCCGGTAAGCGTGGGAGCTTGTAATGCCGGCTGATCGATTTTCGTTCCGCCGCGGCCCGATGGTCGACATGCCGCTTCTGCTGGGCATGGTCGGCATCCTGACGCTCGGGCTCGTCAACCTGTACAGCGCGACCAGCGTCTACATCGACGACGCGAGCCGAGCGCGTCTGGCCGATATCTACGTCACTCAGATCTACTGGATCGTCGTCGGCGCCATGATCGCGATCCTGGTCGCAGCCATCGACTACCGGCACTACGAGCGCTTGGCGCCCGTTCTGTACGCCGGTGGCATGGTCTCGCTCGGTTTGGTGTTCGTGCTCGGCAAGGACGTGCGCGGCTCTGCGCGCTGGATCCAACTAGGTTCATTCGCCTTTCAGCCCAGCGAGTTCATGAAGATCTTCCTGATCTTGATGGTCGCGAAGGTGGTCCACAACGACTCCCGCACCGAGCCGCGAACGCTCGTGGATTTGGCGCCCGCCGCAGCCCTGATTCTATTGCCCTTCGCGGCAGTGATGGCGCAGCCCGACCTCGGCACGTCACTGATCTATCTGCTCACCTGCGTGTCGATGCTGGCCATGATGCGCATTCGCACGCTCAGCGTGCTCTCGCTTCTGGTCACGGGCGTCGTCTCGATGCCGCTCGCCTGGATGTTCGTGATGAAGGACTACCAGAAGCACCGCATCACCAGCTTCCTCAATCCAGAAGCGGACAAGACCGGCACCGGCTGGCACGCCTTGCAATCACAGACCGCGATCGGCAACGGACAGCTGACGGGCGAGGGGTTCATGCAGGGCACGCAGAACCAATTCGGCTTCTTGCCCGAACAATACTCGGACTTCCCGTTCGCCGTGTTCTCGGAAGACTGGGGCTTTCTCGGCACCGTGGTGCTGATCGGCCTGTACGCCTTCATCTGCATCTGGTCCATTCACATCGCCTCCCAAGCCAAAGATCGCTTCGGCGCCGCCCTGGCAGTAGGCGTCGGCGCGCTCCTGTTCTGGCACGCCGTATTCAACATCGGCATGGCCATGGGCGTGTTGCCCGTCGTAGGCATCACACTCCCGCTCTTCAGCTACGGCGGCAGTAACGTCTTAACGATGCTCATGGGCCTAGGCCTACTCATGAACGTCTCAATGCGCCGCTGAAAGGAGAGGCGCGCTCGCGACCCAGCATCGCACCTCAATGCGCGCATTGTTCCCGTCGCGTAGCAGCTCCCTGAGGTTTGAACCGCCAAGTCGCCAAGCCGCCAAGAAGAGGGGGAGTGGGGTTCACTCAGCAAGCCGCGGCCCGTCGAACACACGCCTCAACGTGACGTGGTTCGAGACGGCCCAAAATTTAGTCGCGCTTTGACTCCGAGCGCGACCCCTAGTCCCGTGTGCTCTTCGGGATGAATACTGTGCTCTTGGACGTATTGGGCGCTTGGCGGCTTGGCGACTTGGCGGCCTCTTGGAAGCCGCCAAGTGTGCGCTTTGGTTTTTGAACCGCGCTCAGTCCATCTTGAAGAGGTCGTCCAGGTCGTCCTTGGTGAGGGTCTTGGCGCCGCCGGAGTCTTCGCTCAGGACAGAAGCGACGAGATCCTTCTTCTTTTGCTTTAGTTGCAGGATCTTTTCTTCGATCGTTCCGGCGGCCACTAGGCGGTACACAGTGACGACCTTCTTTTGACCGATGCGGTGGGCGCGGTCGGAGGCTTGGTCTTCGACCGCGGGGTTCCACCAGGGGTCGAAGTGGATCACCGTGTCCGCTGCGGTGAGATTGAGGCCGGAGCCGCCCGCTTTGAGGCTGATCAAGAAGACTGGCACGGTTGGATCGGCCTGGAAGCGCTCGATGCGTTCTTGGCGGTCGATCGTGCTGCCGTCGAGGTATTCGTAGCGGATCTTGTCTTCGTCCAGCGCGTCGCGCACGAGCTTGAGCATCGACACGAACTGGCTGAAAACGAGCACTTTGTGGCCGCCGGAGTCGGCTTCGTCGATCAACTCGCGGAGCGCCGCGAGCTTGCCGCTGTCGTCGTGGCTGAACTCGCGCGGCAGGCCGAGCAAGCGTGGATCGCACGCAGCTTGGCGCAGCTTGGTGAGGCCGGCCAGGATGTGCAGCTGGCTCTTGGCCACGCCTTGCCGCTCGACCTCGCCCATGACTTGAGCGCGCACTTCGCGCAGCACCTGCATGTAGATGGCCTTCTGATCGGAGGCCATGTCGATCAGCTTGTCGACTTCGATCTTGGGCGGCAGATCTTTTGCCACTTCGTTCTTGGTGCGGCGCAAGATGAACGGGTGAATCACGGCGCGCAGGCGAGCCGCTTGCTTCGAATCGCCTTGGTCGATCGGTCGTGCGAACTTCTCTTCGAACTTCTGGAGCGGTCCGAGTAGGCCGGGGCTCACGAACTCGAAAATCGACCAGATTTCGCTGAGTCGGTTTTCGATCGGGGTACCAGTGAGGGCCAATCGGCGACTGGCATCGAGCTCTTTGGCGGCCGCGGCCGTCGCGCTGAGCGGGTTCTTGATGTTCTGCGCTTCGTCCAAAATCGCGTAGTCGAGCGGCAGCTTCTTCAGCAAGTCGATGTCGCGACGGAGCAGCGCGTAGCTCGTGATGATGACGTTCGCGCTTTCCAGGTCGGCGATCTGCTCGCGGCGACCTGCGCCGTGCCAGAGCGCAGTCGTCAGTGTCGGACCAAAGCGCTCGATCTCGCGCACCCAGTTGGTCACCACGCTGGTCGGCGCCACAATCAGCGCCTTGAGCGACTTGGTCTTCTTCTCGGCCTTCAGGTGCAGCAAGAGCGCGATGGTCTGAATCGTCTTACCGAGACCCATGTCGTCGGCGAGCACGCCGCCCGAGCCGAGGTCGTGCACGAACTGCAGCCACGACAAACCCTGCTCCTGGTACGGACGGAGCGTAGCTTTGAGCCCCTTGGGCTTCTTTGCGGCTTTGATCTCGTCAATCGACGCGAGCTTGGAGAACAGTGTCTTGGTCGCGGCTGCGACCGTCGCGCTGCTGGCCTGATTGAGCAACTCCTGCACGCGACCGGCCTGAGAAAGCGGAATCTTGCCGGATTTGCCGGCCGCGGTGATCAACTCGATCTCACGATCGATCATCGCCTGCACCTTGTCACCGTCGAAGGGCGCGAACGAGTTGTCCGACAGACGGACGAATTTACGCCCTTCACGCAAGCAACGCTCGAGCTCGTCGCGATCGACACCGATGCCTTCGCTCGAGTAGTCGATCTTGACGTTGAGCCAATCGACGCCGCTCGAAACGCGCGCGTGCATCATGATCGGCTTGCTGCGCACGTGCGTGCCCACCAGATCTTCTGGAACGTACAGGTCCCAATCTTCCGGCAAGGCGCCCACGCCTTCAGACCAGAAGTGGATCGCCTTGTCCGCGCGCGCCACGAAGCGTTCGCCGCTCTCGTCCGCTTCCAGCCCGAGGTCGAGCAAGAGTTGCACGGCGCGCTGCTGCGCGGCGATGTCGCAGCGAATGCACTTGGCGCGTTTTTGCCCTTCTTCTGGCGGAAGGATCATCACCGGCGGCGAAATACCATCGGCGCGAACTTCCACTTCCAGATCGGCGTAGGCCGCGCGCAGCGAGACTTCGGCCTCGGTGAGGGAGCCGGTCGCGCGCATGCGGAAGGTCGGCTCCAGGTCGATCACGTCTGCAACCTGCGACAGTTCCGGCAATTCTGCGCCGATCTCCAGCGCGACCTTGGGCAAGCCGTAGGTGATCATGCCGATCAACTCCGAGGCGGGCTCGGCGATCGTTGGACTACGCAAGAGGCGCCGGAGCGCGGCGGGAGAGACTCGATGATCGAGCGGTCGCGCAATGCCTTCGTTCGTGTCGATGTGATAGCCGGGCGCGCCTTCGAACCAGCCGCCGGTGGTGAGCTGAAAGCGTCGTCCGTCATTCTGACGCTCGAACGTCACCTTGGACACGATGGTGTCCGAGCCGACCATTTCCAAATCGAAGCGCGGGCGCAGCGATTCTTCCGCGAAGCGCAATTGCATCAGCGCGGGCTCGAGCAAGACGCGCCGATTGCGCAACAGCGGCAATAGTTCCGACGCATCCTCGCCGCGGATGTCGACTGCGGGGTGGCGCGGATTGCCGCTCTCGAAGCGGGTGAGTACACGTAGCGCGTTGCGATCTGCCGTCGGAGTGACGCCTTGCCAATTGAGCGCCACGCTCGGCAAGAGCGGGGTTCGGCTATCGATATCGAGCACGGTGACGGTCAAGCCGCCTTGTCGCACGTGCACACGGAACTCCAAGTGCAGCGTGCGTTGCGTGCCTTCGGGGGCGAGCCAGGCGCCAATGCCGGTGGGGCGCGCGCTCAGATCAGCGGGCGGAGGCGCAGCGTGCGGGGCGTAGTGATTGACCGGCGTAGGGAGCTGCGGCGCTTGCTGTTGTTGGCGACGGCGACGGTCTCGGCGTCGGCCACCTTTGGCGTCCGCTCCGTTTGCACTCGCTCCGTTGCTGCTGCCCGACTGCTGCGCTTGCACGGCGTGCAGCGGCTGAGGTGGCGGCTGTGCCGGCGCTTCGCGCCGTGGCAACGCCGAGCGCGCCTTGTTGCGCACCGTGATCAACAGCGCGGCTACGTGCTTGCAATGCTGGTTGGTCTTTTGAAACGCCGGGCAGGTGCAGCTGGAGGTGATGCCCTCACCACCGAGTCGAATCGCCACTTCGTAGGGATCGGGATCGGAGCCCTTCACGCGCCCTTGGGCGCTCGATTCATTGACACTCACTTCCTCGACGACTTTGCGCTTCTCGTAGTCGAGGCCACGAAGGAACGTGCGCGCACCGAGCAAACGGCGCAGGCCGCGATCGGAGAGCGTGGAAAGAGCGTCAGACAGCGACGACAAGGCTGCCTCGTTTCGAATCGGGGGATGACGGCATTTCGTTCATGACAACTTGGTGAATGGGGGAGCTCGTACGTTCGAGCTCGAAGTCTCAGAGTAAAAATGGAGTGATGATCAGCGCGGCCGCAGCCGTTGCTTTGACCAGCAGTTGCAGTGCAGGGGCCGCTGCGTTGCCGAAGATGTCGGACAAAGCGTCGGCGGTGATGGAGGTAGAGAAGGCGTAGCTGTTTTCGCGCCCGCGGTTGGCGCGACGCACGCTGCCCAGCGTGGCGCGCGCAGCGTCGACCGCCAGGGCGGCGGTCAACCCGGTCAGCGCCGCGACGATCACGAACCAACTCAATCCTTGAGCGACCAGTTCGCGCGTGGTGCCGCCGAACGCGAGGCGGAGCCCGATGCCGAGCAGTACCGGCGCGAGGACGCCTGCGGCCATTGGCGGAAGCGCGCGGCGCAGAGCCACCGTGGTCGTCAGTTCGACGCAGTGTTTGTAGCTGGGGGTGTACTCCGCGGGCACTTGGGCGATGCCGTGTTCACGCGGGAAACCGCGCAGCTGTCGCTCGACTTCGGCCGAAACCTCGCGCGCGCCACGCACCGCCGCGCGGGCGACGGAGCCGGCGTACCCCAAGACGACCGCTGCGCCCAACGCTCCACACCAAGCTAAGGCCGAGCCGACCGCGAGGGAAGGGGGCTCACTGCTCTTGGTAACCAGCGCGCTGCCCCGCGCGGCGATCGCCCATGCGATCAGCAGTGAGGACAGCGCGCCCGAAAACATCGAATAGCGTCGAGCGATCGCACCGCCGAGGAAGCTCGCGTCATCGAGCCGAGTCGAGCGGCGCTTCGACTCGGCGTCGGCGTTGCTCATGTTGACCACGCCGCGTGCGCCGTCGGCGATCGACCCCAATGTCGCAACGGAGGACACGAACGGCGACGCAGAGACCGCGGCCAGGGTGAACATCAACACACTGAGCTCGACACCGGAGCTCAGGCCGCCGTGCGCGCCGATGCTAGCTGCCAGTGCCACCGCCACGCCGAAGATCGCCACGGGCACGAGCGACGTTTCGAGGCCTCCGCCGAGGCTCGCCGAGACCAGGGCGCCACCACCGATGCGCAGCGCCTCATTGCTGTCGCGCAGCGAGCTGCTGCGCCGCCCGATGCGCAAGAGCAACGCGTGCGCCGCAACGAGCACGGCGATCAAACCCAGCGCGGCGCTGGCAAAAATGGGCAAGAAATGCTCGCCAAACAGCCAATAGCTGATGCCCCACAAACCCGACAGCGAGATCGCGGTGGTTGACAAATAGCCGCGCAGCAGTGCCGAGCTCACGCTCGTCGTCTCGTCACCGCGCACTAAAATCACGCCGAAGGCCGAGGCAATCACGCCAAAGGCGCGGACGACCAAGGGCAGGGTCAACAAGAGCAGCGGATCGCCGCGCAGCGCGCTCGACAAGCTCGCGCCGATCATCAACGCAGCGACGTTGGCCACGCTCGCAGAAGCGAACCCATCCACGCCGCGCGTTGCGGACGCGCCCACGTGATCGCCGACGAGTTCAGCGACGACCGCGGGGTTTCGCGCGTCGTCGTGGTCGAGACCTGCGTCGCGTTCGCCCGCTTGGTCCGAGCCGACTCCGCCAGCGGCGTGGAACGCGCCGCCGCCGCGTTGCAACACCAGCGCGCTGACCGCTGCTCCGAGTGCGAAGCCGGGCAGCAGCAAGACCACGTGACGCGCCAAGGGCTGCGCTTGCTCACTCGGCAGCGCAAAGCCGCCCTGAATCGCGAACAACAGCACGAACAGCGACGAGACCAATAAGCCGCTCAACGTTTCGCTGATCAGGTTCGCCGAGCCGGCAGCCCGCATGGCAACGCCCAGAGCAGCGTCGATGCTCGTGTGCGCGGCCGCGGCGGTACGGACGCTGCCTCGCACCGCGATCACCGTGCTCACGTAACCCGCGATGGTGCTTCCGAGCGCACCCAGGCACAGGCCCGCCGCGCCCCAAAATGCGACGCTCACGCGGCTCACCGGGCCGGCGCCAACGTCGATTGTGGCGCTCGAGACGACCATCGGCAGCAGCAGCACGAAGCTGGCAATGCCGATCAAACGGTATTCTTGCCAGAGGAAGGCCCGCGCGGCGCGTTCCAGCGCGCTCCCCAAGCGGCGTAGCGCAGCCGGACCCGCGTCGCGCACCGATACTCCGCGCCACATCAGGAGCGCAAGCATCAGCCCAACCACGTCGATTCCGACGACTAGCCCGAGTTCAATCACGATCGGTTTCCGCGGCGCGCGCAGGCGCCCTACGCTCCGGCGGCCACAGGACACGCGCTTCGATGCGGGCTACGCAAAAAACGGCCGCTGGTTGGACCGCCAAACGAAATGGCGGATCCGAGTCACGCAGCCGGGGTCAGACACCCTGAAAACCCGCCACGTGGCTCTTGGCAGCACCCGTGCGCCAGAGTGCCCAGTGTCTAGCACGGCATTCTAGCCGGACGCAAGCCCAGGTTTCAGGGCCGGAAACCGTCCAGAAGCCCACCCGAGAAAGGGGCAGGGGCGCCCCCAACCCCGCCACGCACCTCACAGACCCACCCTGTTCCCGGCGCAGGCCGCGCCCACTCTTCGCAATCAAAGCGGCTCCTTGGTTAAGTCCGACAAACGATGTGGGCGGCTCCCGGAGCTTTTAACCGCCGAGCCGCAGAGGCCGCAGAGATCTGAGGGAGATTAGGGTTCGCGCTGACCGGAATGGTTCGCGTTGCTCACGACCAACGAAGGCGGATTGCGGGTGTCTGAGGGAGCACTTGCACGTCGAGGTTGGGTCGTTCTTTGGACGCAAAGCGGCGAGCTGAGGTAACCCAACCTCCTCTCCCTCAGATCTCTGTGGCCTCTGCGGCTCGGCGGTTAGTCTCTCTCTTCGTCCTCGACGCCGAAGGCTGGGACGGGATGGGACGTGTTGATTGACCATCAAACAAAAAAAAGAACGCGCCGTGGTTTGGACGGCGCGTTGAGTCAAAAAGTGAGGAGAGGGGTTAACGTGTAACCCTCGGTCTCACCGCCCGGGGCTCACTTCTTTTTACCCTGCATGACCATCAGGTGGTACTTGCCGAATTCGCTTTGGCCGAGGGTGAAGAGGACCTCGATGAATAGGCGATAGGGCGTGGTCTGGTCGGCGATGATGATCGCTTCGGACGAGGAGGGATCGAGTCCTTTGGCGGCGCGGATGGCTTTATCCGTGCGGCGCGCGGATTGGAGCGCGCTGCCCAAGGGCACGATGTACATGTCGTTCGGACCGCCGCGCTTGTAGCGCGCGCCGACGCCGGTTTGCGCGGTCGATTCACGGCCGGGCAACGTCAGCACCTTTGCGTCGCCCACGATGATCTGGCTCTTCGAAATCGTGACCAGCACGCCTTCCTGACCAGGAGGCGTTTTGACGATTGAAACCGGCAGCTTCAGATCGTCGCTCTGCGGCACCGCGGCGCTGGACTCACCGAGCGTCTTCAACAAGAAGACCAAGATGATGGTCATGATGTCGAGCATCGCGGTGATGTTCAGGAAGTTGATTTCCGGCTCATGCGCGTTGCGGCGGATCGCCTTACGAAGCGCGGCCTTGTACGTGACGATCGACGCCTTCGGGGCCGGGGCGGGTCCGTTGCCAGGCGGCGTGCCGCCGGGCGGCGCTGCTTCGGTCATTTGGGCACCTTGAAGTTCACGTTCTCGAACAGGGCTTCACCCTGCGCGTCTGCGCGGAGTGCGTCGATCACGTCGATGATCGTTTGGTAGTCGGTCCCGAAATTCCCGGTGATGTACACCTGGTTTTCGTCCGCGAAGTCCGGCGAGGCCTTCTTGAGGTGAGAGGCGCACGCGGTGAGCCCCTCCAAGTCATACTTGCCGTTCTTCAGCGGAATCGCGATACCCGCTCCGGGGCCCTGGCAACCGGGCGCAATGTTGCCGCCTGCCGCCTTGAGTGAAAAACCGTCGTTGACGATCAGCACGGTTAGATTGAGCGCCTCCGACGGCACTTCGGCGCGGACGCCCGAGCTCTTGCTAGCCGGGGGCGTGGTGTCGATCGTCGCCGTGAACGTCACTGCCACCGTCGCAAGGACGAAGATCAGGATGTTCATGATGATGTCCAAGAACGGGACGATGTTGAGCTCGCCGCCCTCTTCGTCTGGAGCGAGTTCCTTCGGCTGACTCAGCCGGCGGATCTTACTGCGCTGCGCCGTCGTTAACTCTGCCATGAGGCAAGGCGCCCGATCAGTACTGTCCCGGACGTTGCGAGATCGTCAGCATGTTGAACGTGCGCTCGACCGTGGTCTCCAAGTCGTGCTGAATGGCCTTGGCGCGCGTGTGCAAGATGATGTGCGTGATCATGCAGAACACGGCGATGCCCAGACCGAGCGCCGTGTTGTACATGGCTTCTGCGATACCGTTCGACAGCATGCGCTGCTTGTCGGACTGACTCAGACCGGGCGCCGCGATGGAGCCGAAGGTCAAGATCAGACCGCTAACGGTGCCAAGCAGACCGATCAGCGTCGAGATGTTGGCAAGTGACCAAAGAGCGCCGATGCGCTTCTCGGCTTGAGGTTTGAGCTCGGACAGCTTTTCGCTCAAGGCGGCGTCGATTTCGTCGCCGCCTTTGTTGGCGTGGGTGAGACCCGCTTTCACGAGCTGGAGGATCGGATAGTCGCTGGCCTCGCACAGTTTGATCGCGCGATCGATGTTGCCGGCGGCTACTAGTTTTTTGACTTGAGCGAAGAATTCCTTCGAATTCACACGGTATTTCGTGAGTTGGAACGCGAGGCGCTCGATCACGATCGTCAGCACGATGGCTGACGCGATCATGTTCAGAACCATGAAGGTCGGGTTCTGTTTGAACGCTTCAGCTAATTGGCTGGATCCGCTGGAACCTTCGGCTGCAAGAAGCAGGAGCTGCATTCCCCTAT
>Ga0164309_10001374_pt1 | contig 11970 bp, 8 predicted proteins | sample Whisoiple_247_MG_FD_109984 | JGI IMG/M metagenome (GOLD analysis project Ga0164309, IMG submission 109984) | Soil microbial communities amended with fresh organic matter from upstate New York, USA - Whitman soil sample_247_MG | ecosystem: Environmental > Terrestrial > Soil > Unclassified >... | reverse complement strand
GAGCGCGGTGGCGTCCGCGACCACGCCGGGGACGTCGTCGGTCGCCGCGGGGGCGTACCGGGGGCGGACCGCCTCCCACACCGCGCCGGTCTCGGCGGCCCGCCTGCCCAGCGCCGCCGCCTCCTCGCGAGCCGACGCGAGGTCCTGCGGCGCGCGCTCGTGCACCGCCCGGAGCTCCACGAGGGGCCCGCGCTGCGCGGCGAGCGTCTCCTCTACCCGGGCGCAGCCGTCGAGCACCGCGTACGCGAGGCTGCTCCGGCGGACGTCGGTGTCGTGCTCGTCGTCGTCCAGGAGCTGGCGCGACCGGAACGCCTCGGTCAGGAGCGCGCGGGCCTGCGCGAGCGCCGCGGCGAACGGCGCCGCCGCCTCGGCCCCGAACTCGGCCTCCGCGAACGCCACCTCCTGCGCCGCGGCCGCCACCGCGTCGTCGGCGCCGACGAGGGCGCGCGCGGACCGGTCGTCGAGGGCGTCGAGCTCGGCCGCCGCCCGCGCCGCCGCCCGGCGGCTGCGGACCAGCCGCGTGATCCCGTAGCCGAGCAGCCCGAGCGCGCCGAGCACCAGGAGCACCCGCAGCACGACCGTCCCGGCGCCCGCGGGCGGGTTCGCGGCGCGCTCGTACCCCTCCGCCGCCGCGACGGCGGCACCGGCCCAGTCGTCGACGCGGAGCGCCGGCTCGATGTCGTCCTGTTCCACCCGGGTCAGCGCCGCGTCGTCCAGCGCGATGTCGCCGTCCACGGAGACCTGGTACCGACGATCGCCGACGGCGACGGCCAGCAGGATGTCGTCCCGCCCGAGCCCGGACGCCTCGGCGGTGGCGTCCGCCCACGCGCGGTTGCCCTGTCCGTCGAACGAGTCCACGAACACGACGAACAGCTGGTACGGCGACGCCTCGGCCAGCCCGGCGAGGGCGTCGGTGACCCGGGCCTCGTCCGCGGCCGCCAGCACGCCCGCGGAGTCGGTGACGGCCGACGGGAGGTCGAGCGGGGGCTCCGCGACCGCGGGCGCGGCGGCCGGTCCGACGGCGAGCAGGGCGGCGGACGCGACGGCGGCGAGCGCGGCCACGGCGCGGGCGGGGCGGCGGGCTCGGCGGCTGAGAGGCATGCGGGCTCCGGGCGTTCGTGCGGGTGGCGGGCGCCACCCGGGCGGGGGACGGCGTGCCCAGTGTGGCGGGTGGCGGGCCGGTCGGCCCCTACTCTCGGGGGCGGAGCACGACGTCAGCAGGGGAGAAGCCGTGGGAGAGATCGACACGGCGGCCGTTCGCGCGGCCGCCGGCACCATCGAGTCCGTCGCGAGCACCGTGCGGCAGCACGTGCCGTCCGAGGTCGGAGACATCGCCTCTGCTCTCGCGGGGAGCGCCAGCGCGGGCGCGGGCTCGGCCCTGGCCGCTGCGTGGTCCGGCGCCTACACGCGCTGGGCGACGAGCGCCGACGAGCAGGCGACGTCGATGCGCTCCGCCGCCGGTGCCTGGACGTCGACCAACGACGGCGTCGCCACCCGGTTCGACCGCCTCGGGCCGGTGCCCTCCTGATGGTCTCCCCGTCCCAGCTCGCGTCCTGGCAGCCCGCCCGCCTGTCCGAGATCGCCGAGGCGCTCGTCGAACACCGCCGCAGCCTCACCGGCCTGCACGACGACCTCGACGCGGGGAAGCCGCCCGCCTCCTGGACCTTCGAGGACGCGTCGGCCGCCCGGGCCGAGCACGCCCGCCTGGCCGACGCGCTCGCGACCCAGGTCGCCGAGACGACCGGCGTGATCGAGGCCCTCGACGCGGCGGCCACCTCGCTCGCCGCCGCGAAGGAGCTGCTGCAGGGCGCGATGCGCCGCGGCGGCTACAACGGCCTGCACATCGACCATGCCACCGGTGCCGTCAGCCTCGCGCGGAGCTTCGACGACGAGGACGAGCTGGCCTACGCCCGCACCGTCCAGCACGAGGTCGCCGAGCAGATCGAGACGGCGCTCGCCGACGCGGCCGCCGCCGACCAGGCGCTCGCCGCCGCGCTGAACGCCGCGGCCACCACCGACGTCAACGACATCGGCAGCCTGGCCGACCAGCAGGCGGTGCTCGACTTCCAAGCCAAGAGCCCGGCGGACCAGGTCCGGTATCTGCTCGACCACCCGGAGGCGTACGCGCTGCTCGGCGAGCACCTGTCGGACGAGGCGAAGGGCGCCCTCGGCACCGAGGTCGCCGACGGGCTCGACCGGATGGCGCGCGAGTGGCGGGACTTCACCGACGCCGGCACGGTCGCGCAGTACACCGCGCTGCTCGACGCGTTCGGAGACGACCCCCAGGTCATGGCTCCGCTGTTCGAGCGCCTCGGACCGGACGGGCTGCTCGGCGCCTACACCGGGCTCAGCCTCGCGCTGTACGACGTGCCGGACCGCAGCGGGCTCACCCGGCTCGCGGAGGAGCTCAGGTCCGGCCTGCAGGTCGCCACGACCGACCCTCGGTTCGACCAGGAGCTGTTCGGGCAGGACCTGGTCCGCTACGCGACCGCGACGGCGGACCACGACGCCCAGCTCGCGTACGACCGCACGTACGCCGTCAACGGCGGGGAGGGGGCCGTCATCGACTTCCTGCTCCGCGAGGGCACCTACGGTGAGGACTTCGTGCGCGGGGTGACCTGGGAGCTCGACGAGTTCGAGCGCGGTCAGCCCGAGCGCGCGGAGCTGTGGACCGAGTCCGCCTCCCTGCGCTCGCCGCTCGGGGGGCTGGGGCTCGATCCCGCGTCGCCGCGGATGCCGGACCCGATGGGCGCGGCCCTGGGGCAGCTCGCGCACTACCCCGCCTCGGGATTGGAGTTCTTCTCCGAGGAGGCCGAGGCCCGGGCGCAGTACTACCTCGCAGACCGGGACTGGCGCGACGGGTTCCAGGGCATCGCGGAGGTGGTGCGGGCCGTCGGGACCGACGCCGACAACCTGAGGTCCGCACCTGCGGACACCGGGATGTTCGTCGCGCGTGCCTTCGACATGCTGCCGCGCAACGAGGGCTTCTCGGTCGAGGGCGCGAGTCTGGCGTCGGAGCCGATCGCCGATCTCCTCAAGTACTACATGCCTGCCCTGGACGCAGCCGTGGCGGCGGGCAAGGAGGGCTTGCCCCCCTGGCTCGACGTCACCTCGAACCCGTACCTGCCACGCTTCGACGACTACCCGATGCTCGACTCCGGGGACGCCACGAGCCTCCTGCGCGTCGCTGTCAGCAGCGAGGAGGGGATGGCTCGGATGGCGGAGGGGGTCGCCGGGTACCGGCACGCGATGCTCGCCGGGGTCACGGAGCATCATCTCAGTGACCAGGGCCTGACCGAGGAGGGAAGGATGGCGGTGCAGAACATCCTCGGCACCTCGGCGCGGGTGGAGGGGGCCGTGCAGGCCATGGTCGGCGCGGTTGCCGTCGAGGGCGCCCGTTCCCAGGACCAGCAGGTGGCCGCGTTCACCAGCCTGGTCTCGGAGGCGGTCGGCCTGATCCCGGTGCCGTTCTCCGACGAGGTCGGCGGCGCGGTCGGCGACCTCGGCAAGAAGGCGTGGGACGCGGCGTGGGGCCAGGTCACGGAGATCCCGACGGACCGGGTCACCGACGCGTTCGGCAGCAATGAGGCCGCGGCGCGCGACGCCGCGACCGGTGAGGCGATCGACGGCCGGAACAAGTCCGTGATCTCGTCCTACCTGGCGCTCGTGAATGCCGGCGTGGTCGAGGTCCCGCCGGAGATGCGCGATGTCTGGCAGCCGGGTGGGCGGCTGATCACGATGGGCGACATCGAGACCCCCGCCATCAGCTCGTACTTCGAGAAGGCCCGGCACGCGATGATGGACCTCGTGGACGAGGAGTCACTGCTGGGGATGTACCAGGACCCCTTCGTGGGGTTGGGGAAGTGACAGGTCCGTCGTCGGACGGGGCGCGGCGCGTCGGGGTGCGGTCACCTGGCCGGTGGCTGGTGGGCGCTGCTGTGGTCGTCGTGCTCGTCGCGGGTGGCGTGGTCGCGGCGCTCGCGCTGCTGAGGGCGCCCACCCTTCTCGACGCGGACGACTTCGTCGGCGTCAGCTCGATCGCCCAGGACGCCGACGCGGACCCGGCACCCGGCTGGGTCTGGTGCGACACGATCGCCCCCAGCATGTGGGAGCGCGGCGAGCCGCCGGCCACCTCGCTCGTGCTCGACGACGGCTCCACGATCGGGGCGACCCTGATCGAGCGGCCGCTGGGCGGGCTGACGGCCGGCAAGGTGCTCTCGAACGCGTCGGCGGCGGCCGAGTCGTGCGGCGCCTCGCACCTCGTCGACGAGGGCTTCGCCATCGAATCGCTGAACGGGCTCGCCGCCGGTGAGGTCGGATGGCGCTCCGCGCGGCACGACGGCCGGTGGGGTGAGTACGTGCTCGTCGACCTGGACGGTCGCCGGGTCCTCGCGGTCGGGTTCGAGACCGAGGCCGACGAGGCTCCGCTGCCGATCGACGACCTCGTCGCGCTCGCCCGCGAGGGTGCCGGGCGGTTTCCCAGGGACGGCTGAGCCGCAGCCCGGAACCCGCCTCAGCGCGCCCCGCAGCGCGCCTCCGTGCAGGCCAGCGCGCGCGACCCGCCGGCGGCCCCGGGCGGGTCGAGCACGGCGACGACCGGCCGCCCGCCCCGCAGCGCCAGCGCGATCGGGCGCAGGCCCGCGTCCGAGGCGAGCACGCGGCGCTCGACCGCCCCGCACGCGTCGTCGACGCAGGACAACACCGCGAGCTCCCGGCGGTCCGGGTCGGAGGTGGCGACCAGCGGCCGGCCCGTCGCGTCGACCGCGAGCGTCCCCATGCCCTGGGACACGCCCTCCAGCTCGATGGTGTCCCACGACGAGCAGGTGGCGTCGGCGCAGCGCAGCAGGCGCGCGGTGCCGTACTCCCTCTGCCGGAGCAGCAGCCAGACGGTGCCGTCGTCGGCGACCGCGACGTCGGCACCCGCGAGGGTGGCGTACTCCGCCCCCTCGGTGCCGGGGTCGATCTGCCGGGTGGTCAGCTCGCCGTCCGGGGTCTGCACGAGCAGGGCGAGCCCGCCGGGCACCGGGTCCGGGTCGGGCGCCGGGTCCGTGCCGGGCGCCGGGTCCGTGCCGGGCGCGCGCCCCGACTCCAGAGTGCTGCCGTACGCCGTCGCGTAGGCGGTGCCGTCCGGCCCGATCGCCACGTCGAGCACGGGCTCGTCCGCGACGGGCGCGAGGGTGTGCGCGGTCTGCGTGACGTCGCAGCCGTCGTCGGCGGTGCACCGGGCGAGGAACAGCGGCCCGGTGGTGAGCCGGTCCAGGGTGTAGCTCGCCGCGACCACCACGACCCCGTCCCGCTCGGCGACGGCGATCGGCGCCCGGTCGAACCGCTCGCGGTCGGGCTCCGCCAGCGTCGCGCCCGGCTCCGCGACGACCGTCAGGTCCGTGGCCGGCTCGGCCTCCGGGAAGACGAGCCACTCGCCGTCCCGCTCGGTCTCCTGGGTGCTGTCCGAGACCGCGACGTGCGCCAGGTCGCCGGGGCGGTAGGCGGCGAGCGTGAGGGACTTCTCGTCCACGGTGTAGCCCTCGCTGGACCAGCGAGCGACCCAGAGGAGCGAGCCGTCCTCGCTGACCGCCGTCGCCCTGCGGCCGCCGATGCCGGTGTCGACGCACCGCGACCCCTGGCAGAGCGCCGTCTTCGAGGTGTACCAGGTGCCGGCGTCCTGCAGCATCAGCACGTCGCCGCCGGCCGACGCGACCGGGACGTCGAGCACGGTGCCGGTGTCGAGCTGCTGGTAGCGCACGAGCCCCGACGGCACGAGCGCGACCAGCAGCGCCGGGACCAGCACCGGGGCCAGGAGTGCGGTCGCGCCGACCGCCCACCGCCGGCTCCCGGCGCGGCTGAGCGGGGCGCGGACCGGGGCGTCGAGGCCGCGGGTGGCGTCGTCCACGACGAGCGCGAGCACGGCGAGGACCGCGGCTGCGGCGAGGGCGAGCAGCAGCGCGGACGCGGCCCAGACCGGCAGTCCGAGCGCCGACCGCTGCCAGGTGAGCAGCACCCCGGCCCCGCCGACGACGACCCCGCCGAGCAGGGCGACCCGGCCGAGGTGGCTGTCCTGGCCCCAGGCGTCGGGGACGTCGACCACGCCCCGCCGGGGCCACGAGCCGACGACCAGCAGCCGCGCCGACCGGCGGACCAGCGGCTGGAGGACGGCGACGGCCACCGCGGCGGCCAGCGTGGCGAGCGCGAGGTCGAGGACCGGGCCGCCGGGCACCTCGACGCGGACGAGCAGGGCGGCCGCACCGGCGAACGCGCCCGCGGCGGCGAGCTGCAGCAGCAGGCCGGTGCCCGCCAGCGCGAGCGCCGCGGCCGGGTACCGCCGCGGCCAGGTCGCGACCGCGCGCCACGGGACCGGGAGCCGGGCCGCCTCGAGCGCGAGCACCGTCAGCGCGGCACCGACGCCCCACAGCGCCGCCAGCTCGACGACGAGCAGCGACACCACGAGCCGGACCGGCGGCAGGGACCCCTGCACGGAGGCGGCGGCCAGCACGCCGTCCCGGACGACCGCGCCGGCCCTGAGCAGGTCGACCGCCTCCCACGCGGTGACGAGCAGCAGCCCCACCGCGACCGGCGCCGCCAGGGCCAGCAGCGCGCGGCCGGGGCGCAGCCGCGCCACGACCACCGAGCGGTCGTACACGGGCGGGGTCGTCGGCTCGGGAGCGGGACTCACCTCGGGCCGGTCGGCGACGGCTGCTCCGTCCTGCGCGCGCTCGGCGTCCTGCACCCGTGCTCCTCACCGGCACCGCGCAGCGGCCCGTCGTCGGGCGGGCCCCCTGCCCGCGTGTCCGTCGCGCCCGACCTGCCAGGACGTGGCCGCGACGCCCGGAAGTGTACGGACGCGCGGGTGGGCGGCGCGGGCGGGTCCCCCGGTCGGCTGCACCCGGCCCTCGCTACGCTCCCCCCATCCGGCGCCGCGACGGGGCGGCGCCGCGGGCGGCGGGGGTGTGGCGCGTGGACGCGGACGTCATCGTGGTGGGCGGCGGCCTCGCGGGCCTGGTCGCGGCCGACGAGCTCGTGCGGGCCGGGCGGCGGGTGGTGCTGGTCGAGCAGGAGAGCCCCGCGAACCTCGGCGGACAGGCCTGGTGGTCCTTCGGCGGCATCTTCCTGGTCGACAGCCCGATGCAGCGCCGGTTCGGCGTCCACGATTCGCTCGACCTGGCGTGGCGGGACTGGCAGGGCACGGCCGGCTGGGACCGGCTGGACGGCGACCTGCCCGAGGACGCCTGGGCGGTGCGCTGGGGCCGCGCGTTCGTGGAGTTCGCCGCGGGCGACGCGCTGCCCTGGCTGCGCGAGCGGGGGGTGCGCTTCACGCCGGTGGTCGGCTGGGCCGAGCGCGGCGACGGGCTGCCTGGCGGGCACGGCAACTCGGTGCCGCGGTTCCACGTGCCGTGGGGGAGCGGGACCGGCATCAGCGAGCCGTTCGCGGACAGGGTGCGCGCGGCCGCGGCGGACGGGCGGCTGGCGCTGCGGTTCCGGCACCGGGTCGACGGCCTGGTGCGCACCGGCGGCGCGGTCACCGGGGTGCACGGGGCGGTCCTGGCCGGCGACGACGCCCCGCGCGGGGTGCCGACCAACCGCGACGTGGTCGGCGACTTCACGCTCACCGCGCAGGCCGTGGTGCTGGCGACCGGCGGCATCGGCGGCGACCACGACCGGGTGCGTCGCTGGTGGCCGGACCGGCTCGGCACCCCGCCGCGCACGATGCTGACCGGGGTGCCCGCGTCGGTCGACGGCCGGATGCTCGACATCGCGGCCGCCGACGGCGTCCGCCTGGTGAACCGGGACCGGATGTGGCACTACACGGAGGGGATCGCGAACTGGGCGCCGGTGTGGCCGGGCCACGGCATCCGGATCCTGCCCGGCCCGTCGCCGCTGTGGTTCGACGCCCTGGGTCGCCGGCTGCCGCCGCCCGGGCTGCCCGGCCACGACACCGTCGGCACCCTCCGGCTGCTGCGGGCCGACCCCGACCTGCAGCCGTACGACCACTCCTGGTTCGTGCTGACCCAGAAGGTGATCGAGAAGGAGTTCGCGCTCTCCGGGTCCGAGCAGAACCCCGACATCACCCGGCGCGACTACCGGCTCCTGCTGCGGACCCGGCTGGGCCGCGGGGCGCCCGGCCCGGTCGAGGCGTTCAAGGAGCGCGGCGCGGACTTCGTGGTCGCCGGGACGCTGCGCGAGCTCGTCGCCGGGATGAACGCGCTGACCCCCGAGCCGCTGCTCGACCCCGCGGCGGTCGAGCGCCAGGTCCGGGAGCGGGACGGCCAGGTCGCGAACCCGTTCGCGAAGGACGCCCAGGTGCAGAGCATCCGGAACGCCCGGCGGTACCGCGGGGACCGGCTGCTGCGGGTCGCCCGCCCGCACCGGGTGCTCGACCCGGACGCGGGCCCGCTGATCGGCGTGCGGCTGCGGGTCATCACGCGCAAGACGCTCGGCGGCATCCAGACCGACCTCGACGGCCGGGCGCTCGGGCCCGACGGGGCGCCGGTGCCCGGGCTCTACGCCGCGGGGGAGGCGGCCGGGTTCGGCGGCGGCGGGGCGCACGGCTACCGCGCGCTGGAGGGCACGTTCCTCGGCGGGTGCCTGCTGACCGGGCGGACGGCCGGGCGGGCGGTGGCGGGGACGCTCTGACCGGGCGGGGCCGTGCCCGACGGCGGCCCGGCCGTCCCGACCCGGCTGAGGGTTCCGCCGGCGGGCCACGTACCTGCCACGCACACGGACCGCGTCGCCCGGGTCGCGCCCCGCGCGCGCCCCTCAACCGCCCGCCGTCCCTGCCGCTGAGTGGTCGGGCCGTCCTAGCGTCGACAGCGTCGCGGGCCGCGAGGGACGCGCTCCGGCGCCGCGACCGGCGTGCAGTGCGCGCGGCCGCGGCGGGGATTCGTCTCCAGGGACCCCGCCCGCCGCGCACGACCGGCCAGGGTCGTCCGCCGCCGTGCCCCGCCGGCACGCTGCGCCCCGCCGGCGGGGCGACGCGTCCCGCGCAGACGCGGCGCACCGGCGCCGCCCGAGGACGACGGGGGTGGACGGACGTGCAGAGGCTGGTGTCGCGGGTGGTCGCGGCCGCGATCGCCGTGACGGTGGGCGGCGTGCTCGGCGCCGGCGCGCTGGGCGCGTCGAGCGGCCTGCCCACCGCGGGCCTCGACCTGCGCGAGGGCGCGGGCGGCCGGGTCCACGTGCCGGTCCCGGCGCCCGGCGCGTCCTCCACCTTCCACATCACCGCGCGACCCGTGGCCGGCGGGCCGTCCGCCCTGACCCTGGTGCTCGGCGACGCCGCCGCGCCCGACGGCGCGGACCTGGCGCTCACCCTCAGCGACGACACCGGCGCGGTGCTCGCCGCCGGCAGCACCGCCGGGCTGCGCGGGGCGCGGGTGGCGCTCGGGCTGGTCGGCGACGAGCCGGTGACCGTGCACGGCGCCGCGACCCTGCCCGAGTCGGCCCCGGCGACCGCCGCCGGCGGCACGCTCGCGCTCCCCGTCCGGATCGCCACCGCGCCGGACGCCGCCCGCTGGTCGCCCGGGACGGTGCGCCGCGCTCCGGCGGGCGACGGCACCGCGACCGGCCCACGCCTGGTCGTCGCGGCCCCGGGCGTGCCCGCGACACGGCCGCCGACGACCGCCTGACGACCGCGACCCCGAGGAGACCCCGTGCGCCACACCCGCGACGAGCCGGTCGAGCTCGCCCTCGCCCGCCCGGTGCGGACGATCGCCGAGGCCCAGGAACTGCCCGGCGGCACCGCCTGGGAGCCCAAGTGGGACGGCATGCGGGTGCTCGCGCTCGCGGACGGCGCCGCCACCGCCCTGCGCTCCCGGCACGGGGAGGACGTGACGCTCGCGTTCCCGGAGGTGGTCGCCGCCGTCGCGGCGCACGTCCCCGCGGGCACCGTGCTGGACGGCGAGCTGGCCGTGCGGCGGTCCGGGCGGCTCGACTTCGCCGCGCTCCAGCACCGGCTCGCGACCCGGCGGACCGCGGGCTACGCCGCGGAGCACGCCCCGGCCGAGTACCTGGCGTTCGACCTGCTGCGGCGCGAGCACGTGGACCTGCGCGAGCGGCCGTTCCTCGAGCGGCGGATGGCGCTCGAGGAGCTGGCCGGGCCGTGGGCCGCCCCGCTGACGCTGTCGCCGGTGACCGGGGACGTCGAGGTGGCCGCCGGCTGGTTCCGCGACCTCGCCGGCACCGGCGTCGACGGGCTCGTGGCGAAGGGGCTCGACCAGCCGTACCGGGGCGGCGCTCGCGACTGGCTCAAGGTCAAGCACCGTTCGGTCGTCGACCTGGTGGCCACCGCGGTGACCGGGCCGGTCGAGCAGCCGGACGCCCTGCTGCTCGCGCTGCCCGTCGACGGCACGCTGGTGCCGGTCGGGCGGTCCCGGCCGGTCGGCCCGGTCGCCGGGATCGCGCTCGGGCGGGTGCTCGCGCCCTCGGCCCGCACCGCCGCGACCGCCGGCCCGGCGTCCACCGTCGCGACCGAGATCGCACCGCTCGTCGTCGAGGTGTCCGCGGACGTGCGGTGGTCGCGCGGCGCGCTCGTGGGCCCCGCCCAGTTCCTCCGCGCGCGGCCCGAGCTGCACCCGACGGAGGTGCACCCGGAGCCCGCCGGGGTGGCCGGTCCCTGACCTGCGGTTCCGCGCCCGGCGGGCGCCCGGGTCACCCGGTCGAACGAAATCGGACGAAACCACACATATCCGGAGGAAAGCGGGCGTACAGTTCGGCCGTGCCCCGTATGCCGGAGGACCCCAGCGGTCTGGCTCTGGCGCGCCCCGTTGCCGGCCTCGACGACACGGTCGGCCTGCCCGGCGGCACCGCCTGGGAGCCCAAGTGGGACGGCATGCGGCTGCTCGCGCTCGCCGACGGCCCCCGCACGCTGCTCCGGTCCCGGCACGGCGCCGACCTGACGCGCGCCTTCCCGGAGGTGGCCGAGGCCGTCGCGGCGCTCGTGCCGCCCGGGACGGTGCTCGACGGCGAGCTCGTCGCCCGCAGCGCGGGCCAGGTCGACTTCGGCGCCCTGCAGCGGCGGGCGAGCGCCGCGCACCCGGGCGCGTTCGCCGCGGCCCTGCCCGGCGAGTTCATCGTCTTCGACGTCATCCAGCGCGAGCACGTCGACCTGCGGCCGCGGCCGTTCATCGAGCGCCGGATCGCCCTCGAGGAGCTCGCCGCCGGCTGGCACGGCGCCCTCTCGACCTCACCGCTCACCGGCGACGCCGGCCTCGCCGCGCGCTGGTTCCGCGACCTCGCCGGGCTCGGCGTCGACGGCCTCGTGGCCAAGGGGCTCGACCAGCCCTACCGCCCGGGCACCCGCGACTGGCGCAAGGTCAAGCACCGCTCGGTCGTCGACCTCGTCGCCACCGCGGTGACCGGCTCCGCGACCCAGCCGGGCGCCCTGCTGCTCGCGCTGCCCGTCGACGGCGAGCTGGTGCCTGTGGGCCGGTCCGGCTCGCTCGGGCTCGCCGCGGGACTCGCGCTCGGGCGGCTCGTCACGCCGCTCGGGCCGCCCGGTGCTGTGACGTCGGCCATCGCCACCCGGATCGCGCCGCTGGTCGTCGAGGTGTCAGCGGACGTGCCGTGGGCCGACGGGGCGCTCGCGCGGCCGGCCCAGTTCCTCCGGGCGCGGCCGGAGCTGCACCCGGTCGAGGTGGAGCCGGACGCGGTGCTGGTGGGCTGCGGCTGAGGGGTGGCCGCGTGCGCGGGCGTGGCTGCCCGGGTCAGCCGGCGTCGGGCAGCGAGCGGGACCGGCGCTCCGCCGCGACCAGGCCCAGCACGACCGCCGCGCCCACGGCGAACGCCGCCGCGGCCAGCCCCACCTGGTCCCCGGGCGCAAGCAGCGTCCGGTCGTCCTCCTGCCACGGCCACAGCGCGCGCAGCGCCCCGGCCATCACGCCGGACAGCAGCACGAGCGTCGGGCGGCGCTGGTGCTCCAGCAGCCACTGCAGCGCCTTCACGAAGCACGCCAGCCCGATCACGATCCCGGCGAGGAACACG
>Ga0164309_10001372_pt1 | contig 11976 bp, 11 predicted proteins | sample Whisoiple_247_MG_FD_109984 | JGI IMG/M metagenome (GOLD analysis project Ga0164309, IMG submission 109984) | Soil microbial communities amended with fresh organic matter from upstate New York, USA - Whitman soil sample_247_MG | ecosystem: Environmental > Terrestrial > Soil > Unclassified >... | reverse complement strand
GCGCTCGGCGCCCGGATGACCGGCGGCGGGTTCGGCGGCTCGGCGATCGCGCTGGTGCGCGCCGACGCGGTGGACGCCGTGGCGGGTGCCGTCGCGGCGGCGTTCGCGGCCGAGGGCCTGCACGCGCCGGCGTTCCTGGTGGCCACCGCGAGCGCCCCGGCGGCCTGACCCACGCCGGGCGCTCGCCGAGATCGGTGCTTCTCGCCGAGATCGGTGCTCCGAACCACCGATCTCGGCCCGGAGCACCGATCTCGGCGCGCGAAGGCGCGGGCCGCGGGCGCCCGGGTCGTGCTCGCGGGAAGTCGGTGCCCGAAACCAGCCTCGGTAGTCCGCTTCCCGCGGTAGCGTTCGCCGCAAGATAGCGCGCGGCACCCCGGACCGCGCGCGTGGACCGGAGGAGGCGCCGTGGGCGTCACGCGCCGGATCGTGTTCCCCGCGATCCGCATCGTCCTGTGGGCGGTCATCGCCGTCGCCCTCGCGAAGATCGCGTTCGCGGGCGCCGACCGGGTGTCCGCGGCGGAGGACCCGCTGCAGCCGTCCGCCCAGGTGACCGAGCCGCAGGTGCAGGTCGCCACCGGCACCGTCACCAACGCGGTCACGGTCTCCGCCTCGGTCGTCGCGGACCCGGCGAAGCCCGTCCGGGCGACGCTCGCCGGCACCGTGCACCGGCTGCTCGCGGAGGACGGCCAGGCGGTCGCCGCCGACACCCCGGTGCTCGAGCTGCGCTCGGAGACCCCGGTCGACCCCACCGTCGCCACCGACCCGGAGACCGGGATGCAGACGGTCACCGAGAACAAGCCGAAGGTCACCCGGCAGACGGTGCTCGCGGGCACGCCGGGGACGCTGCGCCTCTCCGTGCTGAAGGACCAGGTCGTGGCCGTGGGCGACTCGGTCGGCACCGTCACCCCGGGCACGCTGTCCGTCCAGGGCACGCTGACGCCGGACCAGCAGTACCGGCTCGTGAACGCGCCGGGCGAGGCCACCGTCACGCTCAAGGGCGGCCCCGCGCCGTTCACCTGCACCGGGCTGCGGATCGGCGCGGCCGCGCAGGACGAGCCGGCCGACCCGCAGGCCCCCGACGCCGGCACCACCACGTCCGGGACCGTCTCCTGCGCCGTGCCGGCGGAGGTCACCGCGTTCCCGGGGCTGGGCGCGGACATCGAGATCGTGAACGGCACGGCCGAGGGCGCGCTCGTCGTGCCGGTGACGGCCGTCCAGGGCTCCGTGCAGAACGGCAACGTGTGGGTCGTCGGCGCCGACGGCGCGAGCGAGCAGCGCGCGGTGGTCCTGGGCCTCACCGACGGCAAGCAGGTGCAGATCACCGAGGGGCTGGCCGAGGGCGACACCGTCCTGGAGTACGCCCCGGTGTCGAGCCTGACCGACGTCGACTGCACCGACCCCGCCACCGCCGACCCGAACGTGTGCGGCGGATGAGCCTCCTGGAGCTGACGGACGTCACCCGGTCCGTGCGGCTGGCCGACGACCGGGTGCTGCACATCCTGCGCGGCGTCACGCTGAGCGTGGACGCCGGCGAGCACGTCGCCGTCGTCGGGCGCTCCGGCACCGGCAAGTCGACGCTGCTCAACCTGCTCGGGCTGCTCGACTCCCCCACCGAGGGCGAGTACCTGCTCGACGGCACCTCCACCCGGCGGCTGTCGGGCCGCCGGCGGGCGCGGCTGCGCGGGGCGTCGTTCGGGTTCGTGTTCCAGCAGTTCAACCTGCTGACCGGGCGGACCGTGCTGGAGAACGTCGCCGCGCCGCTGCTGTACGCGCGGGGCCGGCAGTTCTGGTCCCGGGACCGGCTCGCGGCCGAGATGCTCGAGCGCGTCGGGCTGGGCGACCGGCTGGACGACCTGCCCGACCGGCTGTCCGGCGGCGAGCAGCAGCGGGTCGCGATCGCCCGGGCCCTGGTCCGCCGGCCGCGGGTGATCCTCGCCGACGAGCCGACCGGCGCCCTCGACGTCGACACCGGCGGCGCGGTGATGACGCTGCTGGACGACATCGCCCGGGAGTCCGGCGCGGCGCTCGTGACGATCACGCACGACCTCGCCGTCGCCGCGCGGTCCAGCCGGCACTACCGGCTGGCGGACGGCGTGCTGGTGCCGGTGACCCTCGTGGCCCCCGACCGGCCGGGGTCGCTCGCGGAGTGGGTGGGCGACGTCCCCACGCTGGGCGCGACCGCCGACGGGACTCCGGCCGCCGTCGGTGCCGGCCCCGACCGCCCCGCGCTCCCGGGCGGTGCCGCGTGACCGGGCTGGCCGGCGCGCTCGTCGAGGCCTGGGACGAGCTGCGGGTCCACAAGCTGCGGGTGCTGCTCTCGCTGATCGGCGTCGCGGCGGCGGTCACCGCGATCACCGGCGTCACCGCCGCCGTCGACATGCTCGGCCAGGCGATGCGGGAGCAGACCGAGCGCTGGAACGGCCGGGAGACCACGATCAGCGTCTCCGCGTGGTCGACGACGGGCGCCTCCGACGGGGCGGCCGCGTCCGCCGCGATGCTCGACGTCGTCGACCGGTACGCCGTCACCTACGCGTCGCGCACGACCTGGGGCCAGGTCGCCGCCGAGCTCCCGGGCGGAGCGCAGGTGCTCAACGGCCAGATGGTCGACCCCGCGTACGGGATCATCCACCGCATCGTGCCGACCCAGGGCCGGTACTTCGCGCCGGGCGACGCGGACCGGCTCGCGCCGACGCTGGTCGTCAACGAGGCGTTCCTCGCCGCGCTCGGCGCGGAGGACCTGTCCGGGCACCCGACCGTCGTCCTGCAGGGCCAGCAGCCCGTCACGGCCGAGGTGATCGGGGTGGTGCCGAACCAGTACACCGACGAGCCCCCGACCTACACGGTGCTGCTCGACCAGGCCGACCGCTGGGGGCTCGCCGTCGACCCGTGGGGCCAGGGGTCCCAGCCGCCGGCCCTCGAGCTGTGGGTGCCGCCCGCCGACGTGGACGCCCTGCGCGAGCGGGTGACCGCGGACCTGACCGCGGCGCTGCCCGGGTACCAGGTCGACGCCTACACCTCGGAGGGCGACCCCGCCGTGCTGGACGCCGCCGCGCGCTGGGTGGTGCTCGCGGTGAGCGGGTTCGCCCTGCTGCTCGGCGGCCTCGGGCTGCTCAACATCGCGCTGGTCACCGTCCGGCAGCGGATCCGGGAGATCGGCATCCGGCGGTCGTTCGGCGCCACGTCGGGCCGGGTGTTCTTCGGGGTGCTGCTCGAGTCGGTGGTCGCGACGCTGGTCGCGGGCGCGGTCGGGGTGGCCCTGGCCGTGGTCGCGCTCGACCTGCTGCCGGTCGACCGGATGTTCGGGACCGTCCTCCAGGACCGCCCGCCGTTCCCGCTCTCGGCGGCGCTCACCGGGCTCGCCTGCGCGGCGGGCGTCGGTGCGCTGGCCGGGCTGCTGCCCGCCGTCTGGGCGGTCCGGGTCAAGGTGATCGACGCGATCCGGTACTGAGCGGCTACCCCCGCGGGAGCCGGCCGGCGTCCTCGTGCAGGGCGAACAGGATCGAGTACGGGCGCCCCTCCGGCGTCGGGCGCCGCGCGGCGAGCTCGTCGAAGAACGCGTCCACCCGGGACATCAGCTCCTCGTGCTCCGTGGCGCTGAGCCGGACCCCGAGGCGGGTCATCCGCACCGTCTCGGGGTCCGCCTCGGCGATCTCCTCGAGGAACGTCGAGAGCATGAGCTGCCACATCCCCGGGAAGTCCGGGGCGCCCCACGACTTGCGGGTGGACCGGTACGGCACCTCGCGGGACCCCCGCGCACCGCGGCGCACCGGGTCGGCCGCGAGGAACCCCCGGTCCACCAGCGTGCGGACGTGGTGCAGCACGGTCGCGGGGTTCTTGCCGAGGCGGTCGGCGAGCTCGCGGTTGGTCAGCGGCTCGTCCAGGCACATCCGCAGGATGCGGAGCCGCAGGGTCGACGCGAGCGCGCGGGCGTCGGCGTCGAGCCCGGCGGTGCCCTCGGGGCCCCCGCGGCCCCCGGCGGGGCGGGGTTCGGGCGCGGGGCGGGCCGCGGCGTCGCGCGCGGGCTCGCGGTCGGGGGACGGTGCCATGGTCCGATCCTAGCCACTGATTGACTTCTCCCAATCAGTCGCGCCACCCTGGTGCCATGTCGACCCCCGCACCCGCCGGCCCGCCGCTCGGCACCCCCGCGCCCGTCGAGCCGGACCCGCCCGGCACCCGGCGCTCGCTCGCCCGGCACCCGGACTTCCGCCGGCTGTGGGCGGGCGACGCGTTCGGCCAGCTCGGCTTCCAGCTGACGAGCATCGCGCTCCCGGTGCTCGCGGTGCGGGACCTGCACGCCACCGAGTGGCAGATGGGCCTGCTGACCGCCGCCGAGACCGCGGCGTTCCTCGTCATCGGGCTGCCGACCGGCGCCTGGGTGGACCGGATGCGCAAGCGCCGGGTGCTCATCACCGCGGACCTGGTCCGGGCCGCCGCGCTCTCGGTGGTCGTGGTGCTCGCGCTGACCGGGCACGCCTCGATGGCCGTGCTGTACGCCGGGGCGCTGGTGATGAGCGTCGCGACCGTGTTCTTCGACGTCGCGCACCAGTCGTACGTGCCCGGACTGGTCGGGCTCGCGCACATCGGCGAGGGCAACGCGAAGCTCCAGGCCACCCAGTCGGTGGCGCAGGTCGCGGGGCCGGCGATCGGCGGTGCGCTGCTGCGGGTGGTGCTCGCCCCCGTGCTGCTCGCGGTGAACGTCGCGACCTACCTGGTGTCCGCGCTGGCCCTGTCCCGGATCCGGAAGGTCGAGGAGCTGCCGCCCCGCGAGCACCGCCGGCCGCTCAAGGAGGAGATCGCGGAGGGGTGGCACTTCGTCGTCCGGCAGCCGCTGCTGCGCCGGATCGTGGCCTGCACCGCGATCGGCAACCTGTTCACCGCCGCCGCGGGCGCGGTCACGGTGATCTTCGCGCTCCGCACGCTCGGTCTCGACGAGGCGGCGTACGGCACCGTGCTGTCCGCCTCGGCGGTCGGCGGCCTGCTCGGGGCGGTCGCCTCCGACCGGCTGGTGCGCTGGTTCGGCGAGGGCCGGGTGATCCCCCTGTCCGCGCTGGCGTTCGCGCCGGGCGCCGCGCTGACCCCGCTCGCGGCCGTGCTGCCGTTCCCGCCGCAGGCCACGCTCATCGCGGGCGGAGCGCTGTTCTTCTTCGCGGTCGTCGTCTACAACGTCGCGCAGGTGAGCTTCCGGCAGCGGGTGTGCCCGCCGCCCCTCCTCGGCCGGATGAACGCCTCGGTGCGGTTCATCGTGTGGGGCACGACGCCGATCGGCGGGCTGCTCGGCGGCTGGCTCGGGCACACCTTCGGCGCCACCACGACGCTGTGGATGGGCGCCGCCGGTGCCGTCGTCGCGGCGCTGCCGGTGCTGCTCTCGCCGCTGCTGCGGATGCGGGAGCTGCCGGGCGCGCCCGCCCCGGAGTGACGCGTTCCCGCACGTCAGCGACACGCCGGGTTTGAGATGCTTCGGGCAGCTTGGGCAGAGTGGGGTCCGTGCTCCGCCTGCTCCTCTCCGCCGTCATCGGGTTCTTCGTCGCCTCGGTCGTCCTCCGGGTCGCCGACCTGGACGCGGGGTGGGAGTGGGCGTTCGGCGCCTCCCTCGGGGTGATGGTGCCGCTGATGGTCCTCGTGTCGATCGGGCGCACGTTCGCGGGGTCGCGGCACGCCCGGCCGCAGGACGTCGAGGCCGCGCTCCGCGAGAACCGGGTCAGCCTGGCCAAGGTGCTGGACACCCGGGCCACCGGCACCACGATCAACGACCAGCCGCTGTGCGAGATCCGGCTCGTCGTCGCGTCCCGCACCCGCCCTGCGTACACCACGACCACCCGGAGCGTCGTCAACCTGGGGCGGTTGCCCGGGCTGCAGCGCGGCGCCGTCGTGGTCGTCGCGCAGCTCGACGCCGAGCGGCCCGACGTCGCGCTGCTCGACCCGGCCCCCGCCGGCTGGCAGGACATCGCCGACCGCGACACGCACGTCCGCGACCTCCCCGAGGCGCCGGTCTGGGAGGCCGCGCCCGCACGGGGCCGCGACCGGCGCGGGCTGATCCGGATCCCGGCGGTGCTGCTCCTGGTCCTCGCGCTGGTCGGGTTCGGCGCGCGGGTCTGGCCGGTCCGCGACGAGGCGCTCGCGCTGGTGCAGGGCACGCCGCTGGAGGAGGTCCAGGCCGAGGCCGGTGCGGCGAGCGGCCCGGTCACCGACGCCGAGACCGCTGCGCCGGTCGACCTGTTCGCGGCGGCGAACACGCGCGGGGCGGTCGACGACCTGGCGGCGGTGGCGGGCGGCACCCAGTTCACCGAGGTCGGGATCTACGGCGACTACATCGTGGCCGAGGGGCTCACCGCGCCGGGCGCGCCGACCACCGACCGGTACACCTGGCGGGACGGCGAGGCGGCCCGGGACGGTGCCGCGACGATCCAGCCCGACCCGGCCACGCTACCCGACGAGCTGTTCGACGTGACCGCGGTCGACTGGTCGCTGGTCGAGCCGCTCGTCGCGCAGGTGCCGGAGCTCACCGGGATCACCGCGCCCGGCGGGCCGTCCGTGCTCGTGCGGCGGGCGACCGACCCGGCGGTGACCACCCCGGTCGAGTTCCACCTCTGGGTCGGTGACGAGTACGACGACGCCTACCTGACCGCCGACGCGACCGGGACGGTCGTGTCGATGCACGGCGGGCGGCCGGGCTCGCCGTCGGAGGCGTGGGAGGCGGCGCACGCCGGGTGAATCCCGGGGCGCGCCGGGTGAGGCCGCGCGCGACCGCCGCCACCGGCACCGCGCCGCGGGCGGACGTCGCCCACCGCCGCGCGCCCGGCCCCGCCGCGCGGGTCAGACGTCGTAGGTGACGACCACCGGGGCGTGGTCGCTGAACCGCGCGTCGTACGTCGCGGCCCGGTCGATCTCCACCGTCCGGGCGCGGTCCGCGAGCGACGGCGTCGCCAGCTGGTAGTCGATCCGCCAGCCGGAGTCGTTGTCGAACGCCTGGCCGCGCCACGACCACCACGTGTACGGGCCGGGGCCCTCGCCGCCGTGCTCGCGGCCCAGGTCGCGCCAGCCCTGCTCGTCGAACCAGGTGTCCAGGTACGCCCGCTCCTCGGGCAGGAAGCCCGCCGCCTTGCGGTTGCCGCGCCAGTTCTTGATGTCCACCTCGCGGTGCGCGATGTTGAGGTCGCCCGCGACGACCACGTCCGCGCCCTCCCCCGCGAGCTCCGCGAGCCGCTTGGTCATCACGTCGAGGAACGCGTACTTCTCGTCCATCTTCGGGGTGCCGGCCTGCCCGGAGTGCACGTAGGCGGACACGACGGTGAGCAGCCGCGGCTCGGCGCCGTCCGCCGCGGGCAGCTCGAGGTCCGCCTCCACCCAGCGGCCGCTGTCGGCGGGCACGCCGGTGCCGATGCCGATCCGCACCGCGCGCATCGGCAGCCGCGAGGCGATCGCGACCCCCGCGCGGCCCTTCGTCTCGCTGGCCTCGTGGGCCAGGTGCCAGTCCGCGGCGGACAGGTGGTCGCCGAGGATCTCGTCCGAGGCGCGCACCTCCTGCAGCAGCAGGACGTCCGGCCGGCGGGCCTCGACCCAGTCGGCCATGCCCCGCTTGAAGGCGGCCCGGATCCCGTTCACGTTGACACTCGCTACCGTCAGCACGCGGACCATCCAACCGCATGCCACCGACACGGACGGACCGCGCGGTCGGCCCCCGAGGTCAGCCGTCCGCGGCGGTCCGGGCGGCCTCGCGCGCCTCCGCCCGCGCGACCACCGCGGCCACCCCGTCGAGCACCAGCCGCAGCCCCCAGTCGGGGTGCCCGTCGTCGTCCTCGGCAACGGCGTCGTCGTCGAAGGCGCCCGCGTCGAGCGCCTCCGCCAGCACCGGGTGCCGCTCGGGGTCCGTCACCGCGCGCAGCAGCGACGCGTAGTCGACGAGCGCCGCGTGCGCGGCCGGACCCGCACCGGTGGCGCCGCCGTCCTCCCGCGCGACCGCCTCGGCCGCCCGCGCCGCCTGCGCCTCGGCGGCGACCACCTGCCCCTCCGCCAGCAGGTGCAGCGACACCCGCCCCACGACCGCGGTCCGCTCCGGCCAGGTCAGCGGCGTCCCGTCGAGCGCCCGCAGCCCGCGCTCGAGGAACGCCACCCGCGCCGGCCCCGGCAGCGCGGCGGCAGCCGGGGTCTGGACCGCCCACGGGTGCCGGCGGGCGAGGTCGAGCTGGTCGTGGCACCAGCGCTCGAGCGCGGCGCGCCAGGCGGGCGCGCCGTCGTCCCCCGCGCCGGGCGAACCCGGGCCGCCGGGCGATCCCGGCGCGTCGGCCGGCCCCGTCTCCCCCACCGCCTCCGCCAGCGCCGCGTCCAGCATCACCGCCAGCAGGTCGTCCTTGCTCGACACGTACCGGTAGAGCGCCATCGTGGTCACGCCCAGCCGCTCCGCGACCCGCGCCATCGACACCGCGCCCAGCCCGTCCGCGTCCGCGAGCGCGATGGCCGCCCCCGCGATCCCGTCCAGCGTCAGCCCGGGCCGCGGCCCCCGGCGGCCGACGGGGGCGGGGCGCCACAGCACGGCCAGGCCCGGCGGGAGGTCGGCGCCCGGCTGCTCGTCGCCCGGCTCCCGGGCCGCCTCGGCCCGCAGCCGCGCCCGCTCGACCTGCCGGGCCGCGCGCCGGGCCGCGAGGTCCGCGTCCAGCGCCGCCTTCTCCGCCTCGCGCTCGGCGCGGTCGGCCTCGCGCTCGACCTCGCGGACCGCGCGCTCCTGCTCCGCGCGCAGCCGCTCGACCTCCTTCTCGGCCGCGCGGGCGGCGCGGTCCCGGTCCCGCTGCGCCTTCTCCGCGTCGCGGCGGGCGCGCTCCCGGTCCTTCTCCGCCCGGGCCGCCTCCTTCTGGGCGGCGCGCGCGGCCTTCTCCCGGTCCCGGCGCAGGGCCTCGGCGTGCTGGCGCGCGGCGGGGTCGTCCCCGTCGTGAGGGGCGTCGGGGGCGTCGGGGGCCGCAGGCCGCTCGTCGTCGGGCTGCATCGGACTCCTTGACCGTCGGGCGGACAACTGTGTACAACATACACACCGCACTATCCGTGTACGACGTAGACAGAAAGGAGCCGGCGATGGACACCCCGATGATCGAGACCCGGGCGCTGCGCAAGGCGTTCGGGTCGACCACCGTGCTGACCGGCGTCGACCTCGCGGTCCCGCAGGGCCAGGTGCTCGCGCTGCTCGGGCCGAACGGCGCGGGCAAGACCACCACCGTCGAGATCCTCAGCACGCTGCTGCGCCCCGACGGCGGCACCGCGGCCGTCGCCGGCCACGACGTCGTGCGCGAGCCCGACCGGGTGCGCGAGGCGATCAGCCTGACCGGGCAGTACGCCGCGGTCGACGAGCTGCTGACCGGCCGGGAGAACCTCCGGCTGATGGCCCGGCTCGCCCACCTCCCCCGCTCCGCCGGGCGCACCCGCGGGGACGATCTGCTCGGGCTGTTCGACCTCGAGGGCGCCGCCGACCGGCTCGTGCGCACCTACTCCGGCGGGATGCGCCGGCGGCTCGACCTCGCCGTCGGGCTGCTCACCCGCCCGGCCGTGCTGTTCCTCGACGAGCCGACCACCGGGCTCGACCCGCGCAGCCGGTCCGACCTGTGGGCCGTCATCCGCGACGTCGTCGGGCAGGGCGCCACCGTGCTGCTGACCACGCAGTACCTGGACGAGGCCGACGCCCTCGCCGACCGCGTCGCGGTCCTGGACCACGGCCGGGTCATCGCGCAGGGCACCGCCGCGGAGCTCAAGCGCCAGGTCGGCGCCGCGCACGTCGAGCTGCAGCTGGCCGACGGGCGGACCGAGCGGGTCGCGACCGACGCCTCCGTGCCGGACGTGCGCCGCATCCTCGCCGACGTCGAGCTCCGCCGGCTGCCCGTCGAGTCCTGGCGGGTCGCCGTGCCCACGCTCGACGACGTCTTCCTCACCCTCACCGGCCGCCCGGCGGACGCCGCGCCGGCCGCCGACGCGCCCGCGGCCGACGCCGCGGACCTGCTCGCCCGGGAGGCCTCGTGACCGCCACCGCACTCGCGCCCGCGCGCGCCGTCACCCGCCCGCCCGCCGGCGGCTGGGCCCTGCAGGACACCGCCGCGATGATCGGCCGGAGCCTGCGCCGGTCCCTGCGCACGCCCGACACCCTGATCATGGGGATCGCGCTGCCGGTGATCCTCATGCTGCTGTTCGTCTACGTGTTCGGCGGTGCCATCCAGACCGGGCAGGCCGCCTACGTCGACTACGTCGTCCCCGGCATCGTGCTGCTCTGCGCGGGCTACGGCGCCGCCACGACGGCCGTCTCCGTGGCGTCCGACATGACCGGCGGCCTGATGAACCGGTTCCGGACCCTGCCCGTGCGACCGGTCGCCGCGCTGACCGGCCACGTCGTCGAGTCCGTCGTCCGCAACGCCGTGTCCACCGCGCTGGTCGTCGGCGTGGCGTACCTCGCCGGGTTCCGGCCGACCGCGGGCGCCGGCGGGTGGCTGGCCGTCGCCGGGCTCGTCCTGCTCTACGTCCTCGCGCTGACCTGGACGGCGGTGTGCATCGGGATGGTGTCGTCCGGTCCCGAGGCCGCCAACGGGTTCACCTTCGCGATCATGTTCCTGCCCTACGTGTCGAGCGCGTTCGTCCCGCCCGAGTCCATGCCGCGGGTCCTGGAGTGGATCGCCACCTACCAGCCCGTCACGCCGGTGACCGACACCGTGCGCGCGTGGCTGATCGGCGCGCCGGGCGGGCAGCCGCTCGTGGCGCTGGCGTGGTGCGCGGGGCTGCTCGTGGTCGCGCGCCTCACCGCGGCCTGGCTGTTCCGGCGGCGCGCGACGCGCTGACCGGCCGCGCCGACAGGCCGCCCCGACCGGCCGCGCCGGGACCGCCGGCGCACCCCGCCGGCGGTCCCCGACGTCACAGCGCGACGCCGAGGCGCGCAGCGAGCCGCGCGGTGTCCGCGCGGTGCCGGGCACCCTCGTCCCGGAACTCCAGGCACCACAGCAGCTGCTGGACCGCGGCGCGTCCGTCGGCGTCGTCGGGCGATCCGGGCATCCCGTCCCAGAGGGCGGCCCGCGCCGCGTCGGCGTCCGCCGGACCGGCCCACGCGCTGTCCCAGTCGAGCACCGCCGCCAGCCGCCACCCGGGACCGTCCGGCCGCACCAGCACGTTCGCGTGGTGCAGGTCGCCGTGCACGAGCACCGCGCCCCCGGCCCCGTCGAACAGGGCGTCGTACCGGTCGAGCAGGCGCTCGGCCGCGTCCAGCCGCCACCCGGCGGGGACCCGCCGGCGGGTCCGCTCGCGCAGGGCGTCCCGCTCCGGCGCGCCCGGCGCGTCGAGCTCGCCGAACCCCGGCTGCGCCGCCGCCCGCAGGCGCGCCAGGACGCCGGCGAGCTCGGCCAGCACCGCCCGCCGGGCCGCGTCGCCCGCGCGCGGGTGCACCTCGTGCCACCCGCGGCCGGCCACCCGCTCGGTCACGTGCACCTGCGTCCCGGCCACCACCCGCGCGGCCAGCGTGCGCGGCACCGGCACCCCGGCCGCCCGCGCCGACTCCTGCGCCAGCGCCGCCCGGAGCAGGTCGGGCGCCGCACCCGCGGGCGCGGTCTTCACGACGAGGGCCTCGCCACCGGGACCCGTCACGGCGCGCACCGACGCACCGCCGGCGCCCGCAAGCACGGACGTCGTCCGGGCGCCCGGGCCGAGCACCGCCCTGATCACCTCGTCCACGAGCCCTCCCGGACACACCCCACCATCGTGGCAGCCCCGACGCGCCGGCCGTCGTCCCCAGGCCGGCCCCCAGGGGGTGACCGCGGGCGTCCGCGGTGGTGGGATGGGTCGCATGACCGTCCCTCCCCCGGCGGGCGCCGCGCCCGGCCCCGTCCCCGCGCCCGGCTCCGTCCCCGCGCCCGGCCCCGACGCGGAGCCCGGCGGCGCCGTGCCGCCCGGCCGCGCGCTGGCCGTCGAGTCCGCCGGCGTCGACGTCATCGCCGACCGCGACCGCAAGGGCACCCCGCG
>Ga0164309_10001371_pt1 | contig 11976 bp, 10 predicted proteins | sample Whisoiple_247_MG_FD_109984 | JGI IMG/M metagenome (GOLD analysis project Ga0164309, IMG submission 109984) | Soil microbial communities amended with fresh organic matter from upstate New York, USA - Whitman soil sample_247_MG | ecosystem: Environmental > Terrestrial > Soil > Unclassified >... | reverse complement strand
GGTTGGGACCAGCTCCCGGCGTCCCAGTTGGTGCAGTTCCGGGTGAGCGCGGACAACGTGGCCGGGTCGGGGTCGCTGTACGCCAAGCCCAGCGGTTTCACCATGACCGGCCTGTACTACAACAAGGCCCTGGCCCAGCAGATCGGCATGACCCAGCCACCGGCGTCGGTCGACGACCTGACAACACTGCTGGGCAAGGCGAAGTCGGCCGGACTGCAGCCGATCATGACGGGCAACCAGCAAGGTGGCGCCGTGCTGTCCTACCAGCTGATGCTGAACACCTCGATGGGTGTCAAGCCGACGTCCGACTGGGTGTTCAACGTGGCCGGATCAACCATCGACAACCCGGACAGCGTGAAGGCGGCCACCGTCCTGGACCAGTGGAACAAAGCGGGCTACCTGCCCGAGGGCGTGAACGGCATCGACGGATCGACCGCGAGTGGCGAGTTCACCAAGGGCACCGGCGTGTTCTACCCGTCGGGCAACTGGGACGCGACCACGCTGACCACCAGCATGCCCGGCAACGTCGGCTTCATGGCCATGCCACCGATGACCGCCGGTGGCGACCAGGCGGCGATGTCCGACGCGGCGACCGCGTTCGGGATCTCGGCGAAGTCGACGCAGAAGGACGCCGCAGCGGCATTCCTGAACTACCTGTCCAGCGACGCCGCCCGGCAGGCCGCGATCGACGCCGGTTTCATGCCCAGCGGCACCGCCTCGCAGCCGGCGCCGACCATCCCGGCCGGATCTGTCCTCAATGACGTGCAGACCGCGTTCCAAACCGTGTCCGCGGCCAACGGCCAGGTGCCGTTCGTGCAGAACGCGACCCCCGGCATCTCGAACCGGGCCTGGAACCCGGAGAGCCAGCTGCTGTTGGACGGCCAGTCCACGCCGGAACAGTTCGTCGCAAACGTGCAGAAGGAATACGAGAGTGAGCTGAGCAGATGAGCACGGTGGACGGTCTCGTCAGCGACGTCAACCTCGCCGACGAGGCCGCCGCCGAGGGGCGGCGGGCCCGGTGGGCGCGGAGGTACGGTGCGAAGGCCGGCTGGTCCGGCTGGTTGTTCGCGCTGCCGGCCCTGGTGATGTATGCGGTGTTCGCGCTGTACCCGATCCTGACGTCGATCCAATACTCGTTCTACGACTGGAACGGGATCGGCCGGGCCAAGTGGGTCGGCTTCGACAACTACGTCGAGGTGTTCACCGATCCCCCGTTGCTCGGCTCGATCTGGCACGCCTTCTTCCTGATCATCTTCTTCACCATCTTCCCCATCCTGATCGGGCTGCTGGTGGCCTCGGTGGTCCGGGAGATCCGGTCGAAGGTGCTGACCGCGACCGCGCGCACGATCATGTTCCTGCCGTACATCATCCCCGGTGCGGCGGCGGCGATCGCCTGGACCTGGATGTACACCCCCAACGGCGCGGTCAACCAGCTGCTGTCCGCGATCGGCCTGGAGTCCTGGACCCGGGCCTGGCTGGGCGATTTCACCTGGGCCCTGCCGGCGGTCGGATTCATCGGAACTTGGATCCTCACCGGGCTGTGCACCCTGCTGCTGCTGTCCGGGATCGGCAAGATCGACGCCACCCTGTACGAGGCCGCCGCCCTGGACGGAGCCGGCCGGTGGAAGCAGTTCCGCACGGTCACCCTGCCTGGGTTGAAGTCCGAAATCGGGGTGTGCGTGACGATCACCGTGATCGCCGCGTTGGCCAGTTTCGACGTCGTCTTCATGTCCACCCAGGGCGGCCCGGGCCGGGCCACCATGGTGCCCGGCGTCGAGGTCTACCAACTGGGTTTCACCGAATCCCGGATCGGCACGGCGTCGGCGCTGGCGATCGTGCTGGCCCTGCTGATTCTCGTCGTGGTCATTCCGTTGCAGCGCCTGTTCAGGGAGGACTAACCGATGATCGCCAGAATTCGGGACAGCGGGCCGAAAACGGTCCTGCTGGTGTTGGCCTGCCTGTTCGCGCTGTTCCCGCTGATGAGCATGCTGTCCGCGGCGCTGGCCCAGCAGGGCACCATTCCGGTGGGCATCTCCATTCCGACGGACCCGCAGTGGCACAACTTCGTCGACGCGTGGAACGCCGCCAACATCACCACGTTGGCGTGGTCGGCGCTGCTGCTGGTGCTCGGTGTCGTCCCGGCATCGCTGCTGTTCGCCACGATGGCCGGGTACGCGCTCGGCGGTCTGAAGATTCCCCTGGGCACACCGTTTTTCCTGCTCCTGCTGCTGGGCCTGACCCTGCCGTTCGAGGCCGTGCTGGTGCCGCTCTATTACCAGATGCAGAGCATGGGTCTGCTCAACACGCGCATCGGGTTCATCCTGCCGATGATCGGGCTGAACATGCCGTTCGCGGTGTTCTGGATGCGCACCCACTTCCAATCCATCCCGAAAGAAATCTCCGAGTCGGCCAGCATCGACGGTGCGGGGCCGTTGAGCAACTTTCGGCACATCCAGATCCCGCTGGCGATCCCGGCGATGGCATCCCTGTCGGTGCTGCTGTTCCTGGGCACCTGGAACCAGTTCATGCTCGCGATCGTGCTGATTCAGGACCCGGACAAGCGCACCATGGCCGGGGCACTGCAGGCGTTCGTGGGGGAACACCAGACCGACGTGGTGCTGCTCAATGCCGGCGCGCTGCTGATCATGGCCCCGGTCATCGTGGTCTTCGTCATCTTCCAGCGGTTCTTCTCCAGGGCGCTCCTGGCCGGCGCAGTCAAGGGCTGACACCAGCTACGGCCACCGGACCGGCCGGCCCCGGGGCGCGGGGCCGGCCACCAGAACCCACCCGAACAAGTACGGACCTGGCCCATCGCGGGTCGGCCCACGACCCGTCATGCAGAAAGGTCGACCGTGAGCGGCATCGGAAGCGGAGGCGATGCGAACTGGTGGCGCACCGCTGTTGTCTATCAGGTCTATCCCCGCAGCTTCGCCGACTCCAACGGCGACGGCATCGGCGACATCGCAGGCGTGCGAAGCAGACTGGACTACCTGCAGGAACTTGGGGTGGACGCGATCTGGCTCAGCCCGTTCTACCCCTCCCCGCTGGCTGACGGCGGCTAGGACATCACCGACTATCGGGACGTCGACCCGCGACTGGGCACCCTTGGTGACTTCGACAGCCTGGTCCACGACGCCCACAGGCACGATATCCGGATCATCATCGACATCGTCGCCAACCACACCTCCGACCAACACCCATGGTTCCGCGCCGCGCTGGCGGCCGGCCCCGGCTCATCCGAACGGGACCGCTACATCTTCCGCGATGGCACCGGACCGGACGGAGCACATCCGCCGTCGGACTGGCGATCCCACTTCGGTGGCAGCGCCTGGGAACGGACATCCGATGGCCATTGGTATTGCCACCTGTTCGCCCGCGAGCAACCAGACCTGAACTGGGCCAACCTCGACGTCCGGCAGTACTTCCTGGACACCCTGCGGTTCTGGGCCGACCGAGGCGTCGACGGATTCCGCATTGATGTCGCCCACTCGCTGGCCAAGGATCTGTCCCACCCGCTGCGCAGCCAACCCCACCTCGACCAGCGGTTGCCGGTCGACGGGACCGACCCGCTCTACGACCGGGAAGAGGTGCACCTGATCTACCGCGACTGGCGCAAGGTCTTCGACGAATACACCCCGCCCCGGATGGCCGTCGCCGAGACCTGGCACCCCACCAGCGCACGCACCTACCTGTACGCCAGACCCGACGAACTGGGCCAGGTCTTCGACTTCTCCCTACTCAAGTCCGAATGGGACCGCGACCAGCTCCAGCGGGTCATCCAACGCTCTGTCGCCGACCACGTCGCGGCCGGCGCCGGCGGCGGACTGACCTGGGTGCTGTCCAGCCACGACGTCTGCCGGCACCCGTCCCGACTCGCCCTCCCACCCGGGATCACCCAGGACGGCTGGCTGCTCAGTAACGGAACCGACCCCACCATCGACCCTGACGTCGCCCTGCGGCGGGGACGGGCCGCGACCCTCATGATGCTGGCCCTGCCCGGCTCGGCCTACCTGTACCAGGGCGAGGAACTCGGACTGACCGAGGTCGCCGACCTGCATGCGGAGGTACTGCAGGACCCCGTATGGGAACGCACCGGCCACACCCTCAAGGGACGCGACGGCTGCCGCGTCCCGCTCCCGTGGACCAGCGTCGGAACCTCCTACGGATTCGGGAGCAACGGATCCTGGCTACCCCAACCACCCGACTTCGGCCCGCGATCCGCCCAAGCGCAGGACGGGGCCCCCGGTTCCACGCTCGAGATGTACCGGGAGGCCGTCCGCCTGCGCCGCCGGCTGCAGACCGACGACCACGACATCCAATGGCTCGACCCCGACGACCACAACCTGCTGCACTTCCGCCGATCAAACGGCTGGGAATGCCTGGTCAACTTCGGCGCCAGCCCACGGCCAATGCCCGCCCGAGAACCGCTGATCAGCAGCAGCCCCCACCCGCTGCAGGACACGCTCCCCGCCGAAACCGCAGTCTGGTTCGGTCGTCCCTGGTCCTGAATCGCAGCATGACCGAAGACGACCCGAAACGCCTCAAACTCAAGGAGTCAGCTTGTTCCGGCTACCGGACGCATGGGTGTGGGACTTCTGGCTGGCCGACGACGGCACCAATTACCACATGTTCTTCCTCTACGCTTCGCGCGCGCTCGGCGACCCGGAAGCCCGACACTTCCGCGCGTCCATCGGCCACGCCGTCTCCACTGACCTGACCAACTGGCACCGCACCCGCGACGCCCTCGTCCGAGCCGACCCACCCGCGTTCGACGACCTCGCTACCTGGACCGGCTCCACCGTGCAGCACCCCGACGGCACCTGGTTCCTGTTCTACACCGGCGCCACCCGCACAGCACTCGGCGTCGTCCAGACCATCGGCTACGCCACCTCCACCGACCTTCTCACCTGGACCAAGAACCCCGCCAACCCCGTCCTGCGCGCCGACAGCCGCCGGTATGAAACCCTCGGCACCAGCGACTGGGACGACGAAGCATTCCGCGACCCATGGGTGTTCCCCGACCCTCAGGGCGACGGCTGGCACATGCTCATCACGGCCCGGGATAACACCGGACCCAGCGACAACCGCGGCGTCATCGGGCACGCCACATCACCCGACCTGCGCACCTGGCAGCTCCAGGACCCGCTGAGCCCACCCGGACAGGGATTCGCTCAACTCGAGGTCATCCAGGTCGAACACGTCAACGGCCGACCCACCCTGGTCTTCTCCTGCCTACCCTCGGAAACCAGCGCCACCCGGCAGGCCACCGGAATCGACAGCGGCGTCTGGATCGCCACGGCACAGTCACTGCTGGGTCCCTACGACCTCGAAAACGCCGTTCCCATCACCGGCAGCAGCCTCTACAGCGGCCGAGTCATCCGCAACCGACATACCGGGAAATGGACGCTCCTGGCCTTCCAGCACGACCCCAACGACCCCACATTCGGCCAGATCTGCGGCCCGCAAGTCTTTCCGACGTCGTGACTGGAACTGACTGCAGGTCGATGAAGTCAAGCCGCGCCCTGGACTGTGTACCCGTCGATGCCAGCGAACTCAGATAGGTGCGCGTCGAACGAGCCCGGACGCCGACGGCCGACACCCGCCTGGTCGTTCCCTCCCAACTCGCTGTCCGAGGATCAAGCGGACCCGCACCGGCCAGCGGGCCTGTGCCCTGAATCGGTGGCGAGCGGGTCAGGACAGCAGCGCGCGCACGTAGTCGGCGCTGATCCGCACGTCGGCCACCGGACCCTCACCGGCCGGCTCCTCGGTCAGGATGGTGTCCTGCTCCAGCACGTACCAACCCGGGTAGTCATTCTCCCGCAACGTCTTCAGGATCGACTCCACGTCGACGTCACCGCTGCCCAGCGGGCGGTACATACCCACCTTCACCGCTTCGGTGTAGGTCAGCCGGCCGGCCCGGACCTTGCCGGCGATGGTGTCGTCGACGTCCTTGAGGTGGGTGTGCGCGATCCGCTCCGGCGCCTGCCGGGTGAGCTCGGCCGGGTCGGTGCCGCCGATCAGCAGGTGACCGGTGTCCAGGCACAGCGCGATGGTGGACCCCTCGAGCACCCGCTGGACCTCCTGCGGGTTCTCCACCATCGTGCCGACGTGCGGGTGCAGCACCGCCCGGATGCCGTGCTCGGCGGCCAGCGCAGCGATCCGGTCCATGTTGCCCAGCAACGTGCGCCAGCCCTGCTCGTCCAGCACCGGCCGGCTGTCGTAGCCGGCGAGCCCCGAATCCGCCGACAGCACCATGGTCCTGGCCTTCCCCGCCAGGAAACCCGGGATCAGCCGTTGGATGTCGGGCACCGGGTCGTGATCCGGCCGGTACATGACCACCGGCACGAAACCGCCGACGGCGGTGAGGTGATGCGCCGACAGCACGGCGGCCATCTCCTGCGGGTCGGCCGGCAGGAAGCCGTCCGGGCCGAATTCGGTGGCCGACAGACCGACCTCACGCATCTCGGCGAGGACCCGCTTCGGGGTGAGCTGGTAGCCCCAGCCGGGCACCTCACAAACCCCCCAGGAGATCGGCGCACCGGCGATCCGGTCCACACCCGAACGGCTTTCGGTGATGGTCATGCGGGATCATCCTTCTCACTCGACGGGACTGATTGCGCGTCCGGGACGACGGCTTGCGTCCGGGACGACGGCGTCGGCGGCTCAGAGCCGGACGTCGTCGATGCGGACCGGGCGATGCTCCTTGACGGACCGGGTGGCCGCCTCCGCCATCCAGGTGACGGCCAGCGCATCGTCGACGGTGCACGGCGAAACCCGCTGTCCGGCTACCACTTCGGTGAACGTGCCGAGTTCGGCGCGGAAGGCGTCGGCGAGCCGGTCCATGAAGAAGGTGGCGGGTGGGCCGGCCGGCCAGTCGACGCCGTTCTCCAGGTTCCGCAGCGGGGTGTTGTCCGCCCACCCGGCCGCGACGCTGTCGTCGACCCCGTGCACCTCCAGGCGCACGTCGTATCCGCGGGCGTTGTACCGGGTGTTGGACACCACCGCTGTGGCGCGGTCGTCGAAGGTGACCAGCGTGGTGGCGGTGGCGACATCGCCGAACTCGGCGAAGAAGTCGGCGCCGTGCGCGGTCCCGACGGCGTACATCTCGACGGGCTCGCGCCCGGTCAGCCAGCGGACCGTGTCGAAGTCGTGGACGCTGCAGTCCCGGAAGATGCCGCCGGACCCCTGGATGTACTCGCGCGGCGCGGGCGCCGGGTCCATGGTGGTGGACCGCACGGTGTGCACCCAGCCGAGCTCGCCGTTCTCCACGGCCGCCCGGGCCGCGGCGAAGGCCGGGTCGAACCGGCGCGGATACCCGATCTGCACCGGCACCGCGGAGTCGTTGACGAACCTGGCCACCGCGACGGCCTCGGCGGGGTCGGCGGACAGCGGCTTCTCGCAGAACACCGGCACCCCGGCCTCGATACCGGCCCTGATCAGCGACGTGTGCGCGTTGGTCGCGGCGGCGATCACGATGCCGTCCACCCCGGCCTTCAGCAGCGCCTCCGGGTTGTCCGCGGGCTCGGCACCGACCTTCTGGGCCACCGCGTCGATCGCGGTCGGCACCGCGTCGGTGACGACCAGCGAGTCGACCGCGGGCAGCGTGGACAGCGTCTGCGCGTGGAAGGCGCCGATCCGGCCGAGACCGATCAGTCCGATGCGCATGCGGGTTCCCTCTCCCTCGTCCGGCGTCGGTTGCAATGTCGGAACATCAGTTTGTCTTGACAAAGACCTCAGGTCAATGGCACCGAGCCATCGAAATGCCATCATCCGGTGGCTCGGGCCCTCGACGTACCCGAGCAAGTCGCGCAGGGGCACCCGAATCGACCCGGACGCCCCGACAATGATCCTCTCGAATTCGAACGAGGATCACTGCGGACACCTGCTCGCACGGCCTGCGTACGGCCGCGCAATGACGGCGTGGCGGGTCGTCCACGCCGACGCGCGGTCGCCATGTTGGAATCTGCGTCATGTTCGGTGTGGTGCAGGCGTGCCGGCGCACGCTGGACGACGAGTTGTTCACCCAGTGGCAGGCGCACCTGTGCGGGCTGTGCCTGCAGCTTCGGGACAGCCGCGGTCAACTCGCGCGCGCCCTGACCAACACCGACGCGATCGCACTGTCCGTGCTGGTGGAGGCCCAGCAGATGCAACCGGCCGGACGCCGCACCGCCGGGCCGTGTCCGCTGCGCGGGATGCGGACCGCGCGGGTTGTCCCGGCGGGTTCGGTGGCCACCCGGTTGGGCGCCGCCGCCTCGCTGACGCTTGCCGCGGCGAAGGCGCAGGACCTGCGCATGGAACGGATTCATCACCTGGGCATGCCGACGATGCGCGGACGGGCCGGCGCCGTCCTCGCCGATCCGTTGCGCCGCCGGGCGCTCGCGGACGCGCCGATGGCGCAGGCGATGCACGCGTCCGGGGCGCTGGCCGGGTTGGCCCGGCAGGGGGAGGTGGAGGCCGCCGTCCGGCCGGGCGACTCGGTGCTGTCGGTCACAAAACCGACGGCCTCGGCGACCGCGGACATCTTCGCCGCCTCCGCGTTGGTCGCCGACCGGCCGGAGAATCTCGATGCGTTGCGCGAGATGGGTTCCGCGTTCGGCACTCTCGCGCATCTGCTGGATGCTGTGACTGATCTGGCGGACGACCGGAGGAGCGGTTCGTTCAACCCGATCACCGCGACCGGCACTCCCGTGACCCAGGTCCGCGCCGAATGCGTCCGACTGGTCCGGCGGATCCGGTCCGCCTTCGACCGGCTGGCTCTGACTGACGGCCGGCTGGCCAGGGCGCTGCTGGTCGACGGTACCCACGCCGCCGTGCACCGGGCCTTCGATGCTGCGGACCCGGGTGCACCGGGGCCGACGAGCCCGCCCGATGGCGCGCCGACCGGTCCGGCCTGGCCGGGCGCGCCTGGTCCCGGCGGGCTGCCGGACAAACCACCACCGGAGCCGCCGAAGCCACCGTTCTGGTCGAACCTGCTGCCCTGGATCGGCGTGTACTGCACCGGTTACGCCTGCTGCGCGTCGCACGAGAACCCGTGCACCGGACGCCAACACCAACCCGGTTGCCAGAACGCCGACTGCGGCAACTGTTTCGACTGTGGAGATTGCAGCGACTGCGGTGACGGTTGCTGCTGCGACTGCGACTGCAACTGCTGACCGGCGGGCACCGCGGCCGACGGCGGCCGACCCGGGCGCCCCCCGGTCCGCTGCCGATGCCGACGTCAGGCCGAACCAACCGCTCCCGCCGGCGCCCCGGCCGCCGCGGGCGCAGCTGCGAGCATGCGGCCGACGACATCGACCACATCGCCCATCGCTCGGCTGGTCTGCTCGCCGGTGCGCAGATCGCGCACCACCACACTGCCCTGTTCGATCTCGCGGTCACCCAACACAAGCGCGATCACCGCACCGGACCCGTCAGCCGCCCGCATCGCGCTCTTCAGAGCCCTGCCACCGTAGGACATGTCGACCCGGAAGCCGGCCCGGCGCAGCTCACCGGAAAGGGCCGCCAGCCGCAGCGATGCCGCCGAACCGATGGGTACACCGTAGATCTCACACCGGTCGGGGCTGCCGACGGTGATTCCCTCGGCCTGTGCGGCCAGCAGCGTGCGGTCCACGCCGAGCCCGAAACCGATGCCGGACAACGATTGTCCGCCCAGTTCGGCCATCAGCCCGTCGTACCGGCCGCCGCCACCCATACCGGACTGCGCGCCCAGCAGCGGGTGCACGAACTCGAACGTGGTGCGGGTGTAGTAGTCCAACCCGCGCACCATCCGCGGGTTCAGCCGGTACGGCACGGCCAGCGCGTCCAGCACCTGGCGGACCTGCTCGAAGTGCGCACGGCAGGCGTCGCACAACTGGTCGAGCATCAGCGGGGCGTCGGCGAGCAGCTCCTGCATGTGCGGGCGCTTGTCGTCCAGCACGCGCAGCGGATTCAGCCTGGACCGGTCCCGGGTTTCTTCATCCAGGTCCAGCCCGTCCAGGAAGGCGGTGAGCCGTTCCCGATACACCGGTCGGCAGGTGGCGTCGCCGAGCGAGGTCAGGTCGAGCCGGAATCCGGACAGGCCGACGTCCCGGAAACCCTCGTCGGCGACCGCGATGACCTCGGCGTCCAGCGCCGGGTCGTCGCCGCCGATCGCCTCGATGCCCACCTGCTGCAACTGCCGGTACCGGCCGGCCTGCGGCCGCTCGTACCGGAAGAAGGGCCCGGAGTAGACGAGCTTGATCGGCAGCTGTCCGCGGTCCAGGCTGTGCTCGATGACCGACCGGATGACGCCGGCGGTGCCCTCCGGACGCAGGGTCACCGACCGGCCACCCCGGTCGGCGAAGGTGTACATCTCCTTGGACACCACGTCGGTGGACTCCCCCACCCCGCGGGCGAACAGCGCGGTGTCCTCGAACACCGGCAGCTCGATCGGCCCGTATCCGGCCCGGTCGGCGGCCGTCAGCAACAGCCGCTTGACCGCCTCGAACGACCGGGACACCGGCGGGTAGTACTCCGGGATGCCCTTGGGCGCGACGAAGTCAGGCATCTGCGTCCCCCGGGTCGGCGAGGGCGCGGGCGAGGGCCTGCTCGGTGAGGAAGGGGTTCGACCGCTGCTGCTCGCCGATGGTGCTGGCCGGGCCGTGACCGGCGAGCACCACCGTGTCGTCGGGCCGGCTGAGCATCCGGTCCCGGATGGAGGTCAGCTCCTGGGCGAAGCTGCCACCGGCCAGGTCGGTGCGGCCGATCGAGCCGGCGAACAGGGTGTCCCCGGTGAGCAGGATCTCTGGCCGGTCGGCATCCCGGTCCAGCCGATAGGCAACCGACCCCGGGGTGTGGCCCGGCACGTGGTCGACGGTCAGCGGTAGGTCGGCCAACCCCGGTCGCAGGCCGTCGGACAGCGGAAGGACGGTCGGGGGGCGCAGACCGGCCATCGACACACCATCCAGCGCGGTCCGCAGTTCCTCGGACAGGGCGGCCAGCGGATCGTCGAGCATGTACTCGTCTCCCGGGTGGATGTAGGCAGGGATGTCGAAGAGCCGGCAGAGCTCACCGATCCCGGCGGTGTGGTCCAGGTGCCCATGGGTGACCATGGCCGCCACCGGCCTGAGCCGGTGTTCGGCGAGCAGTTTCTGCAGACCCGGCACGCAGCCCTCCCCCGGGTCGATCACCACGCAGTCGGCGCCCGCCTCGGCGGCCAGCACGTAGCAGTTGGCCTGGAACGATCCGGCCGGAAATCCCGCGATCAACACCAGACAACCCTATCGACGGACCGGAAGTGGATTTGCGCCCCGGGCAGCGGTCGGGCGGTTCGGCCGGTGTGGCGCACAGCGCGTTCACATCGGTTCCACCGGGGTCGGCGCCCACCCTCACCTAGACTGCCGGTCCGGGTGGTCCACTTCTTGCCGACCACCCGAGCGGATGCGGAAGGACCAGGCGTGCCCACCAATCAGCAGCGTCGCGACGCGGCCAAGCGCAAGCTCGAGCGTCAGCTCGCCCGGCGCGAGGCGGCCGAGCGGGCACGCAAGCAACGGATGGTCATCATCGGCGTGGTCGCGGCCGTCGTCATCGTCGCCGGCGGCGTGTGGTTGTTCGTCGCGCAGAAGTCGGCGAACACCGCCTCCGGCGCCTCGTCGAGCAGCGCGCCGACGTCGTCGACCGAGCCGGCCACGCCGTGCTCGTATCCGGCCTCGGGTACCGCCGCCAAGCAGGTCTCTCCTCCGGAGAACACGTCGCCGCTGAACTCCGGCACCATCGACGTCACGATGGTGCTGAACGGCAAGGACGTGCCGATGACGCTGAACCGGGCCACCGCACCGTGCGGCGTCAATGCCTTCCTGTCCCTGTCGTCGCAGGGTTTCTACAACGACACGAACTGCTTCCGGCTGACCAAGAGCGACCGGCTGAACATCCTGCAGTGCGGCGACCCGACCGGGCAGGGCAACGGCGGACCCGGCTTCTCGTTCGCCAGCGAGACGACCGGCTCCGAGACCTACCCGG
>Ga0164309_10001368_pt1 | contig 12015 bp, 11 predicted proteins | sample Whisoiple_247_MG_FD_109984 | JGI IMG/M metagenome (GOLD analysis project Ga0164309, IMG submission 109984) | Soil microbial communities amended with fresh organic matter from upstate New York, USA - Whitman soil sample_247_MG | ecosystem: Environmental > Terrestrial > Soil > Unclassified >... | reverse complement strand
GCCCCCGGCCGGCCCGGTCTCCGGGTCCCTGTTCGGGAACCCGACGTCGATCAACCCGATCCACGTCACCAGCGAGTACGGCATGCGGCTGCACCCGATCCTCGGGTACTACCGGCTGCACGCCGGCATCGACCTGCGCACCTACTGCGGCACCCCGATCTACGCGGCCCGCGAGGGGACCGTGCAGTGGGCGCGCTGGCGCAACGGGTTCGGCAACCAGGTGATGGTCGACCACGGCCTGTACAACGGCAGCTCGCTGATGACGTCGTACAACCACATGACGAGCTTCGTGGTCGGCGGCGGCCAGCACGTGTCCCAGGGCCAGCTGCTCGGCTACTCGGGCAACACCGGGACGTCGGCCGCCTGCCACCTGCACTTCGAGGTGTACGTCAACGGCGCCACGGTGAACCCGCGGCCGCTGCTCGGCCTGTAGCGGAATCCGGGCGACGCGCGGGGCGGGGCCGGTTAGGCTGCTGCGTCGCCCCCCGGTCCCGTCGGGGCACCCGCACGACCCCCGTGCACGACCGCAGGAGGAGAGTCATGGCCAAGCAGAGCGGTCGGTCGCTCGTCGCGTCCAACCGCAAGGCGCGCCACGACTACCTCATCGAGGACGTGTTCGAGGCCGGCGTCGTGCTGAGCGGCACCGAGGTCAAGGCGCTGCGCGCCGGCCGCGCGTCGCTGGTCGACGGCTGGTGCTCGGTCGACGGCGGCGAGGCCTGGCTCGAGGGCGTGCACATCCCCGAGTACTCGCAGGGGACCTGGACCAACCACGCGCCGCGGCGCAAGCGCAAGCTGCTGCTGCACCGCGAGGAGATCGACCGGCTCGAGGCGAAGACCCGCGAGAAGGGCCAGACGATCATCCCGCTGTCCCTGTACTTCCTCGACGGCCGGGCGAAGGTCGAGATCGCCCTGGCGCGAGGCAAGCGCGAGTACGACAAGCGCCAGGCACTCCGCGAGCGGCAGGACAACCTCGAGGCGGTCCGCGCCATGCGGGAGAAGCGCGACCGCTGACCCGCGGCGCACCGCGCCGTCTCGCCGAGTCTCCGTCTCTGGACTGTGCGCGCGCGGGTGCGGGAGACGAGAGACGGAGACTCGGCGAGCAGGCCCCTACGCGAGCGACGCGCGCAGGGCGCCCGGGTCGGTCGTCGGGCGGTCGCAGACGAAGCCGCGGCACACGTACGCCGCCGCGCGACCGCCCACCAGCGGGCGGTCGCGGAGCAGGCCCACCGCCGCCGGGCCGTCGGCCACCTCGTCGGGGTCGCCCTGCGCCAGCACCAGGCCCGGCGCGGGGGAGCGCACCGCCGCCCGGACCAGCGCCACCCGGCCGGGGTCGTCCGCGCGGCCGAGCACGGCCACCTCGCGCGGCCCGTCGAGCACGGCCTCCGCGGTCGCCAGCGCCCAGGCCACCGCGCGGGGGTGCTGGTGCGCGATCGACAGCGGCCCGGCGAGGGCCAGCTCGGCCGCCCGCCGGTCCGTCGCCGAGCCGGTGAGCGCCGCGCGGGCGAGCAGGGCGCCGGCCGCGGCGGACTGCCCCGCGGCGGACGGCCCGTCCGCGACGTCCGGGCGGGTCGCGAGCCGGGCCACCACCGGGTCGGTCTGGTCGTCGGCGGTGTCGCGGAACCCGTGCCCCGGCGCGCGGAACCGCGCGAGCACCGTGTCCAGCAGGGCCGAGGCCCGGGCGGCCCAGTGCGGGTCCCCGGTCACGCCGCCGAGCACACCGAACCCCTCGGCCACCGCGGCGTAGTCGGCCAGCACCCCGGGCGCCGTCCCCACCGCGCCGTCCCGGGACGTGCGGGCGAGCCGCAGCAGCCCGTCGCCGCCCTCCAGCGTGTGCACGGTGTCGAGCAGCCGCGCCGCGTCCTGCGCCGCCGCGACCCACTCGCGGCGCTCCAGGGCGGCGCCCGCCTCGGCGAGCGCCGCGACCGCGAGCCCGTTCCACGCCGCGACCACCTTGTCGTCCCGCGCCGGCTGCGGCCGGGCGGACCGCGCCCGCAGCAGCGCCCGCCGCACGCGCGCGAACCGCACCTCGTCCTCGGGCGCCGGGTCGGCACGCAGCTGCAGCACGGAGGTCCCCGCCTCGAACGTGCCGGCCTCCGTGACGCCGAACAGCTCCGCCGCCCACGCCCCGTCCGCCGTGCCGAGCGCCTCGTCCAGCGTGGCCCGGGTCCAGACGTAGGTCGCGCCCTCGACGCCGTCGGTGTCCGCGTCCAGCGACGAGGCGAACGCGCCCTCCGGCGTCCGCAGGTCCCGCAGCAGCCAGTCCGCGGTGCCCTCGACCACGTGCCGCGCGAGGTCCGACCCGGTGCTGCGCCACCAGTGCACGCCGATCCGCAGCAGCATGGCGTTGTCCTCGAGCATCTTCTCGAAGTGCGGCACCGTCCAGGTCGCGTCCACCGCGTACCGGGCGAACCCGCCGCCCACCTGGTCCGCCATCCCGCCGCGCGCCATCGCCTCCAGGGTGCCGGTCGCCATCGCCAGGGCGCGCTCGTCGCCGGTGCGCGCGTGCCGCCGGAGCAGCCACTCGAGCGCGGTCGACGGCGGGAACTTCGGGGCGCCGCCGAACCCGCCGTGCTCGGCGTCGTACGACGCGGCGAGCGCCGCCACCGCGAGGTCGGAGACCCGGGCGACGGCGTCGAGGTCGAGCGCGGCGCCGTCGTCGGCCTCGTCGCCGGCCTCGCTCTCCGCCGGGGCCGCCCCGTCCGCCGTGCGATCGCCCGCGGCCGCCCCGCCCCCCGCGGCCCGGCCGCCCAGGTGCGCGAGCAGCTCCGCCGCCCCGCCCCGGACCTCGTCCCGTCGCTCCCGCCACGCGCGGGACAGCGCCTCCAGCACCTGCCCGAACGCCGGCCGGCCGGCCACGGGGACCGGCGGGAAGTACGTGCCGCAGAAGAACGGGTCGCCCTCCGGCGTCGCGAACACCGTCATCGGCCACCCGCCCTGACCGGTCATCGCCTGGGTCGCCGCCATGTACGCCGCGTCGAGGTCGGGGCGCTCCTCGCGGTCGACCTTCACGTTGACGAACCGGCTGTTCATCACCGCGGCGACCCCCTCGTCCTCGAAGGACTCGTGGGCCATCACGTGGCACCAGTGGCACGCGGCGTAGCCGATCGACACGAGCAGCGGGACGTCCCGGCGGCGGGCCTCGGCGAACGCCTCCTCACCCCACTCGTACCAGTCCACCGGGTTGCCGGCGTGCTGCCGCAGGTACGGGCTGGTGCTGCGGGCGAGGCGGTTCGGCATGCCTCCCACTCTCGCCCGGAGCCGCGGGCCCCGCGACCCCGGGCGGGTGCCCCGGTGGCCCCGGGCCGCGGAGTCCGCCAGAGTACGGATCCCGCCCGCCCGACCCGAGGAGCCCCGTCCGTGCTGCCCACGCCCCCTGCCACCCCGACGGACGGCCCCGCGGAGGGCCTCGACGACGGCGGCCGCCACCCGGGCCGGCTCCTCGCCCGGACGGTCGGCGGGGCGCGTCCCCGGGGGCTCGACCCCGCGGCGGGGGTCGTCGTCACCGACGTGGGCCGCCCGGACGACCCGGCGGTGGTGCTGGTGCACGGCATCGGGGTCTCCGAGCGGTACTACCGCGGGCTGACCCGCGAGCTCGCCACCGACCGGCGGGTGCTGGTCCCGGACCTGCCGGGCTTCGGCCGCAGCCCGCGCCCGGCGCGCGTCCCGGCGGTCGGCGACCTCGCGGACGTGGTGCTCGCGGTGCTCCGGCACCGGGGGATCGGGCGGGCGACGCTCGTCGGCCACTCGATGGGCGCCCAGGTGGTCGCGGAGGCGATGCTGCGGGCGCCCGACGTGGTGGAGCGGGTGGTGCTGATCGGGGCCGTCGTGGACCCGGCGGCCCCGTCGGTGCTGCGCCAGGCCGCCCGGCTGGCGCAGGACGGGCTGCACGAGCCGCTCCGGGTCAACGCCGTGGTCGCCAGCGACTACCTGCGCACCGGGCCGTCCTGGTACTCCGCCGTCCTGCCGCACATGTTCGCCTACGACACCGCCGACGCCGTCTCCCGGCTGCCGGGGCCCGCGCTGGTGGTGCGCGGCGAGCGCGACCCCGTGTCGTCGCGCGCGTGGGCGCGCCGCCTGGGCTCGCTCGCGCCCCGGGCGGAGGTCCGGGAGGTGCCCCGCGCCGGCCACGTCGCGATGGCGAGCCACGCGCCGCTGCTCGCCCGCTGGGTGCGGGAGGACCCGTGCTGACCGCGGGCGAGGCCGCCCGGCGCGCCGTCTGGTGGGGGCAGGACTACGCCTACGCCGGCTGGCGGCAGGCGCGCGGGCTGCTGTCCCGGACGTCGCCGGAGTCGTACACCCGCCCCGGGGCCGCCCGCCGCCCGCCGGTGCTGCTGCTGCCCGGCGTGTGGGAGACCTGGCGGTTCCTGGAGCCGCTGGCGCGCGGGCTGTTCGCGCGGGGCCACCCGGTGCACGTGGTCGCGCCGTTCGGGCTGAACCGGGGGAGCGTCCCGGACATGGCCGACCTGGCCGCGGCCCAGCTGCTCGACGCCGACCTGCGCGGGGTGGTGGTCGTCGCGCACTCCAAGGGCGGGCTGATCGGCAAGAGCGTCATGGGCCGCACCGACGTCGGCGACCGCGTGCTCGGCATGGTGGCGATCAACACGCCGTTCTCCGGGTCGCCGTACGCCCGGCTGCTGCCCCTGCGGTCCATCCGGACCTTCCTGCCCGACGACGAGGTGCTCACGGCGCTCGCGGCGCAGCGGGCCGACCACGGGCGCATCGTGTCCGTGGCGACCAGCTTCGACCCGCACATCCCGACGGGGAGCGAGCTGCCCGGGGCCCGGAACGTGCGGCTGGCGACGCCCGGGCACTTCCGCTCGCTCACCGACCCGCGGCTGCTCCCGCTCCTGGAGGAGGAGCTGGCGCGGCTCGCCGCCGCCGGCCCCGCCTGACCCGCGGGTCAGTCGTCCAGCACCCGGCTGGTCGGCACCGTCGGCTTGTCCACGCCCCGGGTGCGCAGCGCGCCCCGGCCGACCACCTGCTGCCAGGTCGCCGTCCGCTCGGACCGCCCGCGGCCGATGAAGCTCACCGCCCAGTGCAGCAGCGTCGTGATCCGGTTCTTGAAGCCCACCAGGTAGAACAGGTGGACGCCGAGCCAGAGCAGCCACGCGCCGAACCCGGCGGTCTTGACCGGCCCGATCTTGGCGACCGCCTGGAACCGGGACACCGTCGCCAGCGACCCCTTGTCCTGGTAGCGGAACGGCCCGGCGCTGGGCTCGCCCCGGACCTGCCGGGCGATCTCCTGCGCGGCGTACCGGCCGGTCTGCATGGCGGCGGGCGCGACCCCGGGGACGCCCGGGCGCAGCGCCATGTCGCCGACGACGAACACCTCCGGGTGCCCGGGCAGCGAGCCGTTCGGCTCCACCCGGACGCGCCCCGCGCGGTCCACCTCGGCGCCCGTCTTCTCGCCGAGCTGCCTGCCGAGCGGCGACGCCTGCACGCCCGCGGCCCAGACCTTGGTCTGCGACTCGATGGTCGTGCGGTTCCCGTCGCCGTCCTCGACGGTGACCGAGTCCGCGTCGACGTCGACCACCTTGTGCCCCATCAGCAGCTCGACGCCCAGGCCCTCGAGCACCCGGGCGGCGGCGTCCTGCAGGTCCTCCGGGTTGCCGGGCAGCACCTTCGGTACCGGGTCGACGAGCAGGATGCGCGCCTGGGTCGGGTCGAGGCTGCGGAACGACCCGCGCAGCGACCGGTGCGCCAGCTCGGCCAGCTGCCCGGCCATCTCGACGCCGGTCGGGCCGGCGCCCACGACGACGAACGTCGTCAGCCGCGCGCGCTCGGCGGGGTCGGTGGCGAGCTCCGCCAGCTCGAACGCCCCGAACACGCGGCCGCGGATCTCCAGCGCGTCGTCGATGCTCTTCAGCCCCGGGGCGAAGTCGGCGAACTGGTCGTTGCCGAAGTACGACTGGCCCGACCCGGCCGCGACCACGAGGCTGTCGTACCGCGTGCGGGTCTCGCCGAGCGGCGACGCCGAGACGACCTCGCGCTTCTCCAGGTCGATGTCCGTGACCACGCCCAGCAGCGCGCGGGCGTTCCGCTGGTGCCGGAGCACGTCGCGGGTGGCGGGGGAGATCTCGCCGACCGACAGCACGCCGGTCGCGACCTGGTAGAGCAGCGGCTGGAACAGGTGCGTCCCGGTGCCGTCGATCACCGTGACCCGCACCGGCGCGTCGGCGAGCGCCTTCGTGGCGAACAGGCCGCCGAAGCCGGACCCGATCACGACGACGTCGTGCGGCTTGCCGGGCGTGCGCGAGGGGACGGAGGCGCTCATCGGGGGTCCTTCCGCGGTCGGTGTCCAGGACCCGTCCGACCCTACGAGCGCGCCGCGCGGTGCGCGCGCCGAGGGCCGGGCCCCGGGCGGCGGGTCAGGCCGGGGGCGCCAGGATCTCCGACAGCCGGAAGCCCACCGGCTCCTCGAGCTGCGCGTAGGTGCAGGTCGCGGGGTCGCGGTCCGGGCGCCACCGCTTGAACTGCGCGGTGTGCCGGAACCGGTCGCCCTCCATGTGGTCGTAGCCGACCTCGACCACCAGCTCCGGGCGCAGCGGGACGAACGACAGGTCCTTGCTCGCGTTCCACCGGCTGACCGCGCCCGGCATCCGCTTCCCCTCGTGCGCCGACTGGTCGGCCCAGTCGCCCCACGGGTGCTGCGACAGGTCGTCGGCCCGCAGCGGTGCCAGCTCCTCGACCAGCGACCTGCGCCGGGCCATCGGGAACGACGCCGCGACGCCGACGTGCTGCAGCCGGCCGTCGTCGGTCCACAGCCCCAGCAGCAGCGAGCCGAGCACGTCGCCGGACTTGTGCCAGCGGAACCCGGCGACCACGCAGTCCGCGGTGCGGGCGTGCTTGACCTTGGACATCGTGCGCTTGTCGGGCTGGTAGGTGCCGTCGAGCGGCTTCGCGACGACGCCGTCCAGGCCCGCGCCCTCGAACTGCGTGAACCACTGCTGCGCCACGGCGAGGTCGCCGGTCGCCGGGGTGACGTGCACGCGGGGCTCGTCGCCGGTGATCGAGGCCCCGAGGGCGTCGACGAGCCGGGCGCGCCGGTCGCCGAACGGCGTGCTCATCAGGTCGTCGTCGCCGAGCGCCAGCACGTCGAACGCGACGAACGACGCGGGCGTCTGGCCGGCGAGCAGCCGGACCCGGCTCTCCGCGGGGTGGATCCGCTGCTGGAGGGCGTCGAAGTCGAGCCGGTCGCCGGAGACGATCACGATCTCGCCGTCGAGCACGCACCGCTCCGGGGTGGACGCCCTGATCGACTCGACCAGCTCCGGGAAGTACCGGGTCATCGGCTTCTCGTTCCGGCTGCCGAGCACCACCTCGTCCCCGTCCCGGAACACGATCGTGCGGAACCCGTCCCACTTGGGCTCGGTGTGGCCGAGGTCGGGGATCTCCGGCACGGCTCTGGCCAGCATCGGGGACACGGGCGGCATCACGGGCAGGTCCATGGCGCCCATCCTGCTCGGCGCGCGCGGGCGCGGCCAGGGGTGGGGCGGCGACGGGGCGGCGGGACCGTGGTGGTCAGGCGCCGTCCGGGCGCTCCGGGGAGCGCACCGGCTGCTCGGTGCCGGGCACCGGCAGCCCCGGCGCGCCCTGCGCGGCCGGGTCGAACCCGAACGTCCGCACCTCCCGCCCGCCGTCCGGACCGATCCGGACCGTCGACACGCTCGCGTTGGCCAGCGGGTCCATCGGCACCGTCCCGGCCATGGCGAGGTAGGCCAGCAGGGTCACGCCGTGGCTGACCACCAGCACGTCGCCGCCGCCGGCGTGCGCGCGCTCGATCCGTCCGAACGCGTCCGCGACGCGCTCCAGGTAGGCGGTCGTGCGCTCCGCGCCGGGGAAGCCGGGGTAGGTGCCGGTGAGGATGCCGCCGAACAGCTCGGCCGGGTCGCCGAGCGCCAGCAGCTCCGCCTCGGGCCGGGCCTCCAGGTCGCCGAAGTGCATCTCCCGCAGGCCGGGGTCGGTGGCGAGCGCGACCCCGGGGTGCGGGGCGAGCAGCTCGCGCGCCGTCGCGACGGTGCGGCCGGCGGGGCTGGAGTACGCGGCGGCGAACGTGCGGTCCGCCAGCACCCGCGCGGTGGCGCGCACCCCGGCCAGGCCGGCCTCCGTCAGCGGCGAGTCGCACCAGCCCTGCAGCAGCCGGGCGGTGTTGAACTCCGTGCGGCCGTGCCGCACCAGGTAGAGCGTGGTGGTGCCGTCGGGGGCGGGCCCGTCGTCGAGGACGCTCGTCGGGCCGTGCTCCGCGTCGGCGGAGGTCGCGAGGAAGGGCATGCCCGCGATCCTAGGCACGGCCCCGGCGCCCGTGGTCGGGTCGCGCCGGGGCCGTGCGGGCGGCTACGCCCGCCGGCGCAGCGCCCAGGTCGCGCCCGCCACCGACGCCGCGCACCAGGCCAGCAGCACGACGAGCGAGCGGGCTGGCATCGAGAACGCGTCGCTCGCCAGCCCGGAGCGGACCAGCTGGGCCATCGGCTCGAACGGGAACCACTCGTGCGCCGTCTGGAGCCACGCGGGCATCCGGTCGGCCGGGTAGCTCACCGGCGTGAAGAGCAGGACCACGAACACCAGCACCTGGGTCATCAGCATCGCCAGGGTGGGCTTGAGCAGCGACGCCATCCCGTAGCCCACCGCCGCCGCCGTGAGCGACACCAGCAGCGTCGCGGGGACCAGCCACGGCGCCGGCGACAGGTCGACGTCGAACCGCAGCACCCCGGTGACGATGCCGAGCACCATGCCGGGCAGCGCGATCAGCGTCCAGACGAGCAGGTCGCTGACCAGGAACGAGCCGCGGGGCACCGGCAGGGTGCGCATCCAGTCGAGGCTGCCCTCCGTCCGGGACTGGGACAGCATCTGCGGCGTCATCACCAGGCCGACCATGACCAGCGTGATCGTCGGGGCGCCGGTCGCCAGGTAGAGGGCCTGGTCCGGCGGCGGGTCGCCGATGACGAGCCCGAAGCCCAGGATCGTCGCGATCGCCAGGAACACCTGGACCAGGACGAGGAGCGGCAGCATCGTCGCCTGCCGGCGGAACTGCCACTGGGTGAGCAGGAGCGTCTGCTGGACGGTGGTCACGCCGCCACCTCCGCACCCGCGGCCCGGCCCGCGTGCTGCTCGTGGCCGACGAGGTCCACGTACACGTCCTCCAGCGACGCCGGCGTCAGCGCGTACCGCTCCAGCCGGTGCGCCGCGACCTCGTCCTGCGCCCAGCGCACGACCTCCGCGGCGTCGGCGGCGCGGACGGTGCCGACCTCCCGGCCGCGCGCGCTCGCCACCTCCCGCACCGCGGGGTGCCAGCGCCAGCCGGCGTCGACGGCGCCGGGGGAGAGGTCCGCCTCGACGGTCAGCGTGCCCTGCAGGTGCGCCGTGAGGCCCGCGGGGGTGTCGTCCGCCAGCACCCGGCCGCGGTCCAGCACGACGAGCCGGTCCACGACCCGCTCGGCCTCCCGGACGTTGTGCGTCACCAGCAGCACCGCGCGGCCCTCGTCGGCGAGCGCGCGGATCCGGCCCCAGAGCAGCCGGCGGCGGACGGGGTCGACGTCGTTGGTCGGCTCGTCCAGGACGACGAGCCGGCCCGGGGTGACGACCGTCATCGCGAAGGCGGTGAGCCGCGCGATGCCGCCCGACACCTTCTCCGCGGGGGTGTCGGCCCACGGGCGCAGGTCGAGGGCGTCGAGCAGCTCGTCGGTCCGCGCCCGCACCGCCGCGCGGTCGGCGCCGCGGATGCGCCCCACCAGCTCGATCGCCCGGCGCGGCGTGAGGCCCGTGATCGGGACGTTCGCCTGCGCCTGGATGCAGGTGCGCCGCCGGGCCTCGGCGGGCTGCGCCACCGCGTCGACGCCGTCCAGGTGGATCGTGCCCTCGTCCGGGCGGACGAGCCCGACGACCTGGTTGACCAGCGTGGTCTTGCCGGCCCCGTTGTGGCCGAGCAGGCCGACGACCTGACCCGCCGCCACGTCCAGGTCGATCCCGTCGTTGGCCTGCACGCCGCTGCGCCCCCGGTACCGCTTCCGCAGCCCGCGGACGGTCAGCACACCTGCTGCGTCCATCTCCGCACTCCCTCGCTCGTCGCTCCGTCGGCTCGCATACCGACCGGTACGTGACGGAACGTAGCAGGATGTGATCTCGGATACCAGAGGGTATCTGTGAGGCGCTGGAAGCGTCGTCGCAGGTGGCAGCAGTGTCTCGAGGCTCGCGATGGTTCGGGATACCGGTCGGTACGCGGGGCGGTCTACGATGGCGGCATGGCACGCAGGCAGGACGACCAGGTCCCCGACGGGAACGCAGCGGACGACTCGATCGGGGCTGCGACCCGTGCGCTCGCCGACGCCACCGCCGCGCTGACCCGGCTCATCGGCAGGCAGGTGCAGTCCGTCGTCCCCGAGGTGTCCGACGCCGTCGCCGCGAGCCTGCGCGAGGCGTCCCGCGGGCTGGCCGACGCGTCGGAGAACGTCGGGCGCCGCGGCGGGAGCGGGCGGGCCGAGGAGCGCCGCGCCGAGCGCGCCGGCCGCACGCGCACCGAGCTGCTGGACGCCGCCGCGCGCGCCTTCGCCCGGCAGGGCTACGAGGGGGCGTCCCTCGGGGACATCGCCGCCGACGCCGGGTACACCAAGGGCGCCGTGTACGCGCACTTCGGCTCGAAGCACGAGCTGTTCCTCGAGGTCGCCCGCCGGCAGATCGCCGCCGCCACCGCCCAGCCCGGCCTGCCCCCGCTGGCGGACGAGGGGTTGGAGCCGTGGGTGTCGGCGGCGCTGCACACCATGGTCGACGAGACCGACCTGCTGCTGTCGCTCGAGATCCTGTCCTTCGCCGTCCGGCACCCCGAGGCGCGGGCCGAGCTCGGCGCGTTCTACGAGGAGGGCTTCGCCGAGCTCGCCGGTCAGGTCGGGCGCGAGCGGCACCCCGCCGCCCCCGAGCCGGACGAGGCCGACTGGGACACGGCGCTCGCGGTCGTCAGCGTCTCGAACATCGCGCTGCTCCTCGGCGCCGTGACGGGCTCGCCGCACGCGTCGCCGGAGGCGGGCTCGCGGGTGATCGCGCGGTTGCTCCGGGGCTGACCGCGGGCGTCGTCAGGCGGTCTCGCGCCGCGCGCGGTGCGACAGCCGCCAGGGGAGCGCGACCCACACGACGGCCAGCCCGGTCAGAGTCACCGCGCCGGCGACGATCCCGGCCGTCCGCCCGACCACCACGTCGAACAGCAGCAGGGCCGAGCCGCCGAGGACCAGCGCCAGCGCGGCGAGCCCCGTCTGCGCCATCCGGTCCGCCGAGTCGACCAGCTCGCGCTTCAGGTGCCGGCGGAACAGGATCCGGTGCAGCGACACCGGCGCGACGATGAACGCCGTCGCCGTCAGCGCCAGCACGACCAGCACCAGGTAGACGGTCTTCTGGTACTCGTCCAGGTCGAGGAACCGCTGCTGGAACGGGACCGTCAGCAGGAAGCCGGTCAGGATCTGGACCCCGGTCTGGGCGACGCGCAGCTCCTGGAGGAGCTCGTTCCAGTTCCGGTCCATCCGCTCCGTGGCGGTCTCGCTGCGGCCGTCGCGGGGATCGGCGTCGAGGTCCTCGGGGCGGGTGCTCTCGGAGTCGTGCTGCGGCATGGGCGGTCCTTCGCGCGGTGCGCGCCGCCCGGGTCCTCGGCGGCGTCTGCGCCGATGGTGCCCCGGTCGATCGCAGGACGCAGGTCGAGCGGGCAGTCCCACGGGAATCACGGTGCGAGCCGCGGCGTTGCACCCGTATGCTGGACCTGCTGCGGCCGGCAGCCGATGGCCCGCGAGGGCGATCGGACGAGGGTCGCGGCGATTGACAACTCCACATGGGGGTGATCGGTTTCGACGGTGATCGTCGAGCCAGGAGAAGCGGGCCGAGGACACACGGTTATCTCGCTAACGATCCGTGTAAACCCATAGGTGCCGATAACAAGCGCACCGACTTCGCCCTCGCCGCCTGAGCGAGCCTCGAAGTCCGTCAGCCTGAGCTAGCTTCCGACTCAGTTCCTGGCGTCATCTAGGGAGCCACTGCTCG
>Ga0164309_10001366_pt1 | contig 12023 bp, 3 predicted proteins | sample Whisoiple_247_MG_FD_109984 | JGI IMG/M metagenome (GOLD analysis project Ga0164309, IMG submission 109984) | Soil microbial communities amended with fresh organic matter from upstate New York, USA - Whitman soil sample_247_MG | ecosystem: Environmental > Terrestrial > Soil > Unclassified >... | reverse complement strand
CTCGCGCTCGCGGTTGCGCCGCCGTCGCGATAGGTCGATCGTGTACTCGATGTTTCGCGGGAGGGAACTCGAAATGGATAGTCTAAATCGAAGCGCGCTATTGCTCGCTGGCGTGCTGCTCTGTGCGAGTTGCGGAACGAGCGACAATGCGTCTCACGAGGCACTTGCCCAACGCACGGCGCCCGTGGTCGAGCTACCGCGAATCTCACCGGACTTTGGCCTCGATCAGGACGCCGTACCTCAGGCCAGCGCGAACACGGTGCTATTCAGCGTCACCGCGAGCAACGAACAGGGTTACGTGCTCGCTTACCCAGGTCCCTCTGCCTACGCACCAGAAGACTGGTCACGGCGCTCCAGGTTTGGCGCGGTAGTGGCGCCCAGCTTCGACGCGAACACCCCAGCCCTCACCCTGCTACAGTGGAACGCAGCGAGCGGCGCAGCGGTGCAACTCGCCAACTTGCCAGAGCCGGCCACCGATGAATGGTTTCGCGGCGCGCGAGTGCTGGATGTCGGCAACGGCTGGCTCGTCGTTTACGAGCTTCTCAACACTGGGGTCGGTTCGTTCACGCGCTATGTCGTGCGTGTTGGTCGAGACGGTAGCCTGAGTGCGCCGACTACGTTGCCTGGCACGTGTAGAGACGGCCTCTCCGGCTTTGCGCGCGCCTCCGCCACGGCACTGTTCACCGATATTTGCGGCAATGCTGTGCTGCTCAACTTCTCGGGGCAGATTCTCAGCGCGATGACGATCGTGAGCCCGGATCCGCAATCGATATGCCCGTCGAATGCCTCGCCGCGAAACGGAACTGTCGCGTTCAACGGCATCGACTTTTTCACGATCTATACTTGTTCTGGACAGAAATGGATGACTGGATTTCCGATCTCCCCAACTGGGGACGTCGGACCGTCTGTCACCGTCGCGGGAGTCTCCTTTCCGAATAAGAGTCAGACGCCGCTCAGTCTCGCCGGCAATGGTAGCGGTGGTTTGCTTGCGGTCGTCGCGCGCGGACAGAGCTCTGGTCCCAATACGGCTGCCACCTATGTGAAGATCACCGAAACAGTCGGGCACATTTTCTCGGTTGGCCAACCGGTGGTTCTGCCCGGGGAGTCAATCACCACCGACGGCAACCCCAGCGATCGCGGGGCGACCGCCGTGCCTCTAGGCAACGATCTCATGATCGTTCGTGAGCGCGGCAACGGTGACATCGACCTAGTGAGGCCCGGGGAGTCAGGCGAACCTGACACAAGTCAACCGCTGATGGGCGCGCTGGCCAACGCTCCGGCTGCGCTCGTGAGCTCGGTCGATCCATACGCCGGTGGCACGAGCCTCCTGGTCGCCGCGGGTTCCCAAGGCGTGCGCTTCAACGCTTCGGCTCAAGCGCTCGACGTTCCGCCGGCAGCGTTGCTCACGTCCCAACGCCAGCAATTTGCACCTTCCGTGGCGTTCGACGGTCAGACCTTCCTTGCGGCCTGGGTGGAAGCAGCCAGAACTCTCCCGAACAGTTCCGCCAGACCGTTTCAGATCTTCGGTCACCGTCTGTCAGCGAGCGGTGCGCTGTTGGGCAGCGCCAGCTTCGGGATCAACCCCGCAAGCGAGTACGGCCAGGCGCCGCGGGTCGCGGCGAATCCAAATTACTTTTCCAGCGCATGGGCCGGGAGCGATTACAGGTTGGCTGGGGCCGCCGAGATCAACTCCGCCGATCCTCTGGCCCTGACTGCGTACGCGCAGCCAGATTCTTCGGCAGAGCGGTTCGCGCTCGCGACGGACGGCACCAACACCGTCGTTGCGTGGTCCAATTTTAGCTCGATCGCGATCGCGCAGCTGGCGAGCGCGGGCAGCTGGTCTGCGCCGCTGACTGTCGCGCCCAACACCAACGCAGACCCCTGGATATCCGCGCCTGCGTTGGCGTTCAATGCTGGACAGTACGCGGTGCTCTGGACTGAACAAGGTGGCCCTGGAGAGCGGGTATTGTATGGCGCGCGGGTCAGCGCAGCACTCGCGTTGCTCGACGCGCAGCCGAAAGAACTTCTGCGCTTTGCGTCTCCGCAACTCGCCAATGGTGTGCCCGCCGACACAGGGGTCGAAGTGATCGCAGTCGGCGACCATTTCGTCGTCGGTTGGGCCGATGTCGTCAGCGGCACTGAGAGGCTGCACCTCGCGCGGCTATCGAGCACCTTGCAGCTCCTGGATGCGGGTGGCATTGCGCTAGCCGGACAGCCATACCCGGCGGTGGACGTATCGACCCAGCGCGTGGCGCTCGATTGGGACAACACCCAGGTTTGGGCGCTTTGGCGCGACGCCGAGGCCGGCAACCGTCGTCCCTACGCCAGCCTCCGCGGTCGCCGATTTTCGGACGCGCTGGTGCCCATCGATTCAGAGTCGTTCCTAGTCTCGGACGATCTTGACGAACTCTCGCAACTGACCCTCGTTCACGGCGCGGGCGACTCCAGCTTGGTCGGCTACACCCGCTACCTGGCGTCTGATGGCTCGTTTCGCGCGCGCGCGCGGTTCCTCAGTTCTACGACATTCGCAAACGGCGTGGCCTGCAACGATGCCAGCCAGTGCCAAAACGGCGCTTGTGTAGAAAGTCATTGCGCCACCGCGACCGGAAGCGCGGGCGCCGCGGGCAGCGGTGGCGCATCCGTGGGCGCGGGCGGTACGATCGGCATCGGTGGTGGCGTCGGCACCACGGGCGGCACGATCGCGATCGGTGGTGACGTCGGCACCGCGGGCGGCACGATCGGCCTCGGCGGCACGATCGGGACCGGCGGTACGATCGAGGCCGGCGGCAGGATCGGGACCGGCGGCACGATCGAGACCGGCGGCACGATCGAGACCGGTGGCACGATCGAGACCGGTGGCACGATCGAGACCGGTGGCACGATCGAGACCGGCGGCGTGGGCGGCAACAATCCGAACAGCGCCGGCAACGGCGGAACCGGCGCGATTGCAGGCAACGGCGGGATCGCGGGCAACGCCGTCGAAATAGGAGGCAGCCCCGCGAGCGGTGGCCTCAGCGGTGAGGGCGCCAGCAGCGGTAGCGCTGGGAGCGACGGGCAAAACCTTGCGGGGGCCATCGACGCCAGCGGCGGATCCGCCGGGCAAAACAACGAGGAGGCAGTCGGTGGCGAGCCGTTGCCCAACACAGCCGGCAGCGGCACGGTGGGAGGACAAGCTGGCACAGGAGGGCAAACGCCCGCCCCAGACTCTTGCAGTTGCCGAGTTCCGGGGCGTCAGTCGGGCGGCAAGCAATTGCACGCGCTCGCGGCTGTGCTCTTCGCTCTCGGGACCGCACTGGCTCGGAGACGACGCCCGTCGTGAGTCTGGAAGATGGGCGCTCGCGCCCCAGCAACGCACCTCGCAGAGCGTGACGTGCCGCACCGTGTGCGGCCGCCCAGCGCACGAGTCGGTCGGCAAGGCGTGATTTCGAGCTGAAACAGTAAACCGCTTGAAAGGCGCAGTACCCGCGTTCAAAACTCACAATCGGTGAACACCCCTCCCCCTGACGTTCGTCGGCACCTGCGCGTCGTCCAGAACGATGTGGGCAAGCGCTGCCTTGCGTTGACTGCCCCGATCTTCGATCGGGCCTGGGCCAATCAAGTCGTCACGCAGGTCGCGAATGCGGCATTCGATCGGCTGGAGGCCAACGTTGACCTGAAACAGGTCGTGAAGCTTACCGAAGAGCTTTTGGCCGAGAACTCGAAACTGACAGAGCAGTTCTTGGCTGAGCCCGGTCCGAAAGTCGAGTGCGCGGTGGGCTGTGACCATTGCTGTCACGTGCCCGTGGGGGTCACCGCACCCGAAGCTCTACAGGTCTACGCCTTTCTGCGACGCACCCGCAGTGAGACGGAATTGGACGCGCTTCAGCAAAAGCTAAGAGCATGCAGCGACGCGATCCGTGGCCTTTCGCACGACGAACGCTACTCGCCCAATTATCCCTGCCCGCTGTTGGAAGCCGGAAGCTGTACTGTGTATCCCGCTCGCCCCTTCGCTTGTCGCGGCATGAACTCGCTGGACCGTTCTGACTGCGATGCCCGGCTTCACGATCCGGTGCGACGCGAGGAGTCACTCACGACTGGTCAGGGCGGGCTCGCACTCATCAACCCAATCCTTGCGAGTCAGGCCATCAGCGGCGGGCTACAATTGGCGTTGTTCGAGCACTTTCAACTCGACATGCGCCAACTCGATCTCGTGTGGGCACTCGATCTGCTCTTCACTCGCGGCCCCGAAGTTGCCGCCGAGTGGGCAGCCGGCAGCGCCAGCTTCCAATCGGCACTGGGAGATCCCGCAACGAGTTGACGGCGCCCGCGTGCGCCCGCTCGTATGACGAGAACCGACACGCCCGAGCCGCAAACACCAAGGGTTTGACGCGGCGCTTGACAGCACTCGACGCACAGCGATACTCGCAAAAAGAAGAGGGTGTGTGGGCGCTGTGAGCGAATACTTCATCCGGCTCGATACGCTCCTCGGGGCGCACTTTCTCCAGAAGGCGCCGGTCCTCCAGTACTTGGGCGTCCGCTCTTGGCGCGAGACGTGGAACGGCGAGGCCTCCGTCGTCACCGCCGAGGCAGTGCTCGAAGCCGCGCTCGAGGGCGACATCGGCGGCTTGCATTTCTCCTTCGGTGCGGCGCAGGCTGGCGAGACCGTCTTCCGCATCGAGATCGCCTCCGATCGGAGCTCGATCGTCACCGGGCTCGCTGATCGCGCCGAGGAGATGGCCGGCGTAACCGATAACCCACCACGGCCCGGGCTGCAGATCTTCGCGCGCGCCGACGGGCCGTCCATCCCGACGCGCGTCCAGATCCACGACATCGGACTGCGCATTCGCCTGCCGGAGAAGTGGGCGAAGAAGGGCGTCATCAAGAACGACCGCCTCGTGCTGGACACGGACCACCCGGGTCCCGTCGAGATCGTCTTCGCGAGCGGCACGGTGGTCATCGACGTCGGGGCCGAGGGTGGCTTCTTCGACATGTTCTCGTTCGTGCCCGACGACGGCGCGGCGATCACCGTCGATCCGATCTTCATCCCCGGGCCTGACATCGGGATCGAGATCCAGAAGCTCAAGCTCGACATGTCGACCACCGAGGGCATCCCCGAGGTGCTCGCACGGCCCGGGTATCAGGAGACGTGGAAGGGGCTCTACCTCGAGGAGTTCAAGCTGTGGGGCCTCGACTCGGCCTTCCCCACGCTGCCGCCGAAGCTGGATCCGAAGACGCCGCCGCCCGGCGTGACCGTCGAGCTGTCGAAGGTAGTGATCGACTTCTCGAATGCAGCCCTCAGCGGGTCGATCAAGGTGCAGATCAACGAGCCCGACCGGACGCGCGTGCTCCAGGGCGGCGGGCTCACGCTGGACATCGACCGAGGTGTGCTCGTGCGCGCGGAGGTCGACTTCTTCTTGGACGTCGGTAAGGCCGCCGGCGAGACCGAGAGCAACTCGTCGATCGGCCCTGATGGGCTGCTACAAGTCGTGGCGGCCGGCCGCTTCAACCCGGACGGACGCATCGGGTGGGAGGTCGCGCTCAAGACGCCGGGCACGGCGGATCGTGGGCTGATCACGCTGACCTCGACAGCCACGACCGCGATCATGATGTTCATCGCGTCGTGGCAGCTGATAGACGAGTTCAATGACGGGCACATCGCGGGCGGCGTGGCGCTCAGCGTACTGCTCGGCGTGCTGTTCTGGGGCAACCACCAGCGGTTCTTCGACTCGGGGAAGGAATGGACGTGGTTCGACTTCAAGCGCCTCACCCTCGACGCCGTCACCTTCCGCACACGCGAGGAGCTAGTCGCTGGCCGCCACCTCAAGTGGCTCGACGTCATGCTCGACCTGCAGCTGCAGATCCAGCTGAAGATGATGTTCAGCAAGACTCCCCTCTTCGGGGGGGTCCTTTCGAAGATCCTGCCTGACATCGAGACCGATCCAGACCACCCGCTCGGCCTCACGATGCGCGGGCTGCGCTTCAGCGTCGCGTGGAACTTCGGCGACTTCACCGAGGCGGAGCTTGCCGGCCGCGGGCGCTTCGACCTCGACTTTCCGAATGAGTACCAGTTCGACCTCGGCGATCAGTCGATCATCAAGAGCTCGCCCGTCGTGCTGGCGAAGTTCGGGTTCGGCCAGTGGGACCAGGGCTCGTGGATCGATCTCGGGCTCAAGTACGCGAAGAACGAGCCGTCGGGCGCGTACTCCGTCATGCCCGCTGTGGTCCGCTTGTTTTTCCTCTCGTCGGGCGAGTACTCGCACTTCACGTTCGACGGGATGTCCTTCTCGGTGCTCGTGCCGGGCGTGCTCTACGTTCGTGGCGCGCTGAACCTCGGCGATCCGGTCACGGAGGCGTCGCTGCAGGGCTGGTTCGTGTCGTCGCCCGGCCTCGCGATGAAGGAGTACGACAAACGCGAGAACTGGCACTGGGACGTGGGCGCGCAGTACCGCAAGGCGCCGCTGCCCAGCGGCGGCCAGGCCTCGATCGTGTTCGCGTGGCTGAAGACCAGCTCGGGCATCCCCGTGCCGCTCCTCCCTTGCGTAGCCCTCTACGGCGGCCACTTCCTCTACGCCGAGAACATGCGCCCGGCGCTGAGCGGCGACACGATCGACCGCTGGTTCACCGAGCATGAGCCCAAGAACCAGATCGACATCAGCAAGTGGGAGGGCAATGCCGACAGCACCGGCGTCGGCTTCGGGCTCGTGCTCGGCGCGCAAGCTGACCGCGGGCGCCCGTGGAACGCGCAGCTCGGCCTGCTGTACGCCGACTCGCAATGGCTGTTGTCCGGCTACCTCAACTTCCTCAAGCAGCGCCCCGATCCCGCCGACACGTCGAAGGGCTCGTTCCTCGTCCTCGGCGCCTGGGGCAACCACCGCCTCGCGCTGTCCGCGCGCCTGAACTACAACCTGCCGGCCGACGGCAAGGTCCTGAAGGTCGACGCGGGCGTCGACGTGCTCGTCGATCGCGCACACGACGAGTCGCACCTGTACGTCGGCTTCCACTGGCCTCCTGATCGCCACGTGCGCGCAACGGTGTTCGGGCGCTACGAGGCCGGCGCGTACCTGATCGAGGACGCCAAGGACGTCGGTAACTTCGCGGGCCAGGGCATCACGTTGCCGGGCCACGCCGTGGCGATGGGCGCACGCTTCGCGATCGAGGGCGGCTACAAGGGCAGCCACTTCAAGCTCTACTTGTATCTGAATGCCGCGGGCGACCTCGCCTTCGCCGGATCCAACCCGTTCATCACCGTCCTCCACGCAAAGGTCGCGGGCGGCGTCGTGGCCAAGGCCTACGGCATCGGTTTCGAGCTCGAGGCGGCGGCCGAGTTTCTCTGGGTGCGGCCTACGCCGCACATGCTGGTCGCAAAGATCAAGATCACGCTGGACCTGCCCTGGCCGCTGCCCGACTTCGACTACACGTTCGACAACTCCGACGGCGCCGACGGCGACACCGAGGCGTTGCAGACGCTGGTCGAAGGGCTGACGCTCGTGCCGCGGATGCCGAACGGGGTCGTCGAGCTAGCGGGCGACGCCGCGCAGCCGCTGGTCCCGCTGGACCCGACGTTCCTGCTGTCGTTCTCGTACCCAACGCGAAACGGCACCGCCGTCGCCGGCAACTTCCAGATCACGGCGTTGGGTCTCAACGCCGTCGACACGACGGTGACGCACGAGACGAGCCCGCCGCACGCCTACGCCATCGAGCTCACGGCGCTGCGGCTGTGGCGCGGTACGCCGGGCAGCGGCGTGCTGCACCCCGGGCCTGTGCCCGCGAAGTGGGTCAAGCAGCAGACGCCCGCCGCGGGTGGCCAGCCGTCGCGCCGCGTGCTCGAGCTCTTCTCGCTCGAGGACGTCGCGGTCGCACGCCTCGTGGGTCCCTCCGCGATGCTCGTCGACGACCTCGGCGGCGGGTGGAGCCCATGCCCGCCGAGCTCGCCGACGCGCTCGCTCTGCTACCTGTGGATCGACGAGCCGCCCGGGCCGATCGCTGGCACGGAGACCATCGCCCTCGCCGACGCGCCGTCGCTGACGGTGCGCGTGCTCGGGGAGCCCGAGGGCGCCGAGTCGATGCGGCGCTACTTTGGCTGGACCGCGCAAGACGCAGCGGTCGTGCCGTTCACGCTGCTCTCGGGAGTGCCTCGCGCCCTGCGCATCCCGGCCGTCGTGGGCGGCGCGTTGCCCGATGAACCGGCCGCCCCGCAGCTCGAGCTGCGCTTCGCCCTGGCGCACAACGCGCTCTTGCAGATGGTGCGGCCCGGGCGCGATCGGCGCGTGACCGTGCGCTTCTACCGCGGCGACCGGCTCGTGAAAGAGGACGCCGAGGGCACGGTGCTGCCCGGCCTCGAGGGCAAGTGGCAGCACGTCGTGTACACTTGCGATCTGCCGGTCGATCGCGCCGTGATCGAGGCCGAACTCCGCGCGACGCCCGACGCGAGTGAGGTCGCGGCGTTCCTGCTGCGCGCCTGTGTCGTACTCGAGAGCGATCACCGCCACCACCAGGACGCCGTCGACAGCGCGGCCGCGTGGAACGCGTTCTGGACCACGGTGGGCTCGCCCGATCCGCTGGTGCTCGCGCCGGCGACGCACTACACGCTCGAGGTCGAAGGCACCTGGTCGCGCATCGTCGACGGCAACGAGACGCCAGGCGGCACGCTCACGAAGACCTTCGAGTTCGACACCGTCGGGCTCGATCAGTGGCCCACGCGCCTGCGCGGCGCCGACGAGTCACTCGACGGCAAGGCCGGCTACGATCTGCGCACCGTGCCCGCGAGCGGCGCCGTGTCGGTCTACCCGGATCGCGCGATCCGCCTCGAGCTGCGTAACCGCCGCATCGACGAGCTGTACGCGGCGTTCGGCCGGCGCCTCGCGCTGCGCCTGGGCGACGATCGGGGCGGAGTCGACGTGCGCTGGCTCGACGCGACGCCCGAGCCTCCGAGCGACCTGCCGGACAGCGAGCTCGCGTGGCTGGGCGTCGTGCAGGGCGCGGCGTGCACTCCAGGTGGCATCGACGTGCACTGGCACTTTCCGGTGGTGCGGGTCACGAACGCCCTCGCGACGTCGCGTCGCTACGAGGCGGCGACCTTTGCGCTCGAGACGACCGCCGATCTTGCGACCGTCGATTGGGCGTCGCAAGCGCCCGCGCACCGGTTCACCTTCAACACGTCACGCTGGCCGACGTTCGCCGCGCACGTCGCGGCTTATGGCGCGACCGGCGCGCTCGACGAGCTCGTGCCCTCGCCCACCTTCACCGCCGTCGCGGCGGCTGTCGGCGCCGCGGCGCGCGTACTCGACGACGCGCTCCTCGCGACGGTGATGACCGACCTCTTCGGCCTGCCGCCGCGCCCACCAGCGGCTGAGCCCGAGCTCGTGCGTGTGTGGGGCCGCGACGCGACGGGCGAGCGGCTCGTCGCACTGCTGCTGGACGGGCCGGAGCCGCTGCCGCGTCCGGGCGATGGCGCGCTCGAGCTGCGCACGGCCGCCAACGCAGCGCTCCCGATCGCGCTCGTACAGACGACCAGCGGCGCGCGCACGCTGATCCTGTTCCGCGACGGTGCGACCTCCTTCGGTCCGCTCGCGTCCCAGCCGCTCACTCTCGTCGCAAGCGACGCGTTCGTCGCCGCCGACGGCAGCCGCCAGACGGACTTCGCGACGATCGCGTTGCCCGTGCCAGCGCGTCCCGCCTTCCTCGAGCCCGAGGGGCCGCCATGAGCATCATCGATCCGAACCTCTTGCAGCTCGTCGGCCTCGGCGCCCAGGGCGACGCCGACCTCCCCGACGGTCGCCACCTGCGCTGGCTGTTCCACCGGCTGCTGGGCTTTCCGCGCACGGGTTTCCGCCTCGCGCGCCGGCCCAGCCTGCTCGGCGTGAACTTCGAGGCGCCGCCTCCCGGCTCGCCGCCTGTGCGCGCGCAGCTCACGCGTCAAGCCGAGCTGGGCGCGGCCGCTCGCGTCCGCTTCCCGTCCGGGCTCACGGTGTCGAAGGCCGGCGGGTTCGTCTTCGGCCCGGCGACGTCGGGCGGCCAGTCTCTGCTGCGCATCGACGAAGCGGGCCTGGCGCTCGACTTCGGCGCCGAGGGCGCGACTCCCCCCACCTCGGGCGAGCTGCTGTCGAGCCCGGCGGCGTACGTCCTACTCACGGTGGCGCGGCGCAAGCGCAGCGGGCTCGTCGTCGCGCGCGGCTTCTACGACGGCCGCCCGACGCGCCGGCTCGTCGATCAGGCGGCGATCGGCGGGGACCTGCGCGCGCATCTTGCCGATCTCGCCGTCGCGATCGCGACCGTGGGCGACACTCAGCGAGCGCTATCACGCGCCGATCGCGTAACAGGTGCACGCGCGATTGCGCGGCGCGACGCGCTCGCCGTCATGACGCTCGCGGTGCGCGGGCTCGGCGTGCGCTGGGCACGACCGCCCATCGCCGATCCGAACCCATTCGTCATCGAGACGTTGCTGCTTCACGGCGGCCTGCTTGAGCACCTCGACGTCACGGGCCACGACGCGGCCCTCCTGCGCGTTCAATGGGTTACTTCACGCGACCTCGTGGCGGCGTCTGGGTGGGTCGACGTCGGACGCTACTTCCTGCCGCTCACCGACGCGCCAAGCATCTACCCCGCCTGGACAACTGACAGCACCGAGAAGGTCGCGAGGACGCGGCTCGCGGCCGCGCCGCCCCGGCGCGCGGCACCGTGGGACCGCGAGGACGGCGGCGCGCCGCCGCTGCTGCTCGACGCCGCGCCCGTCTCCGTGTCCGCATCGCTGGCGGCGCGTTACCTGGGCGCCGAGCTGAAGCCGATCGACGCCGCGATGCGCGAGTTCCTCAAGCGCGAGCTCACCGAGCTCGTGCCGCAGGCGCTCGTGCGCGTCAGCGAGCGGGTCGAGCCAGATCCCACCGTCCCCAGTGCGCCCGAGCCGATGACTGTCGCGATCTCGCCTTTCGACATGCTCTACGGCGCGTCAGCCGATCCGCAGGTCGCGCGCCTCCTGGGTCTTTCGACTGTCGACGCCATCGATCCGCCCGGCGTCTACGACTACGTCGTCGAGGCGGGCTTCCCCGCGCTCTGGGTGCAGCGCCTGCTGCAACCCGCGACTGCAAAGACACAGCTCGCGCGCCTCCAGGGCCAGCTGGGCGGCGCGCCCATCGCGTGGAACGGCGACCGGGCCGACCGCGCATTCCGACCGCTCTCCATCATCTCGGTGCTCACGGGGTTGCGGCAGGCGCCCGCGGCAACTCTCGCTGCGCCCTCCGATCTGCAGGCGGAGGTGATCCCGGACGCCGCACGTGCGCCCGTCCAGGCGCGGGTGCGCCTGCACTGGGCCCCCGGCGCGGGGAACCTGTTCCAGGCGGCTGACGACGCGCGCGTGCTGCACGTGCTCACGCGCGCGAGCGCCGGCGGCGATCGGCTGCTGCACCACCGCGACGACGATACCAAGCTGCTCGCGCCACACTTGCCGACGCCGTACGGCGCGCCCACGCGCCTCAACCTCGTCGATCGCGCGCTGCCGTCGTACGGCGAGCAGACGTGGAAGGTGGCGGCGATGGATCTGTTCGGGCGCATGAGCCCCAGCGCGACCGTCACGGCCGACGTGCGCGACACGCTCGCACCGCCGCCGCCCGCGCGCGTCGCGGCGAGGCTGCCGGGCGACGCGACGGCGGGCCCGGCGTGGACGGGGCTCGAGATCGGGTTCGACTGGCTGCCCGCGCACGAGGCGCTCGCGCCCGACCTGAAGGCCTTCGAGTTGAGCGTGCGCCAAGGAGTGGTGACCAGCGCCGAGGAGCCGCTCGACGCGACGTGGGGCAAGCTCGAGACGACGCCGGGCGCGACGACGGCAGCGCTGCGGCTGTCCTGGCCCTTGCTCGCCGTCGAAGGGGCACCGTCGTCGACGACTATCGCCGTGAGCACGACGCCGCTCGACGGCGGCGGGCAGCGCATCACGGTCACGCTCTCCCCGGTCGCCATTCCGTACGACAGCAGCGGCTACGCGCGCGTCGCGGTGGCCGCGCGCGCCATCGATGCCGAGGGCAACGCGAGCGCTTTCGCCGTCGCCCGCGTCG
>Ga0164309_10001364_pt1 | contig 12025 bp, 14 predicted proteins | sample Whisoiple_247_MG_FD_109984 | JGI IMG/M metagenome (GOLD analysis project Ga0164309, IMG submission 109984) | Soil microbial communities amended with fresh organic matter from upstate New York, USA - Whitman soil sample_247_MG | ecosystem: Environmental > Terrestrial > Soil > Unclassified >... | reverse complement strand
GTTCCGCGGCCGTAAAGGACCGAATGAGTCGTAACACATGAGTAAGGGTGATCTTCTCGAAATGGAGGGCGTGATTCAAGACGCTCTCGGCGGCGGCCAGTACAACATCAAGGTCGACCAAGGAGGAGCGATTGTCCGTGCTCAGCTCTCCGGTCGTATGCGGCGCCACCACATTCGCGTGCTCCCGGGTGACCGCGTGCGCGTGGCTGTTTCGCCGTATGATCTGTCGCACGGTCTGATCGTCTACCGCGGCAAGTGAAGCGCAGCAGGGCGCCGTTCGCCCGCTGCGTGTGCCTTGCCTTTGCGGGGGCATTACTGGGCGCGCTTGCTTGCTCGCGCGCCCCCGAGCCGAGTGATCGCGAACGCCCGAGCTCTTCTGCCAGCGCGTCCGCCGCGAGCGCGCCGCGCTACGACGGGGGCACGCCAGCGCTGTTGTATCTCCCGGACGGCGGCGACACGGTTCAGTTCGGCGCTGCGCCTGAACTGGTGCCCGGCATGACCGCGGCGAGCTCGCGTTGTCCCGCGGAGATGGTCGACGTGCGCGGACGCTTCTGCATCGATCGCTACGAAGCAATGCTCGTCGATCAGCGGCTGGGCCGTCGCTTGTCGCCCTATTATCACCCGACTCGCGCACAAACCGCGGCCTCGTTCCGCGATTGGTCGCGCAGCACGCAGGGCGCGCCGCTCCCGGTCCCTGCGCCGCCGGATTTTCAACTCTCCGAGGATTTCGAACCGCGCGCCGAATCCCACGCCAGCGTGACGCCGAGTGGCTACCTCAGCGGCAACCTCGCCGACTTGGCGTGCCACAACGCAGGCAAGCGCTTATGCACGCTCGACGAGTGGGTGCTCGCTTGCCGCGGCCAAGGTGGCCACAAGTTCCCCTATGGCGACCAATACCAAGAGGGGCGCTGCAACGTCTTCCGAGAATCACACCCGGGGCAAATCCTGCACCACGACATGTCGACGGGTCATCTCGATCCGCGTCTCAACTTGGTCGAGGGGGCGAACGGCCCGCTCTTGCGCAAGACCGGCGCCACGGAGAGCTGCAAGAGCGTCTGGAGCAACGACGCGATCTACGACATGGTCGGCAACCTCGATGAATGGGTAGACGCGCCGGTCGGTGCCTTCGTGGGCGGCTTCTACGCGCGGAGCACTCGTGAGGGTTGTGATTCCAAAGTCAGTAGCCACCCGCGCGCTTACTTCGACTACAGCCTTGGTACGCGCTGCTGCCGCTAGGGGTGGCCTGGGTTCGCAGGCGAACCGCCAGCATGAGGTAGGCCGGCCGAGTAGCCGGTGAATCGCACAAATGTATGCATCTGTAGGTGAGTGTCGTTACGATTCGATCGTGATGCCGACGCCACCTTGCAATTCAGCGCAACTATCGATTTTTTCTGCTGTTTCCATGCCGCGCGGACCGCTGACCAGCCTGGGGTGGGTGCTCTGCGGCCTGCTGCTCTTGGCCGGCTGCGGTAACCCCGTGCAGCGCAAACTGGAAGGTCGCTGGCTGGGCGAAAGCGTCGAAAACTTCGACGCCAAGGACGTCGCCGCCGCCACCGGTTGGGCACGCGGCCTCAGCCTCGAGTTCTCCGGCAGTCGCCTCACGGTCGCCGTGCCCGCCGAAGAGCCGCGAACCGGCAAATACAAGGTCGCGAGCGTGCGCGAAAATGACGTCGAACTCGCGGTCACGCGCCTCGACGGCGCCGTCGATACCGCGAGCCTCAAACTCGACGACGAACGCAGCATCCGTTTCATGATCGGCGATACGCGCGCGATCGTGCTGCGCAGAGAGCGATAGCTTGCAGAGGGGGAACAATCCCGCGACCCGCCAGCGGGCGATGGGGACTGAGCGAGCGACTCAGCGGCTGAGTTCGAGTACTCGCGTGAACGTCACGCCTTCGGTGGAGTGGGTGAAGGTCAGCGTGCGGAGGCCGCTGACTGCGCAGTCTTCGACGCCGGGCGCCAGGGGAGGCGCGAAGGTGGCGCTTTGGATGGAGCCGTCGCCCGCGACACTCAGCGTGAGCGCGGTGCTCGCGCTCACGCGATTGCCCGTCGTGCGCGTTTGATCGTGGAAGCAGCGGTTCATGATTTCGACCGCCGAGCTCACGCCTTTTTCGATGTCCGAGATCGACGGTTGTGCCGGCAGGGGCTGCGCTTGCGCAGCTGGTTCAGCCGACACTTCTGGCTTTGCAGGCTGAGCGGCGGGCGCGCTCGAGTGCGGCCGTGATGCGACGGCGGCTTTGGCCAACGTGCGGTGCGACTGGCGACCATCGCCGTCGGTCACGACGGCCGAGGCGTTGCCTTCCACACTGCCCGTGCGGCCGTCGAGCGCAAACATGCCCCGCGAGTTGCGTCGCAGCAGGAATGCTGGCGCTGAGTGTGTGCCGCTCGGTTCGACCGCAACCGTGCCCTCGCTGACTTCTACCTGAACGTGCTCACCGGCGCGTTCGACGCGGAAGGCCGTGCCGTGCACCGCGACGCGCGTTCCTTCCACTTCGACCGCGAAGGTTTCTGGTTTCGGGTTGGGGACGACGGTGGCCGAGAGCGCGCCACTTTCCAACTTTACGGTTAGAAATTCACCCGCGTTGGTGATGACCGCGGTCGCGTGAGGGTCGAGGGTCCAACGGGCGCGCCCCGGGTGATCCACGACCAGCGCTTGATTGCCGGACGTGAGCCGTGTCCCGAGCGCCAGTTGATCGCCGTTCAGCGGTGCGTGGCTCAACTTGGCCGTGGGTTTTTCCGGCAACGACACGGGCTTTCGAGCCATGACGATGGTGGCGACCGCCGCGATCGCGACCAAACCCGCCGCAGGAAGACGCAGCCGACTCCAGAACGAAGGCGCGCCGCTGGTTGGTTCTGGTCGCGGTTCGCGCAGCAGCTGCGTCTCCATTCGCTCCCAATCGAGCTTGGGGGAGGGTTCGTCGCGAAGTTCCAAAATCAAGCGATCGAGCGCCCGCTCTTCAGGACGTCGCTCGACGCCTTTGCGGGGGTTCCAAAGGCGCACACTCACGTCGACTCTCCTTCAGTGAGCGGCTCGCTGCTTTCGCCCGGCCGCTGCTCTTCGCGCAACTCGCGCGCAACGAATTCCAACGCGGGTTCGTCCCGCAACATTTCGAGTAACTCGCGGCGCGCGTAGAACAAACGCGTGCGCACGGTGAGCACCGGGGCGCCCACCACTTTGGCGACCTCGCTCGGCGACAGCCCCTCGAGCTCGTGCAGCACGAAGGCCGTGCGCTTCTTGTCGCTCATGCGATCGAGCAGGCGGTAGAACGCTGCGACGCGGCGCGTGCGCGCGAGCTGATCGTCCGGCAAGTCACGCTGGTCTGCGCCAAAGGCGTCGTCCGTGGCGCCTTGCAGGACAGGGCGACTGCGCGCTGCGCGCCTCTGCATCAGCACCACGTTCACGGTCAGCCGATAGAGCCAGGTCGAAAACCGCGACTGCCCACGAAAATCTTTGATACTGCGGTAGACCTGCAGGAAGACTTCCTGCACCAAGTCTTCGAGGTCACCTGGGCGACCCGTCATGCGCAGCACGAGGCGTGCGACGTCAGCGCGATGATTCCGAAACACCTCGCGGAACGCCAGGCCGTCACCGGCCTTACATCGTTCGACCAAGTCGGTGAGGTCCGTCACGGCGCGTAGTTTAGCCGCTACCAGGCTTGGTTGCCGGTCGTCTGGCGCAGGTTCCGACCAAGAAACCCGGCCAATGTGCGGAGTGGCGACCACGAACGAGTCAGATGCGCCACACCTCGGATTTTTTCAAAACTTCAGCACCGGAGTCGTTTCAGAAATGACGACTCCGGTTACTAACGACGGCTCCACCCCTACATCTGCGCAGGGGTGGTCGTCTCAGAATACGGCTTTGAGCTCGACGGCTTCTTTCTTCTTCGCCACGAGCACCTGATTCAAAGCGCGGAGCAGGCGAGTCTTCGCGGGGCCAGAGACCGGCTTGCCCACGCTGACCGACTCGATCAGACGCGGCGTCACCGGGCGACCCGAGCGCGGCTTGGCTGGTTTCTCGCCCTCCGCCGGCTTCGTGCCCGCCTTCTTGGCGGCGCGTTTCTGGTGCTTCACCTTGCGATCCTCGGGGCGCAGCCGCTCGAGCTCTTGCGAAGCGACGACGATGCGGCGCGGGTCGATCTTGTTGTCCTGGAGGAATTGAGCAAACTTGGTGGCCATTGATTTCTTCTCGCGCGAGGCTCTGGTGCCAAAACGCCATCCACAAAGGACCGGCGGGGGCGCGGAACCTAGCTTGAAGCCCGCAAATCGTCCAGCCGCCCGCTCGCAGCCCGGTTTCTTTGCGAATTTATCGACAAATCACTAGCTCTGAGCCGCTCGGGCCGGACCCAGGCTAGGATGGGGCAATGCTCGACGGCGAACTTCTGCGCGTACGACACGCCGCCGCCTTTGTCGCCGAGCGGGCGCCTGCGCGCCCGCGCGTTGGGGTCGTGCTCGGCTCTGGGCTCGGCGCCTTCGCCGATCAACTGAGTTCCGGTCTCCGGATTCCCTACTCCGAGATCCCCGAGATGCCGCATTCGAGCGTCGTGGGTCATGCTGGCAATTTGTGTTTGGGGTCGCTCGGCGGCGTTCAGGTCGCCTGCTTGCAAGGCCGCGCACACATCTACGAAGGCAACACTCCAGCGCGCGCGGCGTTCGGTGTTCGAGTGCTCGCTGAGCTCGGTTGCAGCATCGTGCTGCTGACCAACGCCGCTGGCGGCATTCACGCGAGCTTCGCCGCCGGTGATCTGATGCTCATCACCGATCATCTGAACTTGATGGGAAGTAATCCGCTTTGCGGACCCAACTTCGGCGATGGTCCTCGCTTCCCCGACATGAGTCACGCTTACGATTTCGGTTTGCGAGAGCTGGCGCGCGAGGCGGCACGTCGAGCGGACGTGACCTTGCATGAAGGTGTGTACGCCGCGATGCTCGGCCCGAGCTACGAGACGCCGGCGGAGATTCGCATGCTGCGGACGCTCGGCGCCGATGCGGTCGGCATGAGCACCGTGCCTGAAGTGATCGCGCTGCGTCAGCGTGGCGTGCGCGTCGGCGCGATCAGTTGCATTACCAATTTGGCGGCGGGTTTGTCGGGCCAGTTGCTCGATCACGCCGAGGTGGAAGCTACCGCGCGCCGCTCACGGGATGCGTTCACGGCTGTGCTGACGCGCTGGGTCGTTGCCGCGGGAACGGTTGCCTCGTGAGCTCCCCCGCACCTGCGCTCACGCCCGAATTGGCAGAACTGGTGGCACGAGCACGCGCCGTGCGAGAACTCGCGTACGCGCCGTATTCTCGTTTCTTGGTGGGGGCCGCGCTGCGCGACGCCTCGGGCCAGGTCTTTGCCGGTTGTAACGTCGAGAACGCGAGCTATGGCGCGACGATTTGCGCGGAGCGCTCGGCGATCTTGGCCATGGTCGCGGCGGGCCAGCGCACGATCACCAGCATCGCCGTGTTCACGGACGCCGACACGCTGGCCATGCCCTGCGGCGTGTGCCGACAAGTGATCTCGGAGTTCCAACACGACGCTCGTTTGGTCGTGGCCAACCCACGCCAGCATCGCGTGCTCGACTTCGCCGAAATCTTCCCCGAACCCTTCGTGCTGGATCGATGACGAAGCCTCGCTTGCTACCGCACGACCGAGTGCTGCCCGGTGACCCGCCGGAGCTCATCGTGTACGACCGGTTGCAGCCTTGTCCGTATCTGGCCGAGCGTATCGCGCGCATGCCGCTGCGGATTCCGGCGAGATTGTTGCAGCGTGCTGAGCTCGAACAGCGTTTGGATACCGGCGATCGCCGACAAGGGATCTTTCTCTATCGAACGTCCTGTCCCGGCTGCCGCTCGTGCGAACCGATCCGCATCGAAGTGGGGCAGTTCAGTCCGAATCGCTCGCAGCGCCGGGCCTTGGAACGTGGCAACGCGCGGCTCACGGTCGAAGTCGCAGATCCGGTCGCGGACGCGCGTCGTGTCGAGCTGTACAACCGCCACAAAGAGCTGCGCGGTCTCGCGAGCGATCGCGACGGCATCGATCTCGAGGGCTATCGCGAATTCTTGGTCGTGAGCTGCTGCGAAACTTTCGAGCTGCGTTACTTGCTCGATGGAGAACTGGTCGGCGTCGCGCTCGTCGACCGCAGCGACGAAGCGCTCTCGGCCGTCTATTGCTATTACGATCCGAGCTACGAGAAGCTCGGTATCGGCACGTTCTCGGTGCTCAAGCAAATCGAACTGTGCAAGACCTGGGGACTTCGCTACTTGTACCTCGGCCTGTACATCGCCGAGTCCGAGCGCATGCGCTACAAGGCGCGTTTCCTGCCGCATCAGCGCCGCATCGACGGCACCTGGCAGACGTTCGACCGCGAAGAATGAGCTCCCGCGAGCCACGATGTTTTTGAGCGTCGCGGCGATGCGGTCCGGCTAGGTCCGAATCTTTTCCGCGTGTCGGCGGATCAGCTCGAGCAGCGCGTGGTCGCTGTCGAAGTTGCCGTACCACCCCTGGGGTTCATGAGGTGGATCGCCCATGTACTGGCGATCGCCGTCTCGGAAGGCATGGTCGGGGTGCTCGGCGCGGGCCTCGCCGTTCCAGGCCCAAAAATTCGAGCCGCAGATGGGTCCGTTCTGCGCGATGCTCGCCTCGACCGCGGCGTAGATCATGCCGTAGTAGCGCTCTCGAAAGCTGGTGCCGACGCTCGGGTCGTACCGCTCACCGTCGCGCGGAAAGCCGAACTCCTCGAAGACGAGCGGCTTGTTCAGCCCGCGGGCGATGGCCTCGTGTGTCTTCAAATACGCGCTCACCTTCGCGGAGCCGGCCTGCCACGTCCCTTCCAAGTCTTTGCCGTTCACCCAGCCCCAATTCAGGGGCCAAATGTGCGCGGTGACGTAGTCGATGTGTGAATGTGCTTCGGCAACGCGCTCTTCGCGCTCGCCGCTAGCGATCGTGCCTTCGTGTCCGAGCGAAACGAGATGATTGGAATCGAGCGAGCGGATCAGCTGGGCACTGCTACGGATCCATTCGTAGTAGGCCGGCAAATTCTGCACGATGACGGCTTCCGTGACGCCGGGGCGCGGCTCGTTGCACAGCTGCCAGGCCATGATCGTCGGATCATTCTCGTAGGCAACGCCGCTCAGCTGATTGCTCCGCCCCACGAGCCGTTGCACATGGTCGTGGAACATCGCAACCGCGGCTTTCGAGCCGTAGAAGCCGGCGTTGTGATCGGGAAATGCAGGCCAAGGCTGAGCCGGATCGTTCATGTCGAGGTATTGGCCGGTCGCGTACCAGAGGTAGGTGCCAAAGCCTCCGGACCATTCCCAGAAGTTGCCGAGATACAGCACGGCCTTCATTCCGCGCTTGGCGACCTCGGCGAGGCAATAGTCGAGCCCGCGTAGCAAGGTCTCGTTCCAGCCCTCTTTCGTGCGAAAGCCCGGTTTGATCGAGTGCTTGAGTGGACCTTCCTCGGCGGCGGCGAGAATGCGCAAGTTGCTGACGCCGAGGGCTTTCAGTCGGTTCAGCTCGCGTCCCAGTCGCGCGCGATCGCCGTAAGGCGCGTCGGCACCCAGCCATGCCCCGTACCACAGATTGGCTCCGACGAAGCGGTAAGGGACGCCTTCGAGCATCAGTCGCATGCCGTCGCGGCGTACGAAACCCGTGTCGATGCCGGGCGGCGGCACATGGGCGGGGTGGGCGGCGCTCACGCCCGCGCAGCCAGTCAACGCGGCGCCACCGAGCGCGACGCTGGTCGCGAGCATCGTCCGCTTGTTGATTTTGATCGCTCGTGGATTTTGCATTCGCACCCCGGGAAGCCTAAGCCGTCGCCAGCGGATAGTCTTTCGGCATTTGGCGGTCCCGCTCGGTTTGGGCCTGCTTCGGCCCCTGGGTCCACTGTCTCAGCGAGTGCGCGCCGTGCGAACCAAGGTGTCAATCTGCTGCGCGAGCACGCGCGCATGTTCTGCGGACGGCAGATGATCCACGAGCCGATCGGTGCCTTTTTGATCGCGGACGAGCAGCAACGAATAGTGAGTCAGTTTGCCTTCGTCATCGAGCTCCGCGTTCACTTGTACGCCTTGGATTTCAGCGACGGCGATGCGGCGATTCCGGGCGGCAAAAGGAAAATGCTGAGTGAGCAGGTGGTTACCCTCGAGCACGAAGGTGACGTGCCCGCAGCTTTTTAGAAAGAGGTGCCAAAAGGGAATCAGGAGCAAGACCAACGCGAGTAGAATCGCGTACGACAGTGGCAAGGCTTCCTGGAGCTGGTTGGCTGCGAGAGCGATTGCGGCGAGCGAAGCCGCAAACTCGAGCGCCACGACGAGCCAACCGACCTTCGCGGTTCGGTAGGTGAGCGGCGCGCCCGATAGCCTCGAATCGTCGTTACGCGGCGGGCTCATGGGCTGCCCGAGCCATGAGGTCGGAGCGTTGCCTGCCAGGCGAACAGACTGCTACCGAGCGAGCAAATGACGCTCCCCACCCCTGCCCAATACGCAATGCCCGGCATGTTAAGCGATCATCTGATACGGTGTTTGGCAGTGATTCAATCTCTGAATGCAGGCAAGACGAAACCCGCTTGGCCATAAAGCCTATCGCGGCGAACGGCCCTCACTTGCAGCGCGGGTCGCGCTTGAGATCGGCCACGACGACGTCGACGCGCACGGAAACCGGTGGGCGCGAAGAGCGTGGGCGGACCGAGTCCGGTTTCTTCACCGCTGGTAGATCAGATCTGGTCGGCGTGGCTCGTTTTGAGGGCTTCGTTTTCTGCACGTTGCGCGAGGAGCACGGAACATGCCAGCACCGACGAGTTGCCATGCTTCGGCGGTTCGAGCCAAATCGACCGCAAATCATCCGACTACCTGTCGCTTGCACTCAGCAGCTGTCGTCTCGAAACGACACGTGCGAGGCACTCGCAGGCTCATCGCCGTGATGGCGCGGGCTGCTACTCCGCGATCGACACGCGATCGGCGCAAGGTTTAGCGTTCTCATCCGTGTTCAGACCGGGAATGAGCAATGGATCTCGCTCGAGTGAGCGAATCACGCCCCTGATTTTCGCCAACACCAGCGCGTCCAAGTTTCCGCTCGTATAGGCCGTCTGCGTTCCGCCGCAGCTAGACTTCGGATCGCCAGCCCCCGAAGACTGTGGGCCAGCACCCCCTCTGAGCACGAACAAGTTGGTTGCACCGGTATATTGCGCCACCTGGCGCCACACCACTTGCCCGAGCGTGTCCATACCTGACGCGGCGACCGTATAGATCTGAATGCCGCGATGTGCCGCTGCGCGAGCTTCCAGCGCGTAGTCATAATCTTGTGGGTAATCGAGGTGCGGCGGCGCATCGCCGATCAAGAACGCTAGCTTTGCGATCGCGGCGTCACTCCACGCGAGTTGTTGGATGCCGACATGCAATGCTTCGTTGCCCGATTCGGGCGTGTCTCCGCCGCCGTCCGCGCGGACATTCGCGACCTGATCGGAAAATCGTTCGAGGTCGGTGGACATGCCGTAAACGCGCGTCACGAAGGGATCGCCGCGGTCTTTGAACTCGACCAGGCCGATGCGGATGCGGACATTCGAGTCGTGGAGACCCACGGCTACCTTTTGAATGGTCGTCTTCACGGCCGCGATTTCTTCCGACATCGAGCCCGTCGAGTCCAAAAAGAAGGCGACATCGATGGTCTGCTCGACCGGCAAGATACGCCGCTCGGAAGTGCGTAGATCGACGACACCATCCGGCCTGGAAAGCGAGAACCGCTTGCTGGCTCCGCCTGCACAATGGGTCGTTGCCGTCAGCGTTCGTCCGACCAAGCCCTCGGCGTGCGGGAACAAGATCGCCCGTCCGGTCGCAGCCGTGATCAGCTCCGTTTGGCGATCGCTCTCGTCGGCGACGGTCACACGGCAACCCGGAACGCCGCGCCCCGCTGCGTCACGCACCACGAGAAAGCGACGCTCACGAATGTCGAGCCGATGTGCAGGCGGCGCGGGGTCCGTTGCCAGCCAGCGCATGAATTCGCGGTAGTTTGCGTTGTCATCCCACTCACCCGCATTCACGCTGGCCGCCGGTGCAGCCGCTGCCACCGCCGGCGCCGTTCGCTTCGTTGGAAGGGGCGCCGCGAACTGTTCGCTGTCTCGGCTTCCGCGAGGGCTCATCAGAGGAGCGATTGCGGGTGAATCCCCAATTCCCGAGAGGCGTCGCGGACCCGTTTGGGGGCTCGCTGCTCGCAGCGACGGGGCAGGCGTTTCTTGCACCGGTGCTGGCCGCGCCGCAGGCAGCACCGGCTCGATCGGCTTGGCCGCTACCTCTTCCGCTTCACTGGGCGCCATGTACTGCAAGGGTAGGGCGTCGTCGCCAACGTGATGTGCAGTCCGGCGTTGGTAAAAAAGCGTCGTCGTCAGCAGCAACAGCGAGGCTGCCATGCTGCCCAGCACGCTCACGCGCCAGAGGAAACGGCGTCTCTCTTTGCGCCGGGCTTCGGTCAGGACTTCGGCAATCCTTCGACGCCGTTCGGGTTGCAGCTGTTGCGGCTTTTCCGCAGCAAAATCGACTCGCAGCGCGCCGATGGTCCATTCGAGCTCCGCCAGTTTTTCGCGCGCGGACTCGTCGCTGGCGAGCTCCGCTTCGAACGCTGCTCGAGCGTCGCCCGAAAGCTCGCCAAACACGTAAGCCGTCAACCGTGGATCGTTCTCTTCGATGCTCATCGCGCGCTCCCTTCGCGGCGTGGCGCTTGATCTTGCTCGGCGAGGCCGGCGCGGACGCGAGCGAGCGCCGTGTGCAGAATGAAGCCGACGTTGCTGACCGTCAGGTTCATCACCTCGGCGATATCTTTGTAGCTCAAGCCTACTTCGATCTTGAGTCGCAGCACTTCGCGTTGTTTTCGCGGCAGCGCCGCCATGGCTATCCCGACGCGAGACAAGTCCTCTGCGCGCTCGAGCTTGGCGATGGGGCCGCTGTCAGGCGACTCGAGCATCTCGTCCTTTTCCTCGATGCGGGAGAGGCGGCGGTCGGCGCGGCGAAGCTCGAAGGCGCGGTTTCGGCACACCGTGAACAACCAAGCTGCCAGGTGGCCTTGCACACTCTCGGCGGGCTGACTGCACAGACGCAAGAAAGCGTCCTGCACGACGTCCTGGGCGCGCGTCTCCCCAACCAGCGACGCGGCGTAGCGCAGCAGTGTTCCCTCGTGCTCGTGCAACGCTGCCAGCACCCACTCCGGCTCATCCCCGCCTTCCGGCTCGACCAACCTCATTCTTGCTGCCTCAAGCAGACAACGCAGTCCGAGGCATCTTCTTAGGAAAATTCCGAGAAAGTGCGGACCCGCGCAGAAATGCCTGTAACTCTCGAGCGTTGGGTCCGACTAGCGGGTGAGGATTCGGTCCGGCGTCCACTTTCACCATCGTTCACCCATTTCGCTAGGCGCAGCGCATATCGCCCGTTCGGCCGAACTCGCCAGGCGGGTCGCCCAGCAAATTAACCTACAGCGTCCAATCGATCGTTCGCGCTATCGTCGCCGCGGCGAGGGCGTGGGTTTAGCGCTCAAGCGTCATTGGGGTCGTGTTTTAGGAGGAGGTCATATGGTTCGTCTAGTTCGAAGTGCACGGTTCGCTGTATTGGTTGCCGGTCTCGCGTTCTCTGCGGCGCTGAGCGGCTGTTCTTCGGCGCCGGAGGCGTCGACTACCGACGCGGAAGGCGTGGGTAGCATTGGTCTCAACTTGCAGGTCGGTGGGGCGACGCTCGAAGTGGTTAATTACTCGATCGTCGGTCCCGACGATTATACGAAGTCGGGCTCGCTCGAGGTGGCCGACAGTACCGTCGTCAGCGCGGTCTTGGGTGGCCTGCCGGTGGGCAATGGCTACACCATTACTCTGAGCGGAATCTCGACGGACGAAGCAACGAGCTGCACGGGCTCGGGCGCGTTCGATATCGTGGCGCACGAAACGAGCGCCGTATCGGTTCACATGCTGTGCCATCAGTCAGCGACGACCGGCAGTGTGCAAGTCGGAGGTACGTTCAATGTTTGCCCAGTGGTCGACGGAATCACGGCGAGTCCCGCCGAGGTCCTCGT
>Ga0164309_10001363_pt1 | contig 12033 bp, 12 predicted proteins | sample Whisoiple_247_MG_FD_109984 | JGI IMG/M metagenome (GOLD analysis project Ga0164309, IMG submission 109984) | Soil microbial communities amended with fresh organic matter from upstate New York, USA - Whitman soil sample_247_MG | ecosystem: Environmental > Terrestrial > Soil > Unclassified >... | reverse complement strand
TGATAATATTACAGGTCTGCGGCCATACTTGTCGCTCAGGTTGCCTATTACAGGTGCAAATAAAAATTGTGTAACAGCATAAGTAGATAATAATAAACCGCCATAAGCACTTGCCTGGTTGACAGAGATGTTTTTAAGTTCGGCGATCAGTTTGGGCAATACGGGAATGATAAGTCCCCATCCCATGGTATCAATTAAGAGTGTAATAAAAATAAACCCGACTGCTGCTTTTTTTTCGTTAGCCATGTGTGTTCAGTTTTGCTGCGCAAAGGTGTGGGAAAATTCCTTTTCGGATTTAGTACTACCCGTAAAGTTTTTAAATATAAAATAGCTGCAATAAAAGGTGCATATCTCCGTTAAAACTAAACCATTGATGAGATACTCTATGTCACTTTCTTTATCTCAAGTAGCTAAATTTTATATGCATTTTCTGTCTCTTAAGTAACAAAGATTTTAAGGATTTGATTTTGAATGCTTCGCATTCTGTACTCGTTCTTTTTTGCTTGTCCAAAAAAGAACCAAAAAAAGACCCCCGAAAACGATATGCAACACGTTTTCGGGAGAAGCCTTGATTGAGCTGTTGTAGTGTCGCTTTTTTGGCAGTTGAGCCCTGATTATTAAAATTCAACCGGTTGATGTGATAGCGTAGTTATAGCATTAGGTATTAAGCCTTGATGTTTAAGTGCCACACCATAACTGGCATCTACGGCTTATATATTTAAAAGGGTATTTAAAAGCAAAAGCCCGGCGTGTGCGGCCGGACTTTATCATCACAACACCTTTTTATGTTATGCTTAATTTTAGTTAAGCAACTCTTGTAACCCAAATGCGCTAACGAAGTTTTTATATCCTTCGCCAACATGCGCATTGGCTTCTTCCACTATAGTGCCCGTTAAATTATCAACCACAGTGCGTAATGGGCGTTTGCCTTTAGGCAATTCAACCAGTTGCAATACGGCATCGGCTACCTGCTGCGGGTCAGGCTTGCTTTCTTCAAATAGCTTTGCAATGCCGGCATTCATCTGTTCAGGAATATGGGCAAGGTCGCCATAGCCAGCCACTACAGATTCATCAGAACTCTTTTGCGCGTTAGCAAAAATTTCTGTAGGAAATGCACCGGGCTGTAAAATAGCAATATCAACACCCAGCGGCCGCACTTCATAATGCAACCCTTCGCTTATACCTTCTATTGCGAACTTTGCTGCGTTGTAAAAAGTGAAGAATGGCGAAGAGAACCTGCCCAACACACTCGAAGTATTAATGATAAGGCCGTCCTGTTGGCGGCGCATATAGGGCAATGCTTCTTTTATAGCGTACCACGAACCTTTTACATGAACATCAAAAAGGCTGTCGATATCTTTACCTGTAAATGATTCTGCGAGGCCGCCCACTACATTGCCGGCATTGTTGATCAATACATCGAGCCGGCCCTGTTCATTAATGATGGTTGTAATTGCTTTTTTTACTGAAGCTTCATCTGTGATTTCTACTTCAAGCACCCATACGTTCGTTAAAGCTTCCAGTTCTGCTGATTTTTGTTTGTTGCGCCCGTTTATATCACGCATGGTAGCATATACTGTGTGGCCTGCACCAGACAAGGTATGTGCATAGTACCAGCCGAAGCCGCTGTTGGTACCTGTAATTAAAATAACTTTCTTTTTCATAATTTTAATTTTATCGGTTGCCAAAAGGTTTTTAGTTACTTTTGGTAACTCAAAGTAAAAAAGAAACTATTTCATAAACAAGAAGGCACCGCCCGGAAACACAGTTACCAAATGGATACAATTAAAGTCCCGTCTGCATCCCAGAGTGAAAAAAAAATAAAAGATTTTTTTGAAACCGCATCTGCGGGCCGCATAAAGCTGTGCCCGGTGCGGGATATACTGCACACGTTAAGCGATAAGTGGTCTATCATGGTGATGCTGAGTTTGGGCCATCATAAAATGTTGCGCTTTAACGAACTCAAAAACAATATTGAAGGCATCTCGCAAAAGATGCTCACTGTTACAGTAAGAACACTGGAACTGCATGGGTTAATTGTGCGTAAAGTATATGCGCAAATACCCCCGAAAGTGGAATACACCATTACACAGCTTGGGCAGGAGTTTTTGCAACATCTTGTAGTGATGCTCGACTGGGCCTGTATCAATATGGAAACCATCAGCCGGGTGAAGAAAAAGAAGATGCGGGAAGGAATGAAGACCAGTGCTGCTTAATGCGGTCTTTTTGTACTGATCATTTTTGCCTGGAAAAACATGGTGTTATGGGGCAGCATTCACATAATGTTTACTGACAATAATATCATGACTGAAAAGATAAGGGAATCACAGCTCAACATACATTAATAAATGGCCGGTAAAAGCAGGGGTCATACCAACAATGTTAATGCCTTGGTCTATCTTATCACATAAACTTTCTTTGAAACATTGTTACGCATATCTTTTATATAATACGTTCCCGGTAACAGGTTGCTTACATTGATTGAACCTGATCCTGTAATCGTTTGTGATAATAAAGTATTGCCTGATGCATTGGTTACGATATATGTTGTGCTTACTTTATTCTGAATATAAATCCTGTCTTTTGCAGGATTGGGATATACGGAAAACGGTTCAGGCTCTTTTTGCAAGACAAAATCGTCCGGCTGTTGTTTTGATGCATTGTTATCATATAAGGTAACCAGCCAGAAATCGTAGGTATTAATCATCCCCGACTTTGTATTCTGTTTTTTATCTCCTGAAATATTTGAACCTGAGTAACCACCAACAATAAATAATCCTTTATGTAATTCAATAACGGAGCCGGAAATTTCACTTTCGCTACCGCCGATCGTTTTATCCCAAATCAAATGGCCTGATGCATCAATTTTGGTTGTCCAGTAATCATCCGTTGTGTTTTCCACGCCTCTGTTTGGCTCAGTTTTATCGCCGGATATGCCCGAAGAGCTATGCCCGTTCACAAGGTAACTGCCATCACTGCATTCCAGAAGATCGGTTGGAAATTCATCCGCTGTACCACCCAGCGTTTTATCCCATAAATAAGTTCCGTCGGCATTTATTTTAACCAGCCAATAATCAAAGCCCCCCTTGCTTGGCTCCGTTTTAGTGCCGCCTTTTTGTGAATCAGAATAACCGGCCAGTAAATAATTGCCGTCAGAACAATAGATCATTTTGGTTAAATAATCCTGGTCGTCAAGCGCATTAATGCCATACAGTTTTCGCCATTGCTGGTTACCGGTTGCATCTGTTTTTATAACCATGTAATCTGATCCTCCTGTAAAACTGTTTTCAGTATCGCCTGCCAAAATAAAACCTCCATCCGCGGTTTCAAAAATGCTGGTGCAACCATCAAAATAGCTATCGCCTAATGTTTTATCCCATTTCACCTTGCCATCGCCATCTGTTTTCACCAGCCAAACATCGTAAGATCCGCCATACCTGTTCTGCGTTTTTTCTCCTGAAATATTTGAGTTGGATATACCAGCCAGAATAAAACCTCCATCCGTGGTTTCTTTGAATGTTGTGAGTATGTCACTTCCACTGCCGCCATACGTTTTGTCCCAAAGAATTTTTCCCTGTGCATTTAACCGCACGATCCAGTAATCTGTTATTCCGCGTAAAGTATCTGTTTTGTCTGCATAAATTCCTGAAGCCGAATAGCCGCCCACCAAATAGCCGCCGTCACTGGTTTGGATGATGCAGGTTAACTGGTCCTCTTTATCTCCGCCGATGGTTTTATCCATCTGTATTTTTCCATTGGCCGTATACTTTACCAGCCAGAAATCAAACGCACTCAGCTTACCGCGAACGCTGTCTGTTTTATCTGCAGACATTGAAGCATTGGAAATGCCGCCGGCAATAAAACCTCCGTCAGTTGTTTTTACCATACAGGTTTGATTGTCGGTACCGTTTGCGCCACCAACAGTTTTGGAGGCTTTAATAACCGGTTGCGCTGAAAGATGCGTAATGCCAATACATAGTAAAAATGCGGTAAAAATTTTCAATTTCATATGAAGAAGTTCTAACGTTAGAAACAAACCGAAGATAAGGCATAAAGATATTGTATAAAATAAAAGCAAAGTGGCAAATCGCTGCAGGGCCTGTTGTATATGGTTTTGAAGGCATTGATAATCCGGAACTGAATCATATACGATCGGTAATAAAACGGCATTGTAAATGATGTATTGACCAGATCTTTTAAAGGGCATCAATGTATAAAAGGCACAACTATGGGTACAGATAACAAACCGCTTTCTTTTATAGCGATTCCGTTTTATTTTTGGCAACTCGCAAACATCGCCATATGAAGTTGGGTCAAAGACAAAGAGTGATTGATCAAGCCGCATTCATCAAAACTTTTAAACAGACATCCTTCAATAATTATAATTTGCATGATGCCTACCGGAGAATTAAACCATATCATCAACACCGACATATATCTTATCGACCAGATATTAAAAGGCAGGTATGATGGCGGTGGTAAATTATTGGATGCAGGCTGTGGTGGCGGAAGAAATATTTCCTGGTTTGTTGTGCAGCCCGACTTTGATATATATGCCGCAGATGCCGATCAACATGCTATTGATCATTTACCAAAAGCTTATCCTTCGCTTAAACAGGATCATTTACGCTGCACACCGATTGAATCATTGCCTTTCCCTGATGCGTTTTTTGATCATGTTATCTGCAGTGCTGTTCTTCATTTTGCCCGTAGTACAGAAAATTTTTTGCAAATGTTCTCCCAGTTAAACCGCGTACTAAAACCCGCAGGAAGTCTTTTCGCCAGGATAGCTTCCGATATTGGTATTGAAAGTAAAATATTGCCGCTTGGAAACGGGAGGTTCTCTTTGCCAGATGGTTCAGACAGATTTTTATTAACCAGGCAATTAATAGAACAGCTATTGAACATTTTTCAACTGATGCTTGCAGAGCCCATAAAAACCACCAATGTGCAGGACCTGCGTTGTATGACCACGTTAGTATTGGTGAAGCAGGCGCAGGTACGCAAATGATACTAATGGCTGTTAACATTGAACGCCGGCGTTTTCAGTTAAACAATCTTTTATCTGTATTTTCTGTTATTAAGTACCGTATGAAACCCCGCTTGAATTATTTTTTATCATCCATCTAAATTTCATGGCTTTATTATTTTTTTAGTACGAGAATAATACGTGTACTACATTTAAAACTATAATATACATAATGAAGCCAGCTTATTTTGAAAACCTCAACATACATGAATTAAAAGCTTATGCTGAAAGTACCGTAATTACGGCTTTTAATAATGTAGCGGTCACTCTTGAAGAGGAGTACAATTACCCGCAGGGTGGTTGCCAGCAAAAAGCGCACATGAGTTCATTGTTGCTTGATAAAGAACATAAGATAGAACATGCCAAAATATGGTTATTTGCTGCGGGTACACTTACAGCCAGCAATAATACTATGCTTGAAATTAAAGACATTAACGAGTTTACACCCGGAAATATAATACAATGGGGTTATCACGTTGCGCCTGTTGTAAAAATTAAAAAGAACAATAAAATTATGCTCTATGTTATCGATCCTGCGCTGGATAAAAATAAGCCTGTTACAGTTGACGCCTGGTTTAGCGCTATTACCAATAGTGGCTCAGGCAGCTTTACCTATACTACATCTGAAACCTATTTCTTTAATTGCTATTTCATGAACGAAGGCGGTTTATCTACTGTTTTTGACGGAACATTTTATGGATATGATAAAGAATACCAGCAAAACCTGTTTCTTGAAAAAGGTATTTCTATCTGCAGTACAGCCATGTATATCTTTCGCAATCACATACAGGATTCAGAAGCTGCAAAAAAAAATAAAAAGTCCCTGGATGACCTTAAAGCCATTTTTGGCAATGCAACCGCCATTGATTATGTTATTGCTCAAAATGCTTCTGCCAATACACCGAATACGGTTGCGCGGTACGTAATTACACATTACCCGGCGATTTTGAATGAGGCTAAAACATTTTTTAACGAGCGGCTTGTACATTGGGTAAATCTTACCAACCAGTTACTAAAAAAATGATATGTTGTTATAATTTATAAATGTTGGAATGAAATGTTTCAATAATGGTTACTCAAACATTTGAACCGGATAAAAAGATCGCATTTATAGTAAAAAGTATTTTAGTGTTTGAGGCTGATACAACCAGCGAAACAGTATTATCTTTTTTTGCGGATGGATATCCGGGCATGATGTATCAGCAAACTGAAAACGGGATGTTGGTACGGCCTCAGCATAAAAGCATGCCTGTATTATTTATTTAAGGGCAAACCATTAAGCCTGTTGAGTTAATAATGCAGGGCAGTTATAAACTAATCGCATTCCAGTTATACCCTTTCGTGCTTAAAAGTTTTTTTAATATACAGGCAGAAACATTAAATGATAATTGCTATGATGTATGTGAAGCAAAAGATGGTGATAAAATAATTAATGCCCTTGTAAATAAAAACGATATTCAAAAGCAAATTGAAATAATTACGAAATACCTGTATGATCTTTTTGAAGAAAAAAAATCAGCACTCGACCTTACTGTAAGAAAGGCAATACAAATCATTCTGGATAATGGCGGGCAGGTATTGGTAAAAGACCTGTTTGAAAAGCTGCATGTTACAGAAAGAACGTTTGAAAGAAGGTTTTTAAACGAGGTGGGTATTTTACCAAAACAGTTTTGCCAGGTGGTGCAGTTTCAGCAATCACTGGAACAATTAAGATCAAAAGAATATTCGAGGTTAACAGACATTGTGTATAACAACGGCTATGCCGACCAATCTCATTTTATCCGCGTTTTTAAAGCATACACCGGGATCACTCCAAAAAAATTTGATTTATAACCTTATTTTATTTTTGACGGTTTTCTTCTATTTTTCTTTATAGCACCCAAATAGTTTTGTGCGTATAAATCTTAATCAGAAAATATGCGTAACAAAATTTTAGTGCTGGGAAGTACCGGCAAAACAGGTAGAAGAGTAACTGAGCAATTGCAGCGTTTGCAAATTCCTTTTATAGCAGGATCAAGAAATGGCAAACCATCTTTTAATTGGGAGGATGCATCCAACTGGCAACAAGTGCTCAAGGATGTTGAAACAGTATACATCACCTTTCAACCTGATCTTGCTATGCCGGGTTCAACAGAAAAAATTTCATTATTTGTTCAGCATGCAAAACAAGCCAATGTAAAAAAACTGGTATTGTTATCCGGCCGTGGTGAAAAAGAAGCTGGCAGATGCGAACAGGTAATTATTAATTCAGGATTGAATTGGGTAGTAGTGCAATCAAGCTGGTTTATGCAAAATTTTAGTGAGCGTTTTTTGCTGGATGGAGTGTTGAACAATGAAATATTGCTGCCGGAAATTAAAGCGCTGGAACCGTTCATTGATGTGGATGATCTTGCCGAAATGATTGTAAAAGTTTTAATTGATGACAAATATGATAAACAGGTTTATGAAGCTACCGGACCGGAATTGTTATCATTTAAAACCGCTGCAGCATTAATTGCCACCGGAACAAAAAGAAAGATTTCTTATACAGAGATGGATATGGGGGCATATGCAGCATTACTAAGTTTGTTCATGTTGCCCGAAAGTTATACCTGGCTGATTGATTATCTATTTTCCGAGGTATTAGACGGTGGAAATGAATTCATAACAAACGATGTTGAAAAGATATTGAACAGGAAGCCAATAACATTTGCAGCCTATGTCGATAAAACACTTAAAACCGGCATATGGAACATGCAGTAAAAAATAAAAAACAAATCATCATGATCATTTGCACTGTTGTATTATCAGGGCTGGTTGCAGGTTTGTTGTATGGTTATGCCTGCTCCGTAAATCCGGGCCTGCATCAATTGAACAACAGAGAATATTTGAGCGCCATGCAATCAATCAATAACGCTATACTTAACCCTGTTTTTTTTATTTCATTTATGGGTTCACTGGCCATGTTTGCTGTTACACTGTTTCAATTGCGTAATGCGCAAACAGAAGCGTTTTATTATATGTTAGCCGCCATGCTTATTTATGTTACCGGTGTATTTGCAATAACTGTGTTTGCAAATGTTCCCCTGAATAACCGGCTGGCAGGCTTTAATATTTCAACAGCATCGGAAAAAGACCTTTACATGATGCGCGCAATTTTCGAAAAGCGCTGGAATGCATTTCATATCATCCGCACCATTGCATCGGTAGCCGCATTTGTTTTGAGTATTATAACGCTCACCAAAATTAAATAACCGCACCATGAAAAATTTTATAAAATATATGTTTTGCCTCCTGCCATTAATGTCTTTTACTGCAACTGATACCGGCAAATCGAATGGTGAAACAATTTATACTACGGGCAAAAACCTGCAGGGAGAAAAGATGTTGAACAAAGCTGCCTCGCGAATAAAGCTCGTACGCAGTTGCAGAGACTGTCATGGCAAGAATGGCGATAAAATAGAAAGCGCTTCAATAAGATTTAAAGATCTTTCTGATCCTTCCAAACATATTGTTGCTTATAATGATAGTTTATTCTTTCGTTTTTTAGATGACGACCTGTTTAGCAATGGTACAAAAGCAAATATTGGTGTTATATGGAAAATGAATGATAAGGATAAAAAAGATCTTTTAGATTATTTAAAGAGCTTGTAAAAACGGGTGAAATTTATTCGCCAGCACGTACTTGCGCTTACACACTAAATATGTAAGCAGTGTGGCATTGCAACATCACCTCAATATGAATGCTTGCTGATAAAATAATGAAGCAATTATTTTATAGCTGCTGCGCCGGCAGAAGCCACCGCGTGATCGTTCTCAACCGTATCACCGGATACGCCTATAGCACCGATAATTTCGCCAGCTTCATTCTTAATAACAACACCACCGGGGAAAGAAATAAGTCCGCCATTGGAATGCTCGATATTATACAACGGTCCCCCGGGCTGGGAAAGCTTCCCGATCTCACCTGAATCCATATTGAAGAAACGTGCAGTGCGTGCTTTTTTAATAGAGATATCTATAGAGCCTAACCAGGCATTATCCATATGAATAAATGCTATGAGGTTGGTGCCACCATCCACAACAGCAATGTTCATCAACGTTTTTAATTCTGTTGCTTTTGCCTTGGCAGCTTTAATAACGGCTTCTGCCTGCTGGAGTGTTATGTTCATAGTTAAATTTTTAAAGAATTCAAATGTATAATAATATCGGCAGCATATTTATTGAATAAATGCTTTGTATAAGGATAAATTCCTGCGCTCATAAAACGATAACAAAAAGATAAGTTGGAGATAATAGATCTTCATTTTAAACAGAAATAAAAATCTGGTAAGGTGATGCTGTTGATAACGATTAATTGTTTATTTCAGTTTCCATTATTATTTTCATTTCAAAATCTGATTCTATGAAAACATCCTTGCACTATCGCCTCTTATTTTTTTTATCGCTTATTCTTTTACTGCAATCCTGTAAAAAAGAAACCATCAATGCAAATAATATTGTTAAGTCTTCAGCAGAAGATGATGTAACCGACGGACCAGGCCTCAAAAAACTGGTGTTGCAGCCGGGCCCTGCAGATGGTTATGATACCTGGTTAACCTGGAAACAAGGAGACCCTGAAATTTATAACTGGAACTGGGATACGGTTGATATAACTGCTATGTATGCATGGACGAGCAGCGGCATACCTATTGCAGGCAGGTCTCTTATAAAATTTACAGGGTTAAGCGCCATACCTTCTACCGCAAAAGTTATTGCCGCAAAATTGTATATGTATGGTATAGAAAGCAGCCCGCACCTTCCTGTTGGTAATTCTTATTATCCCGGTTCTCCTTATCCTTATGATAATAAAGTGGCCGTATTAAGGGTGCTGGAAAACTGGGATCCTTCTGTTGTTACATGGTTTCATCAACCTGAAATTACAACGAAAGATTCTGTTCATATTCCCCACTCAGAGGCCCAATGGAACTGGGATGCAGCTGTTAATGTAACAAAGCTGGTAAAGAAGATGGTGGCAGCACCGGCTACAAATTATGGATTTGAATTCAGGATAGCAAATGAAACGATCTATACCTGCATGCAATTCTCTTCTTCTGATTATGCTATACCCGAAAGAAGGCCAAAACTGGTAGTGATCTATAAATAAAACACGTTATATTGTTGGCATTTTTATTTTTACAGGGCCGGTGAGAAAGTAATAAAAACAAAACCCGTTTGTTAAAACAAACGGGTAAATTAGTTAGGGTTGAATGGTTACCAATTGCCTGTATTATTAAAAAGTAAAACTGAGTTTGAACTGAACAGAATGTGTTGGGATCTTTTCCTTACCGTAAGTGTGATTCTCACCATCCCATGCATCATAACTTGTTTTTAAATTCACAGAACTGTAGTCTACCGAAAGGCCTATTGCTTTACGGCGTATGGTTACGCCAAAATTGCTGCCAAAGCCAGTTGCAATTACATTCTTAATGCTTGATGCATCATAGCTCTCATCAACATCTTCCTCACCGTAATTATAAAAGGAAAATGATCTTGCGTTTTCACCGCCTTCATCTTCATAATATTCAAAGGGTGTTATTCTGCCAACTGCTGCTACCTGTGCCCTTAGGTCAATCACGAGTTTTTCAACCGGGTTAAAAGAAATAACAGGGCCTAATTTGCTTGCAAGTGATGCAGAAAATGAAGCACCGTCAATATATACTTCATTCCCTTTATTATCGTAGGTTTCCCATTGGTCCAGTTTGTTATAAGTTGCAGATAAAACTGTCCAGTCGAGGCCGAAATTAACCAGGCCTCTGTACGATTTAGGTTTGAAATAATAAACATGCCCTGTTTCAAAAACAAAACCTGAGGAAGCTCCATAGTTGCCATTGAATACATTATCTTTTGGAGAAAGATTATTATCAAGGCTGTTGCCCAACGAGCTTATACCTAATCTTAAATAACCTTTTCTGAAGGGTGATCGTTCGTTTGGATTTGCTGCTGCTTTCACGCTGTCCTGTGCCTGCAACTGGATAAAAAGTAAAAGAGCCGGAATTAAAATTTTAATAGTTTTCATTTTTTTTTGGTTTGAGTGTTATGATTTGTAGCTCAAATGTACTTGTGTGCAAGGGCTGGTGCATATGGGGAAAACCCCAAAAATGACGTTGTTTTTCTTAACAATATGCATGAAAAACATCTTGTTTTTTAACATGAAGCATTACATGGGTTAAAACGTAATTTTGAATTATGGTCGGGATCAACAACGATAAGCTTGCTGTTATTATAAACGAGAAAGGTGCAGAGCTGCAAAGCATGCGTTTAAACGGCAACGAATATTTATGGCAGGCTGATGCAGCTTACTGGGGTAAGCATTCACCGGTATTATTTCCCATAGTGGGCGAATTAAAAAATGGTGTATATTTTTTTAAAGACAAAAACTATAAATTATCAAGGCATGGCTTTGCAAGAGATAAAACATTTGAGTCGCAGCAGCTATCGCCAACATCCGCTGTATTTACATTAAGAAGCAGCCCTGAAACGCTGGAGGTATATCCCTTTCATTTTACATTCAAAGTAGCATATGCAATAGATGATGCAGCCCTTTCGTGTACCTATCATGTAGAAAATATAGGGGATAGTGATATGTACTTTTCGGTAGGTGGCCATCCTGCATTTAATGTTCCACTGATGAAAGGATTGCAATACACAGATTATTTTTTGGAATTTAATAAGGATGAAAAATTAGTGTGCCATCTTTTACATAAAGGACTGGTAACAGATAATACCGAACAGGTTGCATTATTCAATAGAACACTGCAGTTAAAGCAATCTTTATTTTATACCGATGCTATCGTACTTAAACATATCAAAAGCAATGAAATAAAATTGTATTCCGAAAAAGATGCGCATGGTTTAAAATTTAAGTTTGATGGCTTTCCTTATTTTGGAATATGGGCTGCTGTGGATGCACCGTTTGTTTGTCTTGAACCCTGGTGTGGTATTGCTGATAACATACATCACGATAACCAGTTGATACGCAAAGA
>Ga0164309_10001361_pt1 | contig 12050 bp, 13 predicted proteins | sample Whisoiple_247_MG_FD_109984 | JGI IMG/M metagenome (GOLD analysis project Ga0164309, IMG submission 109984) | Soil microbial communities amended with fresh organic matter from upstate New York, USA - Whitman soil sample_247_MG | ecosystem: Environmental > Terrestrial > Soil > Unclassified >... | reverse complement strand
GACCTCGCCGAGCACCGCCTGGATGCGGTAGCCGGGGATCTCGTTGCTGGTCACCACGATCATGCGGCGATCGTGCCAGCACGGGACCGGGCGCGGCGAACCGGGCGCGCGGGATCACCCGGGCGCCGGGTCCGCCGCCACCCGGTCGGGCGCGGATAGCATCGCGCCGACGGCGGGGGCACGACGAGAGGGAGGCCCGGGTTGGGCACGTCCGAGAAGTTCCAGTACGGCGACGGTCGGTGGGGCGGCGACCTCGCGGCCACCCCGAGCCTGGCGATCGAGGTCCAGGACAGCGACATCGCGGTGATCGACTACCGGCCGGCGCCCGAGGGCCTGGGGCGGTTCTACCTCGGGTTCCAGCCGCGCGACCTGTACGACGACCCGTCCGAGAGCGAGCCGGTCGACGTCGAGGCCGAGGCGGAGGCCTTCGCCACGTGGGCCGAGTCGGTGGGCGCGCTCGACGTGCAGCCCAACGAGGTCCGGCGGCTCATGGCGATCGAGGGCGAGGAGCCGGAGGACACGTTCGTCGAGGAGACGGTGGTCCGGCTGCTGCGGCTCGTCGGGCTGTCGGTGCCGAAGGGGCTCGCGGGCTAGGCGGCTCGCGGGCACGCCGCCGTCGCCGACGACGACGCGGAGGAGCGCACGTGACCGACCAGGACCGGCCCGCGGACGACGGGCTCGTCGACGTGGCCGCGGAGCGCCGGCGGCTGCTCTCGCTGGCGTACCGGATGACCGGCACGGTCGGCGACGCCGAGGACGTGGTGCAGGAGACGTACCTGCGGTGGTACCGGCTCGACCCCGACGAGCGCGCGGCCGTCCGGGTGCCCGCCGCGTGGCTGACGCGCGTCGCGGGCCGGGTCGCCCTCGACCACCTGGGGTCCGCGCGGGTGCGGCGGGAGACCCACGTCGGGCAGTGGCTCCCCGAGCCGGTGCCGGCCGACCTGTTCGCCGGGACCGCGCCGGTCACGACTCTCCACGGCGCCCCCGCGACCGACCCGTCGGACCGGGTCGCGCTCGACGAGACGGTGAGCACCGCGCTGCTCACCGTGCTGGAGGCGATGACGCCGGCCGAGCGGGTGGCGTTCGTGCTGCACGACGTCTTCGGCCTGTCGTTCGACGAGATCGCCGAGGTGGTCGGGCGGTCCCCGGCCGCCACCCGGCAGCTCGCGACCTCCGCCCGCCGGCACGTGCGCGAGGGCCGTCGGGAGCGGGTCGGCGCGAGCGAGCACGACCGGGTCGTCCGGGCCTTCCTCGACGCGAGCCTGGGCGGCGACCTCGGCCGGCTGCTGCGGGTCCTGGCGCCGGACGTCGAGCTGCGGGGCGACGGCGGCGGGGTGGTGCGGGCCGCGCCGAACCCCGTGCGCGGGGACGACCACGTCGCGCGGTTCCTGCTCGGCCTGCTCGCGAAGCGACCGGCGCTGCAGTTCGAGGAGCGGGACACGGCCGACGGCCTGGGCTACGCGATGACGCTCGGCGACCACCTGTTCGGCGTCGCCACCTTCGCGGTCGAGGCGGGCAGGATCACCCGGGTCTGGCTCGTCGTCGACCCCGCGAAGCTGACCCGGTGGACGCTCCGCTGACGCCCGGAGCGGCCCGGACCTCACATCCGGGCGGGCTGCGTCGTCGACCTGTCGGGGCGCGGCAGCCGCCGCGCGCCGGCACGAGCACGAGGAGGGGCAGATGAGGATCGCCGTCTGCGGCGGGACCGGCACGGTGGGGCGGCACGTGGTGCGGGTCGCCGGCGAGCACGGGCACGACGTCGTCGTGCTGAGCCGGGCGCGCGGGGTCGACGTGGCGACCGGACCCGACGCCGCGGTCGACGCGGCGCTCGACGGGGTGGAGGCCGTGGTCGACGTGCTGAGCACGAGCACGCTGTCGGCCAAGGGCGCGATCGCGTTCTTCACGGCCACCACCGGTCGGCTGCTGGCCGCGGAGCAGCGGGTCGGCGTGCCGCACCACGTCGCGCTGTCGATCGTCGGGATCGACGGGATCGACGCGTCCTACTACGCGGGCAAGCTCGCCCAGGAGCGGCTGGTCGCGGCGGGCGGGGTCCCGCACTCGATCGTGCGGGCCGCGCAGTTCCACGAGTTCGCGGGGCAGATCGTGGCCCGGGCCTCGGTCGGGCCGGTGACGCTCGCGCCCCGGACGCTGACCCGGCCGGTCGCCGCCGCCGAGGTCGCGGACCACCTGGTGGCGGTGGCCGAGGGCGGGCCGGTCGGCCGCGCGCCGGACCTGGTCGGGCCGGCCGACGACACGCTGGCGGCGATGATCCGCCGGCTGTCGGCGCACGAGGGCACGCGGCGGCGGGTGCTCGAGGTGCGGCTCCCGGGCCGGTACGGGGCGGGTCTCGCCTCGGGCGCGCTCCGCGGCGGGCCCGACGCCGTGCGGGGGCGGCTGTCGTTCGACGACTGGCTGGGGTCGACGGTCCGGGCCGGCTGAGCCCGCGCCGGTGCCGGGCGGTCGGGCGGCGGGACGGTCACCGGACCGGACGCGCCGCCCGACCGGGCCTACGCCTTCGCGGCCCGCGCGGCGGCCTTCGCGGCCTGCTTGGTCTCGCGGACCCGCCGCAGCGACTCCGGGTCCCGCACGTCGGCGATCGACCGCGGCACGTCGTCGGCGTAGGCGCCCGCGGCCTCCTGCCAGCCGGCCGGCGTGACCCCGCGCTGCTTGGCGAGCAGGGCGAGGAAGATGCGCGCCTTCTGGTCGCCGAACCCGGGCAGCGCCTTCAGCCGCTTCAGCACGGTCGCGCCGTCGGGGTCGCCGTCGGTCCAGAGCAGGGTGACGTCGCCGTCGTAGTCGTCGACCACGGCGCGGGCCACGGCCTGGATGCGGCCCGCCATCGACCCGGGGAACCGGTGCACGGCCGGGGGAGTGGCGCACAGCGCGGTGAACTCCTCGGGGTCGGCCTCGGCGATCCGCCGGACGTCGAAGCCGCCCATGCGCTGCTCGATCTTGGCCGGGCCCGCGAACGCCGACTCCATCGTGACCTGCTGGTCGAGGAGCATCCCGGTCAGCAGGGCGAACGGGTCGGAGTCGAGCAGGCGGTCCGCGTCGGCATCGCCGGTCAGCCACAGGGTCATCGCGCCATTGTGCCCGAGCGGCGCGCGTCGCCGATCTCACCCGCGGCGGGTGCCACGGGTCGTTGACCGGGCCGCGGCGCGGGCGGACCGTGGACGGGGTACGAGGGGGTACCGCCATGCGCCGCCGACTGCTCGCCCTGCTGTCCGTCCTCTCGCTGCTGCTCGGGGCCGCCGTGCTCACAGCACCCGCGGCGTCGGCCCACCCGTACTGCGGGCAGGTCTGGGGCTCGCTCGCGAAGGGCGTCCCGGGCATGTCGGCGGGCCAGCTCACGGACGTGCGCGCGGGTCGGCACGACTGCTACGACCGGCTCGTCCTCGACGTCGACCGGCCGCTCACCGCGTGGTCGGTGCGGTACGTCGACCAGGTCACCGCGGACGGGTCCGGCGCCGTGGTCCCGGTCCGCGGCGGGGCGCGGCTCGAGGTCGTCGCGCGCGTGAACGTGGTCCCGACCGACGCGTTCTTCGTCGGCGTCGGCACCGACCTCGTGAGCACCGCGGGCTACCGGACGTTCCGGCAGGTCACCTGGGCCGGGAGCTTCGAGGGGGTGTCGACGGTCGGGCTCGGCGTCCGGGCGCGGCTGCCGTTCCGGGCGTTCGTGCTCGCCGGTCCGGGTGCCGGGTCGCGGCTGGTGGTCGACGTCGGGCACCAGTGGTGCGCGACGGGGCACACCGACTGCTGAGGGCTCCGGGGCCCTCAGGGAGCGACGGACGCGGCGGCCGCCGCGGGCACGACGGCCGCGTCGCCCGCGCCCGGGTCGGTGAGGACCGTCGACCAGCGCAGGTCCGGGCAGTCCGTCGCCGTGGCGCAGAACCGCGCGGGCTCGTGCGCGCCCCAGCCCAGCGGGATGCCGACGACCCCGAACAGGCAGCCCGCGAGGGTGACCACGGACATGACGCGCTGACGCACGCTCATCGCCCCGCCTCCTGCCCGGCCCATCGACATCCTGTCCCCCCACCCATCGGCGACGCACCGCCCGGGTGGAGCGCGCATCCGGGTGATCGCGAGAGGCTGACCCTGGATGCCGCCCTGCCAGGATCGGGGGAGGCGGACCCGCGCGGAAGAGGGGGAGCACCCATGACGGAGGTCACGGAGTACGTCGCGTCGCTGCCGGACCCGGAGCGGACGGTCGTCGCCGGGCTGCTGGACCGGGTGCGGGCGCTCGTGCCCGACGCCGAGCAGGGCACGAGCTACGGCATGGCCGCGTACCGCCACCGGGGGCGGCCGCTCGTGGCCGTGGTGGTCGGCCCGCGCGGGTGCACGGCGTACCCGTTCAGCTCGGACGTCACCGCCGCGGTGCTGGCGACGCTCGACGGGTTCGACGCGACCAAGGGCGGCATCCGGTTCACCGTCGACCGGCCGCTGCCCGGCGAGGCGTTCGACGCCCTCGTCACGGGTCGCCGGGCCGAGATCGACGCGGCGCTGGACCCGCGGCGCGGCTGACGGCGCGGGCCGGCGCCGGGGGCGACCCCGACTGCCCGCGCCGGGCCGACGACGCCGTGCGGGCGCGAGCGGCGGGCAGCGAGCTGCCGGTGCCGGACGCGCGCGCCGCCGGGCCGCGGCCCCGCGTAGGGTGCGTCCGTGCTGCTCGGTCGGTGGGTCCTGGTCGTCCCGGTGAAGGACGCGCGGCGCGGCAAGACCCGGCTCGCCGACGTGCTGGAGCCGCGGGCGCGCGCCGCGCTCGTGCGGGCGATGGCCCTCGACACGGTCGAGGCGGTGCTCGCGAGCCCGCGCGTCGCCCGGGTCGTGGTCGTGACCGCCGACCCCGAGGTGACGTCGGCTGCAGCGGCGCTGCCCCGGGTGCGCGTGCTGCCCGAGCCGCCGCCGGCGCCCGAGGACGCCGCGGGCGGCTGGGCGTCGCTCGACCGCGCCGTGTCCGCCGGGGTGGCCGCGGCCCGCGGTGAGGCGCCGACCGCGCACGTCGGCGTGCTGCTGGGCGACCTCCCCGGGCTCGACCCGGCCGAGCTCGACGCGGCGCTCGCGGCCGCCGAGGCGCACCCGCTCGCGGTGCTGCCGGACGCCGAGGGCACGGGGACGACGCTGCTCACCGCCCGGGCGGGGGCGGCGCTGCGGCCGGCGTTCGGCGGCGGGTCGGCGGCGGCGCACCGGGCGCTCGGGCACGCCGAGATCGCGCTGCCCGCGGACGCGACGCTGCGGCACGACGTCGATGTGCCGGCGGACCTGGTGGCGCTCGTCGCGCGCGGGGTCGGCGGACGCACGGGGGCGCTGCTCCGGCGGCTGGGGCCGCTGGGCTGACGGCCCGGGCGCGTCAGTCCTCGAGCCCGCGCAGCGTGATCGGCGAGAACCCCGCGCGGTCGGCCAGGCACGCCACGACCCGCTGCGCGTCGTCGCGCGTCGCGCCCTCCACCAGCTGCACGGTGACGGCCGCCGGCGGCCAGACGGCGGGTGTGATCGCCCAGAGCACGGCCGGGTCGTCCCAGCACGCCGCGGCGTCGCCGGTGACGTCCGGGCCGGCGACGACGGTCCAGGGTCCGGGCTCCGCGACGACCGGGACCCGGGGGAGGCCGTCGGCGAACACCAGCACCAGAGCCGCGATCCCGCCCACCGTCACCGCCGCCCGCACCGCCGCCCGCCGCCGTCGCATGCCGCCTCCCGGGTCCGGTGGTGCTCTCGCGTCGACGGTAGCGGGGCGCTCGGCCGCGCGGGGCGGTTCTGCGGGGCCGTCCTGTAGGGCGCGCCCCGGCGCGGTGAGGTCGTCACATCCTCGTGAGGTCGTCACTCGTTTCTGACGACCTCACCAGCATGTGACGACCTCACGACCGGCTCGCCGGGCGCTCGCCCGGGCCCCGCCGTCACGCGCGTCAGCGCCCGACGAGCGCCAGCGCCTCGGCCGCGATGCGCGCCGTCGCCGGCACGTCGGTCATGAGCGTCGGCGCGGCCGCCGCGCGCCAGCCGTCGGCCGCCAGCTTCTCCGCCGCGTCGGCGTCGACGGTGTCGACCAGCCACGCGTCGAGCACCCCCGCGTCCGCGCCGGTGCGCGCGGCGTCGTCCCGGCGGCCGTAGAACCGCGCGACCGCCTCGGCCGTCGCCTCGACGCCGATCGTCGCCAGGCACTGCGCCGCCATCCCGCGGACGGGGGCCCCGCCGACGATCGGGGACACGCCCACCACCGGCGCCGCGGTCGAGGCGAGCGCAGCCCGCACGCCCGGCACGGCCAGGATCGTCGACACGGACACGACCGGGTTCGACGGCGGGACGACCACGACGTCGGCCGTCGCGAGCGCGTCGAGCACGCCGGGCGCCGCCTGCGCGGAGTCGAGCCCGACCTGCACGAACCGCCGCGCGGGCAGCGCGGCGCGGTGCCGGACCCACCACTCCTCGAAGTGGATCGTCCGCTCCGCGCCGGGGCCGCCGTCGGGGCCGGCCACGACGACGTGCGTCTCGACCGGCTCGTCCGCCATCGGCAGCAGCCGCACGCCCTGCTCGGCGAGGCCCCACCGGCGGCTCAGCAGCGCGGTCGCCTCGGACAGCGTCCGGCCCTCGCGGAGCCACTGGGTCCGGGCGAGGTGGGTCGCGAGGTCGAGGTCCCCGAGCGTGAACCAGTCCCAGCCGACGTCGTAGGCGGCGAGGTCGGCGCTGACCCGGCTGGTCTCCTCGCGCCGGCCCCAGCCCTGCTCCTCGTGCACGGCGCCGCCGAGCGTGTACATGAGGGTGTCGAGGTCGGGGCAGACCCGGACGCCGTGCAGCCACATGTCGTCGCCGGTGTTGGCGATCACGGTGACCTCGGCGGTGCTGCCGCCGCGGCCGTCGGGCAGCCGGTCGCGCAGCAGGGCGAGCAGGCCGCGGGTGAACCGGGCGCCGCCGACGCCGCCGGACAGGACGGTGATCCTCATCGTGCTCCTTCGGGGACCGGCTCGGGCCGGGGGGTGCGGGGGTCGTCGCGGGAGTCGTCGGCGCCGGTCGGCGACGCGCCCGGCACCGGGTCGCCGAACGCGATCACCGGCCGCCCCGTCCGGGGGTGGGTCAGCACGGCGCAGTCGACGCCGTACACCTCCCGCACCAGGTCGGCGGTGAGCACGTCGCGCGGGTCGCCGGCCGCGACCAGCCGGCCCCCGGCCAGCACCAGCACGTGCGCGCAGTACGCGGCGGCGAGGTTGAGGTCGTGCAGCGCGGCGACGGTGGTGCGGCCGAGGTCGCGGACGAACGCGAGCAGCGACAGCTGGGCGCTGACGTCGAGGTGGTTGGTGGGCTCGTCGAGGAGCAGCAGGTCGGGCTCCTGCGCCAGCGCACGGGCGATGTGCACCCGCTGCCGCTCGCCGCCGGACAGGGCGGACCAGGCCCGGTCGGCCAGGTGCGCGGCGTCGGCGGCCGCCAGTGCGCGGTCGACGGCGGCCTCGTCCGCGTCGGTGCCCCACAGCGTCCGGTAGGGGATGCGCCCGAGCGCGACGACCTCGCGGACGGTCAGCGGGACGGTCGAGGACGACTCCTGCTCCAGCAGGGCGACCCGGCGGGCGCGCTCGCGCCGCGGCACGGTGTGCACGGGCACGTCGTCGAGCAGCACGGCGCCGGCCTCGGGGTCGAGCAGGCCGGCGATCAGCCGCAGCAGGGTGGTCTTGCCGGCGCCGTTCGGCCCGAGCAGGCCGGTCAGCGCGCCGGGCGGCGGGGTGGCGTCCACGCCGTCGACGACCCACCGGCCGCCCAGCCGGGTGCCGACGCCCGCGATGCTCAGGTCCACGCCGACCCCCTCCCGCGCCGCAGCAGCACCGCGAAGACCGGGACGCCGATCAGCGCCGTGACGATGCCGACCGGCAGCTCCCGCGGGTCGAACACGGTGCGCGCGCCCGTGTCCGCCCAGACCAGGAAGATCGCGCCGACGACGGCGGCGACCGGCAGCAGCCGCCGGTGCGCGGGCCCGGTGAGCGCGGACACCGCGTGGGGGAGCACCAGGCCGACGAACCCGATCGACCCGCTGACCGCGACCATCGCCCCGGTGAGCAGGGCGACGAGGGTCATCAGCACCCACCGGGTCCGGTCGACGTGGATGCCGAGCGCGGCCGCGGCGGTGTCGCCGAACGCGAACGCGTCCAGCCGCACCGCGGAGGCGACCAGCACCGTGCCGACGAGGACGAGCGCGCCGGCCGCGATCGCCACGCTCTGCCAGGTCGACCCGGCGAGCGAGCCGAGCAGCCAGTTGAGGATCTCCCGGTAGGAGTCGCCGGTCGCCGACCAGAAGATGACGAACGACGTCCCCGCGGCGGCGAGCTGCGACACCGCGAGGCCGGCCAGCACCGCGCGTCCCGGCGTCAGCACGCCGTTGACCCGGGCCAGGGTCAGCGTCGCCACGAGCGCGGCGAGCGCCCCGGCGAACGCCGCGACCGGCAGCAGCAGGCCCACGCCGACGACGAGCACCGCCACCGCCCCGAGCGACGCGCCCGACGACAGCCCGAGCAGGTACGGGTCGGCGAGCGGGTTGCGGGTCAGGCTCTGCATCACCGCGCCCGCCAGCGCCAGGCCCGCGCCGACCGCCGCGCCCGTGAGCACCCGCGGCAGCCGCAGCTCCCAGACGATCGCGTCGGTCAGCACCGGCACCCCGCCGTCCGCGCCCGCCGCGGGGCCGAGCCCGAGGTGGCCGGCGATGCTGCGTGCGACGTCGGCGACCGCGATGTCCGCCGGCCCGATCGTCACGCACACGAGCACGGTGGCGACGAGCAGCGCGAGGCCCACGAGCAGGGTCGGCACCAGCGGCGGTCGCCACGGGGGCCGGCTCCCGGCGGCAGCGTGCGCGTCGAGTGGACGATCCTGACCGACACGCCGACGGCGTGTCCGGCCGGATCGTCCCCCCGGGGGCGCGGTGGTCGTCATCGGCGGGGTCAGCCCTCCAGGTCCGCGAGCTGCTCGGACAGGCTCACCACGGCGTCGGCGTTCCGGACGCCCGCCTCGGCCGCGGGGAACGGCACGGTCAGGTAGCGGTGCTCCTTGACCGCGGTGAGCTGGCTGGTGGCCGGGTTGCCCTCGAGCATCGCGATCTTGCTCTCGGCGGTGTTCCAGGTGGCGTCGACCAGCACGATGACGTCGGGGTCGGCCGCGACGACCTGCTCCCAGCCGGCCGACGTCCAGGTGTCGTGCACGTCCGCGAAGATGTTGGTCAGCCCGGCGGCGTCCAGCATCATCTGGGGCGCGCCGATGCCCGCGCCGACGTACGGGGTGTCCGTGCCCGACGAGTACCAGAGCGCGGTGGTCTCCTCGGTCGGGGGCTCGACGGCGTCGAGGGCGGCCTGCTGGTCGGCGATCAGGTCCTCGGCGCGTTCCTCGACGCCGAACACCGAGGCGATCTCGCGGATCTCGTCGAACAGGCCGTCGAAGGTCAGCGGGTCCGGCATGTACCCGTCCTCCTTGCACGCGGCCGGGGAGACGTAGGTGCCGATGCCGAGGCCCTGCAGGGCGGAGCGCTCGCCGGCGCCGTCGTCGGAGAAGTTCGACTCCCAGCCCGCGTAGACGAAGTCGGGCTGCACCTCCAGCAGCGCCTCCTGGCCGGGGACCTTGTCGGACAGCACCGGGACCGCGTCGTAGGCGGCGGCGTACTCCTCGGGCACGGGCCCGTCGGCGAACGCGGTCCCGACCAGGCGGTCCTCCAGGCCGAGGGCGAGCATCATCTCGATCGACGTCGACTTGATCGCGACGACGCGCTCCGGCGGGCTGTCGACGGTGACCTCGGTGCCGCAGTTGTCGAGGGTCACGGGGGTGAAGCCGTCGGCGGACGCGGTCGAGCCGGGGGCCGCGGAGGTGCCGTCGGCGGAGGCGGTGCCGCCGGCGCAGGCAGCCAGCGCCGCGACGGCGAGGACGGCGGGCGCGACGAGCACGAGGCGGGCGGCGCGGGCGCGGGTGCTCCGGCCGGGGGTGGTGGGGTCGGCGGTGCGGCGGGTGCTGCGCAAGGACGGGCTCCTGACGGGATGCGGCGACGGCGCGGGCGGGCGGGGCCGCGGCGACGTCGTCGGCGGTCCGCGCGCCCGCGTCGGACGCACGGTCCGACGGTGGACGCTGGGGGAGACGGACCCGTGGGCGACGCCGGAGGGCGTCCGCCGCTGCGGGCCGGGGGAGGGTGCACGTCGCGCCCGGTGGCCGCGCCGCCCATGCGCGGGCGACGACACCCAGGCCACATCCGGCCTGGTCCGCGACCACCCTACGCCCGCGCGCCGCGCGCGCCGCGCCGAGTCTCCACTTCCGCCCTGCACGCCGGCGCCGCCGCAGAGTCCGGAGGTGGAGACTCGGCGACACCACCTCGCCGCGCGCGCGGCGCTCAGCGCGCGGCGCGACGCGTGCGCGGCGTTACGCGCGCGCGGCCAGGGCGAGGGCCGTCGCGACGCGGGCGACCTCGTCCGGGCCGCCCGCCAGGGCGCCGACGGTGACGCGGACGTGCCCCGGCCCGCCTGCGCCGCCCGGCCCGCCTGCGCCGCCCGCGCCGACCGGGCCGACCGCGCCGCCCGCGCCGTCGGTCGCCGACGCCCCCGGCGCTGCGCCCGCGCGGAACGGCCGGCCCGGCGCCACGCGGATCCCCGCCGCCGCCAGCCGGACCAGGGCGGTCGCCTCGTCCGCGACCGGCACCCACAGGTTGATCCCGTCGCCCGGCTGCACCTCGACGCCGCGCTCGGCGAGCGCCGTGGTCAGCGCGCGCTGCCGGGCGTAGTACGTGCGGCGGGCCTGGGCCACGGCCGCGAGGGCCTCGCCGTCGTCGAGCAGGTCCGCGAGGACGTGCTGCAGCAGCCGGCTGGTCCAGCCCGGCCCGAGCATCCGGCGCGCGACCACCCGGTCCAGCACTGCCGCGGGCCCGCCGACGGCGGCGATCCGCAGGTCCGGCCCGTGCGACTTCGAGTACGACCGCACGTGCACGACGCGGTCGGGCAGGTGGCTGCCGAGCGACACGTCGGCGGACGACGCGATCTCCCCGGAGTGGTCGTCCTCGACGATCGTCAGCCCCGCGCCGGGCGTCGCGGCCAGGTGCTTCCGGACGACCGCCGCGAGCTCGCGCGCCCGGGTCGAGGTCATGGAGACCCCGGTCGGGTTGTGCGCGCGGGGCTGCAGGACGATCACCTCGGCACCGGTGCGGAGCGCCGCCGCCAGCGCGTCGGGGCGCAGGCCCTGGCGGTCGAGCGGCACCGGCACCCGCTCCAGGCCGAGCTGGTCGCACAGGTCGAAGATCGGCGGGAACGACGGGTCCTCGACGACGACCCGGTCGCCGAACCCCGCGAGCTGCTCCAGCGTCCGGCTCATGGCGTCGACCGCGCCGTCGACGACGGTGACCCGCTGCGGCGTGAACGGCCAGGACGCGCGCAGCAGGTGCTCCAGCGGCTCGACGACGGGTGCGCCCAGGTAGGACCCGGTGCCCGCGGCGGGGGTGGCCGCGGCGACCCGGGCCAGCGCGCGCCCGAGCGCGGGCAGCAGCGCGGGGTCGGGGGTGCCGGCCGACAGGTCGAGCGGCGGCCCCGGGCGCGACGCCCGGTGCGGGGCCGCGGACGACCGCGACGCCCCCGCGGTGGCTCGCGTGCCAGCCCCCGCCCCGGACCCGACCCCCGCCCAGGACCCGGCCCCAGCCCCGGCCCCAGCCCCCGCCCCAGCCCCCGCCCCGGACCCGGCCCCCGCCCCGGACCCGGCGCCCGCCCGCGTCCCGGGCGCGCCCGCCCCCGACGCCCCCGGCGCCCCCGCGTCCGTCCGCCCGCCCGCCGCCAGGTCCCGGTACCGCGGCGGCAGCCACGACGCCGGCTCCGGCAGCACGACCGTCCCCGCCCGCCCCCGCGACGCGACCAGCCCGACGGCGGCCAGCGCCTGCCACGCCCCGCTGACGGTCGCGGGGCTGACGCCCAGGTCGGCGGCGAGCCGGCGCACCGTGGGCAGGCGGTCGCCCGGCCGCAGGTCGCCGCTGCGCACCAGGCGCGAGACGGCGGCGGCGATCCCCCGGGGACTGCGGTCCTCCACGTGCTGGGCCACGTCCATGGGCGTCATCGTGCCCCCGCGCG
>Ga0164309_10001360_pt1 | contig 12060 bp, 9 predicted proteins | sample Whisoiple_247_MG_FD_109984 | JGI IMG/M metagenome (GOLD analysis project Ga0164309, IMG submission 109984) | Soil microbial communities amended with fresh organic matter from upstate New York, USA - Whitman soil sample_247_MG | ecosystem: Environmental > Terrestrial > Soil > Unclassified >... | reverse complement strand
AGGTGCGCGGCGTCCGCCCCGCCTTGGGCTTCACCGCGGGGATCGGGGCGGCGATCGGGACCCTCGCCCTCGCCGCCTTCCTCCTGGTACGCGGGGTGCGGCGGTGGTTCCCTACCCGCCTCCCCTATCTCTGGCGCCAGGGGCTCGCCAACCTCTACCGCCCGGCGAACCAGACGATCGTCGTGGTCCTCGCCCTCGGCTTCGGCGCCTTCCTGCTCGGCACCCTCTACGTGGTGCAGTACTCGCTCGTGCAGCAGTTCGCGATCGAAGCTGCCCCCGACCGCCCCAACCTGATCCTCTTCGACATCCAGCCCGACCAGCGGCATGGGGTCGACTCGATCCTCGCCGCGGTGGGGGGTGCGGGCGGTGTCCTCACGCCGATCGTCCCGATGCGGGTGAAGAGCGTGAAGGGGGTCGCCGCGGAGAAGTACACCGGGGAGATCCCTGCCGATTCGATCGACGAAGAGGGCCGGCCACGACGAGGCGAGCGCAGGAACGCCTGGGCCTTCCGGCGGGAGTATCGCTCCACCTATCGCGCCGAGAAGACGCCGAGCGAGATCATCCTCTCGGGGAAGTGGCCGGAGTACGACTCCACCGCGCGCCGGGATCCGCACGCGGCGACCCCTGTCTCCGTCGAGACCGACCTCGCCGGTGAGCTCGGCGTCACCATCGGCGACACCATCGTCTGGGATGTGCAGGGGGTCGAGGTGCCGACGGTCGTGGCGAACCTCCGGCAGGTGAACTGGGCCCGCTTCGAGCCGAACTTCTTCGTGGTCTTCCAACCCGGCCCCTTGGACGCCGCCCCGCAGAGCTGGCTCACCCTCACCCGGATCGACTCCGCGGCCACGCGGGGGACCGTGCAGCGCCGGGTGGTGGAGCGCTATCCCAACGTCTCGACGATCGACCTGTCGGTGGTGCAGCAGAGCATCGACGACGTGGTATCGCGCGTCACGTTGGGGGTCCGGTTCATGGCGCTCTTCTCCCTCGCGGCGGGAGCGGTGGTGCTGATCGGCGCGGTGGCGGGGAGCCGCCGTCAGCGGATCAAGGAAGGGGTACTCCTCAAGACCCTGGGCGCCACCCGGCGCCAGGTGCTCCGGATCGCGCTGGCCGAGTATCTGTCGCTCGGGTTGCTCTCGGCGCTGGCGTCGCTCGGACTCGCCACGGCCGCGGCGTGGGCGATCGTGGACCGCTTCTTCGAGATGACCTTCGCCTTCCCGACGCTCGGGATCGCGGGGTTCGCGGTGATCATCGTCGGCGTGACCCTCGGCGTGGGGCTCTGGACCAGCCGGGAGGTGTTCGCGCGGACGCCACTGGAGATCCTCCGGGCGGAATAGCCGAATGCCACCAGTCGCTGCGCGACATCATTTCCTACCACGGAGAGCACGGAGAGTCCTCGGGGGCGAGCAATGTTTCCATCGGAGGCTGAGATCGTCGAGATTTTGTGGTCCCAAGCGGAGCTCCCGTCTGGGACCACAGAAGCCAAAAGGGTGTTGCGGCATTCTGGGAGCGGGGCGCGAAAGAGTGATCTCTCCGTGCCCTCCGTGGTAAGACCCAGAGCGAGCGCAGCGAGCAGATATCCCCGTTGGCGTAGTGACGGGTCCCGCGATAACTTTGGGCCGTACCTGAACCAGGAACTGGAATGCTCCCGATCGATCTGAAGGGGAAGCGCGCGCTCGTGGCCGGTGTGGCCGACGACGGCGGCTTCGGCTTCGCCATCGCCAAGGCGCTCGCCGAGGCGGGTGCCACCGTCTGCGTGGGGACCTGGCCCCCGGCGATGAACATCTTCGAGAATCTCCTCGAGCGGGGCAAGATGGACGCCTCGATGATGCTCGCCCGCGGTGGCAAGATGGCGTTCGAGAAGGTCTATCCCCTCGACGCCGTCTACGACACCCTCGAGTCCGTCCCGGCCGAGATCCGCGAGAACAAGCGGTACAAGGAGCGGGGGGACTTCACCATCGACGGGATGGCGCAGGCGCTCACCAAGGACTTCGGGGCGCCCTGCCTCGACATCCTGGTCCACTCCCTCGCCAACGGCCCCGAGGTCAAGAAGCCCCTCCTCGAGACCTCCCGGAACGGGTACCTCGCCGCCGTCAGCGCCTCGTCGTACAGCGCCATCAGCATGCTGCAGCGCCTGGGACCGCTGATGCGGCCGCAGGGGAGCTTCGTCTCGCTCACCTACATGGCGAGCGAGAAGGTGATCCCCGGCTACGGCGGCGGGATGTCGAGCGCCAAGGCGGCACTCGAGAGCGACACCCGCACCCTCGCCTTCGAGGCGGGGCGGAAGTGGGGGATCCGGATCAACACGATCAGCGCCGGCGCCTATGCTTCGCGGGCCGCGAGCGCCATCGGATTCATCGACACGATGATCAAGTATGCCAAGGCGAACGCCCCGCTGCCGCGCGAGCTGGAGGCGCACGACGTCGGGAACGCCGCCGCCTTCCTCTGCTCTCCGCTGGCGGCCGCGATCACCGGGACCACACTGTACGTGGACAACGGGATCCACTCGATGGGGATGGCGGTGCTGGAGTAGCGAGAAGGGAGTGCAAGTGCTAGCTGGCGGGAAAGCCAGAATGCGCGAAAGGGGCCCCGGGAGATCGGGACCCCTTTTCACATCACGCATCCTTCTCGCTTTCTCGCCTTCGCGCCAGCTTGCACTTGCACTGAGCACTCTCAGTTTCCTTCACCGCCCCAGCAACGCCTCCAACTCCTGAAAGTTGAACGGCTTCACCAGGATCGGTCGGTCGTTCCGGGCGAGGAAGGCGGCCGACTCCGGCTCCGAGGTGTCGCCGGTCATCACCACGGCGGTGGCGAAGAGGTCGGGGCGGAGGACCGAGAGCTTGGTGAGGAGCTCTCCCCCCGACATCCCCGGCATCCGGAGGTCGGTGAGGACGAGGTCGAATCCCCCGGTCGGGGCGGCGAGCAGTGTCGTCAAGGCGTCGTCACCGGTCGCGGCCTCGGTGACGGTCCAGCCATGGGTCCGGAGCCACCGGGCGATGACGCTCCGGATCGACGCCTCGTCGTCTACCACCAGCGCCCGCTTCCCGGCGGCGTCGACGTTTGCCACCGGGGACCGCGCAGGTGCGACCGTCGCCAGCTCGGGGACGAGGGGGACCCGGACCTCGAACCGCGCCCCTCCCTTGGGTGAGCGGCTCGCCTTGATGCTCCCGCCGAGGGTCTCGACCAGTCCGAGCGCCACGTAGAGGCCGAGCCCGGTACCTCGGATTGCCCCGTCTCGTTTGGTGGTGAAGAAGGGCTCGAAGATCCGGGGGAGGATCTCGGGGGGGATCCCCGGGCCGGTGTCGTCGACGGTGAAGAAGGCGTGGTCCCCCTCCGGCCGCACCGCGAGGGTCACCACCCCGCCCGCCCCCGCCGACTCGGCACCGTTGGTGACAAGGACGACCAGCACCTGTTCGAGCCCGGCCCGGTCCCCCTCGATCGCCATCACCCCCGGCGTCGCGGAGACCTCGAGCCGGGACTCGGTGCGCTGCAGCACATGCCGCATCCCCACCGCGACGTCGTGGACCACTGCGGCGGGGTCGAGACGCTCGCGGATCGCCGCCGAGGAGCGCCCAGCGGCGAGGAGGTCGCGGACGATGGTGCGGGTGCGGTGCGCCTGCTGGTGCAGGGTCCGGAGCACTTCGGGGTCGACCGCCGCCGGGTCGGCGAGCATCTCCTCGGTGAGGCCGAGGATCGCCTGCAACGGGTTGTTGAGCTCGTGGGCGACGCCGGAGACCAGCCGCCCCACCGTCGCCAGCTTTTCCGCCTGAAGAAGATCCCCTTGCGCCCCCTGCAGCCGCAGGTAGGCCTCGCGGAGCTGCGCTTCGTCGGCGCTCACCCGTTCCGCCATCCGGTCGAAGGCGAGCCCGAGCTGCACCAGTTCGTCGAGCCCGTGGCGGGCCGCCGGCCCGATCTCCTGCGCCCCCTCCGCCATCCGGGTCGCGGCGTCCCGGATCTCCTCCAGGGGGCCGGCCACACTCCCCGCGAGGCGGCGCGCCACCGGGACCGCGACGGCGAGCGAGCAGAGCAACACCAGGAGGGCGAGACCGGTCGCACGCCAGAGCGGCGCGCCGTAGTCCGAGAGCGGGGAGATGGCGACGAGCACGACGCCGGGGTCCCCCGGGAGGGCGATCGGGAAGAAGGCCACGACCTGGTGGTGGCCGTTCCGGCTGGCGAGCCACCCCGCGGAGGAGGTCATGATCCGGCCGGTGTGGTCGAGCCCGAGGGTGTCGATCGGCGCCCCCGCCTCTGGGCCGATCCGGATCATCCCGGTCGCGCGGTCGACGACGCGCACGAAGGTGTGAGCCCCGAACTCCGAGAGATCGGGGACCGCGGTCCCGTCGCGCACCCCTTCCGTGATCGCCTGCAGGAGGAGGGCACCACGCTCCCGCTCCAGCGCCGACTGCTCCCGGGTGAGCCCCAGCATGATCAGGGGGAGGGAGACGGCGAGCACGAGCACGATCGCGATCGTCGCGACCTGCTCCCGGAGGGTGCGTCCGAGGGGGCGCGGGTGGAGGGGGAGCGCGAGCTCCACAGCGCGCCGCTGGAACTCCGACTGGACGAAGAGGGAGCCGGCGACCGCGAAGAGCGAGCTGAGGACGGGACCCTGCAGGATGATCTTGAAGGTCTCGAGCGCCGGGAGCCCGGTGATGAGGGCGATCTGGATCGCGCCGAGGGAATAGCCGGTGCACCCGGTGATGAAGATCGACCAGGCCACCGTGCGCGGAAAGCGCGCGAGGGCGCGTTCGGCTCCCCGGTCCCCCGCCGCGACCCGGTTCGAGATCCGCCGCCAGAGGAGCCACGGGACCAGCACCGCCCCGCCCCACCCGATGATCGGCACCTCCCATGCATAGCAGATCAACACCCAGCGGAGCTGGAGGTCGTTGAGGAGCCACCAGGCAGCCGAGAACGGGATGCCGAGGGCCCACCAGAACCCGACCGAAAGGAGCCAGAGGCGGAGGGCGAGGCGCCGCCCGAAGCGGGCGCGAGCGGCGGAGGGATCAGCGAGGGGCGTTGCGGTCATCGTTCGGATGTAAGGTGCCACTCACGGACGGAATGGGCCAGCCGCGCTATCTTGCTCCCATGGACCGTCGCACCCTCCTCCTCGGCGCCACCTCAGCCGCGATCGCCGTCGCAGCCGGCGCGTTCGGCGCACACGCCCTCCGGAGCCGTGTCGCCCCGGAGCTTCTCGCCGTCTTCGAGACCGGCGTCCGTTACCAGATGTACCACGCCCTCGCCCTCGTGGCCCTCGGCGCGAGCCCCCTCCCCGGGAGGTCGCTCACGCTGACCCGATGGTGTTTCGTAGCCGGGACCCTGCTCTTCTCGGGGTCGCTCTATCTCCTCGTCCTCACGGGGACCCGGTGGTGGGGGGCGGTGACCCCGATCGGAGGGGTGGCGTTTATCGTGGGGTGGTGCTGTCTCGCGCTCGGCGCGTACCGTCATTCGTCGATCGACTGACCTGCGCATGCGGAAGCGCGGAAGAGGCGGAGCGCTCCGCGATATGGACAGGATCGTGCAGTGGAACATGGGGTCACTGAGGGACTGAGAGGACTGAGGGATCGCGGCCAACAACAGATCCGCGTGGTGGAACGATGATGTCTTGTGAGTGCAGGGAAAGTTCCGACTGCGACCACCAAAGTCATTTCACGCCCGCCTCCGGCGAGGAGTCACGGGCTGCGGGGATCTCTCAGTCTCCTCAGTGTCTCAGTGACGACCTGGTCAACGACCCGGAACGTTCTCCTCCTTCCGCACTTCTGCATGCGCAGGTCACTTTGAGAGGCCGATGACCGACCGCTACCGCGCTCTGCTTGAGCGGCTCGACCGCTGGTTCGCCGAGGCGGCAGAGGGAAGAGATATCCCCTGCCGCGCGGGGTGCACCGCCTGCTGTCATGGGCCGTTCGACATCTCCCCCGCGGACGCGGAGATGCTCCGTGAAGGACTGGCGCTCCTCCCAACCGATGTGCGCGCCGACATCCGGTCGCGGGGGAGCCGACTCCTGGGGCAGATCCAGTCGTTGGTCCCCGGGTGGAGCGCGCCGTGGGATGTCGATACGATCGGCGAGGAGGCGTTCGACCGGATGGCGGAGGAGCTCGCGGCGGAACCCTGCCCCATGCTTGGGTCCGACGGAGAGTGCCGCGTGTACGCCCACCGCCCCCTCGTCTGCCGCCTGATCGGGCTCCCGATGCTCACCGACGTGGGGGAGGTCCTCCCCAACGCCTGCCCGATCCAGGAGAAGTTCCCGGGCTACAGCGAGATGGCGCCGATCCCGTTCGCGTACGAGTCGTTCGCGGGGGAGGAGCTGGCGGTGATGGCGGAGACGGATGGCGTCGAGACCACCATCGCGGCTGTGGCGGCGGAGTAGTTGGTCCGCGTGGTATCGACGTGGATCCGGGAACGCTGGTCGAGGGCCGCGCGTCCCGCGCGGCCATGACGGAAGCGATCGACGCGGCAATGCCGGGCCAGAGGCCCGGCCCTCGATCCGTCATCCCGATAGCGCGTAGGGGCGGGCCTTGGCCCGCCCGTGCAATAACGCCGAAGGGTTGGTAGGGGCGGGCCGTGGCCCGCCCTTTAGCGCGGCAAGCCGCGCCACAACGGGTTCCGCCCGATAGACAGAAGCCGCGCTTAAGCGCGGCTTTCCTGTTGCGACGCCTTCGTTGTGGCGCCGCTCGCGGCGCTTCCGGGCGAGGCAAGCCCCGCCCCTACCGCAACTGATTGTCGCGAAAACGCGGAACAAGAGTGAAAACGCGAAAGGCCCCGCTCGATCGTCGGCTCCTTGGCCGTCGAACTTGTTTTTTGGGGGTCTCAAAGGCTGGATCGCGACCAGAAGACCACCAAAAAACATTGTACCACGGTTCGGAGCTCGCCTCGGCGGGGAGCCTTTAGCGCTTTCGATCTCATTCCGCGTTTTCGCGACGGTCAGTTGTTGTCCTCGCCCCTGAGCGGACTCTCCCCAAGCAAAAGGGCCCCGGATCTCTCCGAGGCCCTCTGTCGTTCTGTCCCCTGTTCAACTCCAGGGAGGCATGTTCCAGATCGCGTTCTGCCCGCGGTTGTACACGAACAGCCCCAGGAGCGCGAGAATGACGAGCGCCGCGAGGATGATCGGGAAGACGAACACGCTGCTGAAGATCTTGCTGTCCTGCTTGAGGTGCATGTAGAACATCGCCACGAGGGCGAACTTGGCGGCCGAGAGGACCAGGAGGATCTCGACCACCATCTCCTTCACGAACACCCCGAACCCGCCCATGATCCCGCGCTCGGCCACCTCATACGCTCCGACCTCGAGGGCCGTCAGCGCGAAGAGGATGACCGCGATCCCGACGTACAGCTGCCAGGTCGGGTGGGAGTGGGTCTCGGCGTGCGCTTCGGCGGAATGGCTCATGGATCCGTTCCTCACTTCATCAGGTAGACGACGGGGAAGATCACGATCCACACCACGTCGACGAAGTGCCAGTAGAGCGCGGCGATCTCGAGGTTGAGGGCCTTCTCCGGCCCCATCTTGCCCCGGATGCCGAGGTACAGCAGGGTCGCCAGCCAGAGCACGCCGAGGGTGACGTGGGTGCCGTGGAACCCGGTGAGGGTGAAGAAGCTCGACCCGAAGAGGTTCGTGGTGAAGCCGAGGTGCTTCTCGTGCACGAAGTGCGTGAACTCGAACACCTGCATCCCGATGAAGAAGAGGCCGCAGACGACGGTGGCGGCGAGCCAGCCGACGAACTGCTTCATCTTCCCGGTCTGCAGGCCGTTCAGCGCCAGCACCACGAAGAACGAGCTGAAGAGGAGCACGGCGGTGCCGAACGTCACGAGCGGGATCGAGAAGACGTGCTCGAGCGTCTGGCCGGTGGCCGGGTCGGTCCAGGCCTCGTGCGGGAGGGGCCCGCGGAGGCTCTGGCCCTTGTACACCACGTAGGTCGAGATCAGCGTCGCGAAGAACATGCATTCGGACCCGATGAAGGTCCAAATGGCGAGCTTCCGGTTATCCAGACCCGTGGAGGTCGGCGGATGCAGCGCGGCGTCGTGGGCCATGGTCAGTGCGCCTCCGAGAACGGGGGCTCAAAGGCCCACTTGAAGATGCCCAGCAGGACGACGCCAGCGCCGAGGAGGATCACCGGCAGGTTGACGTGGAACACGAGGCCGACGAAGAAGATGATGATGCCGATCGAGGTGATCATCGGCCACCAGGACGGGTTCGGCATGAGCACGGCGTCCTCGGCGTAGCGCTTCGGCTCGCCGACGTTGCCGCCCTTGGCACGCTTGATGTGCCACCAGGCGTCGCGCGATTCGACGGTCGGCACTTCCGCGAAGTTGAAGTGCTGCGGCGGCGACGGGATGGACCACTCGAGGGTGGCACCGTTCCACGGGTCGGCCGGGGCGTTGGCCGGGCCGCGCCAGGTCTTGATGATGTTCCAGATGAACACCAGGAACGAGACGGCGATCGTCAGTGCCCCGATCGTCGCCAGCAGGTTTCCCTCGTTGAACCCCATCTTGTCCGCGTAGGTGTAGACGCGGCGCGGCATCCCGTGCAGGCCCAGCATGTGCATCGGGAAGAAGGTGAGGTTGAAGCCGATCATCATCAGCCAGAAGTGCAGCTTGCCGAGCGTCTCGTCGAGCATCCGGCCGAACATCTTGGGCCACCAGAAGTAGGCGCCGCCCACCAGCGAGAAGATGGCGCCACCGAAGAGCACGTAGTGGAAGTGGGCCACCACGAAGTAGCTGTCGGTCTGCTGCAGGTCGGCCGGGGCCACCGAGTGCATGACGCCGGAGAGACCGCCAATGATGAACATCGCGATGAAGCCGAGCGCGAACAGCATCGGCGACTTGAGACTGATGGAGCCGCCCCAGATGGTGCCGATCCAGTTGAAGATCTTCACGCCGGTGGGGATCGCGATGAGCATCGTCATCAGCGAGAACACCGTGTCGGCCACCGGACCCATCCCGACGGCGAACATGTGGTGGCTCCACACGCCGAACCCGAGGAAGGCGATGAAGCACCCCGAGAAGACCATCGCGGTGTAGCCGAAGAGCGGCTTCCGGCTGAACACCGGGAGGATCTCGCTCACGATGCCGAAGGCCGGCAGGATCAGGATGTACACCTCGGGGTGGCCGAAGACCCAGAAGAGGTGCTGCCAGAGCACCGGGTCGCCGCCGCCCGCGGGGTTGAAGAACGAGGTCCCGAACATCCGGTCGAACATCAACATCACAAGCGCGACCGTGATCACCGGGAAGGAGAGGAGCAGCAGCACCTGGGTGATGAGGCTCATCCAGCTGAACATCGGCACCCGGAGCATCTTCATCCCGGTGGCGCGCATGTTGAGGATGGTCACCGTGAAGTTCACGGCTGCCGCCAGCGACGCGATACCCAGGATCTGCAGGCCCGCCACCCAGAAGTCGGTGTTGAGGCCCGGCGAGAACTGCTTCGACGTCAGGTTCGCGTACCCGAACCACCCGGCGTTGGGAGCCGCGTTGACCAGGAAGCTGGCGTTGAGGAAGAGCCCGCCCAGCAGGAAGGTCCAGAAGCTGAACGCGTTCAGCCGCGGGAAGGCGACGTCCCGGGCGCCCACCTGCAGCGGGATCAGGTAGTTGAAGAACATCGCGCTGAACGGCATGACCCCGAGGAAGATCATCGAGGTGCCGTGCATCGTGAACAGCTGGTTGTACATCTCCGGCGTCAGGAACGTCTGGTCCGGCATCCGGAGCTGCCAGCGGATCAGCAGGGCCTCGAGGCCCCCGATCAGGAAGAACAGGAAGGCGGAGGCACCGTACATGATGCCGATCCGCTTGTGGTCGACCGTGGTCAGCCAGCTCTTGATCCCCGTCGACTCGTGGGTATGGCTCATCGTCAGGTTCCCCGGGTCAGCGGTGCGAGCGGAGGTAGTGGACCAGGGCGGTGATCTCCGCCTCGGTCATCGGACGGGGCAGCTTCATCAGCGACCCTTCCTTCACGGCGTTCGGGTCCCGGATCCACCGCGCCAGGTTCTCGTCGGTGTTCTCGAGCATCCCCGCCACCAGGTGATGGCGCGACGCCACGTGCGACAGGTTCGGCCCCACCAGCTGCGTCAGCTTCTCGGTGGGCTGGCCCGCCATCGCGTGACACCCCATGCACCCGCCGACGGCGAACGCCTGCTTGCCGGCCTGGTACAGGGAATCCTTGGCCATCGCCGAGTCCGGCGCGCTCCCCTTCTGCACCGCGACCCAGGCCTGGAACCCGGCCGAGTCGGAGGAGACCACGTGGAACCCCATCCGGCCGTGCTGCGTGCCGCAGAACTCGGCGCACTGGCCCGAGAAGATCCCGGTGTCGGCGGCGGTGAACCAGAAGTGGTTGGTGTGGCGCGCGATCATGTCCCGCTTCCCGGCGAACTGCGGCACCCAGAAGCTGTGGATCACGTCGGCCGTGGTGAGGCGGAGGTCGACCGTGCGCCCCATCGGGACGCGGAGCTCGTTCGCGGTCACGATCCCGTATTCCGGGTACCGGAACTCGAACCACCACTGGTGGCCGATCACCTCGACCACCAGGGCGTCACGCCCCGGGGCCTCGCTGGTGCGCCAGATGGTCTTGACCGTGGGCACCGCGATGAACGCGAGGATCGCGCTCGGCACGATGGTCCACACGATCTCGAGCATCGTGTTGCCGTGGGTCTGCGCCGGTTCGGCGTCCCCGGGCTTCGCGCGGAACTTCCAGATCGCGAGGACCAGCACCCCCTCGACCAGGATGAAGACCGCGAGCGCCCACCAGAAGGTGGTCATGAAGAGCTGGTCCACCATCGCCGCGAAATCGCCCTTGGGGATCAGGGTCGACTGCGGGAAGGTGGCGCTGTCGCCGGCCGAACAGGCCGCCAGCACGAGCAGGAGAAGCGCCGGGAGGGCGGCGCGCACGAAGCGCGACGGTGGGCGCAAGGCTGACCTCAGAACGTTCATTACCTCATGTCCCTTTGCGGGGGCCGAACAGGAAAATCGGCGGGGAAAGCGCCCGAAAATAGCCCCGGAACAGGGAACGGACAACGGACAATGGTGAACAGGGAGCGCAGCAGTCGGGATTAAGGGGAACTGTACCGCCTGAACCCCGGCCCGCTGGTACCTACAACGAACCGGGGTACCCCGTAGATTGGCCGCGTCCCCTCTTCGGAGCCCCCATGACCCCCGCCGACCGCCAGGCCCTTATCGCCCGCTACGCCGAGGGGCCTGCCCTCCTCCGGGCGGCGATCAACGAGGTCCCCCTCGATGCCTTCAAATGGCGCCCCGCCCCCGGCAAATGGTCGGTCCACGAAGTGGTGGTCCACTGCGCCGACAGCGAGACCAACGCGCACGGGCGGATCCGGACCCTGGTGGCCGAGAAGGATCCGGTGATCGTGGGGTACGACCAGGACGAGTGGGCCCGGAAGTTCGACTACCACTCCCGGCAGATGGGATTGGCGCTCGCCACCGTCGAAGCGGTACGGGCCAACACCCTCCCCATCCTCCAGTCACTCACCGACGCCGACTGGGCGAAGATGGGACGTCACACCGAATCGGGGCCCTACGGCGCGGAGGACTGGCTCAAGAGCTACGGCGCCCACCTCGAGATCCACTCGGCGCAGATCCGGCGGAACATCGAGGCCTGGAAAACACGGTAGGCGCACTGAGTCGGGCTCCGCGAACCTCGCGCGAAAGCACGAGAACGCGAAGGAGCGCGAAAGAACCTTGGTGGTCGTCCAGTCCGGATCTCGACTGAGCGACCACCAAGTTCTTGTTTCGCGAACCTTCGTGGTTTAGCGATTTCGCGCGAGGTTCACGGATCGCCGCTCGAAGCGACGGCGGTGGCCCTGGCGACCTACCTCCGCCCCATCGGCCTCGCCCGCTGCCCCGCGGCCATCGCCTTCTCGATATCGGCGGGGTTCCGCGGCGCCCCTTCGCTCAGGTTCTCGTGCCCGGTCGCGGTGACGAGGATGTCATCCTCGATCCGGACGCCGAGGTTCTCCTCGGGGATATAGATCCCGGGCTCGACAGTGAGGACCATCCCGGCGGCGAGGGGGGTGTTGACCCCGACGTCGTGCACGTCCATCCCGAGCCAGTGCGAGAGGCCGTGGATGAAGT
>Ga0164309_10001359_pt1 | contig 12067 bp, 10 predicted proteins | sample Whisoiple_247_MG_FD_109984 | JGI IMG/M metagenome (GOLD analysis project Ga0164309, IMG submission 109984) | Soil microbial communities amended with fresh organic matter from upstate New York, USA - Whitman soil sample_247_MG | ecosystem: Environmental > Terrestrial > Soil > Unclassified >... | reverse complement strand
GACACCGCCGGAATATCTCGAATTCGTCGCCGGGCTTTGGGGCGTCGATCCGGCGATTTCCGGACGCTCCGCGCAGGATCTCCTGGTCTCGCTCGGTTTGGAGCCGCATCTGCACGAGCGCTGCGAGGGATTTTCCAAGGGCATGCGCCAGAAGGTCGCGCTGGCGGGAGCGTTGGTACACGATCCGAGGCTGATCATCCTGGACGAACCGCTCACCGGCCTTGACGCCGTCTCCGCGCGCCACGTCAAGGGATTGCTCGGGGATCGCGTGCGCGCCGGCGGCAGCGTGATCATGACCACGCATATTCTCGAAGTCGCCGAACGCATGGCCGACCGGATCGGCGTGATCGCCGCGGGACGGCTTGTCGCCGAAGGCACGCTTGCCCAGTTGCGCCAGCAGAACGGACACAACGATACCAGCCTCGAAGACCTCTTCATCGCGCTTGTGAATGTCGAGGCGGCCGCCGCATGAGTTCAGCCGCTGCCTTGACGTGGTTCGCCCAGCACGAATTCCGGCTGGCGTGGCGTGAATGGCTGGCGATGGTGACGGGCGGACGTCGCGGGCGCAGGCGCCGCGCCATCATTGGCCTGATTGCCTTTGCCGCGATCATGCACCTGCCGGCCTATGCGGTGGTGGGCCGCTTTGCGGGGCTGCAGCCGCCGCTCCACCCTCATCGTCATCACGGCGACGATATTTTTGGCCTGGGCCTTGATGCTGTCGCAGGCGATCGAGTCAGTGACGCGGGTGTTTTACGCCCGCGCCGATCTCGATCTGATCATGTCGTCACCGGTCGCCCTCGCCAACGTATTGTCGGTTCGCATCGCTGCGATCGCGCTGTCGGTGACCGGGATGGCGCTGTTGCTGTCAACGCCCTTTGTCGACGTTCTCGTGATCGGCGGCGGCGTCAGATGGTTTTCCGCCTACGGTGTCGTGATAGCGATTGGATCGTCAGCGGCGGCGGTTGCGATTGCAGTCACGATCGTGTTGTTTCGGTTGATCGGTCCGAGCCGGACCCGGCTGGCGGCGCAGATTCTAGCCGCGATCATCGGCGCCGGCTTCGTCATCGCGCTGCAAATCGCGGCGATCCTGTCCTACAACACGCTGTCGCGGTTCGCGGTTCTGACTTCCGATGTCGCGGCGGCGTTCGCCCCTGATATCGAAAGCGTCGTCTGGTGGCCGGCGCACGCAGCGCTCGGCGACGGCGAAGCGCTTCTGCTCTTGTTGGCGGGCGGCTTCGTCCTGCTTGGCGCCGTGATGGCGATATTCTCGCGCGGGTTTGCCGACATCGTCGTCCGCGCCTCGGCGAATGCCGCACCGCACCGCCGGGCCTCCCGCGCGACCGCGTTTCGCGCCCGTTCGCGGCAACAGGCGCTGCGGCGGAAGGAATTCGTGCTGCTGCGGCGCGATCCGTGGCTGGTGTCGCAGACCCTGATGCAACTGCTCTATCTGCTGCCGCCGGCGCTGCTGCTGTTGCGAAGCTTTGCCGACAGTTCGTTGGCCATCGTGCTGATCACGCCGGTTATCGTGATGGCGGCAGGCCAGCTCGCGGGCGGCCTCGCATGGCTGACGATCTCGGGCGAAGACGCCGCCGATCTGGTGGCGACCGCACCGCTGCCGGCCTCGCGGGTGATCCGGGCCAAAATCGAGGTGGTGCTGATCGCGATTGGCGTGATTTTTACGCCGCTGGTCGTGGCGCTGCTGTTTGCCTCGCCGCTTCAGGCGGCGGTCACCGCCGTTGGCGTCATCGTCGCCTCCGCATCGGCGACCGCGATCCAGCTCTGGTTTCGGGTGCAGGCACGGCGCAGCCAGTTTCGCCGCCGCCAGACGTCGTCGCGGCTGGCAACTTTTGCGGAAGCGTTTTCGTCGATCGGATGGGCGGCAACCGCGGTGCTGGCGCTGGCTGTCCCGCTTGTTGCGCCTGTCACGGGGTTGATGACCGCCGGCATCCTAGCGGCAACCTGCAAGATCAGCCCAAGGCGGGGCTGATCGCCGGATCGAGAGACGCAAAAGCCCGCCTCTCGGACAAGTGATTGCCGGAGCGGGATTGCGCGATACAGTGTGGCCGCCGCCGGACACGGACCCCTGCCATGTTGCGATCTTTTTCCGCCGCGTTTGCCTTGCTGTGTCAGCTGATCATGCCGGCTGCCGCCCAGGATGCCTCGCGCAGCAGCGAATGCCTCGCGATGACGAACGCGCCGCCGCGGGGCACGCCGGTCAGCCTTCGCTCGGCCGCTGCCAAGACCGACGAGGTCGCGATCACCTATGCCGGCCATTCGACCTACTACATCGAAACGCCCGCAGGAGTGCGGATCGCGACCGACTACAGCGGGGCCTACACGACGGGCCGCCTGCCGGATGTCGTCACCATGAATCGCGCGCACAGCACGCATTATTCGCTGTTTCCGGATTCTCGCATTCCACGCGTGCTGCACGGCTGGGGCGATGACGGACAGCCGGCACGCATCGCGCTCCGCGTCGGCGATGTCTTGATCCGCAATGTGACGACCGACATTAGGCGCTATTACGGCGACGATTCCGGCGGCGAGATGATCAAGGACGGCAATTCGGTCTTCATCTTCGAGGTCGCAGGCCTCTGTATCGGCCATCTCGGGCACCTGCATCACAAGCTCGACGAGAGTCATTACGCGGCGATCGGCCGCCTCGACATCGTGATGGTCCCGATCGATGGTACTTACACCATGTCGCTCGACGGCATTTCGGATATCACGCGGCGGCTGCGCGCCTCCGTGGTGCTGCCGATGCATCGCTTCATGACCCCGCTCGACGACTTCATGCGCCGGATCGGCCAGCAGTTCGAGATCGATATGCGGACCGAGCGAACCCTGAAGATTTCGCGGGAGACGCTGCCGAGCGTGCCGACGGTCATCATTCTCGACGGGGTGTGACCGCGGCGAGTTTCGCATAATCTCGACAACAATAAGAACTCAGGGAGTGACGATCCATGGCCGCCAGTAGTAGTACTGCCACATCGAAGAGCGGGCTTTATGCCGATCCGCGCGAAGACTGGCTGGCATTGCGGAAAGAGGAAATCATCGACCCGGCGCGCCCGATCGTCGACCCGCATCATCATTTGTGGGATCGCGGCGGCCAGCGCTATCTGATCGAGGAGATGGCGGAAGACATCGCGTCCGGCCACAACATCATTGCGACCGTCTATGTCGATTGCCGCTCGATGTACCGCGCCCACGGACCGGAGGCGTTCCGGCCCGTCGGCGAGGTAGAATTCGCCAATGGCGTCGCAGCAATGAGCGCGAGCGGCGGCTATGGTCCGGCCGCGATCTGCGCCGGCATCGTCAGCCACGTCAACCTGCTGCTCGGAGAAGCCGCGCGCCCCGTTCTCGAAGCCGAAATTGCCGCGGGCAATGGCCGCTTCCGCGGCATCCGGCATTCCTCTGCCTGGGATGCGGATGCCAGTGTCGCCGGCATGTATGCCAAGCGCCCGAAAGGCCTGTTGCTCGAACCGGCGTTTCGCAAGGGCTTTGCCTGTCTCGGCCCGCTCGGGCTGAGTTTCGATGCGTGGCTGTTTCACCCGCAGATCGGCGAGCTCACCGATCTCGCGCGCGCTTTTCCGGACACAAAAATCGTGCTCGATCATTGCGGCGGGCCGATCGGCATCGGCAGCTATGCCAACCGGCGCGATGAGATCTTTCCGGCATGGAAAACCTCGATCCAGGCAATCGCCGGATGTCCCAACGTCGCCGTAAAACTCGGCGGCCTGGCGATGCGGCTATTGGGTTATGATTTTCATGAGCGCCCGCTGCCGCCATCGTCGGAGGAAGCCGCCGCGGCCTGGCGCCCCTATATCGAGACCTGCATCGAGGCCTTTGGCCCCGAGCGCAGCATGTTCGAGAGCAACTTTCCCCCGGACAAGGGCCAGTGCAGCTATCAGGTGATCTTCAACGCCTTCAAACGCATCGCCGCGCCATATAGCGAGGCCGAGAAGACCGCATTGTTCTCGAAGACGGCGACGGAGTTTTATCAGCTGAAATTGGGGTGATCGTGATATATCGCGGTTCGTTCCACGTCGCTCACCGGATGGCTACTTCGGTTATTGGGTCGAAGAAGTGCAGGCGTTCGGGTTGAACCGAAAGCCGAACCGTTTCGCCAACCCTGAAAGAGACCTGCGGGTCGACACGCGCAATGGTTACCCGGGCATCTCCGAGGCGTGTTTCAAGGATAATTTCAGAACCCAGTTGCTCAACCACTTCGACGCCGGCGTCGAAGCCGCATTGCGAAATGTCGCTACCGAGCGAGAGATGTTCAGGCCGCATACCCATCAATACCTCTTTGCCCCGCCAACCAGTCAGCGCCCGATTGTTTGCAGATGGCAGAGCGAGCCGCAGCGACGGTGTTTCGGCGACAAGACCGGCCCCCTCTTCGCTGATCTTCACGGTGAGGAAGTTCATTGACGGAGCACCGATGAAGCCTGCGACAAATCGGTTCGCCGGATTGCCATAGACCTCGAGCGGCGTTCCCACCTGCTGAATACGTCCATCCATCATCACCACCACCCTGTCACCCAGGGTCATGGCCTCGACCTGATCGTGGGTCACGAACACCGAGGTGGTCGGCACCCGGCTGCGCAAGCGCTTGATCTCCAGACGCATCTGGGTGCGCAGTTTCGCGTCGAGGTTGGACAACGGCTCGTCGAACAGAAATACCTTTGGGTTTCGTACAATACAGCGGCCCAAAGCCACACGTTGTTGCTGTCCTCCCGACAACTCGCGCGGCTTGCGCCGCAACAATTCCTTCAGACCGAGGATGGCGACCGCACGGTCGATCTCCTGCTTGATCTTGTCCTCGGCCACCTTCTTGTTGCGCAGCCCAAAGGCGAGATTGTCGTAGACACTCATGTGCTGGTACAGCGCATAGTTCTGGAACACCATGGCGACGTCGCGATCCTTGGGCGGCAGCGCGTTGACGACCCGGTCGCCGATGCGGATTTCACCGGTGCTGATATCCTCAAGCCCCGCGATCATGCGCAAAGTGGTCGACTTTCCGCAGCCGGACGGTCCGACCAAGGCGACGAATTCCTCGTCGGCAATGGCAAGATCCACGTCCTTCACCGCGTGATGGATCTCCCCGTAATATTTATTGACTTTGCTGAGTACGACTTCAGACATTTTTGGGCCGTCTTTTCGCACAGCCCGCCGCGCACAGCCGCGGCGGGCATTCGCAGCTGTTATTTTGCAGCGTTGCTCACCAGGGGCGCACCAGCGGCAAGTGCCTTCGGAATGTCCTCGCGGCTGCCTGTCACCGCCTTGGTCACCGCATCGGAGAAGGCCTTGTGCACACCCGGCCACTTCTCGAAATAGTAAGCGCTGCGCACCTTGTTGGTGACGCCGAGATTGAACTTCTCCAACTTCTGCATGAACAGGTCGTCTTTGGCGATCTTGTCCCACAATTCCTTGTTGGGCGGCGGGGCACCGGTCCTTTTCCATAACTCGCGCTGGCCCTCCTCATCGAGCATCATGTCGGAGAGCATCCGCTTGGCGAGTGCCTTGCGCTCGGCTGGAACGGATTTTGGAATCGCCCAGCCCCAGATGTCGTTCCAGGCCATCGGCTCGTGGCGATTGGGACCGAGGGGGAAGAAGGTGATGCTGACCTTGCCGGCGACCTTGGATTTCGCCGGATCGTTGAATGTCGCCCAGTAAACTGAATCGCCTACCGTAAAGGCGGCATCGCCCGCCATGAATACCGCATTGGCCTCGTTGCGGTCATAGGCCGGCATGCCGCGCGGACTGATCTTGTGGGTGTTGATGGCGTCCCACCAGAACTCGGCTACCTGGCGCATGCACGGTTCCTCGAGCGCCGATTTCCAGTTGTTGGCGGCCAGCTTCGCATTGGCTCGCTCAAACACGGGCAACAGAACATCGCAGTTGTTGCTCCACATCGACCAGAACCAGGTAAACCAGGTGTGGTTCATGGCCATGCCGCCGACATAGCCGAACTTCACCTTGCCTTCAGCCTGAAGTTTTTTGCTGATCTTCACCAGGTCGTCCAGCGTTTTGGGCAATTCGCTCTCGCTCACGAGGTCGGTTCGATAATAGAACACCCCGAAGGTCTGGCCCATCGGCACTACTGTGTTCTGGCCTTGTGCGTTGTTGAAGATGATGCCGTCCATCCCCCACTTGTCCGCATATTTGAGGCCTTCAACATCGTCAGTCGGCTCGAGCAAATGGGCCCAGAGCTGGCCCCAATCGTCATTGTGCCAAATGACGTCGTATTGATCCGAACTCGACGTCAGGGACGCGGTCATTTTCTCGACGTAGACACCATATGAGTTCGGGATCTTGGTGATCTTGACCCCGTTCTTGGCGCCCCATTTCTCCATCATCGCAATTGAGGCGTCTTGAATCGGATTGGGCTGATATCCAACCCGGAGTTCCTTGTCCTGCGCCGCCGCGGTACCGGCCGCAAGCGAGATGCCGACCGCGCCGGCGACGATCCAGGTCTTGACGGTCGATGTCTTGAACCACTTCATCGCTTCCTCCCATTTGGTTGACTCTGTTTTTCTTGCTGGTCTTCCCGCAATTGCCGCCCGCCGGCGTCAGATTTTCAGCCCGCGGACGACATATTTCTGTCCGAACAGCGTAAGCACAAATGCCGGCACCAGGGCCATCACCGCCGTGGCGCTCATTAGATTCCACTGCAGGCCCATCTCGCTCACGAATTGTGCCATGACGACGGTAATGACCGGAGTCTTTTGGCCGGTGAGGATGAGTGCAAACAAGAATTCGTTCCAGGTGAACAGCCAGCACAATACCGCCAATGCGGAGATCGCCGGGATCGCCGATGGCAGCGCTACGCGCAAAAATGCTCCCCATCGGGTGCAGCCATCGATCAACGCCGCATATTCCATCGAGGGATCGATGCCGTCGAAGAAACCTTTCATGAGCCACGAAAAGAAGCAGATATGGACCGCGATGTGCGGCAACAGCAGGCCGAGATAGGTGTCGTAGATACCCCAGCTCTGAGTCACAAAGTACAGCGGCAGCACCCATGAGATATACGGCACGCATCGGAAGACGTAGATCGTGCCAAACCAGGTTCTGGCGATCGGACCGCGGAAGCGCGACAGCATATAGCCGCTCGAGACCGTGACCATGAGCGAGAGCACCGTCGCCAGCGTCGCGATCAAGCCGCTGTTGACGAAGGCGTGCACGATGCGCTCGTCGCGCAGCACTTCCGCAAAATTGCCGAGAGTGAACTCCAGGCCGCGATGAACATAATACACACCCGATACCGGGCGCAGCGAGGTAAGTATGAGCCACAACACCGGGAACATGAACAACAGGCAGACGGCGAAAACCGCGAGTGCAAAAAAGGCACGTCGTGCGGCGGGCGCGACCTCGCTGAACATTGGTCGTTGCACCATGCCCATGGCTAGCCCTTCATCACGCGGTCGGTGAGGCGGTAGAGCAATAGGCCGACCACCAAAATGATGACGGCGCCGATAATGGCCGCCGCCGATCCCTTGCCGAAGTCGAGATTGAGAAAGGCGTGAACATAAGCGTAGAGGCTGAAAAGCTCGGTCGACCGCGCCGGACCGCCGCCGGTCAGCGTCCACACAATGTCGAAAGTGCGAAACGCATCGATCGAGCGGATCACTATGCATACGACAATCACCGGGCGCAGCATGGGTAGCGTCAGGTAGCGGAACACCCGCCACGCGGTGGTTCCGTCAATCGCCGCCGCCTCGAATGGCTCCTTGGGAAGAGATTGCAGACCGGCAAGCAGCAGCAACATGAACCACGGCGTCCATAGCCAGATATCGGTAAGCAGGATGACAGCGAATGCGCTCCAGCGCTGCGCCATCCACGGTTGGCCTTCGATACCAACCGCTTCAAGGACGACGTTGACGATCCCGAACTGATCATTGAACATCCAGCGCATCATGATTGCCGCGATCACGGGGGCCACCATCAGCGGCAGCAGCAACATGGTCTGCACCAGCTTCTGGCCACGGAATCCGCGGTTGAGCACCAGCGCGAGACAAAGCCCGATCACGAGCGCCCCGCAGACGCTCACCGCCATGAACAGGAAGGTGTTGGGCAGCACGACCTGCAGGAATGCGGGATCCGTGATGACATCGATGTAGTGAGACAGGCCGACCCAGGTTTTCTTCGGATTGTTCAGCGCCCAGTCGCGGAAGCTGGCATTGGCGCCGATCACGATCGGCAGGACTTGAAACAGCGCCATCAAAAGCGCTGCCGGCGCGATCAGGAGGAGCATGAACCGCTCCTGTTCCCCGAATCTTCTGCGCGAATGATCGAGCGCCTTCATAAAGTGCCCGCCTGATTGACACCCAGCAGCGAGCTTAAGGCCGGCGAAGATTGTTTACAATATAGTTTTTAATATTGTAAACTCGAAGAGCGCAACAGAGTATTGCCATGGCCGTTCGGTCCGCCAAACGAGAACCTGTGACCCGTACCCCTCGCACCAGGACTCCGCGCACCGCGGCTTCCGTCCGCAAGCAATCGGTTTCCGACGTCATCGCGAGGAGCCTGGAAGAGGACATCGTCCTCGGCCGGCGGCATCCGCGCGAGCACCTGGTCGAGCAGGATCTCTGCGAGCGCTTCAACACCCATCGCGGCGATGTACGCCTCGCCCTGTTCGAACTGGAGAAGAAGGGGATCATCCGGCGTATTCCGAACCGCGGCGCCATTGTGCGCGATCTCACGCCGAAGGAAGTGAGGGAGATCTATGCGGTGCGCGAGGAGCTCGAGGTGATGGCGATGCGCATTCTTCCTTTCCCCGTCGCCAAAAGCGATCTCGACAAGCTCGCCGAACTCCAGCGAAAACACAGCGCGGCGATCGACGCGGGCGATTTGCTTACGGTTTTCTACAGCAATCTGCATTTTCATCAGATGATGTTCGGCTTGTGCTCTAATGCATGCCTGATCGAGGCGATCGAGCTGCTCGCGCAAAAGACTTACGGCATTCGCTCATATGCCAATGCGTTTCCCGAAGCCCTCGATCAGGCGCGTCGCGACCACATCGAAATGATCGAAGCGTTGCGTGCTTCGCACCGCGACAATCTCATTGCGCTCGCGCGGCGCCACCTCAAACCCTCGCAGGAGGCCTATATTCGCGCTTATGAGCGGCGCTTTGGCGACAGCAACCAGGCGGTCATGAGCGTCGCGAGATAGCAATTCCAGCCACGTACCTTGCCAGACGCCGACGTGCGTGAGAGTCGCGTGAAACTATCAGGGGATGCTCTTCAAACGCATCGCCGCCCAATGTAGCGCGCCTGAGAAGACCCCGTTGTTCTCGGAGAAGGCAATTGAGTTTTACAGGCTTAAGCTTGATCACTAGCTAATCGGCGCTCTTGGCCTTGTCCGGTTCCGGATAGACTTTCAGGAAGGCTGCCGTGGCGTCGCCGGCGCGTCGCGCCATCTCGCGCGGGATCGGCCGCTCCGTCACGCGAAGCAGCAGGCTTACCTTCAGATTACCCCAAAGCAGCCCGGCAAAATGCTCGGCCATTTCGGAAGGATCACCGCCGAGCAGTCCGGCCGACCGAGCCCGGGTCATCACTTCTCTCAAAGCGGCACGGCTGGCCTCCACGCCGATGGAGTTCAATGCACGGGCGACCTCCGGCGCGCGTACCGCCTCGGCAATCGCGAGCCTAAATACGGCGATGACCGTGGGATCGCTGACCTCGCGCAGCAATTGCGTGCCGAATGTTTCCAGTGTTTGCGCGAGTGCCTCCCGGTCGCGCGGCTCGGGCAGGTCGGCGGGCACCTTCAGCCGCCTGGCGCGCTCGCGGATGCAAGCCACCAGCATTTCCTGTTTGCTGCCCACCAGCGCGTAAAGCTCGCGTTTTGAGACGCGCGCCCGTGTGGCGATTTCGAGCGTGCTCGCCGCAGCAAAGCCGCTTTCCATGAAAGCCGAGAAGGCCGCATTGAGGATGCGCTGGCGTGCCGGCGTTTCGTCGGGGCCTGACTGGCGTCGCTTGGCGGTCGCTTGCGTAGGCATGATTCCCCTTGATTCGGTACCAGTTGGTACCATAGTTTCAAATCAGTTGGTACCCCATGGTACCAGCACAATGCAAAATGTAAAGGAGAGGCATCATGGCAAAACCAGTTCTCGTCACCTCAGCGGCCGGCGGCAGGCAGGGCAAGACCGGGCGGCACGTGTCCGAAATGCTGCTCAAGCGCGGGATTCCGGTTCGCGCCTTTGTCCACAAGATCGACGAACGTTCCGAACAACTGCGTGCGCGCGGCGCCGAAATCTTCGAAGGCGACTTCCTCGACGTCCGCTCGGTGCAGCGCGCGGTGCAGGGCACTTCATCGGTCTACTTCGCCTATCCGGTGCAGGACGGCCTGCTCGACGCCACCGCGGCGATGGCCGTGGCCGCGCGCGAAGCAGGTATCACACGCCTGGTCAATCTGGTGATGCTGCAATCCTCGGTGGACGCGCCTACCCCGCGCATGCGGCAAAATTATCTGTCCGAGCAGGTCTTCGAGTGGGCGGGAATCGGAGCCGTGCATGTCCGGGCGACCGTGTTCTACGAGAATCTCGCTTCCCTGGTCCGCTTGAGCCTGCCGGCGCAAGGAGCGGTCCGGTTGCCTTGGGGCAAGGAGCAGACCGTGCTCCCGCTCGTCGCCGCCGAGGATGTGGCGCGTGTCGCGGTCGGCCTGCTGATGAGCCCCGCGCTGACGGCGGGCACCGCCTATCCGGTGATGGGCACCGTCATCTCGCTGAAGGACATCATCGCGACCTTTGCCCGGGTCCTCGGCAAGAACGTGCGCTACGAAGAGATTTCGGACGACCAGTGGCGCAGCGAGGCGCTTGCGCGAGGCCTCAACGCGCACGCGCTTGAACATCTGTCCTCGCTCTGGAAGGCGCTCCGCGCCGCGGGCTTCGATCCGGAGAGGGCCCGGTTCGCGGTGACCGATACGATCGAAAAGCTCGGCGGCGCGAAGCCCAAGACCTTCGAGGCCTTCCTGCTCGAGGGCCAAAGCGAGTTGATGGCGAAATCGGCCTGATTTGAGCTAAAAATCGAGGCCGTATAGGCAGCGTTTTTGGATCGCGGTAGTATTGCCGCCGGTGCCGCGGGCCGTTGAACGTCCTTTGATACGACGGGGTTCGCAAACACCTCAACGAGGGGGCAACATGAGCGAACCAACGCAGCGAACGATCGAGAGCAACGGCATCCGCCTCAACATCGCCGAACAGGGCAAAGGGCCACTGGTGCTGATGTGCCACGGCTTTCCCGAATCCTGGTATTCCTGGCGTCACCAGATCGATGCGCTCGCCGCGGCGGGCTTCCACGCGGTGGCGCCAGACATGCGCGGCTATGGCAAGAGCGACGCACCCGAGGCGATCGACCAGTACACGATGTTCCATCTGGTCGGCGACATGGTGGGCCTGCTCGACGCGCTCGAGGCCCCGACTGCCGTCATCGTCGGCCATGACTGGGGCGCCACCGTCGCCTGGCAAGCGGCGCGCCTGCGCCCCGACCGTTTTCGCGCGGTGGCCGGGCTGAGCGTACCATTCCGGCCGCGCGGTCCCGTGCCCCCGACCAGCATCATGCCACAGACCGCCGACGCTCAATTCTACATGCTGTATTTCCAGCAGCCGGGGCTCGCCGAGGCCGAGTTCAAGCGGGATCCGCGCGTAACCGTATCCAACATGCTTTACGGCGCATCCGGCGAGGGCGTTGCTGCCATCGCCGCGGCCGCTCCGAGCAGTGGCGCAGCCCCAAGCATTGGCATGGTGCCGCGCGGCGGCGGCATGTTGCGAGGCGCGGGGGCGCCGGCGACGCTCCCGGCATGGCTCAGCGAAGCCGACCTCGATTTCTACGCCGGCGAGTTCAAGCGAAACGGCTTCCGCGGCGGCCTGAATTATTACCGGAACCTCGATCGCAACTGGGAGCTGATGGCACCCTTCGCGGACGTTCGGGTGACAGTGCCGGCGCTCTATAGGAGCGCCCAAGCGAGGTCAATGCCGCGCTCCTGGAGTTCATCCGCAGCCTGCCGGGCTGAAGGTCAGGCGCGTTTTTGCAAGCGGATATGGCTATTTCAGGCATTGCATTTACTT
>Ga0164309_10001358_pt1 | contig 12075 bp, 12 predicted proteins | sample Whisoiple_247_MG_FD_109984 | JGI IMG/M metagenome (GOLD analysis project Ga0164309, IMG submission 109984) | Soil microbial communities amended with fresh organic matter from upstate New York, USA - Whitman soil sample_247_MG | ecosystem: Environmental > Terrestrial > Soil > Unclassified >... | reverse complement strand
GCGTCAGGCTTTCGCCCATTGCGCAAGATTCCCCACTGCTGCCTCCCGTAGGAGTCTGGACCGTGTCTCAGTTCCAGTGTGGCTGTTCATCCTCTCAGACCAGCTACCCGTCTTAGCCTTGGTAGGCCATTACCCTACCAACTAGCTGATGGGCCGCAGGCTCATCCCTAAACGCAAACTTTCATGAAGAGGTCTGCTTTGGCCGCAACCTCAGCGAGGTCGTGGTCTTATGCTGTATTAGCTTTCCTTTCGGAGAGTTATCCACCATTCAGGGGAAGATGACCTACGTGTTACTCACCCGTGCGCCGCTTTACTGGGGCCGAAGCCCTTTCTCGCACGACTTGCATGTGTTAGGCGCGCCGCTAACGTTCGTTCTGAGCCAAGATCAAACTCTCCAGTTTGAATCTTTCGGTGAACGCTGCGAAGTGAATCGCTGCGTTACCATTATGCTCTCTTAGTTCGAAGACTCACTCGGCTGCTCTCCGAAGCGGAGAGACGAGCCTCGCGAGTCGTTACGAGGACCCACGACGATTCTCATCGCGGGTAATAGGATTCAGTTTTCAAGGACCGAGGGGAAGGCTTTCCTTCCGAGCGGGTCGCGGTGTTTAGTCTCTCTGGTCTTTGCTGTCAAAGACTTTTTGAAACTTTGTTTTCACCGCTTTTGCTTCCGACTCTGTTTTCCCAGCATCTCTGCTGGGCTCTCAGACTCTTCGGCGGGTCGCGGTGTTTAGTCTGTCTCGTCTTTCCCGTCAAGGGATTTTCGAAACTTTCTTTTCACCGCTTTTGCTTCCGGGCTCTTTTTCCCTGCATTTCTGCGGGCTTCCAAGCTCTTCAGCGGGTCGCGGTGTTTAGTTTCTCTTGCCACTCTTGTCAAGGGCCTTCGAAACTTTTTTTTCACCGCGTTGCTTCGGCTCTTTTTCCCTGCATTTCTGCGGGCTTCCGAGTCCTCAGCGGGCCGCGGTATCTAGTCTTCGCTGTCTTTGCTGTCAAAGACTTTGTTAACTTTTTACTGCGACCCCCAGCTTCAAACTTTTACCGAGCGCGCACGAACCCACTGGGGGTTCCTGCGGCGCGTCGGTGGGGGTCCGAAGCGGGAGGCGGTGTATGCTCCTGGTCGGGGTCGCTCGGCAAGTGCTTTTGTCACTATCTGTCATTTTCCAAAAAACGCCGCAGTTTCGAGGGGTTCCGATCGAAGATCCCTTGTCTTTTGTCCAGTGATCGGGCGGCCGGAGGCAGATTTTTGTCCAGTGATCGGGCGGCCGGAGGGCGAAATCCGTCCAGTGATCTGCGGGCCGGATTGGCGGATCTGGGTGCGGATGAGCGCCTCAAGCGCTCGAGTTTGGAGCCGGGCGATTGCCTGGCGAGCTTCCGGGAGCTTCGCGCGGGGACCAGAAATTCGAGCCCGGGTTCTCTGCAAACGGCCGACCTCGCTCCAGATTCAGAGGGATCGGGAGGAAACGAGCGATGGACGCTCAGGAAATGCCGTCCGCGAACCAGACGCCGAGCGGTTCGCGCACGAGCGAGAACTCCGCCCCGCTCGCCAAGCGCGCCAAATATCCGCGCTCCCGCCGCGCAAGGTCGCCGCTTCGATAGCGACCGAGCACGGTCACCGCTTGCCATCCATCGTTCAGCCACACGGAGTCGGGCCGGCGCGCATCGGAGACGGAGGCCCGAACTTCGACCCGCAGCCAACGTGTACCGCCTGGGCGGAGCACACTCTCAATCCCCGCCTCGGACTCCAGCTCGCGCGTGGCCTGCAACAGGGCGCGCGGCGAGACTGCAAATGAATGACGGGGTAGCTCGAGAACGATCGCGTACCCATCACCGAGCCCGAAGATCGCGTAGCTGCGCCGCCCGGTTCGGATGCGGATTTCGTTCACCTGGGCAAAGCCTGAAACTTGGGCCTCACGCGTGAAGGCGAGCACCAGTCGCAGCTCGGCCGCCGCGACGCGAATCTCGTATGGCGAGATGCGGCCCGCGTAGTCCACCGTCTCCCCCTCACGGTCGACCAACGCGGCTGCATGCGCGAAGCAGCCCTCGCAGAGTCGCCACAAAATTGCGCTGAAGGGCGACGCTTCTTGGTCGCGGTCGATTGCCGCGCGACCGCGCGGGCTCATTCAGTGACCTGAACTCGCGCCGTCAAGTCGTCGACCGAACGAGTGATCGCAATCGCGGTCGAGCTACTCAGGCGTCCGAGCAGCTCTTGCTTCGATCGTTCGGCGCGGTTTTTCAGCACGTCGTCCGCGAGCAGCTTGCGACGCTCTTCGAGCGGCACGTGATTCTCGGGTAGGCGGGCCTCGCACAGGATGACGTGGTAACCGAAGATAGATTTTGCCGGCTCGCTGATTGCGCCGACCGCGAGTCGATGAGCGGCTTCGGCGAAGTCCTTGTCGAAGCGCTGGTTGGCGAGCTCTGGCGGTGCGCCCTCCGGGAAGTAGACACGCCCATCGCGCGTGACCGGGGGGAGGCGCTCCGCGCGCACATCCACGCCCTCGTGCGGAACGGCTTGCGCGCGCCGAATGAACTCCAGTGGATCCCTGGCGCCGCGCACCGCTTCGTACAGCTGTTGCGCGATTGCGCGCGCCACACCGTCTTGCTCTGGCTTCGCGGCGATCGCCACGGCGTGTGTCGTGCGCACCGTTTCGGGACGGTCGAAATCTTGCCAACGCAGCGCCGTGAGTTCGGTTACCTCGGCGTCGCTCGCCGGACCGAGCGCGACTGCGTCGGCTTTGAGGACCTCCAAGAGCGCGCGTGACGAAGCGCTGCGCTCGACGACCAACGGAATCGAGCCACCCGCGAACGCTTCGCGCGCACCCGCTGCAAATGCCGCATCACGCGCTGCAAGGTCGCGCGCCGCAAGCAACGTGACCCGCTGGGCGCGCGCGATTCCAGTGACCGTGCTGAGCGCGATTTCGTCACTGCCGACCTTTGCCGCCAAACCGGCGCCTAGCTGGGCGCGCGTTGCGACTGGCGCCTGGGCGTCATTGGAGCCCGAACATCCGCCAATGAGCAGCGCGCTCGCGATGGCCCAGCGTGTTGCAGCCGCACCCACGCTCATCGCGTACTCGACCTTGGACGGAGGAGCTCCACCGCGGCACGGAGTACGAGCCCTCCGATCGCGAGCCAGTAGATGGCCGCCAGATCACGCCGCTCACCGAGGGCCGCGACGCCGACGGCAAACGCGAGGCTCGCCCCCAGAACGAGCAAGATGCTCAGCGCGTCGACGACTTTGCTCATGACGGATTTGGGTTCTTCTTCGCGCGGCGCCACGCGGCTAACCGGAAATTACCCTGCTAGCGGACGACCAACCACAGAAAACCTAGTCCGAAGAGCAGAGCCGATAGAGCCAGGGGAACCGCCGCCGCATTCAGGCGCTCGGCGCTGGCAGGAAAGGCCCGCCGTTGACCGAGTGAGGTAGCGACGCGCGCACCAACCGTGATCGTCAAGATGGCGGCCAGCACAGCAACGGCGTGTGCGAACAAGCCTCGTTCGGCTTCAGCCACGCGAAATGCCAGGAAGACGGGCAACAGCGCGCTGGCGATGACCAACCCGAAGACGAATGGCGCGATCGGATGTGGGCGAGCTCGAGGCTGAAGTGGCAGACCTTGGATCACATTGGGCGCATCCTCGGGAACGGCGCCACGACGGCGCTGGGATCCCCAGCCGAGTGCGTACAGGGTGAAGGCGACCGCCCCCAACGCCGAAAGCAGCGGGTCGCTGGGGTTTTGGACGAGCCGCGCGCCGAGCAGCAACCAGGTGAGCAGCGAGCAGCCGATGAATCCGAAGATCCCCAGCCCGCGACCGAGCAGCGGGCGCGCGCGGAGCAACAATGGCGCGGCGAGCAGCGCCACGAGCGCCAGGAACGCCGTGACGCGCGCTGCGGCCGGCGCGCCGTGGTTGAGCGAGGGCAGCAGCACGGTGGTAACCCAGGCATACAGCCCGGGCAGCACAGTGTTCGCGCGATCGCGCAGCGACCCGAGCGCGCTCTGACCGTTGCTCACGAACGCCGGCGAGGGTGGGCGCGAATCGCGCTGCACTGCGCCGCGCTCGGTCACTTGCTCGGGCGCCCTGCCTGCTCGACGAAGTTCAGAAAGGTGAGCACGGCGTGGCCGGTACCGCCCTTGGGATACATGCCCTTGGCGCGATCGGCGAGCACGGGGCCCGCAACGTCGCAGTGAACCCAGGGCACTTTGCCCACGAATTCGCGCAGGAAGAGCGCGGCGCTGATCGAGCCGCCCCAACGATCGGCGGTGTGCTTGAGATCGGCGACGTCGCTCTTGAGTTGTTCGCCGAGCTCCTCGAGCAGCGGCATGCGCCAGAACTGCTCACCCGCGGTACGGGCTGCGCGCTCCACGGCGCGCGCGAGCTCGTCCTCGGTGGCATAGAACGCGGAGCAGGTCTTGCCGAGCGCGACCAGCGCGGCGCCAGTGAGCGTGGCCGCGTCGATGATCAGATCGGGCTTGAGGCGTGTCGCGTATGTGAGCGCGTCGGCCAACACCAAGCGGCCCTCCGCGTCCGTGTTGATGATCTCGACGGTCTTGCCATCGAGCGAGGTGAAGATGTCTGCGGGCCGATAGGCGGCCGCGTCAGGCATGTTTTCGGCGGCAGCGACGATCGCGTGCACCTCGACGTCGGGGCGCACGGTGGCCACCGCCGCGATTGCGCCGAGCACGGCGGCCGCGCCGCCCATGTCCGACTTCATCTCGCCCATGCCCGCCGCAGGCTTGATGCACAAGCCGCCCGAGTCGAAGGTGATGCCTTTGCCGACGAAAACGATCTTCTTGTGCTTCTTCTTTGGCACGTAGCTGACGTGGATGAAGCGTGGTTCGTTCTCGCTGCCCTGACCGACCGCGTAGTGCAGGTTCATACCCGCGGCGAGGATGCCCTTCTTGTCGAGCACCTTGATCTTGAGCTTGTGTTTGCGCGCGATGCCGCGCGCGACTTCGGCCAAGCCCTCGGGCGTGAGCACGTTCGGGGGTTCGTTCACCGCGTCGCGAGCGACGGCCACCGCGTCAGCGATGGCGACGCCCAAATCCAGCTGCTTTTTATCGGCAGCGCTGGCGGTGCCGCGCGCCGGATGGAGCACGACTTTGCTCAGCTCCGACTTGGGCTTGCGATCGCCGGTGAAGTATTTGTTGAAGCGATACGCGCCGAGCGCGATGGCTTCGCCGACCGCGCGGTACTCGAGCTCGGCTTCGGGCAGCACCAAGTGCAGCGTGCGAATGCTCGAACCGGAGTTGGCGCGCACGCAGGCAGCGAGCGAGGCGCGCAGACGCGCTGCATCCAGCTCTTGAGCTTTACCCAGGCCGAGCAACACCAGCTTCTTCGCTTTGACGCGACCGAGCGTGGGCAACTCGAGGACCTGATCCAACTTGGCTTCGAATTCGACGCTCTTGATGTGCTCGAGCAGCGAGCCGCCGAGCGCCTTGTCCAATGCGACCACGGTCGGGTGACTGGACACGGTGCCCTGGCACACGCTGACGATCAGCGCATCACAGACCGCGCTGCTTGCGTCGGTCGATGCCAATTGAATCTGTAGTGCCATGCTGAACGAGGCTCCGGAGAGGTTGGATCGGGAAATGCCAGGTCGAAGTTCGAGAGACCGCCGGAAGTTTTGGCAAATTCACCCGGCGAACCGGTCTGACCCTAGCGCTTCTTGGCAGCCCTCGCAACGCCACGCGCGGCGCGATTTCAGCTAAATTTCGGCGCGTTTGTGGGACTTTCAGCGGCTCGCGCCGAACGCGGCGCTGCCTTATGCTGCAGGCATGGCATCGCTTGCGCGTTCGACCGCGCTCATTCTCGGCATTGCGAGTCAGCTCCTCGTCCTACCGAATCGCGCATCCGCACAAGCGAGCTCGACGTCGTCCACGGCGGCATTCCCGCCCGTACCTGCGCCGGTCCCCTCCCCCGCAGCGTCACCCGCGCCAGCACCGAGACCCGCGCCGGTCCCTGCTCCCACCCCTTCTGCTACGCCGACACCTCCGTCGCCTGTTGCGCCGAGCGCCTCGCCCGCAGCAGCACCAGCTGCGCCGCCCCCCGCGTACCCTCAGGCACCCGCCTACGGGCAAGCTCCTCCGGCGACGGGCTACGCCGCGGCTCCGCAAGCGTATCCGCCGCCGGTCGAGCCGCCGCCGCCCCCCCCGAAAGCCCCAGACACCGGCTCTAAGCGCCCCGAGTTCTCCGTGCGCGTCGATCCGTTCAATTTCTTGCTCGAGGGCCGGCTTGGTTTGGAGCTCGAAGTGCAGCTCTCCAAATACTTCACTGCGGAGCTGGTGCCGGTGTTCGTGACCACGAAATCACCGCCGATGCTCAACTACAGCACGTACGAGAAGTCATCGTTGCATCAAGAATCCAACGGCTGGGGGCCGATGGCGGGCGCAGCGATCGACGCGGGCATTTGGTTCGGCGGCAAGCCGTTCACGAGCTACGTGCTGCGCGTGGGCATCACTAACTACGCGTACACGTACAAGACGACCGCACCCGCCAACGATATGGTGAGCCACACCGATCGCGAGCTGTTCGTGATGTTCGGCAGCCACAGCCGTTGGGGCGTGTTCACGCTGGCCTACGGCTTCGGCCTTGGCTACGAGCTGAACCAAGAAAATCGCTGCTTCGACATGTTCAACAAGCCGACTTCGGATTGCCCGAAAGATCAGCTGTTGATCAAGTTGAACGCGGCTGGCACTTCCGTGGGCGACCTACACGGCTATTTGTACCCCTTCGACCTCTTGGCCCGATTCTCACTGGGCGTGGTGTTTTGAACATGGAAAAAGGCGAAATCGTAGTGACTGGAGCGGGCGGTGCGCTCGGCTCGGGTGTGGTTCGTGCGCTCAGCGCGAGCGGTAAGCGCGTGATCGCCATCGAGCGCGATGCGGCGCGCGCGCAACAAACCTTCGCCGGCGTCGCCAACTGCCGAGTGCTCGGCTTCGATGTGAGCTCGAACGACGCTTGGCAAGGCGCGCTCGGAGATTCGGAAGTCTCCGGCGCGGTGCTGATCGCAGGAACGTGGAAAGGCGGACCGCGGCTTTTCGAGGCGGGCGGCGACGCGATTTGGAGCACGGTGATGAGCGCCAACTTGGAGACGACGCGCGTCGCCTTGCAAGCGCTGCTGCCGCGTATGGTCGCCGCAAAATCCGGCTCTGTCGTCGCGATCGGGTCACGCACCGCACCGCGCCCGTGGGAGGGCGCGCGAGCGGCCGCCTATGCCGCGTCCAAAGCGGCCGTGCTGGCGCTGGTGCAAGCCACAGCCGCAGAAGTGCTCCCCGACAACGTGCGCATCAACGCCGTGCTACCGAGCACGATCGACACGCCGGCCAACCGCGCCGCCATGCCCAAACACGATCCCAGCAAATGGGTGAGCATCGAATCACTCTCAGGAGTGATTGCATTCCTCCTCTCGGAAGCCGCCCGCGACATTTCCGGCGCAGCCATCCCCGTCTTCGGCAAAGACGGGGTCTGAGAGGCGCCCACGATCCAGCAACGCACCTCGCAGAAACGCGCTGTGCCAACCGAAGTGCGCCCGCTCGTGGCCCGCGATGGGGCCGTATTGACTCTCGCAGCGCGCTTAGAACAACCCTGAATTTGAACCGCCGAGCCGCAGAGGTCGCAGAGATCTGAAAGAGATTTTTTGGGGGGCGCGATTCACGGCAAGCTAGTCGTGGCTACGACGTAAGCATCCGCGAAGCGCAAACCCAATCTTTTCTCTCAGATCTCTGCGGCCTCTGCGGCTCGGCGGTTAATCTCTCTCCCTCGTCCGCGACGCCGAAGGCTTTGACGGGATTGGTTGTGGCGCGTGACCATCAACAAAAGAAGGCCGATGATGGCGCGCTTTCTAGGGGAGAACGCAGTACGCTTTGCCGAGGGCGATTTCGCATTCGGTGTCGGTGGGGCACTCGACGCCGAGGCAAGTGGTGGCGGGTCCGGGTGTCGCGCACTCGCAGCGGTCTGGGCGAAAGTCTGCGACCGTTGCTGCGGTGCAGTCTTGGGCGTCGAACGCACAGTTGCAACGTGAGGTGCACTGCACACCGCTCGTGGGCGTGCAGGAGTCGGTGGGATCGTCGGTACACGTTTGTGCTGGGCCGAGCGGGCAGGCCAATGACTCGCCGCACAGCGGAAGGTCGCGGCAGACTGCGTGCGCCAAGCAGGGAACCGTTCCGCACTCGCGGCCGATGAGCACGCAATATTGGTTGCGCGGGCAGTCCGGCTTGCATGCGGTGTGACTCGGCGCGAGCTCCGAATCCGTGGCAAACGCATCGACGGCGCCGCCGTGTGAGCTCGTGCCGCCGGAGCTCGTCGTCTGTGAGCCGCCCGCGCCGCCGACAGCTTCCGAACCACCTGTGTTCGAACCAGCGCTGCCCGTGCTCGCGCTGTTGCCACCGCAGGCGAGCGAGACCGAAGCACTCGCCGCTACCACCCCGAACAGAAACACGCGCCACCTCTGGCGCAAACCAACGCCCCCCGAGTCGTTCACCAGTACTTTTCCGAGGTGATATGGCCCGGCGTGCGCACACGGTGTTTGCGGAGGCCGCGGGTGGCGAGGACGGCGGTGAGTTCGAGGATCATGTCGGGGTTGCCGCAGAGCAGGAGGTGCGAGCGCTCGGGGTCGAGGGTGAGGCCAGCGCGGGCCTCGAGCGTGCCGTCGGCGAATGCGGTGGTGACGCGACCGGGTAGGGCGCTGCCGTGTTGGCCGCCGCTCACGAGTTGCGTGTACGAGAGCCGGCCCGCGTGTTTGGCGCTGAGTGCGGCGAGTTCTTCGGCGTACGAGAGGTGAGCGGGGAGTCGCGCGCCGTGCACGAGGCTGACGCGCTCGAAGCGCTGCCAGACCTCTGTGCCGCGCAGCATGGCGAGGAATGGGCCGAGACCCGTGCCAGTCGCGACGAGCCAGAGTTCGCGACAGGGCGGGACGTACGCGAGAGTGAAAAAACCCTGCGGCTTGCGTTCGACCCAGACGGCTGCGCCGGATTGGAGGCGTGTAAGATGAGGTGTGAGTGCGCCTCCCGGGACCTCCTTGAGGTAGAACTCGAGCGGTGCGCCGGGCACGGAGGCGATCGAATACGAGCGGCGTACGAATTCGCCGTTGAGTTCGAGGCCTAGATTCACGAATTGGCCGGCGTTGAAGGGTTCGATGGTGGCGTCGACGGTGAGCGTAATTAGGCCAGGCGCCCAGTCGCGACGCGCGGCCACCCGGCCTTGTTCGAATCCGTTCATGACGTCGCGTACCGTAGCCGAAACGGCGGTGGTGTACGCACTCCGGCGGCGCGGCGCTGAAAGTTTGTACCCCCGCTTAGCGAAGCAACGCGGAGCGCACTGCGAAACGTGCAAATTTGGGGCGCGGCAGGCCGATCCGTGTACGCTGATGTTCGGATGCCGTTTCCCATTACGTGCACGGCTTGCCTGAAGACTTTCTCCATCGCGGACGACGTCTACGAGCGCAAGGTCAAAGGGCGCGTTGTCACCATCAAGTGTAAACAGTGCCAGGCCGGCATTCGTGTCGATGGCACCACCGATGCGCCGCTCGTAGCGGCGTCTGATTCGGTTCACCCGCCGCCCGCGGCGGAAGCACCTGCACCTGCACCGGCGCCGGCGATCGCCGAGGCCGCACCGCCACCGCCCCCAGTGGTCGAAGCGAAGCCCGCGCCGGCTCCGGTGGTCGCGCCGGTGGTCGCGCCCGCGCCGGCTCCGGTGGTCGCGCCTGCGCCTGCTCCTGCTCCAGTGGTTGCGCCTGCGCCTGCTCCAGTGGTTGCGCCTGCGCCGGTTGCGGCCACGCCTGTTGCAGCCGCGCCGAGTGCGGCGGTATCGCCGAAGACGGCGGAAGCGCAGCCGGAAGTGAAGCCTGCGGTGGCTCAGAAGGCGGCTGTGCCGGCGAGTGAGCCCAAGGCTTCGCCTGCGCTCGCGACCGCCAAGGCGGCCGAGCCGAAGATCACTGCTGTGGTCGCGACACCCAAAGCGGCTGAACCCAAAGTCGCGCCCACGGCGACAGCGACGCCAAAAGCGGCCGAGCCAAAACCCGCGGCGACGACGGCAGTCGAACCTAAACCGGCAGAGCCGAAAGCGGCGGAGCAAAAACCGATCGCGAGCGCCAAGGCGGCGGAGACGAAACCCGCGGCGACGACGGCCAAAGCGGCAGCGACACCAACTGCAGCGCGAGCCGCGCTCGGCTCTTCTCCGAAGCTGCCCGATCCAGTCCTTCCGAAAGCTGCTGAGCCGCTCGCAGCCAAAGTCGCGGAACCGGTCACCCCCAAGCCTGCCGAGCCGGTCGCACCCAAAGTCGCTGAGCCCGTCGGACCGAAGGCAGCGGCTGCAACCGCGCAACCCAAAGCGACTATCGGTTCGACGCCGAAGGCCGCGCCAGTCGAACCGGTGACCGCCAAAGCGCCGGCCACGGCGACGGCAGCGAAAACGGCCGCGCCCGGTTACACGCAAAAGACTCTGATGGGTTTGGCGGCGAAAGTGCCCGCTACGACCACCGCGAAGGCCGCGCCCGCGCCGACCGCGAAACCTGCGGCACTCGGGCCCTTGCCCATGCCCGCGCCTCTACCTGCGCCTGCATCGTCACCGACGGCTGCATCGTCACCGACGGCTGCATCGTCACCGACGGCTGCATCGTCACCGACGGCTGCATCGTCACCGACGGCTGCATCGTCACCGACGGCTGCATCGTCACCGACGGCCGCGCCGGTGCCCAAGGCGGCGCCCGCGCCCGCAACCGAAGCGCTCTGGGCCGTCGACTATCCCGACGGACAAGATCGCGAATTGACGTTCGCGGAGATCGAAAAAGAAATGATCGCCGGCGCGATCGATTTCGGCACGCTGGTTTGGCGTGAAGGAATGGATGAGTGGCTCGAGATCGGGCAAGTCCCCGAGCTCCAAGGCATCGAGCCGCCGACGCGGATCGTGCTTGCGCCAACGGCGGCGCAGCTGGCGCAAATAGCGCAAGCCACGCCGCCTGCGGCTCCCGTGCGAGCCAAAGCGCCCTCAGCTCCGACGCTCGAACCGTCGTCGAAGCCGGATCTGCCAAAACCGCGCCCGCCGGCGCCAACCATGTCCGGCATCGGGCAGCCGCTGCAACCCGTCACGCAGCCGTTCGAACCGCCGGCGCCAGCGCCTTCATTTTCAGCGGCGCCTTCGTTCCCAGCGGCGCCCGCGTTCCCCGCCGCGCCATCGTTCCCGCCCGCGCCGGAACCGCCAGTCATGGTGCCCGCGCCAGCGATCGCCGCCCCGTTCGCCACGCCGGTGCAACCGTTTCCAGGCGCGAAAGCGCCGGCCGCGAAAGCACCGTCATCGCGAGCTCCCGGCCCGACACCGGGCGTGCCCGAGTGGCCCGAGGAACGAAAGAACCGCGCTCCACTAATCCTCGGCTTGGTCGTGTTGTTGGTCGCAATCGCCGGCGGCCTGTACGCGTGGAAGAGTTCGCAGGACGACAAACTGCCCCCGCCCACGCCGATCAGCGCGTTGCCGCCCGCGACTCCGCCGGCGAGTCATACCGCTGAGCCCACGGCTGCAAACGCTGAGCCAGCGCCAACCGCTGCTCCGGCGAACACAGTCGCTGCGGGCTCATCGCGATCGGCGCTCGACCCACCGAAGGGCTCGCTGAGTGGCACTCCAAACGCAGGCTTCGCCGAGATGTTCGCCAATGGCGCGCGCAACGCGGACGAAAAGAGCGGCGCCACTGGCCAGCGCTTCGATCCGAACGCCGCCAACAAAGCGCTCGCAGCCGCCGCGATGGAGACGGCCAAGTGCAAAGAAGCGGGCGGTCCCACGGGCCTCGCCACTGTGATGGTCACCTTCGATCCGAGCGGCAAAGTTTCAAGCGCGACGGTCAGCGACGCGCCATTTGCCGGCACCTCGAGCGGCACTTGCATCGCGACGACCATGAAGCGCGCCACGGTTCCGCCGTTCTCTGGCTTGCCGGGCACCGCGACCAAGATCATTAGTATTCAATGACCGACTCCGACGACGCACCGGCGCTCGTTTCGCTCACGCTGTCGTTCCGACCGCTGGCGACTCAGATCGGCCCGTTGCGTTCGTTGTTGTCCGATTTGTGCAAGCCGCACGTGGCAGATCCTGATGGTCTGT
>Ga0164309_10001357_pt1 | contig 12078 bp, 13 predicted proteins | sample Whisoiple_247_MG_FD_109984 | JGI IMG/M metagenome (GOLD analysis project Ga0164309, IMG submission 109984) | Soil microbial communities amended with fresh organic matter from upstate New York, USA - Whitman soil sample_247_MG | ecosystem: Environmental > Terrestrial > Soil > Unclassified >... | reverse complement strand
GACGCTTGGCGTGCCGCCCGCCGAGGTGCTGTTCGTGTCATCGAACCCCTGGGATGCCTGCGGCGCCAAGGCGTTCGGGCTGAACGTCGCCTGGATCGAGCGGGTGACGCCGGAGGCAATGGCGCTGGCGTGTGTCAAAAGCGACGTCGTCACCCCGCTTACAATGTTCAAGGCGATCCGCAGCCAGATGGACGAACTCGGATTTGATCCGGACTATCGCATCCACTCGCTGTCGGAACTGCCCGATCTGGTCGCCGCTCATGAGCCTTGAGTCGGTCCGTGCGTTTTTCGCGGAAATGGCGCCAGATATCGCCGTGATCGAATCGCCGATCAGTTCGGCAACGGTGGCGCTGGCGGCCGAAGCCTATGGCGTCGAGCCGGGCCGCATCGCGAAGACGCTGTCGCTTCGTATCGGCGACCGCGTGGTGTTGATCGTGGCCAGCGGCACCGCGCGGATGGATAACAAGAAGGTCAAGGCGCTGTTCGGCGGCAAGCCGAAGATGCTCGGCGTCCACGAGGTCGCCGACATTACCGGCCACGACGTCGGCGGCGTATGTCCGTTCGGCCTGAAAACGCCGCTGCCGGTTTATTGCGATGTTTCCCTGAAGGCGTTCGACGAGGTTGTGCCGGCGGCCGGCTCGACCCACAGCTCGGTCCGCATTGCGCCTTCGCGGATGGCCGAGCTCACGGCCGCCGAATGGGTCGACGTCTGCGAACATCGCGACCGATGATATCACTCTCGGAGCCAGGTTTCGAGGAACCCGTCCCGCACCGCTTTACCGGAACACAAATGTAAATTTCGATCTCGGCGTGAAACGAAATATTGGACGGCGCGTTCCCCAAGGCGTAATTTAACAGACTTGATTTACCAGACTTGCCGATGGTCCGCGCTTGAGCGTGACCGAGCGCGGACCACGCATGGGCGGAGGTCCGAATGAAATCGCACCGGCTTCCTTTCGAAAACCGATGGACGGGCGGCGAGCGCGCCTGGCGAACGGATGGGCGTCGCCAATGTGCGGGCGATGTTCGCCGATCACGAGCTGCATCATGCCGATGACAGCTCGGTTGTGTTCGACGTTCCGGCAGGCTTCGTGCGCGACTGGCTGAGCTTTCATGACCGGCACGATGCCCGCCGCCAAACTCTGTGGCTGGCCACGGCCACGGTGCTTGCATTTATCGCCGCCGTCGCATCGGTAGTCGCTGTGCTGCGGATATAGCCGCAGATCAAGTCTATTGGCCGCTATAGGACCTCGGACGATCATTGCGGCGTCCCGGCGCAGCCTCCGGGGACGCGCTGGCATTTGATTCAAACACCGCGCGGCAGTCACCGCTGAGCAGGGCTGTATTTTGCCGCAAGCACGCCACGATCCGATTGGTGTCCGGTATCTGATCGCCGCAAAGCCTGAAAACGTCGGGCGTGCAGGCAAGCTGTTGTGCAAAGGTCCCCCGATATTCCTCGGCAAAAGCGGGATTTTGAACGGCAATGCCGCTGAGGGTCGCGATCGCAAGGCTCATGGCAACAGGATGCACTCGCATGTCCGGTCCTTCCTTTTGGGATTTCAGTTGGCGTGCCTGTTTCAGTCGCGCGGCAGGCTTCAAAACAAATGGGGCGAAGGAAGGATTGCGCCGCACAAAAAATTGTGAGGTCGGGTTCCCGCTTGCTTGTTGAAGTGTCATTCCGGGCCGAGTTGAAAACGCGAACCCGGAATCTCGAAATTCCCCGATGCCCAATTGCGGATCTTAGGTCGGGTCCTTCATCCCGAAATGACGGACCCTCTACTCCACCTTGCCGATCTTCTTCACGGCCGCGATCAGGCGCGCGGAGTCCTCCGCGACGAATTTTGAAAATTCCGGCGCGTCGAGGTAAGCCACCGGACTGCCGGCGGTCTCGAAGGTTTTTGTCACCTCCGGGCTTTTCACTGCCTGTGCCATCGCCTCGCGCAGCCGTGTCATGATCGGCGCCGGCAACGCGCTTTGCGCGAACAGCCCGGCCCAGATGTAGAACTCGACGTCCTTGTAGCCGAGCTCCCGGAAGGTTGGCAGATCGGGAAAACTCGCGATCCGCTCCGCGCCCCAGTTCGCCAGCACGCGCATCTTGCCGTCATCGACCTGCTGCTTCAGGGTGCCCGGCGCCGACGCCAGTGCCTGCACCGTGCCGCTCAGCAATGCCGTCAGCGCGGGGCCGGCGCCGCGAAACGGCACATGCAGCAATTTGATGCCGGCGCTGGCCATGAACATTTCCATCGCCACGTGCAGCGTGCCGTAGGGACCGGACGAGCCATAGGGAATCTGGCCCGGGCGCTTTTTGGTATCATCGACAAAATCCTGCAGCGTCTTCCATGGCGCCGACGCCGGTACCGCAAGCAAGGTGGGGTCGGCGAGCACCCGCGCCACAGGGGCAAATTGCGAGACTTCGTAAGCCACGGGACGATCGAAGAGACGGTCGGCTTCGGGTAATACCGCGAGCGACGACAGCGTCATCAATAGCGTGTAGCCGTCCGGTTCGGCGCGCGCTGCCGCCGCATTGCCGATCGATCCGCCGGCGCCGCCGGCGCGGTTGTCGACGATGACGGGCTTGCCCAAAATTCTTTCCAGCGCCAATGCCACCGGCCGCGCCGCGAGATCGGCCTGACCGCCGGCCGGGAACGGCACGATCATGGTGACATTGCGCGTCGGCCACGGACCTTGCGCGAAGGCGTAATTGGAGAGCGCGGCGTGCGCCAGCGGCAGCGCCGCCGCAGTTTTCAGAAGTTCACGGCGGTTCATCGGCAGTCTTCTCCCCGGAGATTTTTGGTGTTTGGTTTGTGCAGTGGAGACTAGCCGAAATTACGTACGGTGGGCAAAGGCGCGTTTGTGACGTTCACCACTCGTCACTACTTCCGCTTCTTCCCCTTGGCGAAATGCTTCGTCAGAAAATCCGCCAGCACCTCGACGCGAGCGGGGCGCGGGCCGCCGGGCGGCGTCACCAGATGCACCGAACCCTCGATCTGCTTCCAGTCTTTCAGGATCGCTTCGACCTTGCCCGAGGCAATGGCATCGCCGACGATGAACTCCGGCAGATCGGCGATGCCGAGGCCGGCGATCAGCGCCGGCAGCAGCGCCTCGCCATTGTTGACGCGCAGCGGACCCGCGGGCCGCACACTCGCCTGCTCGCCCGCTGAATTGGTGTAGTGCCAGACGCCGGGCGTCGAGAGATAGGCATAGCCAAGACATTTGTGCTGGGCGAGATGCATCGGGTGGGTCGGCCGGCCATGGCGCTTGAGATAGGCGGGCGACGCCACCGTGTAGCGCGGCATCGCGCACAGCCGCCGCGCGATCAACGATGAATCCGGAAGGCTCGCGATTCGCAAGCCGGCGTCAAAGCCCTCGCCGATCAGATCGACCATGGCGTCGCTCAAGTGAAGGTCGATCGAGACATCGGGATAGGCTTGCAGAAACTCCGGCAGGATCGGCGCCACCGCTTTCACGCCGAATGTCATCGGCACCGCAAGGCGCACCAGCCCGCGCGGCGCCACCGATTGCGCCAGCGCCTCGTTCTCCGCCGCCTCGCCATCGAGCAAAAGGCGCGTGGCGCGTTCGGACAGCTTCTGTCCGGCATCGGTCAAGGCAAGGCGCCGCGAAGTGCGGTTGAACAGCCGCGCGCCGAGCCGCTCCTCGAGCCGGGTGACCGCCTTCGACACCGTGGCCTTGGACAGCGCCAGCTCGGCGGCGGCTGCCGCAAATGACCGTAACTCCACGACTTTTGCGAAAATCGCCAGTCCCTCGAAATCCGGAAGTTTTGCCATTCGTTCTCTCTCGATCGCAGTATTAGAAACAATGTGTTTCGATAGTTTCTATTTATAGGCCATTTGGAAATACATATCCAGAAGGTCATCGGAATTCGAACGAGGGAGACGCGTGCAATTGCGCTCGGCCCCTGAGCTTAATCCACAAAGGAATATCCCATGATCGAACTCAGACCTTTCAACAAACTCGGCAGCGCCGATCACGGCTGGCTGAAGGCCAGGCACCACTTCTCGTTCGGCGGCCACTACGATCCGAGTAATTTGGGCCACGGCTCATTGCGGGTGTGGAACGACGACGAGATCGCGCCGAACACCGGCTTTCCCGCCCATCCCCATTCCAACATGGAAATCATCACCTATGTCCGCGAAGGCGCGATCACCCATCAGGACAGTCTTGGCAACAAGGGCCGTACCGAAGCGGGCGATGTGCAGGTGATGAGCGCTGGCTCCGGCATACGTCACTCCGAATACAATCTGGAGCCGACGCTGACAAAGATCTTCCAGATCTGGATCGAGCCGACCACGGAAGGCGGCCAGCCGACCTGGGGCGCCAAGCCATTCCCGAAGGCGGATCGTTCCGGCAATTTCGTCACTATCGCCAGCGGATTTGATGGCGACAAGGATGCGTTGCCGATCCGCGCCGATGCCCGCGTGCTCGCTACCACGCTGAAGGCGGGCGACAGCGCGGAATACGCGCCGGACAAAACGCGCAACCTCTATCTGGTGCCGGCGGCGGGTGTGGTTGAGATCAACGGCGTACGCGTCAACGCCCGCGACGGCGTAGCGATCCGCGACGAGGCGCAGCTCAAGATCACCGCGCTGGAAGATTCCGAACTGGTGCTGGTGGACGCCGCCTGACCTCACGTTTCCGTCATGGCCGGATCAAGCCCGGCCATGACCCCTCAAATAGTCAAAACCTCGCCAAACCAACGGAGATCAATCATGGCTAAAGTTCTGGTTCTCTACTATTCCGCCTACGGTCATATCGAGAAGATGGCGAGCGCCGTCGCCGAAGGCGCCCGCGAAGCCGGCGCGTCCGTCGATATCAAGCGGGTGCCGGACTTGGTGCCGCTGGAGGTCGCGAAAGCATCGCACTTCAAGCTCGATCAGCCGGCGCCGGTGGCGAAGATCGAAGAGCTTGCCAATTATGACGCCATCATCGTCGGCACTGGGACGCGATTCGGCCGCATGTCATCGCAGATGGCGAATTTCCTCGACCAGGCCGGTGGCCTCTGGATGAAAGGCGCGCTGCACGGCAAGGTCGGCGGTGCCTTTACCTCGACTGCGACCCAGCATGGCGGCCAGGAGACCACGCTGTTCTCGATCATCACCAACCTCCTGCATTTCGGCATGGTCGTCGTCGGACTGAATTACGGCTTTGCCGGCCAGATGAAGCTCGACGAGGTCACCGGCGGCTCGCCCTACGGCGTGACAACGATCGCCGGCGGCGACGGCAGCCGCCAGCCAAGCGACAACGAACTCGCCGGCGCGCGCTATCAGGGACGCGTGATCGCGGAGACCGCAAAAAAACTGCATGGCTGATGCGATGCGGGCGACATTCTATTTCAAGGATGCCGCCCCATCTCCGTGGCGGGGAACGACGGACTCTGCCATGATCGAAATTCTCTTTATCTATCAATTGGCACGCAACCCCGTACAGGCGGTTGCGCGGCGCTGGTGGTGCCGAAGCCTCTTCCGTGCCACGCGCGGAAAACGCGGATGCCCGGAATCTACTAATCCGTGATGTTCGCGTGAGGATTTGTGATACGTGAATACGTGTTCACGACGCGCGACACAGAGTTCAAGCATGAGCCGCACCTCGCAGGCCCCTTGGCCGGAATTGCCGACCACGGCGTGGCGTGAGACTTACGAAACGCTGCAGCTGTGGACCCAGATCGTCGGCAAGATCCGGCTCGCGCGCGAACCCTGGCTGAACCATTCCTGGCATGTCGTGCTGTACGTCACCGCGCGCGGACTGACCACCTCGCCGATACCGGACGGCTCGCGGACCTTCCAGATCGACTTCGACTTTATCGATCACGCCTTGCGGATCTCGACCGGTGACGGCGCGCAGCGGCAGTTTTCGTTCGCCGGGCACTCGGTCGCGAGCTTCTATGCGGCGATCATCGCCGAACTCGCGCAACTCGGCATTCACGTCGCCATCAACGAGATGCCCAACGAACTGCCCGAGCCGATCCGCTTCTCGCAAGACCACCAGCACGCCTCGTATGACCCGGACGCGGTGCAGCGATTTTTGCAAATTCTTGTGAACGCTGAACGCGTCTTCAAGCATTTCCGCACCGCCTTCCTCGGCAAGGCCAGCCCGGTCCATTTCTTCTGGGGCAGCTTCGATCTCGCGGTGACGCGCTTTTCCGGCCGGCGCGCGCCGCGTCATCCGGGCGGCGTGCCGCATCTGCCGGATGACGTCGCCGCGGAAGCCTATTCCCACGAGGTGAGCAGCGCCGGCTTCTGGCCGGGCAGCGGCGCGATCGATTATCCCGCGTTCTATTCCTATGCCTATCCCGAACCGCCGGGCTTCCGCACCACGGCGGTGCGGCCCGACGCGGCGTTCTTCAGCGAGGCGCTCGGCGAGTTCATCCTGCCTTATGACGCCGTGCGCACGGCCGCGCGCCCAGACCAGGCGCTGCTCGAGTTCCTGCAAAGCACCTACGACGCCGCAGCCAACGCCGCGAAATGGGACCGCGAAGCGCTGGAATGCGCACCGGGCCGACCCGGCGTGGTGCGGCAGATCCGGCGCTCCTGACGAGGATAGCGTGCCGGGCGCGGCCGACACGAAAGCGTGGTCGGGTGCTCAGGACCGGGATACGCTGTCCTAGCTCGCTGCTTCGAGGCCGACATGGTTGGTTTGATACGGCCGACCAGCGATGCCGGCGTCATCCGCGCGACGCCGGCTTTTCAAAGCCGGATATGATCCGGGTTCGGAGATAACCGTGCATCTGGCCGCGAATGTGCAATTTGAACGAGCCGTGGATGAGTTCGTCCGATGGCGCGCCGTCCCGGAGCACGAGAGATCGGCGGCGCCGGCATGGTGGTGGGGTCCGGCGTTCGAGGTAATCGGCATGCAGCAGCCGATGCCGGCCGGCTGCTGCGCAAGTCTGGAATTGCCTGTTAGCGCCACCTACGCCGATGGCGCGCGGATTTTCCTCGAATGCCTCGCCGATCAGACCTCGCTGACCTGGCCCGGCGATTTTCCGCGCAAGCCAAAACACTCAGGTCCCGCGTAGCGGAGTGTTACGGGCGGCGGGTCAAAGCGCCACGATCTCGGCGTCTTGCCACTTGCTCTCATGCCGCCGCTTTGAGACCATGCCGGGGACAATAAGCAAGACGCGCCTTCCCGCGCGGGCTTTGAGCCGAGGAACCCCGATGCCGATCGTGCAGGCCGACCGTCTCACGCGCATTGGCGCGGCGCTGCTTAAGGCCGCCGGCGCGTCGGACGAGGAGGCTAATGCCGTGGCGGTCGGCTGCGTCAACGCCAACCTAGCCGGCCATGACTCTCACGGAGTGATCGCGATCCCGACCTATATCGACCGCATCAAGGCCGGGCATATCGTTCCCGGCGCGAAGTGGACGATCGTGCAGGAATCGCCGACCACGACGGTGATCGACGGCCATTGGGGTTTTGGATTTCACGCCAACGCAAAGGCGATGGCGCTGACGATCGAGAAGGCAAAGACCGCCAACGTCGCCGCCTGCACGGTGTTTCGGCAAAGCCATGTCGGACGCCTTGCCGCCTATCCGATGATGGCGATGCGCGAAGGCATGATCGGTCTTGCCACCGCCGATTCCGGCCGTTCGCCGAAGCACGTCGCGCCGTTCGGCGGCCGCGAGGCACGGCTCGGCACCAATCCGATTTCGATCGCAGTGCCGTCGGACCTCGAGGCCCCGTTCTATCTGGACATGGCGACGTCTGCCGTCGCAGCCGGAAAGATCCAGCTCGCCGCCGCACGCCGCGAGGAAATCCCGACCGGCTGGATCGTCGACAGCGAGGGACGGCAGACCACCGATCCCAGGCAATTCCGCAAAGGCGGCGCGCTGCTGCCGCTCGGCGGCACCGAAGGCTACAAGGGCTCGGGCCTGGCTGCGATGGTCGAAGTTCTGTGCGGGCTGCTCACCGGCTTGGGCTTCGGCGTCGAACCGACCGGCCGGCACAATGATGGATGCTTCATGGCGGTGTTCAGCGTCGCCGCGTTCCGCCCCTTGAAGGACTTCAAGAGAGAAGTCGCCGAATTCGCGCGCTATCTCAAGGCGACGCCGCCGTCCGAAGGTTCACCCGGCGTGTTCTACCCGGGCGAAGTCGAATACATCCGCGAACGGCAGCGCAGGGTTTCGGGAATCGAGGTCGAGGACGCGACATGGGAAAAATTGCGCGCGCTGGCCGGCGAGTACAAGCTGGCCACCGAACTCGATCTCGCGTGACATATCATCGGGCCGACACTGGGAGAGCAGCATGACACGGCAAATGGTGATGGTTGGCTTCCTGCAGGCACAGAATTGCACCAACCTGCCGAGCTCGTGGCGTCATCCGGAATCCCGCGACGACTCGATGTCGGCGGATTACTACCAGGAGATCGCCCGGACCCTCGAATCCGGAAAATTCCACATGGCGTTTTTCGACGACCGCCTGGCGATGCCCGACCGTTATGGCAACGATCACGCCCACACCGTGGAATTCGGTATCCGCTGCGTGAAAATGGATCCGATCGTGGTGCTGACCACGATGGGAATGGTGACCGACAAACTTGGGCTCGCATCGACCTGCTCGACCACCTATTACGAACCGTTCGACGTCGCGCGCCGTTTCGCCACGCTCGATCTGATGAGCGGCGGCCGCGCCGCCTGGAACGTGGTGACATCAGTCAATGACGGCGAGGCGCTCAATATGGGTAAGGACGCCCATCTCGAGCATGACCTGCGTTACGATCGCGCCGATGAATTCATGGAAGTGGTGCTCGGCCACTGGGATTCCTGGGAAGACGGCTCGCTGTTGATCGACAAGAAGAGCGGCCGCTTTGCCGACCCGGCCAAGGTCAAGCGTCTCGACCACAAGGGGCAATTCTTCAAGTCGCGCGGACCGTTCACGGTGCCGCGTTCGCAGCAGGGCCACCCCGTCATTATCCAGGCCGGCGCCAGCGGCCGCGGCCAGCGTTTTGCCGGGCGATGGGGCGAAGTCATCTTCACCGCGTCGCGCAATCTGGCCGGCGCCAAGCAGGGCTATGATGCCATCAGGAACGAGGCCGCCAAGGCGGGCCGCGATCCCGACCAGATGTTTCTCTGCAATCTCGTCACGCCGGTAGCGGGCGCGACCAAGGCCGAGGCAGAGGACAAGATGGCGGTGATCGAAAAGCTGCCGCTGGAAATCGACGCGCTTTCGCTGTTGTCGGAAGGACTGAACTTCGATTTCGCCTCCAAGGACATCGATGAGCCGCTGACCACGGATGAACTTCAGGGCATGCAGGGCATGCTCGGCATTCGCGACGGCGTGCTGAGGACCTCGGGCAAGACCAATCCAAGCGCGCGCGATTTCATTGCCTTCTCCGGCCGCGGCCAGACTGCGGACGCGATCGTCGGCGGGCCCAAGGAGATCGCGGACAGGCTGGAGGAGATGTTCACAGGTCGCGGCTGCGACGGTTTTGTGATCGCGGCGACCTATGTGCCAGGCTCGTACGCCGATTTCATCCGCCACATCGTTCCCGAGCTGCAGCGCCGCGGTCTGTTTCACAACGAATACGCCGGCAAGACCTTGCGGGAGAATCTCGGGCTGCTACGCCCGGCCGCCGGCGCATGGAAGACATCGCCGCAGATCGCGGCGGAATGAAAAAGGATAATGCATGCGCTGGCTGAAATTCACCGCGAACGGGCAGGCCTCCTGGGGAATTATCGAAGGCGACCGCGTGATCGCGGTAAACGGCGATCCCTTCGGCGAATGGCAGCGTACGTCGCGCATCCATTCCCTGGCAGATGTAAGGATTGAATTGCCGCTGATTCCGCGCACCTTCTATTGCGTCGGGCTCAATTACCTCAAGCATCTCAAGGAAGCGGCTGACAAGCGCGGCGAGGTGCCCAACGTGCCTGACAGGCCCGAGATCGGTTATCGCGCCCAAAACGCGCTGATCGCACACGATGAGAATGTGGTGATACCGGCAACCGCGACCGAAAAGATCCACTATGAGGGCGAGCTGGTCGTCGTCATCGGCAAAAAGGCAAAACACCTCAATGAGGCCGACGCGATGTCCTGCGTATTCGGCTACACCATCGGCAACGACGTCAGCGAACGCAGCTGGCAGAAGGCCGATCGCGGCCTGTGGCGGGCCAAGAACGCCGATACTTTCAAGCCGATGGGACCCTGGATCGAGACCGACGTCGACCTCGACGGCATGGAGACCATCGTCCGGGTCAACGGCAAGGAGAGCAACCGTTTCCACACCAACGACATGATCTTCGGCATCAAGCCGTTTATCGTCGAGCTGACGAAGTATTTCACGCTGTGGCCGGGAGACGTGATCTGGATGGGGACCGACGGCGCCTCGCCGGACCTCAGAGACGGCGACGTTGTCGAGATAGAAATCACCGGCATCGGCACGTTGCGCAACCGATTTGTCAAAGAGACGGCCGGAAGCCGCAACGCATGAATCGAATCGGCTTGCCGCCCAATTTCCTCGATTCGACGGCTGCTAAAGATCACGATGGAGCGGTGACGCTGCGCCGGTTGGGCGAGATCCGCGACAGCACGAGAGTCGCTACTGCCGCCACGGCGATATTGAGGACCAGTGCGCCAAGTCCGACATAGAACGTGTGACTGCTCCCGCCGAGACTGATGCTTGCGAGAGGCTTCAACCCGTTGCTCCACGCCGTCCACGATCCCCAGAGGAGTCCGACCGCCCAGCCCAGCAGCAGGCCTTCCGCCCGGAACCAGCGCGTGAACAATCCAAACACCAGCGCCGGAAGGGTCTGCAGTATCCGTAGACCCCCAAGCAATTGCAGATCGAGCGCATATTGCGTCGGTAGAAACAGCGTAAATGCGAGCGCGCCGATCTTGACGACCAGCGACGCGATCTTGGCGACGCCCGCCTCGCCGGCATGGCTGATGCTGGGATCGATGTAGGACTTCCAGACGTTGCGGGTGAACAGATTGGCCGCGCCGATGCTCATCACCGCGGCCGGCACCAGCGCGCCGATCGCGATCGCCGAAAACGCAAAGCCGGCAAACCACGACGGGAATAGCACTTTGAACAGGACGGGCACGACGTCGTTGTTCGACGTCACTTTAATGTTGGCGGCATAGGCCATGTAGCCGAGCAGCGCGATCAGGCCTAACAGCAGGGTGTAGGCTGGCAGCAGGATCGCGTTCTTGCGGATGGTATCGGCGGATTTCGACGCGAAGATTCCGGTCAGGGTATGGGGATACATGAACGCGGCCAGCGCCGAACCGAACGCAAGCGTTGCGTAGGGCAGCATCTGCGACGGCTTCAGGATCACGCCGGTGTCGCCGCCTTTTGCCGTGAAAGCCTCGTTGGCGGCGGCGAACACCGCGCCATATCCGCCCAGCTTCGCAGGTACCACGACCACCGCGACCAGTACCACGATGTAGATCATGATGTCCTTGACGAAAGCGATCAGCGCCGGCGCGCGCAGACCGGAGCTATAAGTGTACAGTGCAAGAATGATGAAGGCCGCAACGATTGGCAATTCGCCGGTTAGCCCCATCGCCTTGATCACCACGCCCATCCCGATCAGTTGCAGGGCAATATAGGGCATGGTCGCAACCATGCCGGTGATCGCCACGGCAAGCTCAAGGCCGCGCGAATTGTAGATGCCGTGGACCACGTCAGCGGCAGTGACATAACCATTGGCATACGCCGTCTTCCACAACACCGGCATCACCGCGAAGACAAAGGGATACACAATGATGGTGTAGGGCAACGCGAAGAAGCCGTAGGCGCCGACCGCATAGACAAGTGCCGGCACCGCAATCACCGTGTAGGCGGTGTAAAAATCGCCGCCGACCAAAAACCAGGTGATCCAGGTGCCGAACTGCCGCCCGCCCAGCCCCATTCGTCGAGATGGGCGTTGACCGGGCCGGATTTCCAGCGCGCGGCGAAGAATCCCATCACCGTCACAAGGGCAAAAAAGAACAGAAAGATCGTGAGAGCTATCCAGTCGATCCGTTCGGCCATGACACAGCCTCTACGGAGCTTCGTCGGGAGTGCGGCTGCGATAGACCAGCCAAATCAGCAGCGAGCTGATCGGCACCCAAGCCAGTTGGTACCAGTAG
>Ga0164309_10001356_pt1 | contig 12084 bp, 7 predicted proteins | sample Whisoiple_247_MG_FD_109984 | JGI IMG/M metagenome (GOLD analysis project Ga0164309, IMG submission 109984) | Soil microbial communities amended with fresh organic matter from upstate New York, USA - Whitman soil sample_247_MG | ecosystem: Environmental > Terrestrial > Soil > Unclassified >... | reverse complement strand
TACCTGGATTACAGCCGGCCAGCCGGGGGCTGGATTCCCAACCAATATGGCGGCCGGGAAAATCTCGAAGCCATCAACTTCCTGCGGCGCTTCAATACCGAAGTGTACGCCCGCTTCCCGCAGGCCACCACGGCCGCGGAGGAATCAACCGCCTGGCCGCAAGTGTCGCGCCCGGTCGAATATGGCGGGCTTGGCTTCGGCTATAAATGGAATATGGGCTGGATGCACGACACGCTGAATTACATCAGCAAGGATCCGATCCACCGAAAATACCACCACGGCGACGTGCTGTTCGGGCTGCACTACGCGTTCTCGGAGAATTTCATCCTGCCGCTGTCGCATGACGAGGTCGTGCACGGCAAGCGATCGATCCTTGGCCGGATGCCCGGCGACCAATGGCAACGCTTCGCCAATCTGCGCGCCTACTACAGTTTCATGTTCGCTCATCCCGGCAAGAAGCTGATGTTCATGGGCTGCGAATTTGGGCAGGAGCAGGAGTGGAGCCATGACCGTTCGCTCGACTGGCATCTGCTTGACCAGAAGAATCACGCCGGCATCCACAGCCTGATCCGTGACCTCAACCGGCTGTATCGGGCGCTGCCGGCGCTGCACGAGATGGATTGCGATCAAGCCGGCTTTGAATGGATCATTACCGAGGATACGAACCGCAACGTGTTTGCCTGGATCCGCAAAGGCAATGATGCCCGGGCGCGCTGCCTCGTGGTGGTGAATTTCTCACCTAACGTCTATCGCGACTATCGCGTCCGGGTGCCATTCGCCGGCAAGTGGCACGAGATATTCAATTCGGACTCTGTGCATTATGGCGGCAGCGATGTCGGAAATGTCGGCGAGGTCCATACCCTGGAGGGCCTCGTGCCCGAACTCAATCTGACTATTCCTCCCTTGGCTGCGATATTTCTCGCACCGGAAAGCTGACGCATGCGGTTATCCGCCGGGACACCCTCCCGCCTCGGTGCGACCTGGGACGGCAGGGGCACCAATTTCGCGCTGTTTTCCGCCAATGCGCGAAAGGTTGAACTATGCCTGTTCGACAGCCAGGGCCGCCGCGAACTGGAACGCATCGAGCTGCCTGAACGCAGCGAGGACGTATGGCATGGCTATCTGAACGACGTTTCGCCAGGACAGCTCTATGGCTATCGCGTTCATGGTCCCTACGAGCCCGAGCACGGCCACAGATTCAATGCCAACAAGCTGCTGCTCGATCCCTATGCGAGGCGGCTTGCCGGGCGGATGGTATGGAGCGACGCCCATTTTGCCTATCGCACCGGTAGCGCGCGCGAGGACCTGTCGTTCGACCGGCGCGACAATGCCCGCGGCATACCCAAGGCCGTCGTGGTCGACGAGACCTTCAACTGGGGTCGCCGCGAGATCCGCCCGCAGATCCCGTGGGAAGACACCATCATCTACGAAGCCCACGTCAAGGGCCTGACGCAGAAACGCGGCGACGTACCACACAATTTGCGCGGCACCTATGGCGGCCTGTCGTCGCCTGCGATGATCGACCATCTCAAGCGGCTGGGCGTCACCACGATCGAGTTGCTGCCGATTCACGGCTTCGTCGACGACCGGATGCTGGTGGAGAGAAAGCTCGCGAATTACTGGGGATACAACACCCTGTCGTTTTTCGCGCCGGAACCCCGCTACGCTCAGTACAATCCGCTCGACGCCTTCCGCACCACGGTGGCGCGGCTGCATGACGCCGGCATCGAGGTGATGCTCGACGTCGTCTACAACCACACCGCGGAAGGCAACCATATGGGCCCGACGCTGTCGTTCCGCGGCATCGACAATGCTTCCTACTACTGGCTGAAGCCGGACAATCCGCGCTATTACGATGACTTCACGGGATGCGGCAGCTCGCTCAATCTCAACCATCCCCGTGTGCTGCAGATGGTGATGGATTCACTGCGCCATTGGGTCGAGGTCTGTCACGTCGACGGCTTCCGCTTCGATCTCGCTACCACGCTCGCGCGCGGTCCGAACGGCTTCGATCGCCACAGCGCGTTCCTCACCGCGGTCCGGCAGGACCCGGTGCTCGCTACCGTCAAACTGGTGGCGGAACCCTGGGATCTAGGTCTCGGCGGCTACCAGGTCGGCGCGTTCCCCTCGCAATGGTCGGAATGGAATGATCGATATCGCAGCGCCATGCGTCGTTACTGGAGCGGCGAAGGCAGCCTGATTGGCGAAGTGTCGAGCCGCATGACGGGCTCATCCGACTTGTTCAATCATGACGGCCGTGCCCACCGCGCCAGCATCAATCACGTCACCGTGCATGACGGTTTCACGCTGGCGGACCTGTTCCGCTACAACGAAAAGCACAATGAGGCCAACGGCGAGGACAATCGCGACGGATCGAGCGACAACCACAGCAATAATTGCGGTCATGAAGGGCCGACCGATGATCCCGCAATCAACGAACTGCGGCTGCGGTTGCGGAAAAACCAATTGGCCTGCTTGCTGCTGGCACAAGGGTTGCCGTTGATTCTGGCCGGCGACGAGGTCGGCAATACCCAGCACGGCAACAACAACGCCTATTGCCAGGACAACGAGATCGGCTGGGTCGGATGGGAGCGCCTCGGCAGCGAGAGCGATCTTACCGACTTCGTCGGCCACATGACCGAACTGCGCCGACGTTTTCCGCAGATCCGCTCGCAGCGCTGGCTCGACGGGCGACGTGCCGACGGTGCCTACGGCGTATCATGGCTAACACCGTCGGCGGATGACATGACGGAAGCCGACTGGAATTACCCGGAAGGAAGATTCCTTGCTTATGTGCTGGGACCTTCGGAACCCGGCGGCGCGCCGATCTTTATCGTGTTGAATGCCGCGCCCGAAGAGATCGCATTCCAGTTGCCTAAAATGCCTGAATATAAGAATTGGTGGCAGGTGTTGAATACGGCCGATAACGTGCAGGGAACTGCCGAGTTTGCCTCGGGCACGGAAACGAAGGCACCTCCCCGCGCGGTGCTCGCCTTTTCGGGTTCCGCATGAATGAGCGGCAATTCGGTCCCAGGCTGACAGCGGACGGCGCATCGTTTCGGCTGTGGGCGCCCGCGGCCAGGCGCGTCGACGTTTTGCTGGACAAACCCCATGCCCTGCGCCGCGGCGATGACGGCTGGTTTTCGGCCGATGTTGCCGGCGTGAAAGCCGGCGCGCGCTACAAATTCCGCATCGACGACGAGATCGACGTGCCCGATCCCGCGTCCGCCTTTCAGCCGGAAGACGTGTCCGGCCCCAGCGAAGTGATCGACCATGCCACCTATCGCTGGCGCTCGGAAAGCTGGCGCGGACGGCCGTGGCCGGAAACGGTGGTGCTCGAAAGCCATGTCGGCACCTTCACGCGAGGTGGCACCTATCGCGCCATGATCGACGGGCTCGATCATCTTAAGACAACCGGCCTCACCGCGCTCGAGCTGATGCCGCTGGCGGATTTCGCGGGCCGGCGCAACTGGGGTTATGACGGCGTGCTTTGGTATGCGCCAGACAGCGCCTATGGCCGTCCCGACGATCTCAAGACGCTGATCGATGAAGCCCATCTGCGCGGACTGATGGTGTTCCTCGACGTCGTCTATAATCATTTCGGCCCCGAGGGGAATTATCTCGGTCGCTACGCACCGGCGTTCTTCACGGATGCGCAGACGCCTTGGGGCAGCGCGATCGACTACGGGGTGAGGCAAGTCCGCGACTTCGCGATCGAGAACGCGCTGTACTGGCTGCACGACTATCGTTTTGACGGGCTGCGGCTTGATGCCGTGCATGCCATTGCCGAACCCGGCGAGATCCCGGTGCTCGGCGATCTCAGCCGCGCGGTCGGCAAGCTCGCCGACGCAACCGGCCGCTACATTCATCTGATGCTCGAGAACGACGATAACGCGGCGCACCTGCTCGACCCCCGACAGAATTCCCCATGTGGGAAATATCGCGCGCAATGGAACGACGATTATCATCACGCCTGGCACGTGCTGCTGACGGGCGAAACCCATGGTTATTACCGCGACTACCAGCACTCACCGCGCCGCGATATCGCCCGCGCCCTTGGCTCGGGCTTTGTGTATCAGGGCGAAACCTCCGCGCATCGCGACGGGCAGCCTCGCGGCGAACCCAGCGGCAAGCTCGCACCAGTCGCCTTTGTCAGCTTCCTGCAGAATCATGACCAGATCGGCAACCGCGCGCTCGGCGACAGGCTTGAAGCGAATGCCAATCACCCGGCCATGGAAGCCGCACTGCCGATCACCCTGCTGGCGCCGATGGTGCCGATGCTGTTCATGGGCGAGGAATGGGGATCGAAAGCTCCGTTTCCGTTCTTCTGCGACTTTCACGGCGATCTGGCCAAGGCCGTTCGTGAGGGACGCCGCAGGGAATTCGCCGGCGCTTACGCCAAATACGGCGACGAAATTCCCGATCCGCTCGAGATCTCGACCATGCAATCCGCCGCGCTGGACTGGCCGTCGCGCGAGCAGTCGCCGGGGCGCCAACGGCTCGCGCTGGTGCAAAAGCTGCTCGCGATCCGGCAACAGGAGATCATTCCGCGGCTGGACGGCGCCGCCTTCGGTGGCGCGCATGCAGAGGATGGCGGCCTGCTTACGGCCGACTGGCGCCTGGGTGACGGCACCACGCTCTCGCTGACGGCCAATCTGGCGAACCGGGACATCCCCCTCGCAGCGGCTCAAATCAAGGGAACCCCGATCTGGGGCAGCGAGTTGACCGCGAGCATGCCACCTTGGGCCGTATCCTGGCGCATCGGATAGACAATGCCGTCCCGCATTCCCGTTGCGACCTACCGCCTGCAACTCACGGCGGATTTCGACTTCGATGCCGCAGCAGGCGTCGTTCCCTACCTGAAATCGCTTGGCATCAGCCATGTCTATGCCTCGCCATTCATGAAAGCACGCAAGGGCAGCACCCACGGCTACGACATCGTCGATCACACCCGGTTCAATCCGGAGCTTGGCGGCGAGGCCGGCTTTGCTCGTCTGAGCGCGGCGCTGAAGCAGCACGATCTTGGTCTGATCCTCGACTTCGTCCCGAATCATATCGGCGTGCATTTCGCCGACAACCCGTGGTGGCTCGATGTGCTGGAATGGGGTCAGGCTTCGCCGCATGCAGCTTCGTTCGATATCGACTGGGACCAGTTGCCCTACCGCGCGCGCGGCGGCGTGCTGCTGCCGATCATCGGTTCGTCCTATGGCGAAGCGCTGGAAAAAGGCGAGATCGAGCTGCGCTACGATCCTGCCGAGGGTAGTTTTTCGGCCTGGTATTTCGAGCATCGCCTGCCGATCGCGCCGCAGCGCTACAGCGAAATCCTGCGCGCGACCGTCAAGGAGGCCAGCGCCGAGGCAAGGGCGACCGGCAGAGCCCTGCTCGATCTCGCATCGCGCTACGAGGGATTGCACCATCCCAACCGCAGCGAAACGCCTGATTTCAAGGCGGCGCTGAGAGACACAGAGGGCGGCGCCGAGATCATTGCGCGCGGGCTGGATGCCTATCGCGCAGGCCCCGGGCGTAGCGCACAGGTCACGGCGCTCCATCATTTGCTGGAACGGCAGCACTACAAGCTCGGCCATTGGCGGCTGGCATCCAGTGACATCAACTATCGGCGCTTCTTTGATGTCAATACGCTGGCAGGATTGCGCGTCGAGGACGCCGTCACTTTCGACGCGATGCATGAGCTCGTCAAAAAGCTGATTGCCGAGGACAGGCTACAGGGATTGCGGCTCGATCACATCGACGGCCTGCGCGATCCCGCGCAATATTTCCAGCGTCTGCGGCGCCTGATCCGGGAAGCGCAGGGGTCGACGGCCAAGCCGTTATATCTGGTGATCGAAAAAATTCTGGGTGAAGGCGAGCCGCTCTCTTCCTTCAGCGGCGTCCACGGCACCACCGGATATGAGTGGCTCAGCGTCATTACTCAAGCGCTAGTCGACGGCAATGGCCTCGGCCCACTCGATGAGATCTGGCGCCAGATCAGCAATCAGCCGCCGAGACTCGAGCCCGTCCTCAAGGAAGCCAAGAGGCGTGTGCTCGCAACGCTACTGACCAGCGAATTCATCGTGCTGACACGCCTGTTGGCGCGTATCGCCAGCGGGCACTATTCCACCCGGGATTACTCCGCCGATAGCCTGCGCCAGGCGCTCGGACTCTACGTGCTGCATTTCCCGGTCTATCGCACCTATCTGACCTCGGCCGGTCCGACGGCGGCGGACCGCGCGTTGATTTCGCAAACGATCGAGAAGGCCCGCGCCGACTGGTTTGCCGCCGACGAAGGCATCTTCGATTTCCTGCGCGATACGTTGACAATGGATCTGATCGCACCGGGCCGGTCGCCGCACAGCGCGCCGCGCGTGCGCCGCTTTGCGTTGAAGGTTCAGCAGTTCACCGGCCCCGTGATGGCGAAGTCGCTCGAGGACACCGCGTTCTATCGCTACCATCGCCTGCTCGCGCTCAACGAGGTCGGCGGCGATCCACGAGCCGAGGCGCTTTCCACGGATGCATTTCACCGGATGATGCGCGCCCGCGTTCGGGACTGGCCGCATGGCATGACCGCGACCGCGACGCACGATACCAAGCGCGGCGAGGACGCGCGTGCGCGCCTAATGGCGCTGACGGAAATACCCGGCGAATGGGCAAGCGCGGGGGCGCGCTGGAAAGTTCTCAACGCGCCGCATCTTGCGATTCAAGGCGAGATGCGCGCCCCGTCGGCGACCTTCGAGTATATGCTGTATCAGGCCCTGCTCGGGGCATGGCCGCTGGACCGGCCCGACGACAGCTTCCTGGAGCGTATGCAGGCCTATGCCCTGAAGGCGGCGCGCGAGGGCAAGCAGGAGACCAGCTGGCTCAATCCGCACCAGGCCTATGAAGCGGGCGTGCACGCATTCGTTGCGCGTATTCTGGATCGCGCGATATCGGCGGAATTCATCGATTCCCTGGAAAAGCTGGCACGGCGGCTAGCGCTGCTGGGCGCGCTCAATTCGCTGAGCCAGATCACCCTGAAAGCGACGATGCCGGGCGTGCCGGACTTTTATCAAGGCACCGAGTTGTGGGACCTGTCGCTGGTCGATCCCGACAACCGCCGGCCAGTGGATTTCGCCGCTCGCGCCAAGGCGCTTGCGTCGGTGGAAGCGCCCGATTGGGATCATCTTGTTCAGAACTGGTCCGATGGCCATTTGAAGCTGGCTTGGACCCGTCATTTGCTGAAACTTCGCTCCGAACTTGCCGATGTCTTCACAGATGGGGATTATCAGCCGCTCGAGGTTATCGGCCCGCACCGCAACCATGTCATTGCGTTCGCCCGGGGGCACGGCGGCGACGCCGCGATTGCGGTGGTAACGAAAACGCTCGGGAGATTATCGCAAGAGGGCCGTTTCTGGCCGCGCGCGGATGAGTTTGACGGCGCTATCGATCTCACAGGCTATTCGGTGGAGGGATATGCCGGCGAACTGCCGCTCGCGCAGTTGTTCACCGATCTGCCGGTCGCGGTGCTGAAGGCGAAAACCAAGGGCGCAGCGCCAGCGAAGCGCAAGCGGACTCGCGCGTGATCTACCAAAGGCCCTTCAGGATCGAAATAGCCGGGCAGCCTGGCTGCGACCATATCAATGCGTAGGATCGTTGCGCTTGGTGAGCAACAGCGTGCCCCGATTGCGAATCGCGCCCTGCGCCACTTCGGCGAATCGCTGCAACAGCCACGGCAGCGTCACTTCCACCCGGACGTGATCGTCGGCGACATCGAGATGGCCCGACGCCGCCTGCCCCAGCGCACGGACACGAAAGATCATGCGGTCACCATCCCAACGCTCCTCGTCGACCTTCAGCACGGGAACGCTGGATGCGGCCCTCGTGAGTCCGTCCTTCAACCGGCGGGCGGCCTCCTCGCGGCCAAGCCGATGCGGAATCGAGACAACAAGCGGTGCAGACATCACGCAAATCCTTTGTTTGATCCGACTCCATGTAGTTGCGCCTGGTTCGAAAGGAAGGGCTTGGCGAATTTAAGCGGCGTCAACAGTGGAACTTTACCGGTTCCCATTCGTTTTTTCGGCTGAAGGCAGAGCACGGTGCCCACTGTCGGGCTGGAGGAGATATTCGATGTCTATTGGAACGATCATTCTCATTATTCTTATCATCGCGCTTCTTGGCGGGTTCAGCGGCATCGGCGGCGGACCGTTTTACGGCACTGGCTACTATGGTGGCGGCGGCCTTGGTCTCATCATCATCATTCTGATTATCCTGCTCTTGATGGGTCGGTTGTAAGTTCTCACACTTCTCGTCTACGTCATGGCCGGGCTTACGCCCGGCCATGACGATTTGTTTCAGACATCATCGTTATCGCTACTTCTTCCCCGCCAGCTTCTTGATCGCCGGTTTGATCGACGAAGCCGCGGCGTTGTATTCTGCCCATGCTTTGGTTTTCGCGAGCAGTGCCGGCACGGTGCGGACCGTGTAGCGCTTCGGATCGAGATCGCCTTTTACCTGCGTCCAGGTCAGCGGCATCGAGACAGTCGCGCCGGGACGCGCGCGGGGCGACAGCACCGCGACCGCGGTCGACATCCGGTCGTTGCGGAGATAGTCGAGGAAGATCTTGCCCTTGCGCAGCTTCTTCGACATGTTGAGCAGATAACGCTCGGGCTCTTCTTCCGCCATCCACTGGCAGATGCCTTGCGCGAACGCCTTGGCTTCCTTCCACGTCACCTTGTCTTTGGCGCCCGATAGCAGCGGCGTCACGACGTGAAGGCCTTTGCCGCCAGTGGTCTTGCAGAAGCTCTCCAGACCGACGGCTGACAGGCGCTGCCGCATGTCCTTCGCGGCTTCGATGACATCGGCAAAATCGACATCAGGCGCCGGATCGAGATCGAATACCAGCCGCCCGGGCACATCGGGCGCATCCGGCGCGCAATTCCACGGATGCAGTTCGAGGCCGCCGATCTGCGCCACGGCGGCCAAGCCCTCGACGCGGTCGATCTGGAGATAAGGCTTGCGATCGCCGGAAACCTTGACCAGCTCCAGCAAATTGGACGTGCCGGTCATGGCGTGGCGCTGAAAGAACGTTTCGCCGTTGATGCCGTCCGGCGCACGGACCACCGAGCACGGACGCCCCTTCAAATGATCGATCATCCACTCGCCGACCGCCTCGAAATAGTGCGCCAGGTCGAGTTTGGTGACGCCCTTGCCGTCGCCTGCGTCCGGCCACAGCTCCTTGTCGGGCTTTGAAATCGCCACGCCCATCACTTCGGCTTTCGCCGTGGATGCCCCCGAAGCTGTCTTGCCTGTCGTCTTGCTGGCTGCCTTGCCAGCCATTCTCGCGGAAGGCTTTGCGACCTTGCCCATCGACGGTGTCTCCGCCTCGATCTCCCTGGCCGGCTTGTCCTGCCGCAAACCCTTGAACGCAGCCTGACGGATATTGCCGGCATCGGTGAAGCCGGCGAATTCGATTTCTGCGACGAGCTCGGGCTTCAGCCAATGCACATCGCGGGTCTTGCGCGGAGCGTCCTTGCCGCCGAACGGGCTCTTGTCCGAAGCCGCCGCCTTCAGCGCCGGCATGATGCGACGGACCGTGTCCTTGCCAAATCCGGTGCCGACGATGCCGACAAAGGCAAGGTGCCCGCCACGATAGATGCCCGCCATCAGCGAGCGGAATTTGCCGTTGGTGGTCTTCCAGCCGCCAAGCACAACCTCCTGCCCGGCGCGGCACTTGGCCTTGGTCCAGTGGTCGGAGCGGCCGGACTGATAGGGAGCGCTGAGCTTCTTGGAAACGATGCCTTCCAGCAACAGCTTGCAGGCGGATTGCAAGATGGCGTCGCCGCCGCTTTCAAAATGTTCGACATAGCGAATCGACGCTCCCTTGCCCTTGGTCCGCGCCGCCAGCATTCGCTTCAACTGCGCCTTGCGATCGGCTAGCGGCACCCGGCGCAGATCCTCGCCTTCGGCAAACAGCAGGTCGAAGGCAAAGAAGATCAGACGATCGGTCTTGCCGTCGGAAATGGCTGCCTGAAGCGTCGAGAAATCCGGCGCGCCGTCGTGGTCAAGCGCCACGATCTCGCCATCGATCAGCATGTCCGGCAGGGCGCTGCCTTCTTTCGCGATCGCCGGAAATTTGTCGGTCCAGTCCAGCCCCTTTCGCGTCTTGAGCACCGCGTTGCCGTTCTCGACCCGCAATTGCACGCGATAACCGTCAAACTTGATCTCATGGCACCAGCCTTCGCCATTCGGCGGACGGTCGACGGGGGCACAAAGCTGCGGCGCCACGAAATCCGGCATCTCGGCGACTTCCCTGCCTTTCGCCTTCGCTGCAGCCGGTTTCGCCTTCGCAGGCTTGGCTGCACCCTTCCCATTCGCAGCCCGCGCCTCGGCGGCCTCGCCGCGGTTCGAATGCCAGACCGCATCGGCCTTGGCGCGACCGGATTTGACGGTCATGAACGGTTTGGGTGCCCTGCCCGTGCCCCCGGCAATCTCTTCCATCGAGCGGCCGGAGGCGACGGATCGATCCTCGTCGAGAATAGTGTTGTCCTCGCCTTCCCTGGCGAATTCGTCACGGTGTTTGATCAACAGCCAGTTGGTGCGACCGCTTCCATTGCGGTCATGGCGCATGCGCACCAGCACCCAACTGCCATGCAGCTTGTCGCCGTCCAGCGTGAATTTCAGGTCGCCCTTTTTTAATCCCTTTTCCGGATCGTCGGAATGCCAGGTGCCGCGGTCCCAGAGCTGCACGGTGCCGCCGCCATATTGGCCCTTGGGGATGGTGCCTTCGAAATCGCCATAGTCGAGCGGATGGTCCTCGACTTCGACCGCGAGGCGCTTGTCATGCGGATCGAGCGAGGGGCCGCGTGTCACCGCCCAGGACTTGAACACGCCGTCGAATTCCAGCCGCAGATCGTAATGCAGCCGGGTCGCGGCATGCTTCTGGATCACGAAGCGCCGCTCTCTCGACGACGCTACCTTGGCTTTGCCGCTGGGCTCGGCGGTCTTCTCGAAATCACGCTTCTTTCGATAGGTGGTGAGACTTCCAGCGGGCACGGCCAAACTCCGGAAAAACGACGGCTCTCGCACGGCAACAACAACCCGGAACGAAAACCCGCAACGTCAGTTGAAAGTTCCGAAACTCCCTCAATCCGGAGATTGTAATGGCTGCGCGCGCCTATTGGAAAGGCTCCCTGAAACTTTCTCTCGTGTCCTGCCCCGTGCTGCTCTATCCGGCCTCGACCTCCATTGAAAAAACCCGCTTCCATATGATCAACAAGGAGACCGGCAACCGGTTGAAGCAGCAGATGGTGGACTCCGAGACCGGCGACGTGGTCGAAAGCGAGCAGAAGGGCCGCGGCTATGAGCTGAAAAAGGGGGAGTTTGTCGAGATCGACAAGGACGAGCTGGAAGCCGTCCAGATCGAGAGCAACCATACGATCGACATCGACAGCTTCGTGCCGAAGGACGAAGTCGACAAGCGCTATCTCAACCATCCCTATTATATCGCGCCCGATGGCAAGGCCGGCACCGATGCCTTCTCCGTGATCCGTGACGCCATGAAGGACCAGGACCGCGTCGCGCTCGCCCGCATCGTGCTGACCAACCGCGAGCACGTCATCGCCATCGAACCGCTCGGCAAGGGACTGCTTGGCACCACGCTGCGATATCCTTACGAGCTGCGCGACGAGGACGACTATTTCGATGACATCAAAAGTCCGAAAATCTCAAAGGACATGATCGAGCTGGCCGGCCATATCCTCAAAACCAAGGCCGCGCATTTCGACCCGTCGAAATTCAAGGACGAATACGAGAATGCCCTGAAAACGCTGGTACGGCGCAAGGCTGCCGGCAAGCCGGTCAGGATCGAGGAGCGCGCGGAGAAAGGCGGCAACGTGATCAACCTGATCGATGCGTTGAAGCAGAGCCTGAAAGCCAATTCTGGAAAACACCGTGCCCATCCGCCGACCCGGCGGGCGAGGCATCGCGCCGCGAAGAAGGCGGGACGCTAGCGTTATGGCAAGCAGCGAGGCGACGAAGCAATCTCGAGTTCGTCATTCCGGGATGGTGCGCTAGCACCAGACCACAGATGCGCAATTGCGCATCGGGGAATCT
>Ga0164309_10001355_pt1 | contig 12086 bp, 10 predicted proteins | sample Whisoiple_247_MG_FD_109984 | JGI IMG/M metagenome (GOLD analysis project Ga0164309, IMG submission 109984) | Soil microbial communities amended with fresh organic matter from upstate New York, USA - Whitman soil sample_247_MG | ecosystem: Environmental > Terrestrial > Soil > Unclassified >... | reverse complement strand
TTCAAATGGATGGCCTGCCCGTTGACGAAGCTACCTGTGGTGCAGAGATAGACGCACGCGTAGGCGATATCGTCCACATGGCCGATTCTGCGCACCGGGATTGCGTTCCTTGTCGCCTCTACGTTCCTCCCTGGATACTGGCTCCAGTCGCGTTCAGTATCGATCGCACCGGGCACAACCGTATTTGCCGTGATGCCGAATGGTCCGAGCTCGCGCCCGAGCGCCTTCGAGAAGCCGTGCATCCCTGCCTTTGCAGCGATGTTGTAGGCGCGATTGACGATATGACCAGTGAAACCGTCGAACCCGGACACGTGGATTACTCGGCCCCACATCCGGTCCCTCATCGCCGGGATCACGTGATGCGCGAGATAGAAGCAGGATGAGAGGTTGGTCCGGATTGCCCAGTCCCAATCCTCGATGCTGATCGACTCGAACGGCTTGAGCAATCGCCGCCCGACATTCGAGACGGCAATGTCCACCGGCCCGAAGGCTGCATTGGCTTCCGCGACGAGACGCCCGACATCCTTCGGGTCCGAGACATCGGCCATGATGCCGACGGCGCGCCCGCCGGCTTCCCGAATCTCGGAAACAGTGCGCTCGACATTCTCGCGTGACGTATGGCCGTTGACCACGACGGCCGCGCCTGCCTCCGCGAGACGGCGCGCAATGGCTGCGCCAATGTTCTGTCCCGATCCGGTAACGATCGCGACGCGTCCGTCGAGGTTTGTCTCGTGCATGGCAGGCATCAGCGCTCCTTTGTTGGGGTTGGATAAGTAAGCTATCGGCGACGGAAGCACAGGCCGTAGTTGATGTGGTTGTCGCGGTCTTGCAAGCCTCCGGTGCAGAACACCTTCTGCCCGAAATTGCATCCGATCTTGAAATCAAGGGCCTGCACAATTTTGCCGATGCAGTGCGTCAGCATATACGCCCATTCGGCGGCATGCATGAGCCTCCGACAGGCCCTAGTTCGAGTACCGAGATATTCGCGTCCTCTACCCGCTCCGGCACCTCAGGGTGACGGCGGTCTGAGATCTCGTTCAAGCCACCGATCGACAGATTCGAAATCGGGGCCACCCCGGGCCTATTTCGGAATTTCAGAATTTACACTTGACGCCGGGGGCAAATCAGCACTATAGCGATCCGGTCCCGTCCCTCAGAGGGGCGTTGCGCACGTTACGGACGCGGGGCGGGATGCGGTGGACGCAGGCGGCGCGTGTAACGAACGATGCCGACGCGTACGGCGAAGTCGTGTGGTTCTGACGCCCCAACGCCGGCGTCAAGTCTGCGAGAAGAAGCGCAGGCGACGGTGTCAAACAAGCGTGGTCACCGGGGAGAGCACGAAGTAAGCCGTAAAACCATTGCGCGGGGAATGCCGGGTCGTTCCGGTGTGACCGTGGTGACTACGCTCGTGTGCTTTTTTCATTGCACGCGAGGCTGCGGGCGCATCGAGCGCCCGGCATTCCCTGCGCCCTCTGTAACAAGAGGACGGGAAATTCAGGTAAAACTCGCGCGAAAAAGCCGCGGCGAGATCGCGAAGCCGTGTCAGTACACGGCGGGCTGTTTGAAATGTGAAGTGGGCAAGCTAGCGCCTCCGTACATTGCGAGCCAACGGGTCGCGCGAATGCGCGCCCGATGACAGGCTCCGCGAAGCAATCCACAGCCAGAGCAACGGTGACAATGGATTGCTTCGTCGCGGAGTTTATCATCGGGCCCGCCGAAGGCGGGACCCGTTGGCTCCTCGCAATGACGGTCTTTGATCCAACACCGCTCGCAATGACGGCCTCAACACCCCGGGTGTCTCTGTTGGTTACTTCTCAAAATAATATCGATCGCCCCGGCAAAGCCTTCGTTTTCGTTTGATGCCGTCACATGCGTCGCCAGTTTCTTGACGTCGTCGGTGGCGTTGCCCATCGCGATCGAGAGGCCGCTGTTCTTGAACATCGCCAGGTCGTTCTGCATGTCGCCGATGGTGGCGACCGCGTCGGTCGAAATGCTCTGACGTTTGGCGATCGTCTGCACGAAGGTGCCCTTGTCGCAGCCGGGCGGGGTGATATCGAGATAATAGCTTTGCGATCGGACGGCCGTGGCCTCTGCTCCCAATGCCTGCTGCATCGCGGCTTCGCAGCGCTGCAGCAAAGCCGCATCGGCGCTCGAGCCGACGATCTTGCAGGCCGCCGACAGATAAGGTGCGAAATCCCCAACAACGGTCGGATCGGCGCGGATGGCGCGTATTTCGTGCGGGACGTATTCGCCATCGCCGCGGCGGGTGAGCCAGAGATCGCTGGTAAACAGCCAGATATCGACGCCGAATTCGTTGAGCACATCGAGGCTCTTTTGAGCCGCCGAGGCGGGAATCAGATGTTGTTCGATCACCTTGAGCTGCGGATCGACGATGCAGCTGCCGTTGAAGGCCCCGACCGGCAGCGTGATGGCAAGCGGCTCGATCAGAAACCGCATGCCGATGGTCGGACGGCTGGAGGTGATGGTGAAGTCGATACCGGCTTCGTGCAGGCGCCGTACCGCGGCCTGGGCTCCGTCGGTCAACGTCTTGTCTTTTGTCAGCAGCGTGCCGTCGACATCGGAAACCACAAGCGCAATAGGGGTCATGAGCGGCTTCCTGCGCCGGTAGCAGCGGCGCCAAGGCCAAGTTGGCGAATGATGTCATTGACGACGGTTTCGACCGACCCGTCAATCGACACTGTTACGGGATTTTCACTCGCCTCCGGCGGCTCGAGGGTTTTGAACTGGCTCTCCAACAGACCCGGCGGCATGAAATGACCTTTCCGCAGGGCGAGACGACTTGCGATCAAATCCTGCGTGCCGTCGAGATAGACGATGCGGACATCGGGCCGTCCATGGACGAGGATGTCGCGATAGGCGCGCTTCAGCGCGGAACTGGCAATCACGACATGCCCGGCGGCCTTGCAGACCCTGGCGATCTCATCGGCGATGGCTCGCAGCCAGGGCCAGCGATCTTCATCGGTCAAGGGTTGGCCCGCGCTCATTTTCGCAACGTTGCTGGGGGGATGAAACCGGTCCCCATCTTCGAACTTCCAGCCCAGCCGTTCGGCCAGCTTTTCCCCGATGGTGCTCTTGCCTGCGCCGGATACGCCCATCACGATCAGCGCGCACGGTATTTTGCCGCTGTCATTGGGCACGGAAATTCTCCGGCAATGCAGCCTTGTCCACCAGCCAAATCGTTTCGCCAGTGGAATGCACGCGGTTCGCGGGCAAATCCTCGCCGTCAAGCACGCGCGTCAGGATGGCGCGCTTGTCGGAGCCGGAGACCTCGAACAGCATTTCGCGGCAGCAGCCGAGCGCCGGCACGGTCAGTGTCACCCGGGGAACAAATGGCTCGACATGCGCCTCGGGGACGCCCACCACCCAGCGCTCGGTCTCCTCGAGGGCGGGATAACCGGGAAAAAGCGAAGCCGTGTGGCCATCCGGTCCGACACCCATCAACACGACATCGAACAATGGCCGGGTCGCATCCAGACGGTCCGCGCCATAGAACGAGTGCAATTCGGTTTCGTAGCGGTGCGCGGCCTCCCGCGGATTGGCGGTGTCGGTCGGAATCGGATGGATGTTGGAAGCCGGTGCATGGCTGTCCAGGAACAACCGCCGCGCAGCCCCCATATTGTTGAGGGGATCATCCGCCGGAACAAAGCGTTCGTCGCCGATGAACCAGTGCACGCGCTGCCACGGTATCCGGCTTCGATAGGCCTCGGTTGCAAGCAATTGATAGAGCTGCCTCGGGCTCGATCCGCCGGTCAGGCAAATCGCCACGCGGCCTGGATTGGCCGCAATCCTTGCCAGGGTCCGGTCCGCTGCGGCCTTCGCCAGCGCGTTGGCGTCCGAAACGCCGATCACATGGCGATGATCGCTCGCGGCCATCCGGTCTAACCGAGCTTTCGCCAGCTGCGGCCATCGCGCCTGAGCAATTCGTCGGCGCAGGCCGGACCCTCGCTGCCGGCCTTGTAGAACTCCAGCCCCTTGGCGCCGGCCTTCTTCCACGCATCCAGGAACGGTTGCACCGCCTGCCAGCCGGCTTCGACGCTATCGGCGCGCTGGAATAAAATATTATCTCCGATCATGCAGTCGTAAATCAGCGTTTCATAACCCGTGCTCGGCTCGGCCTTGAAGTAGTCCTTGTAGCGGAATTTCATCTCGACGCCGTCGATGGTGATCGTCGGCCCGGGTACTTTGGTATTGAACTGCAGCGTAATGCCCTCGGTGGGTTCGACGCTGATGACGAGATAGTTCTGCGACAGCCGGTCTACCGGGGTGCAGCGGAACATGGCGAACGGCGCCTGCTTGAACTTGATCGCCACTTCCGTTCGCTTGATGCCGAGCGCCTTGCCGGTGCGCAGATAAAAGGGAACGCCGGCCCAGCGCCAGTTGTCGATCGTCAGCTTGAGGGCGGAATAGGTTTCGGTCGTGCTATCGGGCCTGACGTCGTCGGTCTTGCGATAGTCCGGAATCTCGGTGTCCGCCGTCTTATTATCAAAAAAATGGCCGCGCACGGAATTCCTAAGCGCTTCCTCCTCGCTCTGGATCTGGATCGCCGCGAGCACGTCGGCTTTCTCGGAGCGCACCGAATGTGCATCGAACCGGATCGGCGGCTCCATCGCGGCCAGCGACAGCAATTGGAACAGATGATTCGGCACCATGTCGCGCAGGGCGCCGGTTGAGTCATAGAAGCTGCCGCGATGGCCGACGCCGAGCTTCTCGTCGACGGTGATCTGCACATGATCGATGTGATCGCGATTCCAGATCGGCTCGAACATGCCGTTGGCGAAGCGCAGCACCAGGATGTTCTGGACGGTTTCCTTGCCGAGATAGTGATCGATTCGATAGATCTGGTGTTCGTCAACGATTTTCAGCAGTTCGGCATTCAGGGCCTTGGCAGAGGCGAGGTCGGTGCCGAACGGCTTTTCGACCACCAACCGCCGCCACGCGCGCTTATCCGTGTCTTCTCTCAGCAAACCGGTGCGGCCGAGCTCGCGGCTGATCGGCGCGAACGCATCTGGCGGCGTCGCCAGATAAAACAGGCGGTTGCCGCCGGTTTGCCGGTTCGCCTCCAGCCTCTCGAGCCGCCCCCGCAGGGCATCGAACGAAGCCGGGTCCTTCGGATCGGCTTCGATCGAGGTGACGCATTCGAGCAGGCGCTGGGCGACCGCGTCATCCACGGGGCGGGTCGCGAATTGGCGCAGGCCCTTCATCAGGCCGTCGCGAAGCTCGTCGTTCGACGTGCCCTTGCGGGCGACACCGACCACGCAGAATTTGTCGGGCAGCAGGTTGGTCGCCGCAAGGTTATAGAGCGAGGGAATGACCAGCCGATGGGTCAGATCGCCCGTCACGCCGAAGATGACGAAGGAACAAGGATCGGGCTTCCTCTGCTCTGAGAGCCTTTCCGGATGTGGACCAACGTCTGTCACGAGCGGCCGGCCTTTGGCTTGACGATGTCTGGCGCATTCTGCCGCGCCGGGTCCGGATGCTGCTGCGGTTCCTTGTGGCCGCCAAAACCCTCGCGCATCGCGGAGAGAACCTTTTCGGCGAAGGTGTGCTGCTTGCGCGAGCGAAAGCGCGCGAACAAGGCCGCGGTCAGAACCTCAGCCGGGACCGCCTCGTCGATCGCGGCGTTGACGGTCCAGCGGCCCTCGCCGGAATCCTCCACAAATCCCGAATAGCTTTCCAGTGTCGGATTTTTGGCGAGCGCGGCCGCGGTGAGATCGAGCAGCCATGACGGGATCACGCTGCCGCGCCGCCAGACTTCGGCGATATCGGCGAGATCGAAATCGAAGCGATGCTCTGCGGGCAGGGCGTCGATATTGGCGTTCTTCAAGATGTCAAAACCCTCGGCATAGGCCTGCATCAGGCCGTATTCGATGCCGTTGTGGACCATTTTGACGAAATGCCCGGCGCCGACCGGGCCAGCGTGAATATAGCCCAGCTCGATGCGCGAATCGCGCCCCTGGCGTCCGCCGGTGCGCGGGATATCGCCGCTACCCGGCGCCAGGCCTGCGAAGATCGGGTCGAGGCGATCGACCACCGCCTTGTCGCCGCCGATCATCATGCAATAGCCGCGGTCGATGCCCCAGACGCCGCCGCTGGTGCCGACGTCAACATAATGAATGCCGCGTTCCTTCAGCGCCTTGCCGCGCCGTACGTCGTCCTGCCAGAACGTGTTGCCGCCATCGATGATGACGTCGCCGGGCTGCATCAGCTTCGACAACGTATCGATCGTAACTTCGGTGATCTTGCCCGCCGGCAGCATCACCCAGGCGGTCCGCGGCCTCTGAAGCTTATCGACAAAATCCTCCAGGGTGCCGGCGCCGACGGCACCGTCGGCCGCGAGCGCCACGACCGCTTTCGGGTCCTTGTCGTAAACGACGGTCGAGTGTCCGTGCTTCATCAGCCGGCGGACGATATTGCCGCCCATCCGGCCCAAGCCGATCATGCCGAGCTGCATTGCTGTCCTCTAATTCAACGAATTGTGAATCGCGGTATCGAGCTCCTTCAGCCCTTCTTCCAAATCGCCCTTGAGATGCACGCGCAGCGCGCGGCGGCCCCGTTCGGTCAGCACGTCGAAATCGCCGCGCGCCTGGGCAGCCTTGATCACCCCGAAAGTGGCCTTTTGACCGGGTGTCGGAAGATCCTGGGCGTCATCGGCGGTGATCTGCAGGAATACGCCGCTGTCCGGGCCGCCCTTATAGGCCTGGCCGGTGGAATGCAGGAAACGCGGGCCGAATTCGGCGCAGGTCGCGACATGGCGTTTGTCGCGCACCTCAAGCCGCATGTGCTGTAACTCGTCGATATGCGCGTGATTGCGTTCGATGTAGGCGAGCAGCGCCACATAGTCGCCCGCGCCCGAGCGCGATAAATGCGCTTTCAGCCAGGAGCCGAGATCGCCATCGGCCCCCGCCCTGCGCAAGGCGGCGGCATTCTTGTCGTCGGTGTAGATATCGGCCCGCGTCGAGGCCATCACCGGCTTCTCCGGGGGCAGGGCGCCGGTCTTTTCGAATGCAGCTATCAGCTCGCGGGTCTTGATCTTGGCATCCTCGACGTCCGGCTGGTTGAAAGGATTGATGCCGAGCACCGCGCCGGCGACCGCGGTCGCGACCTCGAAGCGGAAGAATTCCTGACCGATATGGTCGACCGATTTCATGACGATGCGGACCACGGGATGGCCGGCCTTCTCCAGCGCGGCCAGTTTTTCATCGTGCGCCGTATCGCTTTCGCCTTCGGTCCTGATGTCGATGAAGAACCGGTCCTGTCCATACAACGCCACCTCGCCAAGCGGTTCGCCGTCGATCGGGATCAGGCCCTTGCCTTCCTTGCCGGTGGATTCCGCGATCAGCTGTTCGGCCCAGGCGCCGAAATCCGATATCTTCTTTGACGACAGGATCGTTACCTTGTCGCGGCCTTCGAGACCGGCGTGACCCATGGCGAGGCCGAGTTGCACGCCTGGATTCTCGTGCGGCGGCACGTCCGGTCCGCAGGAGCGCACCATCGACAGCGCATGCTTCAGCACGGCGCGGAGATTGATGCCCGCGGTCGCGGCCGGCACCAGCCCGAATGGCGACAGCACCGAATAACGTCCACCGATCGTTGGATCGCCATGGAAGATGCGTGCAAAACCTTGCCTGGTTGCGGCCTTCTCCAGCGACGAGCCCGGATCGGTGACCGCGATGAAGCGATGACCGGCTTTTTCGGGGCCGATCGCTTTGGAAACCTGCGCGAAGAAATAATCCTTCATCACGTTCGGTTCGGTGGTGCTACCGGATTTGCTAGAGACGATGAACAGTGTTTTGGCGATGTTGATCGTAGCCTGAAGATGGCGGACCTGCGCGGGGTCGGTCGAGTCGAGCACGTGCAGCTTCGGGAAGCCAGGTTTTAAGGCAAACGTCTCCGCCAGCACTTCCGGTCCGAGGCTCGATCCGCCCATGCCGAGCACCACGGCGTCGGTAAAACCTTGTCCTTTCACCCGCCGCGCAAAGTCTTCGTAATCCGCGACATCGGCCGATGCGGGGCTGTGCAGCCAGCCGAGCCACTTGTCCTCGTCGGTTCCCGTCCATAGCGATTTGTCGTGCTGCCAGAGGCGGCGAATTTTGCCTGATGCGCGCCAATCCTCGGTGCTTTTCTCCACAGCCTTGGCGATGCTGCCGCCGAGCGCGAACTGCTGGCGATCGATGCCATCCGCGAGCACGGTCGCGCGCTTGTGCGCGACCGCCCCGTAAAGCTTGTCGGCGGCGTCGGCAAACAGCTTGACGCCGTCTTTCACCAGATCATCCGTGATCGCGTCGAGCGAGATGCCGGATTTCTCGAGCTCGGCGAGGACGCGCGTGGCGTCCTCGATATTTTCCTCAAGGCTGTCGCGTATCTTGCCGTGGTCGCGGAAGGCTTCGAGGGTCGCCGGCGGCATGGTGTTGATGGTGTCGCGGCCGATCAGCTCCTCGACATAGAGCACGTCGCTATAGTCCTTGTTTTTTGTGCCGGTGGAGGCCCACAGCAAGCGCTGCGGCCTGGCGCCCCTGGCCTTGAGCTTGTCCCAGCGCGGTCCGGCGAACAGGCGCTTGTATTCCTGATAGGCGAGTTTTGCATTTGCGACGGCGACCTTGCCCTTCAGCGCGGCAAGCCGCTCCTTCTCGGTCGGATCGTTCGCTTGCGCGATCTTCTCGTCGAGCAGCTTGTCGACCGCGCTGTCGATGCGGCTGACGAAGAAGCTGGCGACGCTGGCGACATGGGAAGGATCGCCACCACTTGCGACGTATTTTTCCAATCCGGCCAGATAGGCCTCGGCGACCTGCACATAGACCTTCCGCGAGAACAACAGCGTGATGTTGATGCTGATCCCCTCGCGGGTCAGATGCTGGATCGCCGGCAAGCCTTCCTGGGTCGCCGGCACCTTGACCATCAGATTCTTGCGGTCGACGTGCTTCCAAAGCCGTTTGGCCTCGGCAATCGTTCCCTTGGTATCCATGGCGAGATAGGGTGACACCTCCAGGCTGACGAAACCGTCGGCTCCCTTGAGACGGTCATAGACCGGGCGCAGCACATCCGCCGCATGCTGGATGTCCTCGACCGCGAGATGCTCGAACAGCTCGGCAACCGCGCGATCGCCGCTCTTCAGCGCCTTGCCGATCGCACCGTCATATTCGTTGGAACTGCCGATCGCCTTCTCGAAGATCGACGGATTCGACGTGACACCCTTGACGCCGTCGTTATCGATCAGCCCTTTCAGGTCGCCCTTGACGACGAAGCCGCGGGCCAGGAAATCCAGCCAGACCGACTGGCCGTGCTGTTCAAGTGCTTTGACGGGATTCATGATGCCCTGTTCTGTTCGAGGCTGCTCGATATCGGGTTCCACCACCTGTTCTGGCGGAGCGCCAAATTTTGTCAACAAATCCATCGGAGGGCGTTGACGAGGAGCAATATGCGCATCCTCCGGGCATAACGCCACTCACAACATATCGATCCCCGGTAATTGGCTGTTTGGCTGATATCTCGACGCAATTTTGTGACGCCGGCAGGGTGGGGTGCTCAGGTCTCGGATGGATAAGCGCGATGCCAAGTTCGCACCCGGGGAGGCGGAGGCGCGAAATCGACGAGAGCCAAAGGAGATATGCGGCGCAACCGGCGCGACCGCTCCGGTTGTGGTGCCAATCTGCTGAGAGCTCGGTTTGCTTGTTCGGCTTGCCCCACTTATCGTCCCTGCTGCAGCGTCTTGAAAGGCAGGCAATGATCGGTAGAGGAGCGACCGTGCCCCACGCTAGAGCGACCCCGGAGCGACTCAGCGCGTTCTCCGACGGCGTGTTCGCCGTCCTTATCACAGTATTGGTTTTGGAACTCCGGCCGCCAGAGCTACCGACCTTCAAGGCGCTGCTGTTACTCTGGCCCACGTGGCTAAGCTACGCTGTGAGTTACCTTTTCATTGCCATTGTTTGGGCTAATCACCATCATCTCATGCGCTATGCGATAGAGGCGACGCCCCGCCTGATGTGGTTCAATTTCGCGCATCTGTTTTCTGTGTCGCTGCTGCCGCTCTCCACCGCTTGGATGGCGGTGAGCGAATTGGCGCCGCAGCCGGTTGCCTTCTACGCAGCGGTATTCTTCCTGGTGAACGCGACCTATGTATTTCTGATTTGGGAGCTTATCGACCGCGCGCCGATCGATAACGTGCCGCCGAAGGTGCGCAGGATCATGCACGTCCGATCGATTGTAACCCTGTGCCTTTTCGGGGTGGCCGCTCTTGTAGCGCTTAAATTTCCTGTGGTTGGACTCGGGATTTGTTGTTGCTGCCTGGCCGTTTATTTGAAGCCCGAGGCGCCGGGATCAGAGAGTCAAAAACCCGGGTGACGGAAAGTTCAAGTGCCGGCAACTGCCCTCGCACGACTTTCGTCACACTGGCAGTCTGCAATGAGACTTCATCTTTTTCGGCGGGCGCACGCCTAGCGCAGGCTGGCGTTGATCCTGTCCAGCGCGGCGGAGCCCGGACAGAGCGCCTTCTCGTCGAGCTGGTTGAGCGGCGTATCCACAGTGTCGAGATGGACGTGCAGGTCTTCCGGCTCGGGATCGACGTAGAGCAAGCCGGTGACGATCTGGCCCTGGGCGGCGTGCCTTTGCAAAAATGACATCGCCGCGACGCGATCGTGCGCGTCGTAATCTGCATCGATCTTGCGCAGTGCCAGGCGGGTGCCGTCGTGCTGCTCGACCACCTGCACCGTCCCCGGCGCGTAATCGACCGTGATCGGGTCGCGGCCGGTGATCACGTCAAGACGGTTCACCGCGTCATTGTGCTCGCGCACATAGTCGAAACTCTTGGTCGAGCCGGCATGGTTATTGAAGGCCACGCAGGGGCTGATCACGTCGATGAAGGCTGCGCCCTGGTGCTGGATCGCAGCCGCGATCAGCGGCACCAGCTGCGACTTGTCGCCGGAAAAACTCCGCGCCACGAAGCTTGCGCCGAGTTGAAGCGCGATCGCCACCAGGTCGACGGCGCTGTCGGTATTCATCACGCCCTTCTTGGACTTCGAGCCGCGGTCGGCGGTGGCCGAGAACTGGCCCTTGGTCAGGCCGTAGACGCCGTTGTTCTCGACGATATAGGTCATGTTGACGCCGCGCCGGATCGAATGCGCGAACTGGCCGAAGCCGATCGAGGCCGAGTCGCCATCGCCGGAGACGCCGAGATAGATCAGATCGCGGTTGGCGAGGTTGGCGCCGGTCAACACCGACGGCATGCGGCCGTGGACCGAATTGAAGCCATGCGAATTGCCGAGGAAATAGTCGGGTGTTTTCGAGGAGCAGCCGATGCCCGAAATCTTGGCAACGCGATGCGGCTCGATCGAAAGCTCGTAGCAGGCCTCGATGATCGATGCCGTGATCGAATCGTGACCGCAGCCGGCGCATAGCGTCGAAATCTTGCCTTCGTAATCGCGGTGGGTGTAGCCGAGATCGTTCTTCGGCAGCCCCGGATGCTGGAATTTCGGTTTTGCAATGTAGGTCATGACACAACCTTCCGCATAGGGGTCAGTTCGAGCTGATCCTGGTGGTCGCCGATGGCGCCGGCGATGAAGCGCGCGGTAATCGGCGTGCCGTCATAATGCAGGATCGGAACCAGGCGCACGGGATCGATGCCATTCTCGTTGACGATCAGCGAGCGAAGCTGCGCGTCGCGGTTCTGCTCGACCACATAGACAAAGTCATGATCGGCTATGAAGCTCGCGACACTGGAGTGGAACGGGAAGGCGCGGATGCGGAGCCTGTCGAGTTCGTGCCCGCGCGCCTCCAATAGCCCGATCGCCTCGTCCATGGCGGGCGCGGTCGAACCAAAATAGATCACGCCATACTTGGTGGGCTTGGCGGCGTTGGCCTGCAGCGGCCGCGGCACCATGTCCTGCGCGGTCTCGAATTTGCGCACCAGCCGCTGCATGTTGTCGGCGTAGACCGCGCCTTCCTCGGAATAACGCGCGTAGCGGTCGCGCGAGGTGCCGCGGGTGAAGAACGAGCCCTTGGCCGGGTGGGTGCCGGGATAGGTGCGGTAGGGAATGCCGTCGCCGTCGACGTCGAGATAGCGGCCGAAGTCG
>Ga0164309_10001354_pt1 | contig 12086 bp, 13 predicted proteins | sample Whisoiple_247_MG_FD_109984 | JGI IMG/M metagenome (GOLD analysis project Ga0164309, IMG submission 109984) | Soil microbial communities amended with fresh organic matter from upstate New York, USA - Whitman soil sample_247_MG | ecosystem: Environmental > Terrestrial > Soil > Unclassified >... | reverse complement strand
TTCTTCTCCTTCTTCTTTTGGTGTACTGCTCAAGTTGTTGTGGACTCAACTAAATACTATAATAGGCTTACATTAAAACTACATCTAAACAGATGAGATTGATAGGATTTTTAATATAGGTATTATCCAAATTTCCTAAACATATGATCTTGTAGCATCAAGCATTAATAGTCTCTCTAATTGGATTCGTAGAAATTCAGGAACAACACAAGGCTCATTTTTTCAACATTCATCCTTTGACATTCAGGCAGTTTCTTTAACTTTCATTACCACTAATGCACCATTTTCTTTAGAAATCGCCCTGCTGATTTGGTATCTTTGAATATTCTATCTTCTGATATCAAGTCTTTAAAATTGTCTAAAACAAGAGGAGATGTATTCAATGTAACAATAGACTGAATGCCTGCATCGTTAGCCGATTTTATCCCAAGCGGTGCATTCTCTACTACTAACGCCTCATTATTGTCTAAATTTAGCTTTTGTAATGCTACTTTAAATGGTGCAGGATCAGGCTTTCCTTTTCCTTCAAGCTCATCACCATTCATAATTAGATCAAAATTATCCTTTCCAAAATTTCGTTCTATAATAGCATCAACCTCTTGTTTTGCTGCACCACTTACAACAGCTTTCAAGCAGCCCCTTAAATCATTACTTATTAATTCCCTTACACCATCATATGGTTTTGGTATTATGTTCATTTCTCTGAATATTTCTTTTTTTCTTTTTGCTACCTCTTCTGATTTCTGGTTGGATATGTTGTCTTTCTTGCTGCTATCATTAACAAGATATCCTTTTAGTTTGAATATTTCTAGGGCCAGTTCCTCAACAGGCATTCCTTCAAGTAGATAGAATGTCCTTTTATCTAAATCAATACTAGTTATTTCTTTAACTGCAGACTTCATTGCTTGATAATGAAATGGCATTGCATCTACTAGTACACCATCCATGTCAAAGATTATGGCTTTCATTATGTAATATAGAAAAACAGTAAAAAGACATCAATAATAATAATCAACTGACCGTGTAATTACTAACTACATTCCAAAATGTTTAATGGTATGTCTAATCACGCCTTGTAATGAAAAAAGAATTTGATACCTCTATACTATATTTTTATCCTATTTAGTCCAGTTCTTCTATAATAATGTCTAAAGATGAGCCTATAGATGGACCAATTGAGGAGTATCGTAAAGAGACGGTCAAGAAGTTAGAAAGAGAAAAGGAAGTTGATACTATTGATAGGGATACAAGCAATGAATCTGTGGCGTGACTGACTTGACTGACTACTATCGAATAAGCTACTTATCCTGCCTGTCTTGGCCATTGTTATTAAATACAATGCACGCCGGCGTTCTTACCCTGGCTTTTTGCCGCAAAACATTATATCACACATATCAGTGCGGTACATTACGGTTGGTAGTAACCAATGAGTAATCTAGTTGCAATTTGTAGCCTATAATCGTGCTTAATACGAGACATCTACTGCATCGCTTGTCTGTGAACTCCATTCAGTAATTTCTTATTGAACTCGCGATATCGCTAAAAACCGGTACACACTATCTGCTGAGCAGCTGAAGAAAATATAATGGAAAATTTTGTTACATGGGTTAGCATTATAGGCACTATCGCTGGAATCTTAGTGCTATTATCATTCATACCGCAGATAATGAAAGCTTACAAAACAAAAAAGATGTTTGATGTTTCTGCTCATCTAATGATCTTGATTGCAAGCGGAATGTTTCTCTGGGTTATCTATGGATTCATTAAATCAGACCCAGTAATAATTGGAACCAATGCTACAGGTTTTGCTCTAAATATCACTTTATTAATTATGAAGCTAAGATATGATAAAATGCAGAAAGGTATGGTACGGTGAAAGCATAAGAAGAGCCGAATCCTCTCTCAAGTGCATATTATATATATTAAAACTAAAAGTCTTTGATTAATGTAGTTCTTCGCTCATTTTTCACTTACTAATGGTACTGGAGTATCACCATAGTTCTATCCTGAACACCCTATAGTAGTGGAGGGCTTCTTTGATTGTCTTTTGAGATCAATGATGATGCAGATGTGTATTTTGAGTTTATTAAGAAATTATTATCAATAATCTTCTGTTGTCTTTACTTCTGAAATCCATTCACACTTGAAACCAGCCTTCTCATGATGCTTTACTACTGCCTCTAAATTTGGAGCATCCAATAGACAAAAGAGCCTATCTTCTTCTTTATTATAAATCAAGTTATCATGTGTTATACCAAACTCATCTTTAGGAGAGTAATGTACTTTTCTTAGGGTTTCCTCATTTACGCCTTTCAAACTATGGACATCAAGAAACTTGGCCATTCTATTTTTCAACTCCCTGACTTGAAAGCATATTTGCAGATATTCTTCCTTGCACTACACGCATTGGGATGACGCCCAATGAAATCCATTCCATCATTTCAGATATTTCCATAGTGTTTGATATCTCGATATCATATATAATTGTATCGATTTGATATCGGGATATCATTACATTTAATTATGGTGAAGATAAAATAATAGGAGGAGTATGACACGTGATTTAATAATTAGAGGATTTGATGATCAAGTTCATGAGGATCTAGGAAGGTTAGCAAGTCAGAAGGGCGTTTCTATGAATTCCATTGTAAGGGACGCTGTAGACCGGTGGTTAAAAGATCAAAAAGAAATTCCCAAAAAGCATTACTTGGTTATCTATTCTGACGATGAGTCTATGATTGCTTTGCTAAAATCTATGGATAGACTTGCTAAGGAAGGTGATTTGTTCAGATGTTTCTGTGGACCACCATATAGTCCTGAAACTGAACTCCTATCCAGATTAAAATGGTATAATGGTACTGTTATGCCATATTATTATTATAGTAATGACTTTCGTCTAGCAAAAGAACAGCAAAAACATAGAGACCAGAACGATATCGAAAAGTATTGCAGACACGTCATGACAAATATTGCAGACGTTGCTAATAACAAACAACTATGTTGGATGGATTTTCTAATAAACGACATAATGAAAGATTCGTTAAAACAAGCAATGACTGTAGAACGACTTTATGATAACAACAGACTATCTGGTTTGGTATACTGTAACTATAAGACCGAAAATCTGTTAAATTCAGATATAAAGAATATGATCGAATTATTTGAAATGCATGATCAGGTCTTTATACTAAAGGGTACCGAAGTGTACAAGCTTCATGTAACAAAGGAGAACGTTCACAAGTTATTCTTAAATTAAGTAGACTTGGGTAAATGGGTATTTACATATCATTCATACCCAAACTCATTCAAGATTATTAAGTAATTCTCCTATTTGCTGATATCTTCAGCACTATTACAGGTATACTCTGTATTACCCTCTACGGATATACATCCTTTCATAAATCCGTTTATATAGCATCTAATATCGATCTGTGATTGATCTATTGGATTATTTTTTACATCCTCAACACCTTTTGCAAAGCAGGTGTGGTGTCCCTATTTGGCATTCGCCCGGCAGGATTCTTTACCTGCGGATTATGACGCAGTTGTAGACAGAAAAAATGACTTGATATATCATGATAGGACTTTTTGATGAAAGGATGGCAATATTGATCACCGATTACGTTAACATTGTTAATAGCCTCATTAAGCTAGCCGAAGATAATAAGGTCAAAAAGGCTTTAGTAGATGGCATCCTAGAACAGCAAGCCGATACGAGAAATTTTAGCACTGGGAAGCATTTGAAATACACGGATCTGATTAAACATATGGTTTCTGTCGAGCAAGTAATTAGAATAGAACGCAAGAACGACGCACATTCAATAGCAAATAAAACTTTTGATTTCTCAAGCACTACAATAAAAAATCTAATAAGAGACGGTTATGAAGAGACACTAGAACAAGAAACTAGCATACTGCAAGTGTGGGACTCGGAGCACCCAAGACAAGCTAACGTTAGCGTTAACGAATATGATATGGCATTTGCATACCATATTAGGACACTTTTTCCAATGTACTTATCCTGGATTTGATAGAATATCCAATAACATCCAAAATGTTAAGAAATTGTGAGGTATTAATGGACTAATTACTTTGTACTTGTTCTAACTTGTATGCTACAAGTTTGTTATCCTGCATAAGAGGTATTATAATCGTACTTTGGCCTGGTATGGTTCCTAGGTCGGCACTGCCTTTTGTGTGTAAATCTATCAACGTTCTAAACCCTGTTCCATCAGCTTTAACATCATATACCTTCCCTGCAGGATTGTCAGTAACAAAGTAATATGTTCCTATAGTATCCGATTCTATACCATCAAGGCCGCCAAACGGGGCGGTTGTGCCTGCCTTTCCTAAACTACTTATCGTTTTATTTTTTAGATCAATAATCTCAACTCCTCCTCCAGGTTTACTGAACGGTCCCAAAGAAACAACAACTAATTTATTTTTATTATTGTCTACGTGCAAACCATTGGGGCCATTCAATTGTGGGCTTTGCAACCAGGTTTCTAAAGAGGAGGTACTATTCCCTTGGTTCACATCTAGTTTGTATAAAGTATTGGCAATAGTATCTGAGGTATAGATATTTCCTTGATTATCTGATACAACGTCATTAAGAAATGAGCTTCCTGGAGCATTGAAGCGCTTGATTATTTTTCCATTTGCGGTATCTATTTGTACCAGGTCTGTGATGTCCGAAACATACAATTTACTACCATCATTTGAAATAGCTATGCCCTTTGGTGCATTTAATCCTGTCACCCAATTCAAATCAATTATACCTCCGTTAGAGGGTGAAACCTTGGAAATGAATCCATTTTGATCCTTTTGATCTGGCATTCCATTTACATTTGAGACGAACAAAACATTTTGTTTGGGTGCATAAGCGACTGATTCTGGATTCTTTAAGTTGGTAGGTGTTTCCCACAATTTGTTGACCTTTGTCTGCCCTACTTGTGCTTGTACTTGACTATTATTAATCAAGTTAATACTGATTCCGCTGAATAACACTATTCCAGATATTACAACTATGAGCAAACTGCTCAAAACTAAGGATTTCTGTGAATTCCTTTTATTATTTGCAATCAATGTGCAAACATTACTTTACGTAATTTATAAACATGCGTTTCATTCTTCCTCACTGTAATTTCACCTAATGATAATGAGTCATATCTTTCTAGACAATTATAGACTCCCCCATCAGAGGTTAACCCTAAAGGCTTTGCAAATGATGTAATGTACCATTTAACAGTAAAATGAACACCTGATCTTTCCTCCACTCTGCTCTCAGTCATGGCTAAGCACGATGACTATAAACTGAGCGAAATCTTTTGGCTATAGAACACGATAATTGGCGCGCCTCTCATAATAGAAATTAGTTTTGTAATGTACAGATATCAGTTAGATTTTCTCGTTAATATTGTTGACGATGACGAATTGAGCGCACTTATGACTTTGCCATAGTTGTGATTGGATGTATTTCAATCCATTCACCATGTTCCTTATCTTTTACATATGATCCAGTAACCTGAACATGGCTACCTACTGGCGGAATATCAATGTCTTGATGGAAATTCAGACAAGCTGAGGCTGCAGTTGCTTGGATTACTTTTCCTATACAAATAGGCTCTAGGACTAGATCTCCAAATTGGTTTTCTTGATTAGCCTGGTTTACTAAATGCGCATGGGGAGGATCAAGCCTTAATCGTATATGCAAGTCACCATCTCGTTCAGATCTGATACTATCGATAACGCCAGTTAGAGTTATGCATGTATCAACTATTTCCAACCTACTTGGATTATATACGTGATTCCAAAGTGAGTCGTTGCATTTTCCTGGTGTTGATTCTGAGACTGTTACACTTGATGATGACAATGGCTCAGGGGATGTGGCATGAGGTGATGAGGAAAAACCATTGCTGCTTGCACCCTCGTCATCTTCTGAGGGAATACCGCTTTGGTCTTGATTATTATTATTCCTGTCACCGTTACCATTATTGTCAGATACCCTTTCACAATCTCCATCTGGACTACGGTGAAAACATTTGAACATCTAGGCAGCTTTCCTTCATGAGGAACTACTCGTTCACAATCTCCACTCGGACTTTTATGAGATCCATTTGGACATCTTGCCTCAGCTTTTTGAGGATAAACATTAGGAATAAAAATAAGAACAATGATCAAGGAGGTAAGCAAAAGCGAGATTATTATCCTTGCTGTCATAGTTGTCGTATCGGTACACGGCCGATCCTGCTGGCAGTATTGCTCTAAGTGGATATGGAGTCAATGGTGGATTCATGGTAGATAGCAATGGCTTTGATAACTGCTGATAACAATTGAAGTATCTTGCATTGATCGTACAGGCATTCAGCTGTGTCAACTTGGTAGACAGCTGGTCTCTTGTCCAGTAGCGCGTACGACATACTTGCTACAATTTCTTAACTATGATCTTGCCAGCTAAAGCTCTAGGTATTATATGATCCACTGAAAGCTTATCCGCCGGAAAATAAACAAGACAATTAGCACATCGAGAACCATGCACATCTATCAAAGCTTTACGTTGGTTACAAAAACGTCTGTCGCCCAACTATTCTATTCTACTAATAGATTCTTACCAGTCCTTATATTGCTATATGGATCCCTGAATGAGTGTAAACACAACACAAAATGGGTTATGTTGAGGCAATTCCCCGAAGACAATCACTGTAAATATTTCCATGGATCTTGTTCTAGTGGCCAACGCAGTGCTGCGGCTGATTGTATCAGATTGGTCAGATAGAATCTGATTTAATATCATAAGATTATTAAATTGTATAGCAATATGATAATGATGATCGAAGTTGACAAGTTGAAAGGAGTCAAATCTGCTATAGTTGCAATAGGTCTCTCTAACAAGGATACAAGCGATGTCATAAGTAGTTTTGGGACAGGTTTTTTCATAGGTGGTGAGTATATTGTCAGTTCGGCACACGTTTTTAATCAATGTCTAAATTATAACACCTTATATAAGGAAAAGAATAAAGGTCTCGAAGGAATATATTCAGCATTCAATATTACCACAAAAGGTGATCAGTTAGATCTTAATACTTATCGCATAACTGAGTCAATCAGACTGCCTCCTGTCAAAGAAGTTGCTGGATTTACAGGGTCAATTGATCTAGATATAGGTGTAGGAAAACTAGATCGTCCTTCGGATAATTTCCTGACTATTAAGGAACCTTGTCGATTGGGACTTTATGATGAGATCATAATATGTGGATATCCGAGCGGAAGACTATCGTTGATTCTGTATAAAAATGGAGATGGTGAGGGAATTCGTTTGAGTCCCATTATTCAATCCGGGCGCATTGCCGGACTATTGCCTCATGATGAGAGTCCCAAACCATGGGGAATTCAAACTGATATCGTTACTGTGGGGGGTTCTAGCGGTTCGCCTATTCTAGATCCTAGCAGTAGTGAGGTAATAGGTATGGCCCAACACGTTATTGCAACAGTGACTACAGTTGAGAAGGAAGGCATGCCACACAACTTGTACGAACTAACTAAAGGCCCGTTGTATGGAGTAGCTCCAATGGGATTAGCCTACGGGGTTACCAATCAGATTCTATCACTACTTCCAAATATTTCAGACTATTTTGAAGGAGGTCTTCCTCCAGACATATTTGCTAACACTGAAATCGTGCGAATTTTTTGAATATCATTGAAGTGCAGTCTGCCGGCAGGTTCAGTACGTCGAAGGGTCTTGAATCAAACCTCGCGTTATAGGAGACAAATATTTAGATAGCATATATCTTCAATCGTTAAACTTGGATTCTCTAAATCCATATCATGGAATCACTAATCAACATACAGATGTAAATCTATAATCTTTCAATGTCTTGATTCTCTGCTGCGATATAATTCCATTAGCGAATACGAGAGCGCCGCATGTGTTGCACCTTAGCATTATACGACCAGTCTTGGTAGGCTTCAATGTGGTCAGACTATTACAGAAAAGACAGTATACCGTTCGTTCCCAGTAGTCAATAACAAACAATTTACTATGATATAATATATTATGACTCAGAGCTATATATAGCGCCAAGGAGGATTTCGCCAGACAGTTTGGTTTGTTCGCCTGCTTTATGCTTACATTGGACATCGCCGGCAAATAGGCTAACAACAAGATAATACAAATGGCCGTTAGCTACTGATTAGGACCACGACAATGATAAAATTAGATCCGAAAATCTAATTTTTGTCCTTATTCGACAGTCGTATATTAAAGCCTGAGTTTTATATTATATTTCATTAGATACTTGTCTTCTATGTAGTCTGCTACCCTTGGGTTTTATTTGCAGGCTTGCTTTATCAAATCTTCGAAGGTTAGCGATTGCTTTTCTTGTATATGCTAAGGCATTCGTTTACCGTTTGCTGTCTAGGCTGTCACTGGCTAGTTGCGGTATTATCTGTCTAAACATTAGGATGAGTAATCTCATTCCAGCATTCAACACAATAATCACCTAGGATGTTAAAAACTTCAGCCTCCTCTTTTTTACATTTTTTACATCTAAAAAATGAATTAATTTGATTATTCATAGGCTAGCTAGGCCGAGCAAACTTAAAAGTACAATGTAAGGTATCTTCTAGTCAATTGATTTGATTTGATTAGATTAGTCCCTACAACAGTCGTTTTTATACCTCAGAATAAAGAATAGTTTATACAATACAATCTTTCATTATTAAATAGAACGTCTAGAAAAATTTCTCTGGATACCTTACAATTCTACAATTAAGAATTGGAATTGATATTTTGAAGAATCGTACAAACAATGCTATTCAGGATCTCATGAATTAAAAATGTGCTGATTGAATTATGTATTGATGAATGAAGATCCAGTTATAATAACCAGTAAATCAAGATAAATTGTAAATTGTAAATGTTAAATTCACACAATAATTACTCTCGCATACAACAATTGCAAGTCAATTAGTTTATTAATGACAGAGATTGTCAACTATGCCATTTTATATCTTAAATGCAGAGCAAAAAGAAACAAATATTTCTCTGTTCTTCGTAATTTTAAACATTGTATTGACAACAATATGAAAAATATGATTTATGGCTATTTTAAATATATACTATCTACTTCGATAATTGCAATATTTTGTATTAATGTAGCGTTACATAGCTTTCAATTTAACCCTGTCTTAGAGCCCATATATGCGCAAACATCAAGTTCGAATACAATAACAAATCGTGGTGTTCTGAACACACAAGATCAAGGTTTAACACCCTCCCACATCTTAGTTAAAGCAAAACTGCCTAGCGTAAAGATTACTTCTCTCAGTAAGGGACAACAGGTTTCAGAGGGAAAACTTGAGATTTACGGTATTTCATCGGATAGCCCTACCATCCAATGCGATGTTTCGGTAATGCTAAATGGGATTAAACCATATCAAAATGTGATCCCTATTGGACAAAGTAAAACTGACGATTTTTCAAAATGGAAGTACTCATTTACACCCCAATATGGCATTATTAATAAAGGGATGAATAAAATAACTTCTAAAATATCTTGTCCAGATGAACCTGGAATAGATCTTACAAAATTTAACAGTGTCAATGTGATTGGCACATCAAATAATTCTCTTTCTGTTAGCCACCCCTCCCTGAAATCAGAATCGACAGCTGCAGGAAATAGAACAACACAATCATCAATGACTGACATAACCGGATCAAATGAATCCAAACGATCCGTTCAGGAATTAAAAACCGAAGACCGTAGTCCAAATTCAAAGTCATTCTCTCTTTCCTTTAATATTGATAGGGATCCAGTTATACGTGGACATGTACAAACTATTACTGTAGCATTATATGATTCTAATACAAATGTAAGAATAGTCGGCGCTAAGGTCATAGGTCAGATCACTGATTCTTTTGACTCAATCAAGAAGGAATTTGCAGGAACTACCGATACTAAGGGAGAGTTTTCATATTCTTGGGAGATACCAAAGACAGGTAGATTAAATGATGATTATAAAGTAAAGGTAGATGCATCTGCAAGTGGATATCCACGCGAACTATATACCACTATTTTCAAAGTAAGAGGTAGCCATAACTCAGATACTCCTTTTATTCTAGCACAGGCTAACAGCAAATTCAATGATGGATTAGTTGATAGCATAAATGATTTTACACAAGGTATGTTGGATAGTATCAAGCAAAAGCTCAATACTTCACGTAGCAGGTAAGTTGGTATATCCAAACAGGTATCATTGTTGATGTTTTCTCTGATTCTCAGTCGTAAATAAATTAGGTAATTCATTTGTCGAATCTAAAAATACACCCAATTAGCAAACAATTTTTTATATTACCTTGAGTACAATGGTTAGAGACTTACTTTATTTGCTCGAATTGGGCAACAAGATATTATAGGACTCAATTACGGGATTTTTTTGAATATTCAATCGATTATTATATTTGATAAATTCGTTTTCGGCTTAGGAAATCTTAGATTCATACTCTGAAGTACACTGACAATAATATTTGCTACAGCGAAATTTCGGAACCATTTCGCATTTGCTGGAATAATATACCAAGGTGCACATTTCGTACTGCATTTACTTAGCACATTTTCGTGTGCCTGTATATACCGATCCCAGTATCTGCGTTCAAGTATATCATTATCCGAGAATTTCCACTGTTTTGTTGGATCATTGAGTCGTTTCTGAAGTCTCTTCTTTTGCTCATCTTTACTTATATGCAAGAATAACTTAACGATCTGAATGTCATTTTCAACTAGATATCTCTCAAAATCATTTATTTGTTTATACCTTTTGTGACAAGTACTCTTTGATATCATTTTATGAACTGAGACTTCTATTACATCTTCATAATAGGAACGATTAAATATTGCTATTTCGCCCTTAGCGGGAATATTTTTATGTGCACGCCATAAATAGTCATGTGATAACTCTTCATTATCTGGTGTCTTGAAGGAAAGAGCTCTACAACTTTGAGGATTAAACGCACCCATGACATGTCTTATTGTACTGTCTTTGCCAGAAGTATCAATCCCTTGAAGAACTATTAATAGAGCCTTACCTTTGTCCGCATAAAGTTTGTATTGCAAATCAGACATCTGATTCATTAAATCAATTAATACATTCTGCGCATGTTCTTGATCATGTTCTACTAAGCAATCAGGATCCCAATTTTTGAGCCTTAGTCTTGTATTATGTCCAACGATTAGCCTTTTAATCATGGTTATTTTTGTAACTGCTTTCATAGATAATAGAAAATAACAAGTTAAAATATCTAACGTTAACATAACTCTGTTTAATGTTTTATTTCTATATCATTATTATATGACATATCAAATATTACAAGTACATAATTTTATTCTTCACATTAGTTCGAATTAACCTAAGTATTTGATATCAAACTATAACTTGAATAAATAGTTGAAAAGTAGATTATTAAGACGCTTTGATTTCAGTTCATCAATAAAGCGATTACAATATTATGTGGGATAACAAAAAGAATATTAATTCTCGAGAAATGTCTTATATATACGCATAGAACCAGCAGAATCGAATTATGATGGCGCAAAAGTAATCATCTAATAATCACACGGTAAGTTTATTTCAGGCTTAATTCTAATTAATTTGATGTGTCATTCTAAGATCTTGATTAATTAAGATTTTCTCAAAATATAATAACCTGATAATATTGTGGCTGTATGAACATCAAAAAATATATATTATTATCAAAATATCTGATAATGTGAATACCCCTTATGCGTTTTTATAGATGACGTCTACATACCGTAGTAGGAATGCTGAGTGCTCAAAATAAAAAAAAGGTTGCAATTATAACTGGTTCCAGTGAAGGAATTGGAAGAGCTATAGCAATTGCATTTGCAAAATCAAAAGAATATTCGGGTATAGTTACAAATTCTAGAAATATAGAACGAGCACAGCGTATATCTGATGAGATAAATCTTTTGAATTGTAATTCAATTGCGATTCAGGCAGATGTTTCAAAAGAAAGCGATAGTATAAAACTTATAGAAGAAACAACCAAAAAATATGGTCGAATAGACGTC
>Ga0164309_10001352_pt1 | contig 12088 bp, 11 predicted proteins | sample Whisoiple_247_MG_FD_109984 | JGI IMG/M metagenome (GOLD analysis project Ga0164309, IMG submission 109984) | Soil microbial communities amended with fresh organic matter from upstate New York, USA - Whitman soil sample_247_MG | ecosystem: Environmental > Terrestrial > Soil > Unclassified >... | reverse complement strand
GGGTCCGGGCGTCGCGTCGTCGCTCATGCGCCCAATCTAGTGACGGAGTTCGGGCGTTCTGCCCGCATGCCGGTAGACTGGGCTTGACAACTCGGTGCCCGGTCGGCCCGATGGTTTGCCCAGATGGTGCTCGCGGAGTCCCCGCGCACCGGTGGAGCCCGCACGGCGTCCAAGCAGTGCGAGAGCCACCCACCGTCCCTGACAGTCTCCGATCGGCCCGTCACGCGCCACTGAGCTCCCGCACCGTCGGGGTGCTCGTGCCGATCGAGAGATGCCCATGACCCAGCCCCACGAGACCCCTGCCGACGCGGGGGTCGCCACGGACGCGCCCGAGCCCACCGTCGCCGAGACGGTCGCGGACACGGCTCCCGAGGCCCCCACCGAGTCGGCCGAGCCGCTCACCCCCGCGGCCGAGGAGCCGGTCGCCCCCGAGCTGACCTTCGCCGACTTCGACGTCCACCCCGACATCGTCGCCTCGCTCGCCGAGCACGGGATCGTCCACCCCTTCCCCATCCAGGCGATGACGCTGCCGGTCGCCCTCGGTGGCCACGACATCATCGGCCAGGCCAAGACCGGCACCGGCAAGACCCTCGGGTTCGGCGTGCCGATCCTCAACCGCGTCCTCGCCCCCGGCGACGCCGGCTTCGACGAGCAGGCCCGTCCGGGCAAGCCGCAGGCCCTCGCCGTCGCCCCGACGCGCGAGCTCGCCGTCCAGGTCGCGAGCGACCTCGAGCGGGCCGGCCGCAAGCGCGGCGTCCGCGTCCTCACCGTCTACGGCGGCCGCGCCTACGAGCCGCAGATCGAGGCCCTCAAGAAGGGCGTCGAGGTCGTCGTCGGCACGCCCGGCCGCCTCATCGACCTGGCCAAGCAGGGTCACCTCGACCTGTCGCAGGCGCGCACCGTCGTGCTCGACGAGGCCGACGAGATGCTCGACCTCGGCTTCCTGCCGGACGTCGAGACCCTCATGTCGCTGACGCCGGCCTCGCGCCAGACGATGCTCTTCTCCGCGACGATGCCGGGCGCCATCGTGGCCCTCGCCCGTCGCTACATGTCCCAGCCGACGCACATCCGGGCGATGGGCGACGAGAACGAGAACGCCCACACGGTCAAGGCCGTCGAGCAGTTCGTCTACCGTGCGCACGCCATGGACAAGGTCGAGATGCTCTCGCGCATGCTCCAGGCCAACGGCCGTGGGCTGACGATCATCTTCAGCCGGACCAAGCGCACCGCCGCCAAGGTGTCCGACGAGCTCGTCGAGCGTGGCTTCGCGGCTGCCGCGATCCACGGTGACCTCGGGCAGGGTGCCCGCGAGCAGGCGCTGCGCGCCTTCCGCAACGGCAAGGTCGACATCCTCGTCGCCACCGACGTCGCGGCCCGCGGCATCGACGTCGAGAACGTCACGCACGTCATCAACTACCAGTGCCCCGAGGACGAGAAGACCTACCTGCACCGCATCGGCCGCACGGCCCGCGCCGGCAACACCGGCGTCGCGGTGACCTTCGTCGACTGGGACGACCTGCACCGCTGGGCGCTCATCAACAAGACGCTCGACCTCGGCATCCCCGAGCCGCAGGAGACCTACTCGAGCTCCGACCACCTCTACAGCGACCTCGACATCCCCACCGACGCCAAGGGCCGCCTGCGTCGCTCGCAGCAGAAGCTCGCGGGCCTCGGTGCCGAGGAGATCGAGGACCTCGGCGAGACGGGCAAGCGCCACGGCAAGTCCGGCGCGGGCGCCGGAGCCGGTCGCGGCGACCGTGACCGGGGTGAGCGCGGTGACCGCGGTGACCGTGGCGGCGACCGTGGGCGCTCGCGCTCCGACCGCGGCCGCGGCGACGCCGAGGCGAACGGCTCGTCCGGCTCGTCCGGCTCGTCCGACGCCGGTGAGACGCCGGCCGCCGAGGGCGGCGAGAACCGCCCCCGCCGCAGCCGCAACCGCCGTCGCACCCGTGGCGCCGGCGCTGCAGCCGCCGGTGCCGCAGGCGAGGCCGGTGGCTCCGAGTCGTCGGCTGCTGCCGGCAACGGCCCCGACGATGCGTCCGACGCCGCCGAGGGTGGGGCGCGTCCGCCGCGCCGTCGCCGTCGTGGCGGTGCCGGCCGCGGTGGTGCGGGTCGCGGCGAGTCCGCGCCCGCGACGGCCGCTGCCGAGTGACGCAGCGACGTCGAGCCACATCGGCTGACGTCGCCTCCAGCGCGTGAGAGGCCCGGGCCGACACCACACGGTGTCCGCCCGGGCCTTCGCACAGCCCGGGGGGCCGCTCGCGCACCCGGTCGGGTCCACGCTGCGGTCAGCCCGGGTCGGCGCCGTGACGGGCTCCTACGCTGGGGCGAGACGCCGGCACCGAGGAGGCCCACCCATGAAGCTGCACGATCGCATCGACGAGCGCCTGCGCGCCTTCATCGAGGCGCAGCACCTCTTCTTCGTCGCGACGGCGCCGCTCGCCTCCGACGGGCACGTCAACCTCTCCCCCAAGGGCCTCGACGGCACCTTCGCGGTGCTCGGCGAGCACGAGGTCGCCTATCTCGACCTCACGGGCAGCGGCTCCGAGACCGCGGCACACCTGCGCGAGAACGGTCGCGTCACCGTCATGTTCTGCGCGTTCGAGGGGCCGCCGAACATCGTGCGGCTGCACGGGACCGGTCGCTACGTGGCGCTCGGTGAAAGCGAGTTCGACTCGTACCGTGGGCTCTTCGCCGACCACCCCGGGGCACGGGGAGTCGTCGTCATCGACGTCGAACGCGTCTCGGACTCGTGCGGCTATGCCGTGCCGTTCATGAGCCACGAGAGCGACCGGGACCTACTGACCCGGTGGGCAGGCAACCGGGGTGACGAGGGCCTGGCGACCTACCGTGCGACGAAGAACGCGACCTCCATCGACGGCCTCCCCGCCCTCGACCCGACGGCCACACCATCAGCCGCAACCGACTGACGTCGCCACCCACCCCTCGAGGGGCAGGTGACGCCGGGAACGCGGACGGCCGGGCCCTCGCGGGACCCGGCCGTACGGCATACGCCCTCGGTGGGGCGACGGTTTGGATCAGGCGTTGATCGTCGCGGTGTCGATGACGAAGCGGTAGCGCACGTCGCCGGCCACGACGCGGTCGTAGGCCGCGTCGACCTCGTCGGCCGAGATCGTCTCGACCGACGCGCCGATGCCGTGCTCGGCGCAGAAGGCCAGCATCTCGGCGGTCGCGGGGATTCCGCCGATGTTCGAGCCGGCCACGACGCGGCTGCCGCCGACGACGGCACCGGGCGCGAAGTCGTAGTTGCCCGTGGGCAGCCCGACGTTGGCGATGACACCGAGCGGGCGCAGCAGGCCGATGTAGGTCTGCATCGGCAGGTCGGCGCTCACCGTGTTGATGATGATGTCGAAGGTCCCCTTGAGGCCCTTGAGGACACCCTCGTCGCCGGTCGCGAAGTAGTGCGTCGCGCCGAGCGCCTCGCCGTCGCCCTTCTTGGCGTCGGTGCGGCTGAGCACGCTGACCTCGGCGCCCATGGCGGCGGCGAGCTTGACGGCCATGTGGCCCAGGCCGCCGAGCCCGATGACGGCGACCTTCTTGCCGGGGCCGGCGCCCCAGCGCTTCAGCGGGGACCACACGGTGATCCCGGCGCAGAGCAGCGGGGCGGCGACGTCGAGCTCGATGCCGTCGGGGATGCGGACGGCGAAGCGCTCGGAGACGACGACCTGCTGGGCGTAGCCACCCTTGGTCGGCTCGCCGTCGTAGCCCTTGCCGTTGTAGGTCATGACCGCGCCCTTGGAGCAGAACTGCTCCTCGCCGTCCTTGCAGAACTCGCACTCGCCGCACGAGTCGACCATGCAGCCGACACCGACGCGGTCGCCGACCTGGTACTTCGTGACACCGTCACCGACGGCGGACACGACACCGGCGATCTCGTGGCCGGGGACCATGGGGAAGATCGCGCTGCCCCACTCCTCGCGGACCTGGTGGATGTCGCTATGGCAGATGCCGGCGAACTTGATGTCGATGAGGACGTCGTCGTCTCGCAGGTCGCGGTGCTCGACGGTCCGGGCCTCGAAGGCGGCTCCGGCGCTCGGTGCGACCAGTGCGGGGGTGGAAATCAAGGGGATTCTCCTTCGTGGTGGGTGGCGACGCTCTCAGGTGCAGCGCGCCCTCACCACGGTTCATTCCCCGTCGATGGGTCCGGTCGAACGTCTGGGACCTTGCTCACAGCCTCGCGAGCAGCGAGGCGGCGACCTCGCGGTAGGCCTGCGCGCCCTTCGACGTGCGGGCCGTCGTGAGGATCGAGCGGCCGACGGCGGGTGCCTCCGCGAAGCGCACGGTCTTGGGGATCGGTGGCTCGAGGACGGGCAGGTCGTAGCGCTCCCCCACGTCGGCGAGCACCTCGCGCGCGTGGTTGCTTCGACCGTCGAAGAGGGTCGGCAGGATGCCCCACACCTCCAGGTCGCGGTTGAGGATCTTCTGCACGTCGGCGACGGTGTCGAGCAGCTGTCCGACACCGCGGTGGCTGAGCATCTCGCAGGGCATCGGGATGATGAGGGCGTCGGCGGCCGTCAGCGCGTTGAGCGTCAGCACCCCGAGGCTCGGCGAGCAGTCGAGCAGCACGACGTCGTATGCCGTGTCGGCGCCTTCGAGGGCCGAGCGCAGGACGTACTCGCGACCGGGTCGCGGCAGCAGCATGGCCTCGGCGCCCGCGAGGTCGATCGCCGATGGCACGAGGTCGATGCCCTCCTCGCACGTGACGACGACGTCATCGAGCTCGGCGGAGCCGGTGAGGACGTCGTGGATCGACCGCTCGACGGTGTCGGGGTCGACGCCCAGCGAGAAGGTGAGGCAGGCCTGCGGGTCGAGGTCGACGAGGAGGACGCGCTGCCCGAGCTCGGCGAGCGCGGCGCCGATGCTCGCGACCGACGTCGTCTTGGCGACGCCGCCCTTCTGGTTGGCCAGGGCCACGACGGTCGGTGCTCTCTTCACGTCGCTGCTACGGCTGCGGGTCCCCATGCCCGACAGTGTGTCAGGCGCGGGGGCCCGGGATGAACAGGACGTCCGTCGTGCTCCGCAGGTCGCGGACGTCCACCTCGTCGCCGTTCACCAGCGTGGTCCCGTGGCCGAGCGCTTTCAGCGCGTCGAGGGCTGCCAGCTCCTGGGGCCACTCCGGGTGCCTGGCACCCCAACCGACCTCGCAGAGGATGACCGGCAGTGGTGACCACAGCGCGATGGACGGCAACATCCCTGCGAGCACGCGGCACTCCGCACCTTCGACGTCGATCCTGACGAGTCGGGCACGTCCGTGATCGCGCGACCGTCGAACCGGGCGACCTCGATGTCGACGGGAATCATCGCCTTGCCGGGAGGCGGGCCACGAGGCCGCCGACGCTCCACTCGGGCAGCGCGCTCGGCTGGTGCCGGGCGGCGGCGACGCCGTCCCGGGACAGGATCGCGATGACGTGATCGGTGGCCGCGAGGAACGCCGGCCGCAGGTCGCGCTCGGGTGCGGACCGGGTGGTGGGCTCAGTGGTGGGCTCAGGCATCGTCGCGCTCCGGTGGGGTCGTCTCGTAGCCGGCGGGCTCGAGGCCGGCCCAGTCGGACTTCTCGGGGCCCATCTGCTGGCCCTCGGGGCAGTGCGCGCGGAAGTCGCACCACGAGCAGATCGCGGAGGTGCGCGGCGCGAACCTCGTTGACTCGACGCCGAGCTCCCTGAACTCGGCGTCGGCCCGGCGCAGGTCGGCGGCGATCGACTCGGCCTCGGCGATCTTGCGCGCGAGGGACTCGTCCGTGTGCTCGTGCGCGGCGATCGTGCCGGAGGGCACGTGGTGCAGCTCGACCCTGTGGCACGGCCGGCGGAACATCCGGGAGGCTGCGACGGCATACAACGCGAGGGGCAGCGAGGTGCGCGCGTCGTCGTCGGTGGGGACCTGGCGGCCCGTCTTGTAGTCGACGACGACGAGCTCGCCCGCGCGGTCGTCGAGCCGGTCGATGCGGCCGGTGATGGCGACCTCGTCGGTCTTGAGCGAGACGCTGCGCTCGATGCCGACGGGCTGGTTGTCGCGGTCGCTGGAGCGGAGGTACTCGGTGACGGCGTCGCGGACCCGCAGCCGCCATCCGGCGGACTGCTGGGGGTCACGGAAGCCCACGTCGATCCACGACGAGCGGACGAGCTCGGCGACGCCGGCCGGCGTCCGCTGGCCCACCGGGAGGTCCCAGAAGTCGCGGAGTGCGTTGTGGGTCGCGATGCCGACCGAGGTGTGGGCGCGCTGCGGGCGGGCCTGTGGGCGTGGTCGGTCGAGGTACTGCATGCGGTAGCGCCGCGGGCAGTCGAGCCACGCGAGCAGCCGCGACGGCGAGCCGGAGTAGAGCGGCGTGGGCATGCCCGCAAAGGTCGTCTGCTCAGCCGGTCCCGTCGTCACGCCGACACCCTACGACCCGCCCGCGACATCCAGCCGACGACATCCCCAGCCCCGGTCAGTGGGGGCGGGAGGCGACGCGGTCGAGGCGTGCCGCGGCGGCCCGGAACTCGCGCTCGAGCTCGTCGACGACGTCGGCGACCGGGAGCACCGACCGGATGCTCTGGAGCCCCTGCCCGGCGGCCCACAGCTGCGACCACTTCTTCGCCGGTGACTCGGCCACGTCGTAGCTGCGGACCCCGTCGTGCACGAGGTGGTCGGGGTCGAGCCCGTGAGCCCGCAGGCTCGGCCGCAGCCAGGACGCATCGGCTCCCGTGATGCCGTCGCTGACGACGAGGTCGGCGGGGCCGTGCGCGACGACCATCTGCTTGTAGTCGTCGGCGGCCCGGCTCTCCGTCGTCGCGAGGAAGCGGGTGCCCATGTAGACGAGGTCGGCACCCGCGGCCACAGCGCCCGCGACGCCGGCACCGTCCGCGATGCCCCCGCCCACGGTGACGAGACCGTCGAAGAGGTCGCGCACCGCGGAGACGAAGGCGAAAGGCGACAGGTGCCCGGTGTGTCCCCCGGCCCCGGCGCTGATGCAGGCGAGGCCGTCGACGCCCGCCGCGATCGCCTTGCGGGCGAGGACGAGGTCGATGACGTCGGCCACGACGAGCCCGCCGTAGGCCTTGACGGTGTCGATGACCGGACGCGGCGAGCCGAGGGCGGTGATGACGACGGGCGGTCGGTGCGCCGCGACGAGGGCGAGGTCGTCGGCCAGGCGCGTGTTGCTCCGGTGCGTGACGAGGTTGACCGCCCACGGTGCGTCACCCGAGCCCGAGGCGATCGCTCCGAGCCACTCGTCGAGCTGCTCGGGCGTGCGGCAGTTCTGCGTCGGGAAAGCGCCGAGGATGCCCGCCCGGGCCGCCGCGACGACGAGCTCGGGCCCCGAGACGAGGAACATCGGCGCCGCCACGACGGGGAGCCGCAGCGCCGCGAGCAGCTCCTGCGGCGTCACCCCCTCGCCCCCGGCATCCCGGCTCCGCCACCCTCGGGGAGGTCGCGGACCGCGGGCGCGTCCGGTTGCCGCAGGAGCCGCTTGAGCACCTTGCCGACGGGGTTGCGGGGGAGCTCGTCGCGCACCTCGAGCCGCTCGGGCAGCTTGAACGAGGCGATGCTCCGCTCACGCAGCCACCCGACGAGCTCGTCGAGCGTCAGGCTCGTGCCCGGGCGGAGCACGACGACGGCCGCGACACGCTCGCCGAGCCGCTCGTCCGGGTCGCCGATGACGGCGACGTCGGCGACGGCCGGGTGGTCGGCGATGAGTCCCTCGAGCTCGGCCGGGGCGATGTTCATGCCGCCGCGGATCACCTGGTCGCGGGCCCGGTCGAGGTAGCGGAGGAACTGTCCGTGGTCCCCCGCGATCTCGAAGAGGTCCCCGGTGCGCAGGTAGCCGCGGTCGTCGAAGGGGCTCTGCAGCTCCTCGCCGTGGAGGTATCCGGCGAAGACGCTCGGCCCGCTGATGTGCAGCTCACCCGGGTGGCCGGGCTCGGTGACGTCCTCGCCCGTGACGATGTCGACGAGCCGGGTGTCGGTCCACTCCCCGGCCCGGGTCGACCACGTGACCCCCGGCGCGCCGAACCGCGGGAAGAACTGCGCGCGGTCGTCGGGGTCAGGGAAGTCGACAGGACTCGACAGCAGGCCGATCCCCTCGTTGGACCCGAAGAAGTTGATGACACTGATGCCGTGCCGCTCCTGCCAGCCGCGCACCATCGCGGGCTGCAGCGGCGCCGAGCCGGAGCCGATGCGCGTCAGGCTGCTGACGTCGACGGTCGCCATCAGCGCCTCGTTGCCGAGCAGCATCCACAGCAGCGCGGGAGGGGCGCACGTGTAGGTGGCGCGCTCGACGGCGACCTGGCCGAGGAACGTCGGCAGGTCGAAGGGGTGGTGCTGCACGAGGACGCAGCCGGTGAGCAGCCACGGCAGGAACATCCCGCTGATGCCGGCCATGTTGATCATCGGGAAGGGGTTGAGCAGCACGTCGTCGACCGTCACCTGTGGTGCCTCGGTGGTCGCGACGCCGACGGCGAGCCAGTCCATGTGACAGCGCGGGACGCCCTTGGGCGCGCTCTCGGTGCCCGACGTCCAGCAGATCGTCACGGCGTCGTTGGCCTCGTTGGGGTCGGCGGCGGCGCGTGCCTCGACCGCCTCGCGATCAGCGTCCGTGGCCGGGCCCGGGTGCCAGACGCGGACGCCGATGGGCACGTCGGCCGTCTCCTCCTCGGGGCCGTAGGCGATGACGGCTTGCACCGACTCCATCCCACCGAGCGCCGTCGCCGCGTCCACGGCCAGGGCCCGGTCACCGAACCGGGCACTGCCGAGGTATGCCGTCACGCCGGCCCTCGCGCACATGGCGGCCACCTCGCGCTCGCGCAGCTGCACGGGCAACGGCGACACGACGACGCCAAGGCGCCAGGCCGCGAGGTAGACCTCGACGAGCTCGACCGAGTTGGCGAGCTGGACCGCGACCACGTCACCTCGGACGAGACCGAGCGACAGCAGTCGCGCGGCGAGGGCCGTGACCTCGTCGTCGAGCTCGCGCCACGTCAGCCGTCGCGGCGCCGAGCCGAGCAGCGCCTCGCGGTTGGCGGGGTCGACGACGGCAAGGGCGTCCCCGCGGGCGCGCACCCGCTCGGCGAAGAGCCCGTCGAGGGTGTCCTCGCCCCACCAGCCCCTGGCCCGGTAGTCGGCGACCTTCTCCGGCGCGTGCAGTCCCCGTGCGTTCGCCATGGCTCGGCGCTCCTTCGTGGTTCGGCGTGAGGTGGTCACTGCGATGTGCGTGTACGTGTGCCTGAGCTGCGTTGCGGCTGCGGGTCCTTCGTCTGGGGAGTGGCTGCTCGCCTCTAGCGGTCGGACCGGCGGTGCGCGCGTGGCACGACCTCGATGTCGCTGCCGTGGAGGTCGGCCGAGCACTGGTCACAGGCGAGCGCGACGGCGAGCGGAGACCCGCACGGCACGTGCTGCTGCACGAGCGCGGGACCCTCCTCGGCGGCATACCAGTGCTGCGCCCAGTCGATGGCCACGGCGACGACCGGGTAGAAGGCGTGGCCCTTGTCGGTGAGGTGGTACTCGGCTCGGCCGTCGGCACCACCCTTCCGGCGACGACCCCTGGCCTCGAGCACGCCGATGTCGCAGAAGGCGCGGAGCCGCTCGGCGACGAGGCTCGGCGGCGCGCCGAGTGCCTCCTCGAAGTCACCGAAGCGCGTCAGCCCCCGGAGGGAGGCGCCGATGAGGGCGGAGGACCAGCGGTTGCCGAAGATCGCCATCGTCTCGGGAAAGAGTCCCGCAGAGGACCGGTCCACGCGGGGGTCTGAGCGCCGTCGCGTCGTCGACTCCGGGACGGACCGCTCCCACGAGCCGCTCGGCCCCCACTCGGCGTGGACGTCGCCGGAGCGCACGACCTCGCGGCAGCCCGTGCATGTCAGGACCGGTGCGAAGTTCTGGCCGCAGAGCGCGTGGCGCATCGCCGGGAGCGTCGCGGCGTGCCGCGGCACCCAGCGTCGCTCCCAGTCCCAGATCGCGATGGTGACCGGCCACAGCCCACGGCCGCGCTGGGTGAGGACGTACTCGGCCCGGACGGGGCGCTCCTGGTAGACGACGCGGCGCAGCAGGCCCTCGCGCTCCATCGTCGCGAGGCGGGAGGTGAGGACCGCGTTGGAGATGGCGACCTCGTCGAGGAACTGGCCGTAGCGGGTCGTGCCGCGCAGCGCCCGCTGGAGGATGAGGAGGGTCCACTCGTCGCCGAGCAGCCCGAGCATGCGTCCGATGGCGTTCGTCGACCCGGGATCGAGCCGGGTGGGCACGGTGCCGAGGTCGACGTCGTCGACCACCGGCTCAGAGACCGATCGCATCCGCTGCCGTGTCCGCCGTGCTCCACCGTCGCAGCTCGGCACCCGGGGCCCAGGTCGAGTGGGTGCCACTCGAGATCCGCTCGGGCAGCCTGAGCTTGCAGACCGGCCCGTCGGAGACCCGGGCGGCGTCGAACACGACGCAGTAGGAGGCGTCGTCGTTCATGTCGGTCGTCAGGGTCACGAGGTAGCCGTCGTCCTCGCCGGCACTCCCGACGCGCGGCGCCATCGCGGTCTCGCTGCCGAAGACGTTGTCTCCGAAGGAGTATCGCTCCTCCGTGCCCGAGTGGAGGTCGTGCTTGACGAGGCCGTCGAAGAGGAACCAGGCGGGCTTGCCGGTCGCGGCGTAGGCATACCGGTACTTCCCACCGGCGTACGAGCCGTTCATCATGCCGAACTCGGTGATGCTGTCGGAGAGCGGCGACTCGGTGACGAGGCCGGTGCGGAGGTTGAGCCGCCAGCGGTGCAGGCGTGCCTGCATGCGGTCGAGGGCGAGGAAGCGGAAGGCCCGCTCCCACCGGTTGCCCATGCCGTTGTCCTGCGGCTCGGGGTCGCCCTGGAAGAAGCCGTCGAGGACGATCTCGTCGCCGTCCTCGTACGCGTTGACGAAGTGCAGGACGTACGTCGGGTCGGCCTCGAACCACCGGATGTCGCTCGTCTTCCCGCGCCGCGGGATGACGGCGAAGCGGCTCGGCATGTCACGGTGGAAGCGCGCGACGTGTGCGCCCTTGGCGAGGGCCTCCGGCTCCCAGAAGAGCGGGAAGTCGTTGAGCACGACGTAGTTCTCGGTGAAGGCCATGTCGTGCGGCAGCCGCGGGCCGGGCAGCGGGACGTCGACGTAGTGGACGAGGTCGTCCGCCTCGTCGACGACGCCGTAGTGCATGTACGGCGCCTCCTTGCTGTAGTTGAAGAAGAGGAGCTCGCCGGTGCGGTCGTCGACCTTCGGGTGGGCCGAGACGCCCCAGTCGAAGGGGAAGCGGCCGTTCCACGTCGCCTTGCCGAGGGTCTCGGCCGACATCGGGTCGACGCGGTAGAGGTCGCCGCACTGGTAGAAGCTCGTGAGGGCCGTGCCGCGGTGGACGATGACGTCGGTCGACGACGCGTCCTTCATCTGGCGCCGGGCGCCCCAGCCGTCCTCGCGGAGCGAGAGGTAGGGCGGTTCGGCGAGCCCGGCCCACAGCGACTGTCCTGCCTCCTGCTCGGCGAGGAAGCCGTCAGTGCGCACGAACCGGTTGCGGTAGAAGGCTTTTCCGTCACGGAAGCCGACGACGTGGACCATCCCGTCGCCGTCGAACGGGTGGTAGTGCTTGAGCGAGGGGTGGACGGGGTTCTCCGTGTTGCGGAGGTAGACCCCGTCGAGGTCGGTGGGCACCTCACCCTCGACGACGTCGAGGTCGTCCGCCCTCCACTCGGTCGTCTGCGGCTGCCACGGGCCCGTGCGGTAGGGATGGTCGTCGTCCGCGGGCAGGGTCGACAGCATCCGACCGACGATGTCGACATCCATCCGGGTCTCCTTGGCTCTCAGTGGTTTCCGTGGTTCGGGGAGTTCGCGTTCAGTCGGCGACGGCACCGACGACGAGGCTGACGGTGGTGGCGGTGCTGCCACCGAAGTTGAGCGTGCCGAAGGTGCGGGCACCCTCGACCTGGTAGTCGCCGGCCGTGCCGCTCACCTGCTTGGCCGCATCGAGCAGCATCCGGACCCCGGTCGCCCCAACCGGGTGACCGCCGCCGATCAAGCCCCCGCTTGGGTTGATCGGGAGACGCCCACCAATCTCGATTTCACCGTTCTCGATGGCCTTCCACGATTCACCCGG